>MKWU01006048.1_pt1 | contig 12595 bp, 9 predicted proteins | sample 809101 | NCBI WGS metagenome assembly MKWU01 (sample SAMN05860141, study PRJNA318959) | sponge metagenome | host: Aplysina aerophoba | place: Slovenia: Piran, Adriatic Sea, Gulf of Piran | collected 2013-05-07 | reverse complement strand
TCCGCAGGACATGGTGGCAGCCCTTGCGGCTTCAAGATCTTCCGCCGTGTAGGTGCCGTTGTCGACGCCCATTTGATAGACCGGCTGCACGGCTTCCTGGAACGTGGCAATTCCTTCCGCCGTGAGTTCGTTGACTTCCATGTGCTCGCCGAGCGCTACCAGAAGCTCGTCCTCGGCAGCCCGTGCCAGCTTGTCCGACAGTATCAATGCCTCAACGGAAACTTCGTCGAAGATCTGCTGCAGGTCTGCCGGCATGCTGTCATACCACTCCTTGTTGACAAGCAGCGGGTCGGGGCCGGTCATGTGACGGGTGACCGACAGGTACTTCTGGACCTCGTAGATCTTGTAGTTCCAGATGTTGGCCGGCGGGTTGTGCTGGCCGTCGATGGTCCCGCGCTGGAAGGCGGAATACACATCGGAGAATGCCATTGCGGTGACGTTCGATCCGATCGCCTGGGCAACATTGGTCATAAACTCGGTCTGGGGTTCCCGAATCTTCAATCCGTGCAGATCGGAGACTTGCATGATTGGTCGAACGTTGTTGGTGTACATGCGGAAACCTTGGCTGATTCCGGTCGCCGGAACATGGTATCCGTTCTCAGCTGCACTGGCCTGGACGCTCTTGGCGAAGTCGCTGCGCACCAAACACTCCATTTCGTCCCATCCGCTGACCAGGAATGGAAGCAGGAAAATGTTGAACTTGGTGCTGGCATTGGCGAAGAAGCCGCCGCGGGTGCCCTGCAGCAGGCCGGTCGTCACCTGGTCGAACATCTCCTTTTCGTTGCCCAGCACGGCGCCAAAGAAGTTTTCGACCTCAATTCTCCTGCCCGAACGCTCTTCCAACTGCTCCTCGAACCAAATCATTGATTGCGAGCGCGCTGCAGCTTCCGGCTGCGAGTTTCCGTATTTGAACGTGAAGTCCGCCGCGGCAGCCGCCGACACGGACAGGAAAATGGCAGCAACAGCAGCCAAAATTTTCGATGTCATGGTCATTCTTCCTTGTCTGTTTTGAATACTCCTTGCCCGGAGGAGTCAGAGCATAGCAACCCGCAAGCCACGTGGCAACCTGCAGCGCCTTCTTGGTGCGTTTTGATGCCCCACCTGCTTGACACTTGGCGTCCGTTGATGTGTATTGGTGCAGACATGTAGACTGTCCGCCGGAGCCGCCAAAGGTGACCCGTTTCCAGAGAGCGAGAATCGTTGACATTGCGCGCCATGCCAAGGTCGGAACTGCAACCGTTGACCGCGTGCTCAACGACCGGCCGCACGTCAGCCCGGCAACGCGGCGACGAGTGCTCCACGCGATTTCCGAGCTCGAAAGCGACTTCGCCGAGGTGGCGCCTTCGCGCCAATGGAGGCTTCAGGTATTGCTTCCTGCGGACGCCGGGCCTTCCACCGAGTTTCTCGCGCAATGCTTCGGCGCCATCGCGGCCAAGAGGCTTGTCCGCATTGAGTGCGAGGCAATCAAGAAGATCGAGCCGGAAGCCCTCGCCGCCAAGCTTGGTGAATGCGTTGGCAGGCGCGTCGACGCGGTGGCCTTCCAAGCTCTCGACGACCCGCGGGTGCGGGACGCCGTGTCCAAACTGGCACAGGCGAAAATCCCCTCGCTGGCGCTGCTGTCCGGACTTGAAAATTCCGGCGTTATCGGGCGAATCGGCATCGACAACCGCGCCGCCGGCAGAACCGCGGGCTACATTATGGGCAGGATGCTGCCGCAGTCCGGCCTCGTCGCCGTGGTCACTGGAAGCCTGCTTTACAGTTTGCACGAGGATCGCGAAACCGGCTTCAGGTCCATGCTGCGCCGCCAGTTTCCCCACCTCAGGACCGTGGGAGTTTGCAGCGGATACGACGACATCGAAGGAAACTACCGGGCCGTTGGCGAGCTCATGAGGCATCATCCTGAACTGGCGGGCATCTACAACGTTGGTGGCGGAAACGAGGGGATTGTCAGGGCGCTGCAGGACCACCCAAACAATGCTCTTCTGTACATCGGTCACAATCTGACTCACAAAACGCAGGGCTATCTGCTTTCAGGCGCAATGGACATCATACTGCACCAGAACATGAGGCGGATTGCCAAACAGGCGGTGGCCGCCATTGTCGCCAGGCTCGAAGGGCAGCCAGTCACCATCGAGACACTGCCAACCGAGATCATCACTCGCGAGAACCTGTTGGGAGCGGTCTTCGAGTGAAGGCAATCAAGACTTCCGGAGACGACTGGTTGAATCAGTTGCGACGACTAGAGGTTTTCCGCCGTGATCAGCTGAAAGTCCAGCGGGGTTCTTGACATTTCATGCCCCTTCCCGGTGAGGTGCAGGACCATTGAATCGACGACGCGTTGAGCGATCGCATCGACCGGGCTGGCAATCGTCACGTCGACGACGCCGTCCAGAAGCGCCTGCTTCGTCGCAGGGCTGCGGCCATGGCAGATGTAGAACGTTGACCGCGCACGATCCAATTCCCGCAGTGCGCTTATGACGCCCGTTGCGCCGCCGCCGCAATGATACAGCCCAGTGATGCCAGGATTGAGGGTCAGCAGCTCCGTGGTCGCTTCGTATGCGACCTCCGCGTCGTCGAGAATGATGGGTGAATCATGCAGCCTTGTATCAGGAGCGAACTCGCGCATGTAGCCACGAAAGCCAAGTTCCTGGGCCTCGTGCCCGAGGTACCTGTGGGACCCTACCAGCAGTCCAACTTCCGGGCGCGATCCAGCCGCTCGCGTCATAAACCATCCAGCCGTTCGGCCCGCCTTTCGTCCATCAACGCCGACAAAGCCCGCAATGTGAGGCGAATCAAGTTGGCTGAGCATCGCAAGGACCGGAACAGAGGCATCGGTGCACTTGGCGATCGCTTCGGAGATGCGCGGATGGTCTACCGAGACCATGGCGACGGCGTCCGAACGCTCCGCCATCCCTAGCAGCGCATCGGCAAGCACGGTTGGAGAAAGCGATTCGACAAATCTGATCTCGACGCTGGCGCGGAGCTTGGCAACCGCTCCGGCCGCGCTGCGAATGCTTGCGGCCAGCGCCCTGTAGAACCACTTGCCTTCCTTTTGGAGAATGAATCCCAGCGTCGCCTGCGGGCTCATGGCCTCCACGCGGCGATGGATGACCCGCCTGGCGTGGTAATTCAGTTCATCGGCCGCAGCCAACACCCGCTCCGCCGTTCGCTGCCTGACAGGCGCGCGCCCGTTCAGTACACGGTCGACGGTTGCTGTCCCCACTCCTGCCTTGCGGGCAATGTCGCGCATGGTTGGTCGGCGCATGGCTTTCGCAGTTTGATGCAAACTATCAGGATTATGACACCGTCATGATGGATTTGAGACAAAGTTTCAACACGGCATTGATTTGACCTCGAGCGCGCGCTAGCCTGACTGCCGTGAAACGCCCGGCCAACGGAGGCAACTCATGACGGACGAAGCGCCAAGATTTCGCGACTACAGCCTGACAGGCATCGATGCCCGGCCTGGCTTCGAGCCCGGCCAATGGTACAGCAGCCCTATCCCCCGCAAGCGCTTGAAGCAATTGATGCGGCGGAGCGACCGAAAGGGGCTGATCAACAACGGATTGTGGATTGGATTGACCGTTGTCACAGGTTGCCTCCTTGTGGCGACCTGGGGGAGCTGGTGGGCATTGCCGGCCGCCTTCGTCTACGGCATCTTCTATGGGTCGGGCGCCGACAGCCGTTGGCATGAATGCGGACATGGAACCGTGTTCAAGACTCGCTGGCTGAACAATGTCTTCTATCATCTGGCGTCGTTCATGTCCCTCAAGAACCCCTATCTTTGGCGCTGGAGCCATACGCGCCACCACACCGACACGATCGTCGTGGGGCGCGACCCGGAGATCGCGTTTCCCAGGCCGCCCAGCATTTTGGGAATGTTCACCAATCTCCTCTACCTCAGATCCGGGCTGAAGGAGTTCGACAGGATGATTCGCCTGTCCCTGGGCAGACTTACCGACGATGAGAAACAGTACTTGATCGAATCCGAACGGCCTCCGGCTTTCTGGACGTCGCGGGTCCATCTTGCCGTTCATCTCTCGGTCGTTGGCGTGTCGATCTGGACCCAAAGCTGGTTGCCATTGATGCTGATAGGGTTGCCGTCGTTCTACGGTTCCTGGCTGCACCATCTGCTTGCCGCAACCCAGCATGCCGGCCTGGCCGAGGACCTTCCGGACCACAGACTGAACTCCCGCACCGTCTACCTGAATCCGTTCTTCAGCTTTATCTACTCGAACATGAACTACCATGTCGAACACCACATGTATCCAATGGTGCCTTTCTACACGCTTCCCGAGCTGCATGAGGAAATCAAGAACGACTGCCCGCCAGCCTATTCGTCGTCGATAGCCGCCTACCGCGAAATGATCCCGGCGATGTTGCGGCAGCGGCGGGACCCAAATCATTTTGTGCGCCGGCCTCTTCCCGAACAGGCAAACCCGACGCCACATTACGTGCGTCCACAGTTCGTGTACGCCACTTGAATGGAGAAGCAAGAGTGAGCAACTGGACAAGGGCCTGCGCGGTTGACGACATCGAAGAGGAAGACCTCATCCGATTCGACCATAACGGCCGCACCTACGCAGTTTATCGAAGCCCCTCGGACGAATATTTCTGCACCGACGGGCTGTGCACCCACGAACAGGTTCATCTGGCCGACGGGCTGGTTATGGACTACATCATCGAATGTCCCATGCACAACGGCCAGTTCGACTACCGCACTGGAAAGGCAATGCGATCGCCAGCCTGCGTCGACCTTCGGACCTATCCGGTCAGGGTCGAGAACGGGCAGGTGTTTGTCGAAGTCGAGTAGCTACGTGAAGCGCATTTACGACTGGGACGCGCGTCCGGCGCGGAGAAACCTCACAGCTGCCGATCTCAGGCTCCTCAAGGGCAAGCGCAAGCTGGTCCAAACGACCGCCAATTCTGCGGAGGAAGCCTCGGCCGCGTCCGATGCAGGCTTGGACATGATCATGGGCAATGCCCACAACACGGCCGACGTCCGACGTGGCGCGCCAGAGATGTTTTTCACCGCGGCTCTTGGGCTGCCGGACTTTCCGACCGAGACCGACGTCCTGACGGCGGCATTCGCAGCAATGAAGGACGGCGCCGATTCGGTCTACACTGCACGAGGACCTCACATTGTCGAATTGCTTGCACGCGAAGCGATTCCGGTGATGTGCCATTTGGGCCTCGTGCCAAGGCGCTCCACCTGGAAGGGCGGCCTTCGCGCCGTGGGCAAGACCGCCGATGAAGCTCTGGAGCTGTGGCAGGACTTTCGCAGCATGGAAAGCGCCGGCGCGTTTTCGGTGGAAGCGGAAGTGATTCCCGACCGTGTAATGGCGGAAATCACTCGACGCACCACGCTGATAACCTGTTCGCTCGGGTCCGGACCGGATGGCGATGTCATCTACCTGTTTCAGAACGACATCTGTGGCGAACAGGAACAACGGCCGCGCCACGCACGCGCTTTTGGCAACATCTACGCGCTGGAACAGCAGATCAGAACGGAGCGACGACGCTCGCTGCGTGCCTTTGCCCACACAGCGAGGCATGGCGGCTTTCCGTCCCGTTCGGAAACGGCGGTCATTGACAACTCCGAGTTCGAGAGGTTTCTCCAGTCGCTGCCCTGACACCCCTGACCCAATGCAAGCAGTTTGACCTTCATCTGCGAGCTTGTCGGAGCGCAGTCACGCGTCCATGTGACTGCGCGACGTTCATTTCCTTGCTTTGATGCACAATGTTGCGCATCAAGACGGAGACAGCGAGAAAGGCCCAACCCGGAAGCAAAGGTCATGGACAGCCAATGCGACAATGTCGCGGAAGGCGAAGGCCTTTGCGCCTTGTCTTGGGCAGGAAGGTCAATGTCGGAATTCGGCAGCAAATGTTCCAATATGCGCCATTGCAACTCCCACAATGACTGGTGGCGCTGCCGTGGCAGCAAATGCAGCATGGCCGAGACTCGCGCACATCCCTGCCGCGCAAATTCCGCCAATTCCCAACGCAGGTCCAATCCATTGACCGCGTTTGACACTCGCCGACTGGGCTATGGTGGCTGACTGCTGCAGTTGCTGCCGGTGCAATTGATCGCGTTCGGTCAACTGCAGGATTCGCTTCAATGGCGGAGGAAGCGGCCTTCGATGGGATGCTCGGACAGCGGTTCCGCTGGACTTGGAGGCTAATGGCTCCGGACCCTTCTACCGGAGGCATGTTGAAATCTTCCTCTCCTGAATGTGTTCTGACTTGGTGCAGCGAGCCATGCGCCTTCCTGCCTTTCTTCATGACGCTGGGTGGTTCGACAACAATCAGGATCTGATTCAATCGGCCAAACTTTCCCAACCGTGTGAATGGGACGGGCATAAATCGAACCAACTGTCGAATTGCCCCAAAGCAAACCAACGGCAAACGTCTTTCGGATCAGTGTCCGCCTTGCCCGAGCGCTTCCAAATTGCGTCGATGACCAAGTGCTCCTGACCGAGCAGTTTGCGACCGAGAGGGCGACTTCCTGGACTTGATTGCCACCGCCAAGTCCTCAAAGGCCAAACCCTTGGCACGGGCCCTGCGCTCGGCGCACCGGCACTTCAGGCTTGTCGACCATAGAGTTCCGAGCGGCCTGTCAGGACATCGTGTCTCCCAAGGGCAAATGGCCGAGGCAGCGCTGGATGCTGATTGAATCGGCCCGGACACGCGCCCCGTCGGGCGGTAGGCCACTGCACTGAGACCTGCCGGCTACCGCCGGCGATGCCGATGCGGCGAGTGGCGACTCGCTGCGACCGATGCCTGGAAGAGTTCATTTCGGCATGCAGGCTGGCCACAACAGTCATATACTGGCAGTAGAGGCTGCATGCTGGCAGTAGCGAAACTGGACCCAGGCTTGTGCGGCCAGACAACTTGGTTCAAGAACAAATGGCAGGGCATTTCCAGATGCGAGACTTTCAGCTACCCGGTCGGTCGGCGGTGTTCGCCAGCAATGGAATGTGCGCGACATCGCATCCCTTGGCAGCTCGCTCGGCAGTACGCATTCTCGAGGACGGCGGGAACGCCGTCGATGCGGCCATTGCCGCAGCCGTGCTGCTTGGCATCTGCGAGCCTCAGTCCACGGGAATGGGCGGCGATTGCTTCGCACTGGTCAAGCTTCCCAACGACGGCAGGATCATTGGACTGAATGGGTCGGGGCGGGCGCCGGCCAAAGCATGCGCGGACAATCTTCGCGACCGGGGACACAGGATCATCGAGGAGTTTGGCGTGGACGCAATAACCGTGCCAGGAGCCATCGACGCATTTTGCCGTCTGTCCGAGGATTACGGCCGCCTGTCGTTGGGACAAGTCTTGCAACCTGCCATTCATTATGCCGAAGAAGGTGTTCCCGTGTCTCCCAGAGTCGCACGCGATTGGCCGGCCGCCTCGGAAAAGTTGCGCGGCAGCGCTCGAAAGCACTATCTCCTCGACGGCAAGGCGCCCGTTGCGGGCGACACGGTGCGCTTCCCTGGACAGGCTGAGGTTTTGCGGAGGGTGGCCAGAAACGGAAGAGACGGCTTCTACATGGGCGAAGTCGCAGAAGACATGATCGCTAGTTTGCAGGCGCTTGGCGGGCTCCACACTGTTGAAGACTTTGCCACGACCCGCTGCGAATACACCGAACCAATATCGGCGAACTACAGGGGGATTGACCTCGTCGAGCATCCTCCAAACGGACAAGGCGCCGCCGCAATTGTGCTGGCCAACATCCTGGAACAGTTCAACCTGACGGCGTTGGAGCCGTTTGGCGTGGAACGCACGCACATTGAGGTTGAAGCTGCGAAGCTGGCGATCGATGCTCGCGATCGCTTCATCTCGGACCCGGAAAGCTGCGACAGACTGCCACATTTGTTGGACAAGGAAGTCGGCAAGGACCTCGCTTCATTGATCGAACACGACAAGGTCCTGGAGAAACCGCACGAGGCGACCGAAGCCATTCATCGCGACACGGTGTATCTTACAGTGGTCGATCGAGACTTGATGATGGTGTCCATGATCTACTCGATTTTCAGTGGCTTTGGATCGGGGCTGGCCTCCGAAAAGTTCGGCGTCAACTTCCACAACCGAGGCGCTGGCTTCAATCTCATTCCAGGACATCCCAACGAATTGGAAGCCGGCAAGCGCCCGATGCATACCATAATCCCTGCCATGCTTAGAGAAGGCGACCGTGTCTTCATGTCGTTCGGTGTGATGGGCGCTCACTATCAGGCCATCGGTCATGCCAGATTCCTCACCAACATGATGGACTTCGGGTTCGACCCGCAAGCGGCGCTTGACGGCCCCCGCAGCTTTCCCGAACTGGGTGAAACGCAACTCGAACGCGGCTACTCCGATGCGGTTCGCCGAGGACTGAGCGACATTGGCCACAACGTTACTACGCCTGACGCTCCTTTGGGTGGCGGTCAGGCCATCAAGATCGACCATGAACGCGGGACGCTCATTGGAGCGTCCGATCCGCGCAAGGACGGCTGTGCACTCGGATACTGACCTAGTCCCGGCCCTCGAACAAGGGTGCCATGCAAAACGCCAGCAGGTTTGATCATTGGACCCGCCACCGCACTTGCGGCATGCGCAATTCGATCGGTCCAACGAATGCAGGCCGAATGTGGATGCAGGCAGGCGGTTGGACAATGCTGGCTGCATGCCGAACGCCAGTCCTGCAAGTCGCTTCAATGCGAAGGCAGCAGCAAATGGCGATGCCGACAGAACAGGCTCAAGCGCCGCTCCGAAGGAGGTGCCCGATGAAATTCTCCGCTCGCAGCGTCAACGATGCAGGACCTCAATGGGTGCAGGAATTCCGAACTGCGAAACGCGTCTCTCCGTTGGGACCTGCCATCGGATCAATGCGCAGACGACGCAAAGGGGAATCAGGCTCGGGCCGAATTGTTGAGTTGGAATTCCAGGGAGCGCCGGCGCCATGAGCATCTCCAAGTTCATGCCCTTGCCGGATGCCATCGCCGAGTACGTGTTTGACGGCGCGTCAGTTGCGTTCGAGGGGTTTTCGCACCTTGTCCCGTTCGCCGCAGCGCATGAGACAATCAGGCAAAGGCGTCAGGGTTTGACACTTGTTCGCATGACGCCGGATCTAATCTTTGACCAAATGATCGGGATGGGCTGCGCTGATCGTGTTTTCTTTTCCTATGCAGGCAATCCGGGAGTTGGACTCTTGAGGCGCATGAGAGATGCGGTCGAAAACGCTTGGCCCAATCCGATTGAAATCCGCGAACACTCCCATGCAGCCTTTGCCAACGCCTATGTGGCCGGAGCGTCGGGACTCTCATTCATGGTGTTTCGCGGATACCGAGGCGTGGATCTTCCGAAGTTCAATCCCGACATCCGAACCGTGCGCTGCCCGTTCGGCGGCGAGGAGCTTGCGGCAGTGCGGGCCAGAAACCCAGACGTGGCCATCATTCATGCACAGCGTGCCGATCATGCCGGCAACGTCTTGGTGGAAGGCATCGTGGGAATGCAGAAGGAAGCGGTCTTCGCGGCGGAAAGAACTGTCGTGACGGTTGAAGAGATTGTGGAAGACCTGAACTCGCACCCGAACGCCTGTGTGCTTCCGGGTTGGCTGCTGGATGCAGTGTGCGTTGTGCCAGGCGGCGCCCACCCTTCCTACGCTCAAGGCTACTACGGTCGTGACAACGCTGCCTACAGGGAATGGAACTCCATTTCGGCAGATCGCAAGACATTTCTGGCATGGATGAAGACGCATGTGCTCGATCAAACCCCCGATGTGTTTGCATCGCGCGTGCTGTGGCGGGAGGATGCAGCATGATGGACTACACATCCGTCGAAATGATGACGGTGGCCGCTTCCCGAGCGCTTCAAAGCAACGACATATGCTTTGCCGGCGTCGGGCCGCCATCCGAAGCATGCAACCTTGCCCGCTTGGTTCACGCACCCGGCATCACACTGATCTACGAATCAGGCGCCGTCCGTGCCAGGCCGGATGTGCTTCCCCTTTCCGTAGGCGACGGCGAACTCTGCGAAACCGCTCTCAACACAGTGTCGGTAGCCGAGATGTTCCGCTATTGGCTCCAAGGTGGGAACATTCCGATCGGGATTCTGGGTGCAGCGCAGATCGACCGATTCGGCAACATAAACACGACAGTAGTCGGCGACTACCGGCATCCGCGGATACGACTGCCGGGAGGTGGCGGCGCTCCGGAAATTGCCGGATCTTGCGGACAGGTGTACATCATCGTCAAGCAGTCAAGGCGCGGATTTGTCAGGGAGCTTGATTTCGTCACAACCTTTGGCCATGGATCGGGAGGCAAGTCGAGACAGGAAACCGGCTTTGCAACCGCCGGACCGACAATTGTCTTCACGGACATGGCAGTATGGCGGCCTGATCCCCGAACCAAGGAACTTTCCGTTGTCTCGTTGCACGCGGGCGTGAGCCGCGAGCAGATGCAGAACTCAGTCGGCTGGGAGATCAAGTACGCCGACAAGGTTGAGGAAACGCCAGTTCCCACACCGATTGAATTGGAGAGGCTTCGCGCCCTGCATTCACGCACGCGAGCCGCGCACAGCGGTCGGCATCAGGGCTTGATCAAGGCGCAGGCGTCCCGTCCTGACCACAGAGCAAGGAACACGGGTTGAGATTGTTCCTGCATCCCTTCCAATCGCCGGCATGAACGGACGGCGCTGCATGGAATGATCCAGGCATGCTGCGAGTCTTTCCTGTGCCGGTCGGTCCAGCATCCTGCGCCTCGCGGCAGGGCGGAAATGTTGCAGCGTGTTTCCCGGACCCATTGCGCGATTTGCACTTGCTTGCATTTGTAGAATCTCGGTGCGATTTTCATTGCAGCCGAGTCCCTCAGGCGCTCTGTGACTGATCCTGGCTTTCGATTTGAATTGCCTGCCGTCATCCGGTTCAGACATGAGGCGCACAGCCGCTGGCGGAATCTGCACAGGAACTGAATCCAAACAAGACTGAAATCTGCAGGAATCCAGTGAGAAGTCCGGCGCCAATTGACATCCACGCACACTTCTATCCCGAAGCCTACCTCAGGTTGGTTGCCGAGGAAGGCGATCGGCACGGCATTGGCTGCGTTTGGAACGAGGGCGAGTTGCCCGTGATCGACATCGGCGCCGTTTCGATGCCAATTGAACGGCGTTACTACGATTTGCAGGCTCGCCTGGAATCCATGGATCGGCAGGGCGTGTCGGTCCACGCGCTGTCGCTTACGCAGCCCATGGTTTACTGGGCCCCCGCGACATTGGCCAAGCGTCTTTCCGAGCTCTTCAACGATGCCTGCATGGATGCCTACAAAGCCTACCCCACCCGGTTTGCCGGCTTGGCCATGCTGCCCATGAACGCACCCGATCTTGCCTTGGCCGAGTTGGATCGCATCGTCGGCAGACCGGGAATCTGCGGCATTTACATGGGTACGAGAATTGGCGACCTGGAGTTGTCCGACCCAAGCCTGTTTCCGGTCTACGAAGCGATCGAAGACGTGGGGTTCGCAGTTTTCCTGCATCCGATTCGGGTGATGGAACCGCAGCGCCTTCGAAAGTTCTATCTTACAAACCTGATTGGGAATCCGACCGAGACGGTTGTCGCCGCCTCGCATCTGATGTTCGGGGGAGTGCTGGACCGGTTTCCGGATCTGACATTTTGCCTGCCGCATGCAGGTGGATCCCTTCCCTACCTGATCGGGAGGATCACGCATGGCTGGAAGGTTCGACCGGAGTGCCGGCATCTGGATAATCCACCTGATACGTACCTGCGCCGTTTCCACTACGACACGATTTCCCACTCGCACGCTGCACTGGAACACCTCGTTTCCCTCGTCGGCGCCGATCGCGTCGTCATGGGCAGCGACTTCTGCTTCGACATGTCGTGCCGGCGCCCGGTTGAGTTCGTGGGCAGGAGCGCTGGATTGACAGAAGCTGAAAAGTCGCTGATTCTGTCCGGCAACGCGCGTCGCTTGTTGGCAATGTGAAGAATTGACAAGGAAACGCCACTTGCGGACGGCAGGATGCGTTGCGCTGACCGCCGTGTTCCAGTTGTGCGCCATCAGCCAGGGAGAATCTTGAAATGCCAGTCCTTGAAGGCGTCAGCGGATCAATAGCGGCATGGCCAGGATATCCCGATGCCGTGCGCGGCGGCGGATTTGTGTTCACGTCCGGCGTGAGGGGTGGCAGGTCGGAAGGCCCGCCGTTGTCCTACGACGACTTGACAGCGGAACACCGTGCCCAATCGCAGGGATTCACGCTTGTTGACGGGCTGGATGGCGAAATCACCGCCGATGCATGGCGCGCCCACCGCAACTTGGACCGCATCCTTGCGAACGCCGGGTCGCAGAGCAGCCAGATCCTGCGGCAGCGGATGTGGCAGAGGGACAAGCGCTTCTTCCCAATTCTGGAAAGGGTCCGCAAGGGCTGGCAGCCCGAAGCGGCGCCCAGCAGCGGCTTGGGCGTGAGCGCCATTGGCGGCCGTTCGGGCGGTTGGTATGGCATCGAGTGCATTGCGGTGGACAGCGCCGATTCCGAAAGGCTTGGAAACCGCCGCATGCTGACGCCAGCCGAGCATGCCGCCTACCCGTCCACTTCAATCTACTCCCAGATG
>MKWU01006046.1_pt1 | contig 12596 bp, 8 predicted proteins | sample 809101 | NCBI WGS metagenome assembly MKWU01 (sample SAMN05860141, study PRJNA318959) | sponge metagenome | host: Aplysina aerophoba | place: Slovenia: Piran, Adriatic Sea, Gulf of Piran | collected 2013-05-07 | reverse complement strand
CCCCGAAAACGCCGGCAACCGGCAGCACGCTCACGGGCGAACGGTTTCCCACCACCCCAAGTTCCCGGGCGACCCCCGCAGCGGACAACCTGGTTCCGAGCAGCGAGAGATTCACCTCGTCCCAGTAAGACCGCACGTTCCGGGCGGTGAACGAGAGGAGCGCGTTCGCGGAATGCGAGGAAAGTGTTTCTCCTGTCATGGGGCGATAATCGCGGAAAATCCGCACAAATGCAAGTCAAACAGCGCCCACATCTGCTACAACAGTGCAGCGCGTCACCTCGGGCCGAAACCCTGCGTGCCGCACGTACTGGTTTGCTTCGGACCGCTGACGAGGTGAAGCGGGCGATCCCGGTCCTGGAATGCGGCCCTCCAGCCCCAGATCGACCTGATGCCATACGGCTGACGCTTACTCTGGCTGATAACCGCATCCAGGTGGAAGCCTCTCCGGTGATGCGCGGTGCGGTCTGGCGGCCGGAGACGCGCAGGGTGACCGCTGCGGTGGAGGAGCCGCTCGGCTACAGCGAGAACCGGCTGCTGTTCTTTCATGAGATCCACGCGGGGCGGCAACATCCACGGGACCTCTTCGACTTCGCACTTCTACTGGAAAACGAGGGGATCAGTCGCGGGCTGCTCAAGAATCTGCTGGGACTATCAAGCAATCCGCACCTGCCGACGGTACGCTGGAAGCTCCTGAATCTCGGCCGCATGAGCGCCAGCCGCCACTCGGCTGCCGTGGCCCGCTTAAGGCGAGTCTTGGAAGCCGGAACCGGATAGTCGCGGTCGCACGCCCGCGCCGCTCCGGGAGCAGTCACAGAACAGCGAGCCGCGCCGCGCCCGCCCAAGGAAGGTGACCCGTCAGCCAGGGATCGCCGGTGTTCACACCGGCATCGCGCGGGAGCGCGAAACCCGCTGACGACGCTGGGCTGTAACCACGTGAGTCCATACTGGCTCTCGAAGCCGGACAGAGCAACGTGCTTACCCCGCCCTGCGGCCACACCCTCACGGAGCAGCGTCGACCTCGCAGATATGGCGCATGGATAGCACAGGCAAGCCTGTCTACAATTTCTGCGTCGTATTCACTCAATAAACCATAGCCTCTTCCCTATATTTGTTCTGAGGGCGCGTTAGAATGAACACATGTACTGTGTGGGTCTTCCCAAGCCTCAGTTGTCTGGGATTGCTCGGTGTCGCCCCGAAGGGCTGACGCCATCCGAAGACCTTCAGTCACCTTCTCACGCTCATTCCGGTCGCGTCCGGACAGTTGGCCCCCCCTGATCGTGCCGGAGAACATTCCCACTCCCGACCAGGTAGGCGCCTCGGGTACTTCCTTACCCTCGGATAACGGCGGGACGCTTCGGGTGCTCAGCCTCGACGGCGGCGGTATGCGCGGCTACTACTCCGCCATGTACCTCGCCACGCTCGCTCGGCACTACGCGAAGACCAGGGGGACGGGTGCACTCGACATCGGTGCCGGCTTTGATCTCATCACCGGCACCAGCACAGGGGCGATCCTGGCGTGTGCTTTGGCCAAGGGCAAGGATTTAAGTGGCATTGCCCGTATCTACAGCGATTGTGGCGCCGAAATCTTCAAGAAGCGGCTGCCGCAGTCGTTCTGGCGACTCCTCGCATTTCTGCCGGGGCATCGGAACCGGCTCCGGGATGGTGCGGGTGCCTTGAGGAAGGAACTGGTTGAGCAATTTGGAGAGACAACTCTGCTCGACATCTGGCGAGACCGGGGAATTGCCTTGGCGATTCCCACAGTCAATCTCTCGGATCATCGCGCTCGCGTCTTCAAGACACCCCATCTCAGAAACTCGCGACATCGCGATGACGACTACACGCTCGTCGACATCTGCCTCGCCTCAACTGCGGCACCGATCTACCGATCCCTGGCTCGTGTTCCGGTCCCGGGGTCCGATGGGAACGAAGTCTTCTTGGACGGCGGTCTGTGGGCCAACTCCCCGGTCCTAGTGGGTCTCATCGATGCTCTGGAGGTGGCAACGACTCAAGACCGGATCGAGGTGTACTCCCTTGGTACTTCCCCACCCCCGAAGGGTGAGCCGGCGGAACGGGATGATGTGGACCGCGGCGTGTTCAAGTGGAGGTTCGGTGGAGGGGTGATTGGCGTTTCCTTGGACGCCCAACAGTTCGCGTCCCACCAAATGGCGCGGATGTTGAGTCATCACCTGCGACGGGAATGCGCGGTGATCCGCTTCCCGCACACAGAGATTCCGTCACTCGCCGCCGCGCACTTCGATCTGGACGCGACTGACGAGAGCTCCTTGAGAGCGATGGCGGCCCAGGCTCGAAGCGATGTGAACAGGACGCTCAGCTGCTCCGGCGATTCTGCCGACTATGACGGTCGGTTGATCCATCAGCTCTTCCAGGGTTTGCCGGTCGGCCCTCCAAACCATCAGCGGGATACTCCTTGAGGCGGAGCGACGGCCTTTGGGCCCAGTAGAGATCGCCATCCGTCGCCCTACCAAACATCTCAACGGAGACAAAGACGCGGAGAACAGACATGCACGACTGTCACACCGACATCCTCGCGTTCCACGACGAGAAGGTCACCCTGCCGAGTTCCGAGCGAACGGAAATGCGGGAGCGGCGAAATGCGAACCGGAATCGCATCAAGAGCGGTCTAAAGCGGGATAGTGCCCCGGCCGCATCCGGTTTCCAGTCGCAGGGCTCCTACGCGCATTGGACGATGGTTCAGCAACCAGACAAGGACTACGACATTGATGACGGCGTCTTCTTCCTCAAGGTCGACCTCGTCAAGCCGAGAGGTGCGGACCGCACGCCTCGAGAAGCGAAGGAAATAGTTCAGTCCGCCGTTCATGACGCCCGTTTCGCACAAGAGCCCGAGATCCGCACGAACTGCGTGCGGGTCCATTACGAGAAGGGCTACCACGTCGATCTTCCCGTGTACCGGGTGATCGACACCACGGATTTCTTGGGCAACCGGACCACGCGGCACGAACTTGCAAGCGCGGTATGGAAGGAGTCAGATCCGCGGGCGGTAACGAAGTGGTTCGTTGACAACAACAAAGCTCAGAGCGCGGACCAGACGAACGGAGGCCAGCTCCGCCGCCAGGTGCGCTTGGTCAAGGCGTTCGCGCGGAGTCGGAAGAGCTGGCGTGGTCGCATCGCGAACGGATTCATGATCACGACCCTAATCGTCGAGGAGTGCTATCGGGCCGACGGCAAACGCGAGGACTGTTCCCTCCATGAAACGATGAAGGCGATGCGGGATCGACTGCTTTGGAACCGCCAGATCACGCATCCAGTCGTTCAATTGGAGGAATTGACCAGCGGATCCCAGGATGGGCGTACTGGCTTTCTTCTCGAGAAGTTGACCTGGGCTCTGAAAAAGCTGGAGCCACTCCATCGTGCCGATTGCACGCGCAAAGAGGCGCTCGCCGCGTGGGGCGAGGTCTTTGGAACCGACTTTTTCGGGGACCGTGGCGGCCAGGCTAAGGCGAGCGGTTCGGTACCGCGCGTGTTCCCGGCTGGGGGCGACGCTCCGAATTCATGGGAGCCGTTCGATCGCCGGGGAGGCGGGCGGTACGCCTGACTGACCCGAGGCCATGCAAGTGGATGCCGTTGCGGACGCGATCCACTCGGTTGACACCTTCTTGAGGCGCAACGGTGCCGAAACGCTTCCGAAGGATGTAGTCGATCGTTACAAGGGGCACGATTTTCAGGCGGGGTGGCTTGTATCCATAACGGGCAAGGATGCAACGCCGCTAGAAGTTCACATCCTTCTGGGCCCGGGCTTCCCGTATGAGGCTCCGCGAATCGCTCTCGCTGATGCGCCGCCGAGGTTGGCTTGGCCGCATGTTGAGCGAGACGGGCTTCTGTGCATCCGCAGCCATGAGCAGCCGGTGCCACGCGAGAATCCGGAGGGCGTGGTTGAGTGGTTCCTGGGGCAGGCAGTGGCACTCGTTCAGGAGAACCGGACGGGAGGTGATGCTGCCTTCCAGGACGAGTTCTTGAGCTACTGGCGGATCGCAGTGTCCGAGAGCGGTGGGACCGTCGGTTTTGTAAGCCTAGTCGAGCCAAAGGGGCCGAGTCGGCAGGTATGCGTGTGGACAAGCGGGCGCGACGGCGTTGTCGCTGAAGACAAGCAGACGCTGGAGCGCTGGCTTAGGCGAACCCGAAAGGCGGACCGCGACAAGCCGGGGGGAGAGTTCTTGGATGGCGCGTTGCTCTGGCTCCCGACCCCGTTGGTGCCCATGGAGTACCCGGCGACGGCTGGAGAGTTGCGGCCGCTTATCGATCGTGCAGCCCGCGAGGCGCGACCCGTCTTGGAGGCCCTCCTACCGCGGCTTCCGTCCAGCCTGTGGATCTTGCTTGGGATGCCGAGTGAGAACGGAGTGTGCTTCGGTATGGTCGAGGTGCCCGATCCGAGGACCGCGCGCCGGGCAAAAGAAAAGCGGAATCCCGTGTCGTCTGGCTTCCGGCCCGGGAAGATACCGGGACATGTCCTGTACGATCGCTACCTGTCCGGCGCCTCGACCGTGGCAAAGTGCTCCGTCCAGCGCGCTGATCACTCCTGGATCCACGGTCGGGGTCGCGACCCGAACCACGAACGGCTGCGTTCGGCTCGAGTGGCGATCGTTGGGTGCGGATCCTTGGGCGGTCCCGTCGCTCGGCTGCTCGCTCAAGCTGGGATCGGGAAGCTCTCCCTTGTTGATCACGATGCACTTACGTGGGCCAACCTCAGCCGTCATGTCCTGGGTGCTTGGGCTGTCGAGAAGAACAAAGCCGCGGCGCTATCTGTTGAGTTGGAAGCAGCGTATCCACACTTGGAAGATGTGTCAGTGCGCTCTGCAAAACTGAGCGCAAAGGCGGAGGACTTGATTGACGAACTCGGTCGCTGCGAACTGATTGTGGACGCAACGGGCAGTTGGGCCGCCAGCAACCTGCTGAACGACATACAGCGGATAGCCCCTGCGTTCCCCCCGGTCGTCTACACATGGATGGAGGAACAAGCGGCGGCGGCGCACGCCGTCGTACTCAGACGCAATGGTCCGTGCCTCCGGTGTGGCTTCAGTGCGAGCGGGAAACCGGCCATGCCCGTGACCGACTTTGACGGAGCTCCCCTGAATGGACAGACCCCGGAATGTGGAGGCGCGTTCACGGCGTATGGCGCAGGCGAACTGGCTTGGGCCCACGCCTTGGTTCTCGACACCGTCGTTACGGCGCTTCTCGGAGAGATTGACTCGAAGAACCATCGAGTCTGGATCGGTCCTGGGCCGCAGTTGGAAGCCGCTGGGGCCAAATGGTCTGCCGCGTGGGTTGCTCGGGAGGGAGATCCCGGTCGTGGTGAGCTGCGCGTCTCGCGGGAGTGGTGCCGGGCTGCCGATTGCGAAGTGTGCGCACGGCCTGAGACGAGCTCGCCGACATGATCTGGTACTGGTCCGAGGGTTCGGATCGGGTGATCGCTATGGCGGAATCCGTGCTCGATCATTTCGCACGCCACCAACAGCGAACGGCGGCCTGTCGTGAGGCTGGTGGACAGCTCTTCGCTCGGTTGGAAGCCAGTGGAATCGTTCGAATCGGGCGAGCTACTGGCCCGCGAAGGGTGGATCGAAGAGGTCGGCGGTTCTTCTCGCTGAACCGATGGGCAGCGCGACGGGAGATACGCCGAATGTTCAAACGCGGATGGCACTTCGTTGGCGATTGGCACACACATCCAGAGGAACGTCCGAGGCCGTCGGGCTTGGACATCCGGGGCGTTCAGGAAATGTTCGTGAAGTCACGGCATTCTCTGGAAAGCCTTGTGCTTGTAATCGTCGGAACAGCTGGGTTTCCGTATGGCCTTTTTGTGGCTCTGGTAACGGCGGATGCGGTTCACGAACTGCAGTCGAAACCGAACGGGGAGTGAGGCTCCGATCCAATCGGCCGGTGGCAGATCGGTTGCACATCGATAGCGAGTCGTCCATAGACCGACCGGGATTCCCGGGGTTGTCATTCCTCGCTAATGTGAAAAATGAACGTTACGCACAGAACACACTCTGGAGGAGGTCCTGGCATGCGAACTAAGGTGGAATCAGGGGCGCAAGCGCAGGAAGTGATCCGGAATGTGATCATTGAGACCGCACCGGAGAAAAGAAATGACATAGACACACTGTGGCAGACGTACTCCCCGGAGTTTCGTGTCTTGGCCGATGTAAGCGGTTGGGACAAGTTTGTGATGGAGACTGATATCGAACAGAACGTCATCAAGTTTAGTGTTCATGCGTTGCGGGCGTTTTGGTTAGGATCGTTCATGATGTGGGAGGCCTACTCGTGCCTCCACGCGATCGCGAATGGCCGAGTAGCCAGTTTTGATCGATTGGACCAAATGCACGAGACGTTCTGCAGAACTACGGAAGCCGAAGACCCTTGGTCTGTTCCGATGCCGGCGGGAGTTCCAGAGCCCGAGCGATTCGGACGCCTGGTCGGGAAAGAGAAGGCGACCGGGGACCTGGCCGTCTTCGCCCTAGGATGGGTCCTGTTGCATGAGGTTGGGCACTTGCAATATGAGCAGGAGGGGACGGTACCCGGGCAAGAAGACTCAATCGAACAAAGGCACCGAGAAGAATTCTCTTGTGACGCGTTCGCGACGAACTTCCTCCTAAGCCACGTGGAGGATTTCGCGCGCTCAAGGAACACGGACGCCGCCAAGGTTCGGCAAAAGCGAGCGATGGGGATCTACGGGGCGTTGTTCGTGCTCGTTTCGCTGGGACCGTGCACTTGGGAGCAATCTGAGAGCCACCCGGCCTTTCAGAAGAGAGTCGATGCCGTTACAGAGCTCATTGGTGGTTCCACATCCAGCATGTCCGACGCCTTCGGTCTAGGCGCTTTCGGTGCGCTGATGAACAGGTGGCCCAACGTGCCAGGTCCGCCCGCTCTGCGAGGCGCGTAGCAATTCGGTCCCCGCGGCATGGCAGGCCCTTAGCGTGCTTCCCGTGACGTCGTAGATTTCGGAATTTGGTTGAAACGAGCTTGGAAAGTGGTCCACGCGGTGTGGCAATCGGTTTCGCGGGTGGGGCGATGGAAGGGAGTTTCGTATGTGATCGTGCGTTCGTGGGGGCAGCCAGGAAGGGTGTTGCCGAGGACGGTGCGGGTGATGGTGGCGTCCAATCAGGTGTCCGTCCTGTGTTCGACAGAATCCGCCGCCGCTCGCTTGCGCACACACCGAAGCCAGAGCCGCATCATGCCGCAACAAACTTGGAAAGCTGGTTCAATAGTCTGCGCATCTCGGACGGAATCTCGTCGACGTGCATCGCACTGATAATGCTGGTCGCGCTGACATTGACACTGTAGTTGTCTTGCAAGTGTTGGTTGATCGCCGAGAGCGCGTCCTTCGCCGGAATAAGTTCTCGCCTCCTTCGCGCGCCGTTTGCCCATTCGGACTCGAACGCTTCTAGCGCCCTCTCAGTATTCGTGGCGTTGGCTATCCGAGGTGCCGCCCCATGCACAAATCGCTGGTACGACGCAATATATCGGGACTCGACGTAGTACTTCTTTCCATCTATAAAGGCGTCTAGAATCGTCGCACATTGGTCTACGTAGTGCGTGCCTTGGCCCGTTCGCCGCGCATTTTCTTCCACCAGCCGACGTGCGGCGCGATCGACCGCTTCTGGGACCAGCAGCAGATTCTCTATCTCCTTGCACCTGTATATGAAAATGAAATCGCAAAACGCCTCGCATTTCGCTTGGATGGCGGCGCATTCTTCGTCAGATCGAAAATCCCGATCGAGCACAATTCCGGCACGCACATCGTCGCCGAGCGCATGCTTGATCCCGGTCTTTAGCAGTGGGACTCGGTCAGGGTTGAATCCTTCGAGAGGGAGTATGGCGAAGTCATCCAGATCGCCGTGATAGGTCGATCTGAGTCTACGCGCGAACTTCGAAACTATCGGAAACTCTTTGCCTTCAACAAAGACGGCGCGCCGAGTCTTGGCGAGTCGTGTGAGTACAGGGTTCAGGTTAGAGCCAAGGCTTGAGAATACTTCCGGTACTTGTGTCGGCTTTCTGATTCTCGTGGCGCGACGGACTGTCTTGTCTATCAGAACGATTTCATTCGCATCCGCCTCGGAGACAAGTTCGGTCGAATGGGTCGCGACGAGGATGTCGGGGCCGAGTTTGCGCAAGACGTTCAACAGTCGACGCTGGAGGTCAGAATGGAGATAAATGTCTGGTTCGTCGATGAGAAAGCATGACGAGTGTCGGGACTTGACGATGTGCGTGAGCATTTGACACCAGACCTGAAAACCGAACCCGACCCAGGCGATCTCGCGCGTTATGCGATCCTCCGTGCAGAACATGTGCAACGTCGGTGGCCCAAGTATCGGAGGAGGATCGGGCTTCTGTATATCCATTCCAGGCCAAGTGTCGTGAAGCAGCTTTCGGAACAGATCGAAATCCTCGGGATAGTGGTGCCAAATGTTTCGAAAATTGCGGGCCGCTCGATAATTGAATAGGGCGAGACGGGCAGCCTCTTCTTTGTAGAGTGTTTCCTCGTGTTCGACGGGCCCGAGGATCGGTACGAAGCCGATGGGGCAATGGAAGGCGGTTTTGAACGCGCTCGGGGACCGAATCTGTCTCTTGGGATCGTCGACGAACAGATGACACACTCGACTCTCCGGGAAATACAGCACCAGCCGTTTACCTTGGGTGAGCGAAAACGTGACCGATGCGGGTTCGGATTCCTCGTAGTTGAAGAATATGTTCTCCTCGGCAATGGACAAGGCCGTGAAGTCGACGGAATAGCCGTACCGTGGTCCGGCGGGTCCTTCGACGAGCGTGGCCTTGCGAGTCCTGGCCTTCCGAAGACCCGCCTCAAGGATCCGAAATGCAGCAAGAACCGTTGATTTCCCGGCGTTGTTAGGGCCCACCATGATGTTCATGGGCCCCATCTTCAGGGTGAACGACTTGAACGCCTTGAATCGCTTGAAACCGACTTGGGTGTATCGCAGGAAGCCGGGCATCGGTCAGTCAGAAGAGGCGGGATGTGAAGGCGGTCCAGGCGGTTTGGTAGTCGTGTTCGCGGTTGCAGCGGGTGAAGGGGGCTTCGTAGGTGATGGTGCGCTCGTGCGGGCCGGTGGGGAGGGTGTCGTCGAGGATGGTGCGGGTGATGGTGGCGTCGGGGAGGTTGCGGATGTCCTCCCAGCCGAGGGAGAGGCCGGTTCGGGTGGAAGTCGGCGTCTGGAGGGTGTAGGAGGTGTCCTTGGGGTCGCCCTTGCGGGGGAGGCCGATGCCGGGGAGGCCCCTGGATGCGGTGAAGACAATACGGCCGGCGGCGTCGTACCAGGTGTCGGCCTCGTACTGGCGGAGGATGGGGAACTGGATGCGGTAGATGGTGATGAGTTCATCGAGGGTGAGACCCAGGGCCATGGCGGCGAGGACGTCGATCTCGACGAGGGCTTGGCGACGGGGGTAGTCGGCGCGGAGGGCGACGTTCCGGTTCCACTCGGGGGTCAAGGTGGAGAAGAACGTGGGGGGTAGACGGGGATCGGCGTTGGTCCAGGCGTCGCGGCGGAAGGCGTCAATGTGGCGATCTTCGGAGGCCGCACCGGATTCGGCGAGGCGGGCGGCGCAGAGTTCTCGCCAGAGATCGGCGTAGTGAGTCGTCAGGCAGGAGAGGGATAGGACCCGGAGACGCAAGGCGCCTCGCAATGCGGGAGAGCAGACGTGGGGGAGGATCGGAAGCGCGCGAAGCACTGAGAGCCGGAGGTCACGGATGCCGGTCATCTTTATGAAAGCGTCGACCGGTAGGGACATCGTGAGAGATGCGAGATCCACACAGACGGCTACGCTCGAAGAAGCGCTGGCCACGACCGCGTCGATAACGGCAGTGTCCTTCGGAATCAGCGCAGTCGTAAGCGTCCGTTCAGCCGTTGGGTCAACAGCCCGCCGGTTGACGACACGGTAGTAGTCCGTCGCCCGGCGCGGTCCGTCTTCCCCAGGCTCTACCCAGGACACCCGCGGTGAGCGGCGCCGGTACTCGGCGAGGTTGCAGGCGGGGACGTAGTTCGTACGTGGCAGGTAGTTGTCAGGCAGGGTGCCGAGCTCAAGTGCGTCGTAGTCGCTGTTCAGCCGACACTCCCGCCTCGGCGTCTTGTTCAATGGATTCCCGACAAAGAAGTGCGGCCCGGAGAGAACAAGTTCCTCTGCACGAGTGGGAAAGCGTGTTTCCCGTCGGATTGTCCCGTCGCGCTGGGACATCGTTTCATTCCAATAAGAGGACACAGAGACTTCGGGTCCGAGATCCGCTAGACGCACCGGGTGGTTCGCCAGTTTTCGGAGGACGCGGAGTAGCCCGCGCGCGTGAAGCGCCGGGAGCCGGGCTTTGGTTGCCGCCTTCTCTGCATCGCCCGAAAGCACCGCAAAGACTCGGAGCGCCTCCTCGTCCACTTCGACGATCCGATCCCGATGCCCGGCTGTGCTCCAGCCGCCGTGGTCGTCCTTGATACCGGCGACCGGCCCACCGCCGTCGTGGCCCATGCAAGCGTCCACCGTTGCGGGGGCGAACAGGTTTGCTACGTGTCGAAAGTGGGGCGCGTCCCGGCACGGACCGTACACGTTCACGCTGAAGGTTTTGTGGTGGTGTACGTCTGGGAAGAGCCGTTGCTCATTCTGAAACTGGAAATGGCTGCGGAGCCGCGGATAGAGCTCCACGCGGAAGAGACTGCCCTTCGGGTCGTCGTACACGCCGTCGCGGTGAAGGAAGCCCGATACGCCTTCTTCGTTCGCGATCGTCCATCCCAGCGGAAGGAAGCACTTGTAGAGGTTGGTCTGCTGGCGCTTGAGCGCCGGGTAGTTCTGTCCCGAGTTCAGAAACGCCTGCATCGCCTCCACCTCCTCGGCCTCCGCAATCCACGCATCCCGCAGCCCTGGGTGCCGCTCGAACGCCGCCGCGCGCTGCTTGGACAACTCCGCCGCCGGCAGCTTCCGTAGCGCGAACGCCGGGTTCCGCTCGCCGAGCACCCCTCGCTCCTCCCATTCCACCTTGATCCACGGCGGATTCCCCAGCACCAGATCGAACCCGCCGCGCGCCTTCCCGTTCGGCCCCGCCCCGTAGAACTGGTCAGCGAACGTCAGCTCCCAGTGATGGAACCGGCGGCGCCGGGCGAGTGCGTCCACGAACCGCAGTCGTGGGAACTGCTCGAACAGCTTCTCCAAGTCCAGCATCCCGACCTGGTCCGTGATCCGCTGCGCGATGTCGGCGGCGTGCTCGGCGTCCGCGTAGTCGTCCCCGAACAGGCTCCGCACCTGGGTTCCGACCCCCGGCTGGTACACCGACCCGGTCAACAGCAGGCTCACCTCGTTCAGGAAGTCCTGCCGGTTCGGCAGCCGCTCGGACTCGCGGATCGGCCAGAACCAGAGCGCGCACCAGTAGTCCATGACCAGCTTCAGCCGCCGGTAGGGGCTGGCCGTCCGTGTCCCCTCGCTCAGCACTCCCTGGGCGCGGATGCGGTCCTTCCACGCGTTCGATGTGACCTTCCCCGCCACCCCACCGTCGCGCCCCCACACCGGAAGCGGGTCCTCCGTCTCCCGGTGGTCGCCGCCGAGTTGCTCCGTGTGGAGCGCCCAGAGCTTGTCCACCTGATCCGACAGCGCCTCCAGCTCCGAAATCTCGCCCTCGTCAAACCCCCGGACGAACTCCTTCCGCCACGCCGCCATCTGCTTGAAGTGCTCCGGCTCCAGCGCCTTCGCGTCCTTGTTGCGGTACGCGGCCATCCCCGGGTCCGGGAGCAGGAAGTGATAGACCGACCCCGGCGGACGCTGCATCTCGCGGTTCAGCGCTGGCGGCACTCGTTCCGGCGCTTCGCTAAACCACAAGTCAGCCTTCCGCGCCGGGCGCAGCCGGGCCGCCGGGTACACCTGCCGGCGCGCCCCGATCAGTGAGTTCCCGACGACTAACTGGAACCCGAACCACGGAACGTGGCCGTCCTGGTGGATGCAGTTCAGCCACAGCGAGACCTCGGCGAGCTCTACCGCTACCGGGTTCAGGTCCACGCCGTACACGTTCCGGTCGGCGATGTAGTGCCGCACCTTCTGCAACTCGTCGGCGTAGTCCGCGTGGGGGATGCGCTTCCCGAGTTCGCGTTGCCGCCGTTCGAGATAGCGCTCGGCGAGCTGGTTCACGGCCTCGTTCAGGAACGCCGCCGACCCCATCGCCGGCTCGCAGACGGTGAGGTCAAGGATGCGCTCCGCGGGCATGTCGTCCGGGATGAGTTCCTTCAGCGAGTACTTGACGACGCAGCGGGTCAGCGATTCGGGCGTGTAGTAGCTGGCCGACTTCTGGCGGTCGCGCCCGGCGAGCCGGTAAATGAAGCGCCCCTGCCGGTGGACGCGCAGCGTCTTCCGGCGGTGCTCATCCTGGTCGTACACCCGCTCCGCCTCGTCGTACTGGTCGAGGTCGCGTTCCGGAACGAACCAGGCGTTCTTGAGGTCGTCCGGGTCGTCCTTCGCCTTCTTGACTTCGTAGAGGTCCTCCTCCGCGAAGAACCCCCGGTAGGAAAGCAGCGCCTCATAGACCGCGCCGAGCTGGTTGATGCCGAGCTGGGCGTAGGAGATGCGGCCCCGCCGCCCGCGCCGGC
>MKWU01006045.1_pt1 | contig 12602 bp, 14 predicted proteins | sample 809101 | NCBI WGS metagenome assembly MKWU01 (sample SAMN05860141, study PRJNA318959) | sponge metagenome | host: Aplysina aerophoba | place: Slovenia: Piran, Adriatic Sea, Gulf of Piran | collected 2013-05-07 | reverse complement strand
CCAACCCGGTTATCCACAGCTCCATCGCTGCCCAAACCCTCAACACCACGCTCGGGGACACGAACGAAAGCTACATGTGAGAGATTTTCGATCGCCAAAATTGCGCAATTTTCGGCTGCCATTGACAATTAATCCCCAAGTTTCTCGACAAAAAGACCGTTCATCAGGCTCACTGATAACTCCCTGAATCGCCCCGGATAGAGTTCAGCTTCCCTTAGTTTCCGGACCGAAAGCCGAAAAGCAAATGCTGTACGGACAAGACTATATGCGCATGAGATATAGCTGCGTCCGTCGCATTTACCGAGGTCGAAGGACGAGCAGTCTTCGAAGCGCCTTCCTCACAGCGTAACCACCACCTTGCCGGTAACCTGACGATCCGTCAGGCGAGGGACGGCTTTGGGCACGTCTTCCAGGCCCCAGGTCTCGGTCACGCGGGGACCACCTTTCCTTCACGGTACCAGGCGGCCACTTCCTCTATGCTGTGCAGCAGCAGGTCGGGGCGCCCGCTGTGGAAATAGCGCATTGACGACCCCATGGCCGAGTGGTGCTCGACCAGCAGGCGGTTGGCCGGGATGCACGGCACGCCCGCGACGAAGCCGATCAGCAAGATGCGCCCGCCTGCCCCTCGATCTCACTGCTCCGCTGAGGAGCGGACCGATGCTGATGCGGGAAACCGACACATTCGGGTCGGCATGTTCGATGACCGCGATCGCCCTCCTGGGTTATCTTGACTTCGTCGGGGAAGGCTTGGCGGGGCGCCTTCTTGCGCATGGGACCCATCGCTTGTCGGACGTTTCCGGAAACGGCGCCTGTTCGCCCCGGCTCATGGGACAGCGTAGCCCGCCCGGTGTGCGCCGGGAACCTCTCACCCCGTTGCTTCGCGGTTGCCCGGTGGCGGCCGGTACGCCCAAAGCTCATATCGATATTGCCGCGACGGATCCTCTCCGCTGAAAAACGACGATCCGCGGTTTCCGGGTCCGGCGCCACCTAGAATCGCGATGTCACGCGGACGCCAACGACATGCTCCGGTGAGGTGCGGCGATCGCCGGCAGTCTCCTGGCGCCGTAGTTCCAGGGCCAGTTCCAGCACGCGCCCGTCAGCGCCGCGATCGCGCGCCAGCCGCCAGCCTAGGCTGTAATCCCGGCCGGTACCGGACAGGCCGACGGCGGTCTCCGGCGTCGAGGTGAAGCGCCCGCCGAAGGCCGGAAATCCGTAGCCGAGCCGGGCCTCCAGCCGCCGCGGCTGAAGTTCGCGGCCGTTGTCGTTCTCGGCCGGTCCGGAGAGGGTCGTGCGTTCGAGCAGTGCATCGGTCCCGCCCCGCGCCGCGATGCCCAGCGTGCGGGCCACGCTCAGCCGCGGCCCCCGCTCGCCCGCCGCCGGCTTCCAGGCGAAGGAGCCCGAAATCCCGTATTCCCGGAAGCCCTTCGACTCGTGGGCCAGCAGCCCGCGCCCGCGCAGTTCCATCCGCAGGCCGCTCTCAGGGTCGGTCCAGGCGATGCCGGCGGCGATATCCGCGCCGAACCCGGTCTCGGCGTCGCCGCCGTCGTGGCGCAGGCCGATCTCCATGCTCGGTGTCAGCGTCGAGCCGTCGGCAAGCGGTAGCGGCCGCGAGCCCTCCAGCCCGAGCCTGAGCCGCGTCACCTCGGCTTCGGCGGCCGCCAGGTTGCCGCCTGGCCCGGAGACCGCGTCCGACGCGGTGCGCACGATCATGGCGTCCGTCTTCACCGCCAGGGTGAGCTCGTCCCTGCCACCGTCGAGCGCGACGCTGCGCAGGCCTGCCGCCGCCATCATGAGGTCGAGGTCGGTCCCGATCGCCTCGGCGCGGGTGCCGTCCTCCGCGCGCGGCTCCAGTGTCAGGCTGCCGTCGCCGTAGCCCGCGACGCCCCACACAGAGAGCCGCTCGCCTAACGAATGCGCCACCCAGGGCCAAACTCCGGTCAGCGTCGCACTCAACGCGCCGCCGCCCGCGCCCCGATAGGCGCCATCACCCCGGCTGTGCGAGACGGCCAACCCGGCCGTCCAGTCCCCGCGCGTCCAGTCCGCCCCCAGCAGGCCGCTCGCCACCTCGCCGTCGAACGACACATCGTCCTCGCGGCTGGAGAAGCCCGTCGCCGCGCCGCGGCCCCAGACCGAGACAAGGCCCTTGCCGCCGGTCTCCGCAGTCAGGGAGAAGGACGAGCCCGGCAGCAGATCGCGCTCGCTCATCGGCTGCCCAAGGCCGGACGCTTCGGCCTCGCTGGACATCGGATATCCTTGCGGGCCGGCTGCGAACGCCGGGCCGGGGCCGATCCGCTGCCCGGCGACGTGCGCCTCGATGCCAGGTGCCGGCTTCGCCCGCATCCGGTGGTCCACCGCATCCAGCACCTGGTCCGCCACCGTGCGTCCGAAGCGCCCGATCCACGCCTTCGGCATCGGGTCGGTGTTGTGGATCGTCCCCGTTGCGGTTGCGTCCTGCATTTGCACCCGCGACGACGGGCGCAGGTTGGACAGCGTGAGCGTCATCCTTTCCTCGCCCTCGTCATGGCCGTCTTTGAGCACCCGCACGGCGACCGACTTTCCCGTCTCTCCCGGCCTGAAGGTCAGCGTGCCCGAGGCCGCCACGTAGTCCTGCCCGGCCTGGGCCGTGCCGTCCGAGGTGGCGTAGTCGACTGTCACCGGGACCGGCAACATCCGGCTCAGGAACACCTTGAAGCGCAGAGTGTGGAAGGGCTCAGGGTCGGGTATGGGGTATTCCGTGAAGGCAGCCGCGTCGAACACCGACACTCCGGCCGTATCGGGCGGGTCGCTGCGGCAGGGCCCGGGCCGCAGCCGGCCGTTGCAATTGTTCACGTTGCCCAGAGCGACGAACGGGACGGTAACCGAGCTACTGTTAAGTATGCTGAATTCAGGGGCGCAAGTGGCGGTGACGGTGCAACTGTAGTCGTCGCCGGAAATGGCGGCGGAAGCGGTTACGGCCCCGCAGGTCATCGACGCCGAGCTCACCCGCCTGAACTGCGTCCGGCACCCCTCGTCGGTGACCGCATCCGACCTGTTGCAGATGCCCAGGTCGGAGCAGCAGGAGATGCCCCGGATCCTGTGGCGGGTGTCGCCGTCCCTCGGGAGAGCGTCAGTGAGGTGGATCGTGCGGTCGCTGGCCGAGACCAGGTCCACCTTGGCCACGACCTTTCCGTATTGGTAGCACTGGTTGCTGACATGGTACGGGCTCTTCCTGAGCAGGCCCCGGTTGTTCCACCAGGCGTAGAGGCATTCGGCGTTCCTGTGGTCCACCCTGTTCCCGGCGCTGCATGAACCGGCCGCGGCGCTCAACGGAAGCAACAGGAGCACTCCGGCGAGAAGCGCGATTGCCGCGACTCCCGTTCGCCCGATGGCCCTTATGCCGATTCCTGTGCTCACTTGCGATCCAGACGGCGCGTCCCAACAGGATCCTCACCTGATTCAGTTGTGACCGCCGGCCGGCACAACCATTCGGATTTTCCAATGCGGGCGATAGGAAGTGGCTATAGGCCTGCGGCAGCGGCGGCCGCCTGGCAACGCACTTCATTGTTTTATGTTCATCCGTCAGGATTTGCGGCGCTTCTTGCTGGAACGCAAAAAGTCACGCCTTTTCAGCGTGTTATGGCAGTGCGCAAACCGCCGGCCCATACCCGGTCTTCGTGCCGGAAGCGGGTGAATTTCAACTGCTGAGCGCGACTGGCTCTTCATGTCCTTGTCGTCGAATTTCGGTGCGCTACCGGCATTCCACCTGGCGCGGGTCTTGCACCGCTGCATTGCGCAAATCACGAACTACGGTACTCGTTCGCGCCAAAGGCAGGCATGAGGACGTCCGGCTGCTCGAACGACCGTGCGGTGGACACGGCCGAACCCTGCCGGTGCGATCATTTCTGGACCCCCGGACTGCGCTCCGGCCGCTTTCGCGTCAACATCAAAAGCCTCGGAACGTTCGAGGCGGCGACGTTCGGGCGTGGAGATAACGCCGCCATTCCCTTCCGTCGGTTGTCAATCTGGTCCGGACCGGGCGCGGACTGTACCGACAGCGGGGAAGAGAAAGAGATTTCGTAATGAACACCGAGGAAGAAATGGGTCGCCTCGAGCGTGTCGACCTGCGGAGCATCTGGCAAAGCGAACCCGGCGACTTTACGCCGTGGCTGGCCCGGGATCCCAACATGAAGCTTCTGGGTGCAAAATCTCGCGACACTTGACCGCGATTCCTACGGTACTTGACCGCACGGGCTGGTTCCCGGAGCGCTCTTCCATCGGGTGACGGGGACACTCGGCGGGTGCTGTTTCTCTTCCGGCTCTGCCTCATCGATCGGGTGATCGAACTGGGGAGGCAGGGTCTCGATGAAGAGGACCGGCATGACCGACATCAAGGATATTCTTCGCCACCGTCACTTCGAAGACGTTACCGACCATCCGATTACGCGCGCCATGGGCTCGGACGGGGACGACAGTACCATCGGCCGCCGGTAGCCGTTGGTCATGCCGGCGCCTCTCCGCCCTTCGGACCGGCTCGACCTGCACCCGTAACCGCAACCGACCGGCATTTGTCAGGCGATCAGTCCTCGCGGGCCTCGACGATCACGCGCTGCCGGCCCCGTCGAATGATATAGCCACCCCGGCGGATCGAGAGCCGGCCTTCCTGAACCAGTGTCCATAGCGCATCGGAGATGACCTCCGCGTCTCTGTCGGGTTCCGGCGCTTCAGCCGCCTGTTCAAGCCATTTGGCGAATGCCTCGTCGGCAATGGAAGGTCCTACGGACTTGCGAAGGGCGTTGAGCTTCCGGAGCTTGCCTTTCGAAAGAGCGGTTTCATCGATCATGCAGGCGGCCTCCCTTCATCGGATTACACCGAACGGCCTGTCAATAGGTACGATTCGCACAAATTGTAACTCCCTCGCCGATTGCCTCTCAAATCCGACTGCTGCACCGGCAGACAGTTGCCATGCAATGCGCATAACCCGCTTTCCGGCCGAGGTCCCGATTTGAGATTCAACACCGTATATCTGCGGCCGGAGGCATGACTTTCATTGGAGGTCCTGGCTGAGAATCCGGGTAGCGTTGAGGGGCTGCCGGCGCATCGCGGCCCGGGAAACAATCGGGATATTTCTTGTATAGGCCGCCGGATTACCCGATTCCGCAAGGCAGGGGCGCTGTCGCTCCGCCCTGACGGGCCCGTCCGTTAACTTCAGCCGTCCTCAGAAGCCATAGCGCAGCGACAGCCGCACGCCATTGATTCCGGGAGCCAATCGCAGAGGGTGCCGCGCACGGCTTGCTGGGCGCTACGACGAGGACTGCCCGATCGACGAACGCAAGCGGCTCTCCAAGGAAGCCCGGAAGCAGATGCGGGCCTTCGCCCGGGCGCGCAGTCGGGAGGGTATGGACAGGCACGAACTCGGCTTCGAGATGATCCGGACCGCCTTGCGGGCCGGCGGCCTGCCCGAGCATGGCTGGCTGCGCCATCCGATGCCCACCAGGCACGAGCCCAACAAGGAGGTCCGCTGGATCACCGAGAACCCCGACACGGAGCTGGACGACAAGACCCGGCTCTATCTCGGCGCTTCGCTCGGCCGGGTGGACAATGTCTTCGAACTGACGCGCCGGTTCCTCTCGGCCCTGGGGCGACCCTTCTACACGCCGAGCGGCGGCTGGAACCAAGTCTGGTACGGCTATGCGCCATACAATCCGGACATGGTCCGGAAATATCTCGACATCTTCCGGGTGGTAAACAACTTCATGCACACCGGCAAGGACGACGCCACGCCGGCCATGCGGCTGGGCTTCGCGAAACGTCCGCTCGCCTATGCCGACGTGCTCTGGCCGGGCGAGAAGATCCCGCTGCCCAGGCGCACCCGCCGCAAGGGGCGTGCGCTCAAGCTCTGACCGCGTTCAGCCGCGCCGCCAGGCAGCCAGCATCAGGCGCCTGCAGGCGCGGGTTTTCCTGAACGCGGGACAGGCGCAGCGGGCCATGTCCCGGGCTTCGTCCAAGGCATCGCCGCCGCCAGCCGGATCGGCGCCAGCGTCCAGCGCGACCTCGATGAAGGCGGCATTGGCGGAGCTGATGGCGTAGTCGAGCGGCTTTTGCCCGTATCCCTCGCAGGCCTCGGGATCGGCCCCGGCCTCGAACAGCACCCGGGCCACCTCCCCGACGGGGTTGTTGTCGGCGGCGTAGTGCAGCGGCGTGCAGCCGCCGGCATCGCGTGCATCGGGATCCGCGCCTGAGGCGACCAGATCGTCGATTTCGGCCCGGTCCTCGGCCATGGCGGCGGCGACATGGATGAACTGCGCCCCGTAGCCCAGCCGGAACCGCCCGTGCATGCCACAGGCGTAGATCATCTTTCGCTACCCACTGCCTCGAAATGCGGGCTGTTCGCCGCTTGGCCACCGGTCAGGTCGAAGGCAATCGGCAGGCCGTCGAAATCCGTGTTCAGATGGATTTTCGTGCTGAAACCGCCCCGCGAGCGTCCAAGCGCCTGGCTCTGCTGCCCCCTTTTGCGCCCGCCGCCGATACATGCGCGCGCGTCACGGTCGAATCGAACATCTGAACCAGCTGCGCCGTCCCATTCATTCTGACGACGGACAGTTAGACACAGTTACCCTCTCGGGCTGGCTACGGAGTTGCGCTCAACAAGCTCGCACTCGAGCTTCGTCACCACGAAGGAGCTATCCTGCCGCGCCGGGGGGTGAACGTGCTGCTCGACCACCCAGAGTCCCATGGCCCGATGAGGCAGGATCAGTGTGGTCAGCGGCGGGAAGAGATGGCGGGAAATCTCCTCGTCGTCATAGCCCACCACCGATATGTCGTCGGGAATCTTGTATCCGTTTTCCTTGAGCGCCTCATAGCAACCGATCGCCATGCGATCATTCTGGCAGAATATCGCCGTCGGCGCCCGATCAAGCTGCAGGAGTTTCGTGGTGCCGTTGAACCCGGCGCTGGCAGACCAGTCTCCTTCGACAACGAGGCTCGGATCGAAGGGAATGTCTGCCGTTGCCAAGGCTCTACGGTAGCCTTTCAGGCGGTCGCCTGTCGCCGGCATGTAAGGCTCGCCCGTTATGGTGGCGATTCGTTTGTGCCCTGCTTCGATCAGGACGTCCGTTGCGCGCTGGCCTCCTGCGATTTCGCTTGGCACGACCGCTGGACGGACGTTGTCCTCGGTATGGCAATTGAGGAGATAGACGGGGATGTCCGTCGACCTCAGCGCGTCGGGCAGCGCGACCTCCCGTGTGTGAACACAGGCGTAGATAATCGCCTCGACTTCTTGCTCGATCAGGAGGGAAAGCGTTCTCGGCTCGATCCGGGGGTCATTCTGGGTCTCTGAGGCCACGACCAGAGCGCCAGCGCCGCAAGCCGCGCGCCGGACGCCCGCGAGCGCGGCGGGAGCCTCCCAGCTCGTCGAAAGGCTGTCGGCGACGAAAGCGATGACGCGGGCTGACGTCGAATTGGCTTCTGCCCTGGGCGGAGCGGGCACACCCTCATAACCGAGATCCTCGGCCACGCGCTTGACCCGGTTCCGCATCGCCTCGGAGATCTGGACGGTCGTATTGTTGTTGAGAACGAAGGAGACGGTGGACTGGGAGCAGCCGGCCGCGCGCGCGACGTCGGTCATGGTAACGCGGCGCCGTCCTCGTGTCCTGCCGACCCCGATTGTCGGGGGTTTCAGTGTTTCCACCTCTCCCGTCCCTCTGTTCGACTGCACACGTGGCCGCTCACGCAATGGTCTGACTTGAATGCCACCTTAGCATATCCGCGGCATCTCACAGCATCATCGGAATAACTAATAAATATTTATTGACCGTAATGCAACCGTCATGATCTACTCGCGTCAAGGCGGAATGCACCGCCGTTGAACAGGAGAGGACCATGATGACCCGACTCACCCGTTTAATCGCGACGGCCGCCGGCGCGGTTCTGGTCGCGTCAAGTGCACTCGCCGCCGATCTGCCGCCCTTGGCCAAGAAGGATCGCTACAAGGTCGGATTCGCGCAGATGGAAAGCAACAATCCGTGGCGTATCGCAGAGACAAAGTCCTTTCACGACACCGCCGACGATTGCGGATGGGATCTGATTGCGACCGATGCCGCCGGCTCCGCAGCCAAGCAGGTGGCGGATGTGGATTCGATGATCGCGCAGGGTATCGATGTCCTGTTTCTGCCTCCGCGCGAGGAAAAGCCGCTGCTGCCCGCAGTGATGAAGGCCAAAGCCGCCAGCATTCCCACGTTCCTGGTCGACCGCTCCGTCGATCCGAATGTAGCCAGGGCCGGGGAGCACTACGTCGCGTTCCTGGGTTCCGACTTCGTCGATCAGGGCCGCCGTGTCGCCGAATGGACGCTCGAGAACTTCAAGGGCGACGCGGGCATCATCGTGGAGTTGGAAGGCACGACCGGATCGTCTCCGGCCAACGACCGCAAAAAGGGTTTCGACGACGTCATGGCCATGCATGACAACATGACCATCGTTGCCTCCCAGACCGGCGATTTCGCACGAGACCTCGGGCGCCAGGTGATGGAGACCTTGCTTCAGGCGCATCCCGACGTGAACATCGTCTACGCACATAACGACGAAATGGCCATCGGGGCCATCCAGGCGCTGGAGTTGGCCGGACGCAAGCCGGGCGACGACGTGCTGGTCGTCTCCATCGACGGCACCCGCGACGCGCTGCAGGCGATTATCGACGGCAAGATGGGCGTGACCGTGGAGTCCTCGCCCTTCTTCGGGCCGCTGGCCTGCGAGACCATGAACAGGTACGTCAATGGCGAGACCATCGAACCCTGGGTCAAGGTCGAGGATCGCATTTTCACCCAGGAAAACGCTGCCATGCATATCGACGGCGCTTACTAAGTCTCCCCTCGCTTGTGTTGCTAAGCGGGACCGCAACTGCGGTTCCGCTTCTTTTGTGTGAAGCTCTCGCCCCATGACCTCGATATTGTCGATGTCGGGCGTGGACAAGGCGTTCTCCGGTGTGGCGGCGCTCACATCCGCCAGCCTTGAGATCGCGCCGGGCGAAGTGCATGGCCTGATCGGACAGAACGGTGCCGGCAAGTCCACGCTGATCAAAATCCTGACCGGTGTCTACCGGCGAGACCGGGGTGAGATCCGGTTCGACGGCGCGCCCTCGAACATCTCCAGCCCACGCGAGGCCCAGGAGAGCGGCATCTCGACCATCTACCAGGAATTGAACCTGGTCCCGCTGCGCAGTGTCACGGAGAACGTGATGATGGGCTACGAGCCCCGGGCCTGGAGCGGGTTGATCAGGTGGGGCGAGGCACACAGGCGCACGCGAACCATTCTGTCCCGCTTCGGGATCGACGTCGATGTCAAGGGGCCCTTGGGCAGCTACCCCACCGCGATCCAGCAGCTCGTTGCCATCGCCCGCGCGATCTCGTTGAACGCGAAGCTGGTCATCATGGACGAGCCGACCTCGTCACTCGACGACCAGGAAGTCGACGTCCTGTTCGGCGTCGTCCGTTCGCTGAAGGAATCCGGCGCTTCGGTGCTGTACGTCTCGCACCATCTGGACGAGCTGTTTCGCATCTGCGATCGGGTGACCGTCATGCGAGACGGTCGCACGGTAGCCTGCAGACCCATTGCCGACACGAACAAGCTGGAACTGATCGCCGACATGCTTGGCCGGGATGTCGAGGACATCGAGGCCGCCGGCATGACCGACCTCGGCGGCAGCGACAGCGGTGACGGCGCCCTCGGCGAGACGTTGTTGGAGGCGGAAGGCATCGCCACGGACCGGCGCCTCAGGAAGCTGGACCTCTCGCTGCGCCGGGGCGAGATCGTCGGCCTGGGCGGACTGCTCGGCTCCGGGCGCACGGAGGCGGCGCGCGCCCTGTTCGGCGTCGACGCGCTGAGCGCCGGCGCGGTCACCATGCTGGGCAGAGAGGGCGCTCCCAGGAATCCCGCCGCAGCGATCGCGGTCGGAATCGGCTATCTGAGCGAGGATCGCAAGGCCGAGGGGATCGTGCCCGAGATGTCGGTGCGCGAGAATTTGACCCTGGCGCTGCTGCCAAGGCTGACAGGCTCTCTGGGCCGGATCCGGGGCGGTCGTGAGCGCGAGATCGTCGAGAGCTTCATCAGGGCCCTCGACATCAAGACCGCCGACATGGACCAGCCGGTCCGCGAGCTTTCGGGCGGAAACCAGCAGAAGGTGATGCTGGCGCGGTGGTTGGCGACGGAGCCGGAATTGCTCATCCTGGACGAGCCGACACGCGGCGTGGACGTGGGGGCGAAGTTCGAAATCCAGTCGATAGTCCGGCGCTACGTTGACAAGGGATTCGGCGTCGTCCTGATCTCTTCGGAGTTCGAGGAGCTGGTCGAAGGCGCGGACCGAATCGTGGTTCTGCGTGACGGTACATCGGTGGCAGTCATGACAAATCCGGGTATCACGGAAGACGCATTGGTGAGAACGATCGCTCGCCACGGCGGGCCGGAAGAATGAGCGTCCCAAGCCATCCCCAAGGGGGTTGGCGCACGCTTCCGGGCGCTGGCACCGCGGGGTGGCTCAGGCTGCGCGAGCACGGCACTCTCGTGGCGCTTCTGGTGCTGCTGGTCTTCAATGCGTTGGTCACGCCGAACTTTCTGCAGTGGCAGACGCTATTCGTGAACATCAGTCAGGTGGCGACGATCGCCATCGTCGCCACCGGCATGACGCTGGTTATCGCAACCAAGGGCATCGATCTTTCGGTCGGCGCGGTCATGGCGCTGGCCGGGGCGCTGGCGCCGCTCATCTTCATGTCCACGTTTGGCATGGAGAATCCGGCGCTGGGGTTGGTCGCCGCCTTCGTTCTGCCCCTCATCGCGGCCGCAGCCTGTGGCCTGTTCAACGGAATGATGGTCAGTTTCCTGGGCATCCAGCCGATCATCGCGACCCTGATCCTGTTCATCTCGGGGCGTGGCGTCGCGCAGGTTCTGACCAACGGCAACTTGCAGACGTTCTCCAATCCGTCGTTCAGCTACCTGGGCACGGGCAAGATTCTGGGCCTGCCATTCCAGGGCTGGCTCGCGGTAGCCCTGGCCGCATTGGTCTTCTGGCTGGTCAACCACACGGTGTTCGGGCGCTACCTCCTGGCGACCGGCGGCAACGAGCGTGCCGCCAGCCTGTCCGGTTCTCCGGTACGCGGCGTCAAGATCGGCGCCTACGTCATCTGCGCCGTCCTCTCCGGGATCGCCGGGCTGATCGTCGTTGCGATCAACTCGGCCTCCGACGCGGCCCGCAACGGAAACCTGATGGAGCTGGACGCCATCGCGGCGGCGGTCGTCGGCGGCGCGGTCCTGCTCGGCGGGCGAGCGCCCATCTTCGGCGCCGTGCTGGGCGCGGTCATCATCCAGTTGGTCAAGTACACCCTGCTCGCCAACGGCGTGGAGGACGAGGTCGCACTCATCGTCAAGGCCGCCATTATCGTGATGGCGGTGTATCTGCAGCAGGCGCGCAAGGAATAGGGATTGTGCCGAGCCCGACCCTCTTCGACCTCAGGAAATATCTGCGCGGAAACGCCCGGTCCAACGGCGTGTGGATCGCGCTGGCGGCGCTCATCGTATTCGGCCTGCTACGGTACGAGAACTTCGGAAGCGCCTACAACATCGCGTCGTTTCTCAATTACAACTCGATGTTCGTCCTGATCGCGATCGGCATGTGTTTCGTGATCTTGACCGGCGGCATCGACCTGTCGGTGGGTTCGGTCGCCGCATTTGCGTCGGTGGTGGCGGCATACCTCAGCCCCTATGGCCTGCAGGTCGCTCTGCCCGGCGGGGTACTGGCCGGCGTCGGGTTCGGCGCAGTCCATGCCTTCGTCATCATCGTCATGCGGGTTCCGCCGTTCATCGCCACGCTGGCCGGCATGCTTGCCGCCAAGGGCGCCGCGCTGGTGCTGAGCGGCGCCAAGACTATCGGCATCGACTGGGGCAGCAATTTTACGAGACTGGGCATGGAGTCCGCCTTCGGCTTACTGCCGTGGACGATGGTCCTCGCCGCCGTGGTAGCGCTGGGCGCCTGGTGCGTGCTGGAGCGGACGTCGCTCGGGCGCACGGTGCTTGCCATCGGCGACAGCGAAGAAGCCTCGACGCTGATGGGCCTGCGGGTCAACCGTGCCAAGGTCTTCGTCTATCTGTTCAGCGGCGGATGCGCAGGTCTGGCAGGAGTCATCCTGGCCTCGGGCTTCGGCGCGGGTCAGCCGCTGGAAGGGCTGGGCTGGGAGCTTGCGGCCATTGCCTCGGTGGTGGTCGGCGGGACGCTGTTGACGGGCGGTCTGGGATCGATCCCGGCGACTGTGGCCGGCGCCTTGCTGCTTGGCCTGATCTTCAACATCCTGAACTTCGAGAACGGACGGGGCACGATCAGCCTGAGCGCTTACTGGCAGCTTGTCATCAGGGGCGCCTTTCTCTTCGTCGTCATTCTCCTGCAAACGCGTTTGACCGGTGGCCGCAAGGGGCAGCGGGAGGGCACGCAATTGGCACCGGCCAAGACCGGCGACAGCTAGAGCTTGATCCGATCATGTTGCGGTGTATCCGGCGGCATTGAAGTAGTTTTTGCACTCTTGGGGTGAGAAGCTCTGAGAGATTTTTCCGATTGTGCTCCAGAGGCGGTCGACGGTTCTCTCGGC
>MKWU01006044.1_pt1 | contig 12603 bp, 8 predicted proteins | sample 809101 | NCBI WGS metagenome assembly MKWU01 (sample SAMN05860141, study PRJNA318959) | sponge metagenome | host: Aplysina aerophoba | place: Slovenia: Piran, Adriatic Sea, Gulf of Piran | collected 2013-05-07 | reverse complement strand
ACACCAGAGTGCTTCAGCCTACATCGTTACCTCCGTAAACCGCTCTGGCTGCTTCCAACCGAAGCGACAAGGGTTGGGTGGGACTTGAACCCACTGGGACAACGCGCCTTTCCACGGCGCACTGAGAATCGGTGGCTACCTTGAGTGAGAACCGGTGGCTACCTTCCTGAGATTCGGCACGCGCCGCTCGCAGGCGGTGTTTCACTGCGTGGCCTGCGGCCATGCCGACAATGCGGACGCGAATGCTGCCCGCAACATCCGGCGTCGGGGACTGGCGCTGCTGCACGGCAAGGGGCGTTCGCACTCAGCGACCCCAACGACCCGTGAAATGGATCAGAGGCTGGCAGCGTGTGCTGTCAACTATTCGGTAGGAGTCCCAAAGGTGCAGATTGCCGTTCCCGTCTGCCCCCGGGGTCAATACTGACACGAGGCGCGCTGCAACCGCCCGTCCTATCCGGCCGGACGCTGCAGCCGTTGCCTGATCTGCTCGCTGGTCTCCCTGGTTCTGTCGAACGCCATCAGCAACGGCGGGAGGAACAGGAAGTCCGCCAGCAGGGCGACGATTACCGTAATGCCCACGAGCAGGCCGAGCGCCTGGTTGGTCGACATTCCCGAGGCACCGAACACCATGAACCCCAGCGCGAACACAACCGTCGTCACCAGCAGCGCCTTGCCCACAGAGCGAAAGGCGGACTGGACGGACTCCGAGGGTAAAAGTCCGTTGTTCCTTGCGCCGACATACTTGGTCATGAAGTGGATCGTGTCGTCCACGATGATGCCGAAGGCGATCGCGGTCACGACCGAGGCTGCCACGCCGACCTCGCCGACCGCATAGCCCCACAGACCCATCGCCATTGCCGCCGGTACGAAATTGGGTACCAGGCTGATCAGGCCCAGGCGCACGCTCCTGAAGACGAACAGCAGGAGCAGTGAAACGATGGCCATCGCAATCACCGTTCCGGTCAGCATGCCCTCGATGTTGCGCTGGATCGAACGAGCACCCACGACCGCAACTCCGGTAGCCGGCGTTGCCAGCTCGGGGGCGTTGGTCCGGAACCAGTCCTGAGCGCGATCGTCGAGTGCGATTTTCTGGTCAGTAGTCAGGCTCTTGAGCACAACTGTCAGCCGCGTGCTCGACCGCTCCACGTTGATGAGATTGTTCAGATCCCGGCCAATCGGCAAGGACAATTCGTAGAGCAGCAGGTATTGGGCAGCGAGTTCGGAGTTATCCGGCAGACGGTAAAATGACGGATCTTCACCGTGAAGGTTTCTGTTCAGTCGCTTCAGAACGTCGGCAACGCTGAAAACATGGGCTACTTCCGGCTGCGTCCGCAACCACAGTGACAACGACTCGACCCTGGACAGGAATTCGACACCTGTGATACCGTTTTCCTGTCCCGACTCGAGAGAATATTCGAAGCTCTCGACACCACCGAAGTTCTTGCTGATGAAGTCCGTATCTCGCCGGAACTCGTATGTCTCATCCAGGAGCTCCAGCCAGTTTTCCTTGAGTTCGATACGTGCAATACCGGCAACGAACACAACAGTCACAATGCCAAAGGACAACAGCAGGGCCGTCCGCCAGGAAACGACAAATCGTCCCAGTCGGTCGAAGAAGTTTGGTTTCCCATGCTGCAACGCTCGTGCCCGCATGGGAACGATCGACAACAGCGCCGGCAACAGGGTTACCGAATAGACGAATGCGCACAGCGCGCCGAATGCCACCATGTTGCCCATGACCCTGAACGGCGGCATTTCCGCGAAATTCAGGCTGAGAAAGCCGACTGCCGTGGTGAGCGAGGTGAGAAAGACGGGCCATGCATTGGCGCGCAGCGAGCGGTCGGCCGCCTGCCTTCGGTCCATTCCCTCGCGAAGACCGGCTGCCATTCCCTCGACGATATGCACCGAATGCGCGACGGTGACGGCCATCAGGACGAATATCGCCGCACCGCTCTCGCCGAACAGCTTCATTCCCGTCCAGCCGACAAAGCCAAGCGCGGACAGGATCACGACAATCATCATCAACAGGATTACGGCAGTCGCCCATATCGAACGAAGCAGGACCAGCGCGAGCAGCAGCATGATGCCAAGCGCAACGGGGCCAAGCACGGCCATTTCGTCGTCGATCGCATCGCGCATGGCGCGGTTCAGGACCAGTTCGCCAGTCATGTGGTAGTTGATGGCCGAATGGTTCTGCCGGGCCGCTGCAAGAGTTGTGCGCAGGAAATCGGTGACCTCTAGTTTCGCCAGCTGCCGATCTGAATCAGGCAGTGTGACGCTGACGACAAGCCCGGCGATACGTCCGTCCCGGGAAACGAACCGCCCCGCGACTTCCTCCGTAGCGAGCGCGATGTCCCTGATCCGGTCTAGATCACTGTCGTTAAGGGAGCCGGCATTGTCGACCAAGGGTTCGACGATCAACTCGTCCCCGCGCCCCTGACTGTGCGAATAGTTGGCAATGGAATCGACACGGGTAGCGAAAGGCGTTTGCCAGAGTTGTTCCGTCAGGTCCTCAATGGCAACGAGCGATTCCCGCGTAAAGATGTTTCCCTTCGTTGGTGCCACTGCAACAAGCGCCGTGTCGGAGAGAGCGTAGGTTTCTTCAAGCTGTCCAAGTGCGATAATGTAGGGGTCGTCTTTGCCAAAGTGATTCCGGACATCGACATCAACCTCAACTATTCGGCCGGCGCCCGCCGCCAGGAACAGAACGACAAGCAACGAAACCGAAAGAGTGAGCCAACGACGCCTCACGACAAGCGTTGTCCATTTTTCCAACGTCACCTCTACGCACCGGCTTGTGAAAAGTCTTCCAGCATAGCACTTCGCAACGCCACCGCCACGAAGAATGTCCGCGCCGCCAACACGTGTGCCACGCGGCAGCGAGCCGATTTGCGCAATCGTCGCCAGGGCGGCCTTCGCTCCGGTCACCGGATCGTGGAGACCTGCGAAATCGGGCTGCCAAACGCGGCCGGGGCGACGGGCTCCGACCCGCGCTCTCGTCTGCGACGAGCCCGGCCGGTTGGCCGGGATGCCCGTCCATCTCTGGACACACTGCATCTCCCGTGGTCGAATATGCTGCTCACCGACGGGAATTTCATGTCACGTCTGATTGTCATGATCGCGCAACGGCTGGCGCTTGGTGTCTTCACCATGTTCATCGTCAGCATCGTGATCTTCGCCGCAATCGAAGCTCTGCCCGGTGATTTCGCCCAGGCCATACTCGGTCAGGGCGCAACCCCCGAGGCGGTAGCGGCGATCCGGGAAAGCCTCGGAATGGACCGCACAGCGGTCGAACGCTACTTCGCATGGCTTGGTGGCGCGGTGACCGGTGACTTCGGGGTCAGCTTCAGCCAGCTCAGCTTCCAGTCCCAGTACGGCCAGACCGGTGAGCGTGACGTGGTGACCGTGGCCGACCAGCTCGGACCCCGGTTCGCCAACACCATTTTCCTTGCCGCTACGGCAGCGGCGGTCGCGGTTCCACTTTCGCTTGGCCTCGGCATCCTGGCCGCGCTCCACCGCGGAACGGTTCTTGACCGCATCGCGAACATCGGCTCCCTGACGTCAATTTCCAGTCCGGAGTTCTTCGTCGCCTATCTGCTGATCCTGTTTCTTTCGGCCGCGAACCCGATCTTTCCGTCGATTTCGAAGATCCATGCCGATCTCGACTTCTGGCAACAAGTGTATCGCACCGTTCTTCCGGCCCTCACCCTCACCCTGGTGGTCACCGCTCACATGATGCGGATGACCCGCGTTGCCATCATCAACCTGCTGTCGTCCCAGTACATCGAAATGGCGCGACTCAAGGGGGTTCCTCGCTGGAGGATCATCGTCCACCACGCCCTGCCCAATGCCCTCGCGCCGATCATCAACGTGGTCGCGCTCAATCTGGCGTATCTCGTGACCGGTGTCGTGGTGGTCGAGGTGGTCTTCGTCTACCCCGGGGTCGGGCAGCTGTTCGTCGATGCTGTCAAGCTACGGGACATGCCCACCGTCCAGGCATGCTGCCTGATCTTCGCGGCCGCATACATCCTGCTCAACCTGACGGCGGACGTGGTGTCGGTCCTGACCAATCCCCGTCTGCGCCACCCCAGGTAGGCGCGCATGGGATTCCTGCTGTATGTCGCGCTGCCGCTCGCGCTCCTGACCGGCCTCGCGTGGACCGTGCGGAGAGTCATCGCCGGTTCCTTCCAGGGCCAGATTGGAGCGGCGTTTCGCGCAATGCCGATGACGGCGGCCTTCGGACTGACGGTGGTCTCCATCTACGTGATCGGGGCGTTGTGCGCACCTGTCCTGGCTCCGTACGGGGAGTCCCAGGTATTCGACGAATTCAACCTGTTCCCAGGCGAAAACCCGGCGTTCGTTCTGGGAACGGACCAGCTTGGCCGCGACTTGCTCACGCGCCTGCTGTACGGCGGGCGCAACACGATCGGAATTGCCTTCATCACCACGATACTGGCCTTCCTGCTTGGCGCGACCCTGGGCTTTCTCGCCGCAACGCTGGGTGGGTGGCTCGACCAGGCGCTCTCGCGCGCGATCGATGTACTGATGGCCATTCCACAGCTGATCTTCGCCCTGCTGCTGATCACGATCCTCGGACAGTCCACCCTCAACATGATCCTGGTGATCGCCGTGCTGGACTCGACCCGGGTATTCCGTCTCGCACGCGCGGTCGGCGGAACCATCATCGTCATGGACTACATCGAGGCCGCGCGGCTGCGCGGCGAGGGACTGGGATACCTGATCTTTCGGGAGATCCTTCCCAACGCGGCCGCACCGCTGCTTGCCGAGTTCGGCCTCAGGTTCTGCTTCGTGTTTCTGCTGATTGCGGCACTGAGTTTCCTTGGCATAGGCATTCAGCCGCCGCTCGCAGACTGGGGGACAATGGTCAGGGAACTGTCAATCTACATCGCCTACGCCGAATACGGTGACTGGCAGGCGGCATCGCTGCCATTGCTTCCGGCATCGGCGATTGCCCTGTTGACCGTTGCTGTCAACTTCGTTGTCGACTGGATGCTGGACCGGCACGCGGGACTGAAGTCCTGATGGACAGGGGATGGACGACATGACGGACGGGAACACCCTGCTCACGATCCGGGACCTGCGTATCGAGGGGCTGTCAGGCGAGACATGGCTCCCGATCATCAACGGTGTCAGTCTCCACCTGGACCGGGGGGAGGTGCTGGGGCTGATCGGAGAGTCGGGCGCGGGGAAGTCCACGCTCGGACTGGCCGGGATGGGATTTACCCGGGACGGCTGCCGGATCACCAGCGGATCGATCTCGTTTGACGACATCGACCTGGTGGCCGCATCGCCGGAACGCAAGCGCAGCCTGCTTGGACGGCGCATCGCCTACGTTGCCCAGTCGGCGGCGGCCAGTTTCAATCCCGCGCACAGGCTCATCGACCAACACACGGAAGGACCGGTCCTGCACGGGGTTTCCTCCCGCGAGGAAAGCCGCGGGGATGCCCGGTCGCTCTACGACCGTCTGCGACTTCCCGATCCGGACAATATCGGCTTCAGATACCCGCACCAGGTCTCGGGCGGACAGTTGCAGCGGGCAATGACGGCCATGGCCATGTCGTGCCGCCCGGATCTCATCGTATTCGACGAGCCGACCACGGCACTCGATGTCACCACCCAGATCGAGGTGCTGGCGGCCATTCGCGACATTGTCGAGCAGTTCGACACCGCAGCCATCTACATTACCCACGATCTGGCGGTCGTGGCCCAGATGGCGGATCGCATCAAGGTACTGCTGAACGGCGACGAGGTTGAGGAAAACGACACCAGGGCGATGCTCTCACATCCGGCGGAGCCGTACACCCGGTCATTGTGGGCCGTCCGCAGCTTTCGGCGACCCGAACAGCCGCCGACTCCTGCCGGCACGGTCCCGGTGATCTCGATCAGGGGTGTGACAGCGGGCTATGGAGCGGATATCGACGTCCTGCACGACGTCTCCTTTGACATCCACTCGGGGCGCACTGTTGCTGTGGTCGGCGAGTCCGGTTCCGGCAAGTCGACGGTCGCGCGGTGCATTACCGGCCTGCTGCCGCCACGCCAGGGCGAGATCCGGTTCGATGACAAGGTCCTGCCGCCAGGCTACCGCCACCGGACCCGGGACCAGCTGCGACAGGTCCAGATGATCTACCAGATGGCCGACACCGCTCTGAATCCGAAGCTGCGGGTCCGCGACATCGTCGGCCGCCCGGTACAGTTCTACCGCGGCTACCGCGGAACGCGGCTGCAGGAGCGGGTCGAGGAACTGCTGTCGCAGATCGAACTCGATCCCGGCCAGTTCATCAACCGGCTCCCGTCCGAACTGTCGGGCGGCCAGAAGCAGCGGATAGGGATCGCGCGGGCCCTGGCAGCCGAGCCGCGCTTCATCATCTGTGACGAAGTCACCTCGGCACTCGACCAACTGGTTGCGGAAGGCATCCTGAAGCTGCTGGACCGGTTGCAGCGGGAGCTGAACCTGTCGTACATGTTCATTACGCATGATCTCGCGACAGTTCGTGCGATCGCAGATGAAGTCGTAGTGATGAAAGACGGCCATGTGATCGAACTGGGTGCGAAGACGGAAATGTTCTCCCCGCCTCACCACGCCTACACGGACTTGCTGTTGAGTTCCGTCCCGGAAATGGACCCGGACTGGCTGGATCGTCTGCTGGCGCAACGAGGAAGGGAAAATATCGGAGAAGCCGCACGGCTCGGGATTGACCGGGCCGTACAGCGGCAATCAAGTCTGTAACCGGCACAGGAGGCACGAGCACCATGACACTCAAGCTGCAGCGCAGAACCGTTCTCAAGGCCGGCGGAGCAACCCTGCTCGCGACGAGCGCATTTCCGTCCTTCGCGACGGCCCAGCAGCGGGGCGGTACGCTGCGCCTCGGCCTGTCCGGCGGCAACAGCACGGACAGCTGGGACGGGCGTACACATTCGGACGTCTTCATGCAGGTATCCGCCATGGGCGGTGTGTTCGACTGCCTGACCGAAATCGCCGCCGACGGCAGTCTGGTTGGCGAGCTCGCGGAGAGCTGGGAGTCGACGACTGATCTGAAGACCTGGACCTTCAACCTGCGCAAGGGCGTCGAATTCCACAACGGCAAGAGCTTCGGCGCCGACGACGTGATCGAATCCCTGCAGATGCACGTGGCGGAGGGAGCAAAGTCACCGGCCAAGCCGCTTGTCGAGCCCGTCGTCGAAATGAAGAAGATGAGCGATCACCAGGTTCAGTTCGTCCTGCAGGCCGGAGACGCCGACTTCCCGTACCAGCTGTCTGACTACCATATCCTGATCTACCCGGCGGGCATGGTCGACGATGCAATTCGCGGCGGGATCGGCACCGGTGCGTACCGCAACGAGGGGTTCGATCCCGGCGTGCGCCTCCTGCTCGGCCGCAATCCGAACGCGTACAAGGAAGTCTGGTTTGACGCGGTGGAGGCGATCTCGATCACCGATCCCGGGACACGCGTCAACGCGCTGATGACCGGGGAGGTGGATGCCATCAGCCGCATCGATGCCAAGTCGGTCCGGTTGCTGGAACGCAATCCCGCGGTCGAGGTGTCGGAAGTGACCGGGAACCAGCACTATTCGTTCCCGATGATCACCACAACGGCACCGTACGACGACAACAACGTGAGGTTGGCGGTCAAGCTGCTGTTTGACCGGGAAGAGATGGTACGCAAGATCCTGCTCGGACACGGCAAGGTCGGCAACGACCACCCGATCGGACCAGCCAACCGCTTCTACGCGGCCGACCTCGAACAGCGCACCTACGATCCGGACATGGCAAAGCACCTGCTCAAGAAGGCCGGGGTCGAGGATCTGCAGATCAGCCTGTCGGCTTCCGACGCTGCGTTTGCCGGCGCCGTGGATGCCGCACAGCTGTTTCAGCAGTCCGCCCAGGCAGGTGGCGTGTCTGTAACCGTGGTCAAGGAGCCTGCCGACGGCTACTGGTCCAACGTCTGGATGAAGAAGCCGTTCTGCGCCTGTTTCTGGTCCGGCCGTGCCACGGAGGACCAGATGTTCTCGACCGCCTATGCGACGGGCAAGCCGTGGAACGACAGTTACTGGGATCACCCCAGGTTCAACAAGCTGCTGGCCGAGGCCCGCACCGAGCTCGATGATTCGAAGCGTCGCGAGCTCTATCGCGAAATGCAGGTCATCGTGCGTAACGAGGGCGGCGTTGCCATACCGATGTACGCCAACTGGATCGACGCGAAATCGAAGAAGCTCGCGCACAGTCCGAAGCTTGGAAATGTCTGGGCCCTCGACTCGGCCCGGATCATGGAAAGGTGGTGGTTCGCCTGAGCGCAGTTTTCCCGGCGCCGGTCCCGTTCGGGCCGGCGCCGGAAAGCCGTGGTGCGGTCCGGTCTCGTGCCACGTGGCGGCCACGTTACCGGAAACGTTGCGGCCGGACATTCCGAAGAGCATCCGGCGCGGTTGCATATGCCGCCCTGCGGACCCCTTGAAGACCCGTTCCGAATGCCGATACTGTCCCTGTCCCGGTTCGTGGTGTCGCGTGGCACACCGTGTCATGGCGCCGGCATAGCGCATTCCTGACCATTGTGTTGCGGGAGCGCCCTGACGACGTCGCAACGGCCCGCGAAGACCCCTCGCAAACGGTGTGCCGAGCGGAGGTAACGATCATGCGTGTCATGCTTCTCGGCCCAGTCTCCCGCCTGACCGTGACGGCTCTTGTCGTCGCCGCCTGGCTCACACTGCCGCCCGTCGCGCGGGCGGACAGCGCCGAGGACGCCGGGCAAAGAATCGCAACGCAAGCCAGGGAACGCGAAAAGGGATTCGGCGACTTCGTCGCTGACGTGGCCATGGTCCTGCGCAACAAGCGCGGACAGGAAAGCCGGCGCGAGCTCAGCCTGAGGGTGGTCGAAGTGGAGGGTGACGGGGATCGAACCATGTTCGTGTTCAACCGTCCGCGCGACGTCAGGGGAACCGCGTTCCTGATCCACGCCCACACCACCCAACCGGATGATCAGTGGCTGTATCTCCCCGCCCTGAAACGGGTCAAGCAGATCAGTTCGTCCAAGCAGTCAGGCTCCTTCATGGGAAGCGAATTCTCCTACGAAGATCTTGGAGCCATCGAGGTCGAGAAGTTCACCCACCGGCACCTGCGCGACGAACCCTGCGGCGATACTGAGTGCTTTGTCCTGGAACGCATTCCCAAGAGCAAGGATTCTGGATACTCGCGCCAGATAGCATGGCTGGACAAACCGGAGCTCCGCACCGTTCAGGTCCATTACTTCAACCGCAGAAACGAGCATTTCAAGACGATGATCGTCGAGGGTTTCCAGCTGTACCTGGACCGTTTCTGGCGGGCCTCGACAGTGACCATGACGAATCACGTGACGGGGAAGGGCACCGTCCTGACCTGGGACGCCGTGAAGTACGGGGTTGGTCTCGACGCCGGCGACTTCACCAGGACGGCGCTCAAGCGGGCACGGTAGAACGCCTTTTGTCCGCACCGGTCCCCACTGTCTTCCTCCGCACAGCATGGGCGATGCGATGCCGAGACGGGTTGCGATCATCGGCGCGGGCGTTTCCGGACTTGGCGTCGCATGGGCCCTGAACAGGCACCCGGACCGGTTCGATTTTCGACTGTTCGAGGCACAGGAACGGATCGGCGGCAACGCGGTGACCGCCGACATGCCGCAGGACGACGGGTCCTCGGTTCCCTTTGATATTTCGGTCACTGCCTGCATTCCCTCGGTCTATCATCACATTGTTCTCTTCACGCAACACCATGGTATCGAACTGCTCGACACCAGGTTCAGCTACAGCGTGAAGTACCGGGGCGACATCTACGCGCATGACCTCGATTCCGGCATGCGACGGCAACTGCAACCGGAAATCGAGAAGTTCCAGAAACTTCTGAAACGCCTGAAATGGTTCGGCCGCCTCAACCGGACCAGGTCCAGGGCGCTTGCCGCTCTCAACCCCTTCAACTATTTCAGCATGGGCACGATGCTCAACCTCGGCAGGTTCTCGGGCGATTTCCGCTACAAGATCCTGAAACCGATGTTCGTCAATTTCCTGATGGCAACCAACGTGTTCGACATGCCGGCATCGCTGTTTTGCCGGTACCTCGAGTTCTTCGACATCGAGACCGCGACACCCATGCAGACCTGGGAGCGCGGGACACGACACCTGTACGAGATCATGTCAGCCGGATTCGGGAACAGGATCTGTCTCAACCGACCCGTAAGAAAGGTCTACCGGCGTGAGTCCGAGGTGGTGATCGAGGATGAGGAGGGAAGAACCGAAACCTTCGACGACGTGGTCTTTGCGTGCAACGCGAACCAGACCCTGATGATCCTGGACCGACCGACCCTGCTCGAGAGTGTTCTGTTGTCCTCGATCCGGTACGAAAGCGAACTGCACAATCACGCCATCGTGCACTCGGACGCCACGGTTCTCCCCGACAACGCCGCGCGGCCGCTCGATACCCGGAGCAATCACATCGAGCAGTACGGCGCGAGGCCCGACAACTACGAAATTACCTACATCATGCACAACCAGCAGCCGTGGGCGAGCCAATCCGACAAGCCGTGCCTGGTGACCTACAATCCAGTCAGCACCATCGACGAAAGCAAGGTTGTAAAGAGGTGGTGGTTCCAGCACATCGTCCACGACGTGCGTCATGTCGGCCTGCTGATCCACCTGTTCCGCCTCATCCAGGGCAAGCGACGCAGCTGGCACTGCGGTGCCCACACCCTGATCAACAGCCAGGAAACATGCTTCGTTACCGGTCTCGTGACGGCGAGGCAACTCGGTGCGGAGTACCCGTTTTCGGATCCGGAAGCGCGAAAATGGTTCAACTTCTACGGACGCCTGATGTACGGCTGGCGTTTCCGGAAGGCATGAAGCCCGCTCCCTCGCGAGCACCGGGCAGCATCTCGCCTGGTGGTGCAGGGACATGGCGTCCATCGGTGCATCCTGCAGGCCGGGTCGGGGCTTACGAACCAGGCCCCGTTCCCGTACCCGGATACCGCCAGCCGCGATCCGGGCTTCCCGCCACCCGGTGTCCTCAGGAGGACTGTCCGCTGGAAGGATAGAACTGGCTGCAGTAATGCCTGTACAGCCCGATAGGTCCGTCGGCACGGCTCAGACGCGGACGGGACCGGTATTTCTTGCGGCCCCAGATCTCAACATCCTGGATGACGTCACGCCGCTGCTGCATGCTCCAGAACCTGTTCATCAGGTTGGTGCGCATCCTGACTGGCAGGAACGCGAGACCGACGATCGGGCGCCTGGGACTTCGCATTTCCCTGACCTGCCCGACCAGCGTCATGTCGATCAGCGTGCCGTCCACCGGCGTCGCCAGGACCCAAAGTCGAGCATCCACACCGATGCTGTGTTCGCGGATTTCGACGAACGAATACCCCAGGCCATGAACATGGGCCCTGGCGGACAGGTCATAGGTGAGTGTCATTAACCCTGCCATGCGCCGTCGGGTCCTGAAGTTCAGACTTCCTGACCTCTTAGCGTTTGCAGTTTCGGTTGGCGTGGCAGGAACCCCATGAATTCTGCTACGTTTTGGCTGTTTCAGGCCGTTTTTGAGTGGCGGTCGCGCACCGGTTCTGATATTATAATATGACACTGAATGCGCGGTTTCAGCCATGCCCATCACCCTCCCACTCTGCCCTCCAGAGGCGGTTCCGATCGGCAACAGTTGCTTCGCCGTTCTGATCTCGGACGACACCCTCACCTACTTCTCCAACCTCGTTCCCTTTGACAGCCACGCCGCCGATGACCGCGCCGCCATGCTCTTGCGGATCGGCCGTCTCGCGGTGATCAGCGCGATCTCGCCGCAGGATCTGGCCGACGCTTTCGGTATCTCGCGGGCGACCGTGCAGCGCGCACGGCGGCGCTACCTGGCCGAGGGTGAAGCGGCATTCTTGAAACCGCGTCGCGGCCGCGGGCCTTCGGTGTTCACGCCGGAGTTGGCCGGGAAGGCGACAGCGTTGCTGGAAACGGGCATGAGCGGCTCTGCGGTTGCCCGGGCTCTCGGCGTGTCGGTGGCGTCGGTCAACAAGTGGCGCCGGCAGGGGCTGATCGGCGAGGCGACGAGCGCGCGGGAGCCTGGAGGCTCGACCGAGGCGCGTGGCGATGAAGAGGCTGGCGATGCAGCCGGGCCCGAGACGACCGAAGCGCGGCGCTCTGCGGGAGCGCCGCAGGCCTGCGGACCAGGTCCGTTCGAGGCCGGGACGCAGACGGACCGCAGCGCGCGCGATCGTCGGGACCGGCAAGCGCCGATGGGGCGAGCGACCTGCGATGTCCTGGCTCGCGTGTTGGCCAGTTGCGGACAGGCGGGACCGGTCGAGCCGCAGTTCACCGATGCTGCCCGGGGGGTGCGCGCAGGCGGCGTTCTCGCCGCCCTGCCGGCCCTGCTCAAGGAAGGGCTGTTGGCCGCGAGCGATGTCCTGCCATTGCTGCCGAAGGGCTACTACGGCCTGCCTACGATCCTGCTCTTTCTGGCCTTCATGACCCTGGCGCGGGTGCGCAACCCCGAGAGCCTGCGCTACCAGCCGCCGGGCGAGTGGGGCGCCATCCTCGGCCTCGACCGCTGCCCCGAGGTCAAGACGC
>MKWU01006043.1_pt1 | contig 12609 bp, 11 predicted proteins | sample 809101 | NCBI WGS metagenome assembly MKWU01 (sample SAMN05860141, study PRJNA318959) | sponge metagenome | host: Aplysina aerophoba | place: Slovenia: Piran, Adriatic Sea, Gulf of Piran | collected 2013-05-07 | reverse complement strand
CGAATTTCATTATCACGAAATTCTTTTATGTACGCTTGCAAAACCTTGTTTTCTTGAGGTTGGTACTCCTTACCTTCAACCTTATCTTTGAGTTCTGATAATTTGGCTTTTTGGTCTTCGTATTCTTTGCGAGCTGCTTTATGCGTTGCAACAATTCCTGAGTGGTCCTCCATGAGTTTACGCAAACGGGAAATTTTACTCGCTTCAAAATTGAGTTGATCCTCATCGGCTAAACTCAAACCCAATCTCGAGGCTAAATAGTCAAGTTCTGCAGTCAGTCTGTTAAGTTCTTGTTCCCGCCTTGGAATATCTTTAATGGCTCCCCGATAGGACGCTAATAGCTGATTAACTTCATCTGCTCTAACCTTTGCCACTATTGCAATTGGATCTTCCGAAAGCTCTATTTTATCATGTTCATATTTATTAATCTGCTTATCAATTTGTGTGATCGTTGTGCGAATTTTTGTCAGGCTTTCACTGTATTTATCAAGTTTTTCTCGCCAGTTATCCGGTGGCTTGGGAAGTTTCTCAAGAGACTCAAGTTTGGTGTTGTGGGTTCGATAATCTGCTAAAAATGGCATACAAGTCAATTGTCTGTCTATCTTTGCAAGGTGACTTTCCGATTGTCCTTTTTTTGTGCGAGCTATTTTAAGACTCTTATCAGCCTCTTCTAATTCATTTTTAAGTCGCTTGTAATGTGTTGCATCAATATCATTCTCTGACCATTGTTGCTTCAGCGCAATCATTTCTTTTTTGATCACATTAAGGGTGTTCTTATGTCCTCTAGGTTTATAGAATTCTTCGCTCTTGTCCTTTAATTCCTCAAGAGTCTGGTTAATCCCAATCATGCCGGTGCTCGCCGAAAATAACATCCGACCAAGCTCACCCTTACTTTCAAGGATTTCGTTCCCACCCTTCTCCAAAGTTTCCTCATTAAAGGAAAATAACAGTTCATAGTCATTACGTGAAAATCCCCCAAGCATCTCACGTAAGATGGCTTCGTCAATCACTTCACCTTGCTGACTTAATAATGAGTGACTCATTTTACGGATACGTTTGAACTCAACTGTGTGGGCACCATGATCAAGCTTGGCTCCCACTTCCATGGCCTTTGAATGAAGAAATCCATACGGTGAACCTCGGGTAATGCCAAACAGAAAATCATTCCACGCCGCAAGTGCCGTTGATTTGCCGGCCTCGTTTAGTCCATAAACGATATGAAAATCCGGCTCTTTTTCCTTCTTTTCACCAAAATACAAATCCCTGTCGGTGAACATTCCATATTTTGTAAGGCGGAGCGTATTGAGTCTCATGGTGAGGTACTTTGATCCTGCTTGGTGAGATGAGCAAGAACATTATTCGTTCCTTCAATAGCCAACTCATGTAATATGGCTAGCCTTTCTTGGTCGGAATCACCCTCGATCCATTTTTTTGTTCCAACCGGCAAGGCTTTACTCAAAGCATCACTGTATAATTCCAAATCACTCTGGGCGAGATTGTAGATGGAATCCTTGTCTTTTATCATTTTTTCTAAAGTTCCGACAAGCCCTGCATTTTCTGCTTCAACCACTTCACCCTGTGTACGATTTTCAACCTTATCAATCCATATTCGGTTTTCGTCTTCAACTTTCCTTTTTACTTCCTCAAATAATACTTCTAGGTCACGTCTAATTCGCCACGCAAGCGGCGTTGAACCAATCAAACGTAATCGCAAAACCAGATGTTTATCATTGATTTTACTAGCGCAATCATCAATACTCTGCATCAACTGTGCAATAAGTCCTTGCCATTCATTGAAACAAGTAACATCAATTATGAGAAGCTCAAATTGTAATTGGGCAACACATCGGAATTCAACATCGCAGTGATTGGGACTCTTAACACTGACGAGTGCGACTGTCTTCCTGCTGCTCTCACCGATATGCCTTCCCTGCGGAATACCGGGCATAACAATTGTCGATGGTTCTTTAATGTATGAGGCTTTATGGATATGCCCTAAAGCCCAATAGTCGTATTCCATTCCTTGCAATTCATTAACACTGCTAGGAGCATATACATCATGGCCTTCAACACCACCCAGGCTCGTATGAAGAATACCAATGTTAAAGGCACCATCGGTTGGAGGTGGAAACTGTTCCAGCAGAGACTCCGGAACATGCCTATTCGGAAAGCTTATTCCATGCAATGCTATTTGCAGATCATCTTTCCAGATTATTTCCGTTTTGGCTCGAGTTGGGAAAATCAAAACGGAATCGGGTACTGTCAACTGCTTGGTGATACTCGATTGCGAGTCGTGGTTCCCCTTGATAATAAAGACTTTTATGCCGGCTTGATGGAGCTCCTCAAGTTTGTTGATGAGAAACCTTGCAGTCTTATAAGAGGTTTGGTCCCGGTCATACAAATCACCGGCAATAATGAGTGCGTCAGCATTTTCGTCAATGCATAGTTTAACAATAGAGGTGAACGTTTCGCGTGTCGCAATGCCAACCGCTTTGGCCATTTCAGAATCTCGAAAAGCCAATGACTTCAGGGGCGAGTCCAAGTGGATATCAGCGGTATGAACAAACTTGAACATTCTATCCCATATAAATTGTAGCAACCAACATCGTAATCCAATCAATTAGCATATTATCTTCTCAAGTTAGAGAGGGACTGGTTTTTAACAGTTTAATATCAGGGTTTCCAAGTTTTCATCAGGAGAGAGTTTGAAATAACACTGATACTTGAAAGAGCCATGGCTACTGCTGCCAAACCTGGATTCAGGTAACCGAAGGCCGCGAGGGGTAATGCACACACGTTGTAAGAAAAAGCCCAAAAAAGATTTTGTTTAATTTTACGAAAGGTCATTTTACTGATATCAATGGCATATGCAACTAGTTTAAGGTCGGGTCGCATAAGTATCACTCCCGAACTTGCCATCGCTGTATCTGTGCCACTATTCAAGGCAAATCCCACATGTGCTCTTGCGAGAGCGACTGCATCGTTGATCCCATCTCCGACCATTCCAACAATGTGACCCTTTTGCGTTTCGCTCTCAAGGTAAGCGACCTTTTCATCTGGAGTGGCACAACTTATGTATGAATCAACTTTGATTTTTTTGGCTAACTTTGCCACGACCACGTCGATATCCCCGGAAACCAGTGCCGTTCGGATTTTCAACCTTTTGATTCGATTAATCGCTTCAAGAGTCGTTGGCCTTAATTCGTCTTCAAACCTAAAATACCCCAAGATTTCCAAGCCCTTTTGGTTCTCTTGTGCCAAAAACACTTTCCCCATGGAATTTAGGCTATCACGTGTTTCAAAATCCTCAACCTTTCGGGTCATGAGATTCTGATTACCCAGATAATACTTTTGATCGCCAATTATACCTTCTACACCTTGACCAATATGACTTACAAATCCCTCTAAATGGAGAGATTTAAGTCCCGCTTGACTGGCCGATTTTTGTAGCGCTTTAGCTATAGGGTGTTCACTCCCTTGTTGAAGTGAAGCCGCAATTTGGAGAAGTTGATGCTGTGATATTTCGCTTTTAAGAGAGTTGCTTTCGATTAAAGTTGGCAGGCTAGTGGTCAGTGTTCCTGTTTTATCCAATGCTAAAGTATCAAGGTTACAGGCTTTCTGAAGTACATTGTTATCTTTGAATAGAATTCCATTTCGAGCCGCAACACTCACACCTGCCATGAGAGCAGTCGGAGTCGCCAGACCAAGTGCACAAGGACAGGCAATCACAAGGACAGAAACAGCATTGATCAGGGAATGCTCCAAACTTGTACCGAATAATAACCAACCACAAAAGCTCATAAGGGCCAAAACCAGAACCGATGGGACAAATATCTGGCATATTCGATCAACCAGAGGGAAAATCTTAGCCTTTTTCGACTGGGCTTCCTCTACCTGCCTGATGATCTTAGCTAAAGTCGTTTGCTCTCCGACAATTTGCGCCTCTAAGCGAATAAAACCATTGGCTATCAGCGAACCCGTATAAACACGATCTCCTGTCCCTTTGAGTACGGGAATACTTTCGCCCGTAATCATTGACTCATCAACTTCTGCTTGCCCATAGGCAATCACTCCATCAACTGGAATACTGTTTCCCGTTGAACAGACTAAAATGTCGCCCGGTTGGACTTCATTGATTGCTGTCTCGAATACTTCGCCATTGTCATCCATCATGGTAACAAACTCAGATTGCAAATCCATTAGTTCATGAATGCTAACCGCAATGTCTTTGGTTGACTTTTGTTCAATATACTTACCGATCAGTACAAACGTGATAATGAATGCGGTTGTTTCAAAATAGAGGCTGGGCTCTTGATCTCTAGAAACGAATAGCAATTGAAACCAACTAAATAACCAAGCTGATGTTGCTCCAAGCGCAACAAGTAAATCCATATTTGCTGTTTTTTGTCGGAGGGCAAAATAGGCTCCACTAAAGAATTTCCGACCAAAAAACAGGAGAATGACCGAACTCAAAAGCCCCTGAATCAAGCCAGTAAATAGCGTCTCTGTGAAAGCCTGAATACCGAGAAAATGTAGGGTCATATGGACCAAGAATGGCAGTGTAAGAATGGCGGATAGAAACGGTATGGACCAATCGGGCAAAGGTTGGTTTATTCGCCGTGGCTTAACAGAACTTGCGTGCGCGGGTTGGTTTAAACTTATCCCTACATCAGCTGCTTGGGAAATCAATTTTGACTGTGTGAGTCCGTGTAGCCAAACAGTGATATAAACAGAGCTATCTTCTTCCTTAAATTCGACTGCCTGAACCCCCTTTATTCCCATCAAGGTTTCTTGGAGGTGTTTGGGGTTCGTCACATTTTCTGGTTGTTTCGTTTTAAAATGATGGGTATGAGTAACGACACTGTAACCCGTCTTTTGAACAATATCCGTGAGTGATTTAAGTGGTGTCGCTGGTGAGAATTCTAAACTTGCCTTTGCGAGAGGGTAGCTAACCGATGCGGATATAATGTGAGGATTATTCAGCAGTGCTTTTTCAAGCCTTTCGGCACATTGCGTGCAGTGCATCCCGGCGATTTGAACGGTTAAAGTTTCTGAGTTTGAGTATTTAGGCATTTGAGCTGACTAAATTGATGTGCGTTAATATATTGCTTAAGTCGTTTCTGTTATAGTTAAACTATTACGAATACTATTATTTGCAAAGTTATTATTTACTTGATTGCTACAATGCGGAACTTAATCTTTGTGATAATATAGGAGGAAAATTGTGCCCGGGTTTCTCACTACACATGTTCTTGATACCGCCCGCGGAAGTCCTGCTTCTGGATTAGGTATAACCCTACATAAAATCGTTGAATCAAAACAGATTTTGGTTCGTGAGATGACGACTAATCGTGATGGTCGAACTGACAGTCCTATTCTCCCGGAGAGTGATTTTGAACTTGGTCAGTATATTTTGTCTTTCGCAGCGGGTTCATACTTAACCAAACTTGACCCGGACTATAATGGCTTTTTCGATACCATCGCCATACAGTTTTCGATGACCGAAGACGACCACTACCACGTTCCTTTACTGCTTTCTCCATTTGGCTATTCAACCTACCGTGGCAGTTAAACTCAAACCTTGAATTATTTCTATGCTTGAACTCGTCGTTATTTGGGAATGGTTGGAATTTATTGTCCGGTGGGTGCATGTGATCACGGCGATTGCTTGGATCGGTTCATCATTTTATTTCATTGCCCTGGATCTTGGACTGCGCCGTTCTTCTCAGCTTCCTGAAGGTGTCTTAGGGGAAGAATGGCAGGTTCATGGTGGTGGCTTTTACCATGTTCAAAAGTATCAGGTCGCCCCGCCCGACCTACCGCAACATTTAACCTGGTTTAAGTGGGAAAGTTACTCAACGTGGCTCAGTGGCTTTGCTCTCTTGGCCATACTCTATTGGTCAGGCGCCGAAATATACCTGATTGACCGTAGTAAGGCTGATTTAGAGCTCTGGCAAGCCATTGCTCTTTCAGGAGGCTCCTTACTTATTGGCTGGGTTGTTTATAACACTTTGTGCAAGTCCAAGCTTGGCGAGTCACCAACACTACTCATGATCCTACTGTTTGTTCTGTTGGTTGCCATGTCATGGGGATACGATCAAATATTTACTGGTCGTGCGGCACTCTTGCATGTTGGTGCATTTACGGCAACTGTCATGACCGCCAATGTGTTTTTAGTGATTATTCCCAATCAAAAAATTGTCGTTAAGGATTTGCGTGAGGGAAAAGCCCCCGATCCCAAGTTTGGTCAGATCGGCAAGCTCAGGTCGACCCACAATAATTACCTTACACTGCCTGTTATTTTCCTCATGCTATCCAATCATTATCCGTTGGCTTTCGCCAGTGAATATAACTGGATCATTTGCTCTTTAATTTTCTTGACAGGAGTGCTCATACGCCATTATTTCAATTCGGTGCATGCACGTCGGGGACATCCCCACTGGACATGGGCGCTCACGGCGGTGATCATCATCATCATCATGTGGCTTTCAGCCCTGAAACCACCTTATGAAACAGCACATGTGCAGGATATTCCCATTGTTCCGCAGGAAACAGCTGAGACGGTCGAGTGGGCGCATGTCATGGATATCGTGAATATCCGATGTATGACCTGTCATATGCAAAACCCTTCTTGGGAAGGATTTTTGTGGGCACCAAAAAATGTTCTTCTTGAAACCAAGGAACAGATTCTTTACCACTCTGACAAAATTTATCTCCAAGCGGCGATGAGTAATGCAATGCCTCCTGCTAATGTAACTTACATGACACAAGAAGAGCGGGCCATGATTGCCAATTGGTATGCCCATCTTAAATTAAATTGATGATTATTCGCAGTTGCATGAATTTTAATGAGTGCCGTACCAAATTATTCCCATAGAGTTTCAATGCGTAAGATAATTCAAATTAATCGAAACTACGTGAATTCTTTGCTTATCATCTAAGAACCACGCCATGTGAACATGGGTATTCCATAAACAAATAAAGAGGAGGTCATACATTGGTACAGGATGTAAAACCCAAACAATACCAGGTTGTTGGTATCGGAAATGCCGTAGTGGATGTATTATCCCACGTTGAATACGAATTCTTGGATACCCATGGAATCGAACCGGGGATTATGCAATTAATCAATCTAGACCGTGCCATTGAGCTCTATAACCTTTCAGACAATGCCACGGAAGTTAGCGGTGGCTCAGCGGCCAACACTGTTGCAGGATTAGCAGAAATGGGGCTTTCAACTGCCTATATAGGTAAGGTTAAAGACGATCAATTGGGAGCCACCTTTGCCAAGGACATTCGATCCTTAGGGGCAACTTATACCACAAAATTTGCCGACAACAAACAACCCTATGAGACAGGCCGAAGTCTGATTATGATTACACCTGAAAGTGAACGTTCTATGAACACTTACCTCGGTGCTGCCGAGTTTTTGTCACCCGAAGATATTGACCCGGCCATAGTTGGCAATACCGATTGGTTGTATTTGGAGGGGTATCGGTTTGATGGACCTGGAAGCCATCAAGCATTTCAAATGGCTATTGATTTGTGCCATCAAGCTGGAGGTCAAGTTGCCATTGCTTTATCAGATCCATTTTGTGTCAATCGACACCGGGCGGCATTCCAAGAACTCGTCGAAAATAAGGTTGATCTGGTGTTCGGAAATGAAGCCGAGATTCTCTCTCTATACCAAGATACATCTCTTGATGAGGCCATAGCCAAGTTAGACCAAACTGGTAAATTAATCATGATCACTTTATCCGAAAAAGGTGCCTTAGCGGTTTGCAAAGGTAAGAGAATTCATGTTAAAGCCGAACCGACGAATGTTGTTGATGCAACTGGAGCCGGTGATCAATTTGCGGCAGGGTGTTTTTATGGGCTTGCGCATGGTTTCGGCCTTGAGAAAATAACTCAATTCGGTTGCATTGCTGCGAGTGAGGTCATTGAGCATACCGGCCCAAGACCTCAATCAGATGTACTGAAACTCATTCAACAAGTCATTTAACATCAAGCTCATTTTCGTAATTTACACTTATCCACTTTTTGTAATCTGTATACCACTATAGACCAATCAAAACCACTATCCCGCAGTTGTATATACCTTTTGATGGTCACATACCCTTAATGAATTGCCACTCGTTACATTGTTGATGCTGACAAGATTCTGATGAATGTTTGGTTATCAATTTGACATGAGTTCATTGGACACACAATCGCAGTGACCTCTTATTGTGTTGTTACCGAGTGCGGGAACAGGATTATTCTTTGTGATGTATTTCTGAAACAGTTATTGATATACAACAATGACGCAATAATTGAGACGATAATATATATTGTAAAGTTAAAGGGGACTCTTAAAGTCTCCTATTTCACCGAGTGACCAAAGGGATTAGAACAGTCTCGTTCATGGTCAAAGGAGGACGGTTCATTGAACCCTCCCCAAATATCCCGAATAACGATTTGATGCTCTCAAGCGTTGAACTGGCTAAATTAATGATATTCAATAAGAGGATGTACTATGAGCTATGTTATTGCGTATGTGGATGGTGTGGAGGCTGAACGTGAGAGTTTTGTTGCTGATTCCTACCTTCAAGGTGAAAATAATATGATTGTCGAGGCCGTTGACCCAAAACATAAGCCAAACGTTGATCAAATGGTTTATCATTTGCTTGATCTTAATATTGATGCCCTTGTGACCGAATATAAATTATCAGAATTTGCAGTTGTTAATTATTCTGGTAAGGATTTATCAGACTGCATGTTGCAGAACCGTCCAGAGTTTCCTTGTTTCATACGAACACATTACGAAAAAGAAGCTATTCAAGAACAGATGGACGTCAATATGGTCTATAAGAAACCTGGGCCAGACTTCATTCGCGTTATGATCCAGATTGAAAACTATCGCGCTAGAATTAATGACCGGCAAAATGAGTTGATTGCTCTCATGAAAATTGACCCTGACGAAAGAACGGACGGGCAAATTGACCAAATACTAGAACTTGACCATTTTCTTGAGAAATCACTCGGTGGGACATATGCAATCCCGAAGAATTTGAAAAGAGATATCTTTGTTGGGAAACGAATGAAACTAATTGAAGAGGCTGAGCAACTTATCAAAGAAATTCGTCATCAACTGAACGGTTCTTGATGATAGAAAAACTACGCAATATCGACGAAGTGGGTTTGGTGGTCCATACAATAACCTACAAACGCGCAAATAGGTATAACCTGCACAATTGACAAGGTCGTTGCAGCTGCGGATTATAAAATCAAGTAAAGATTACTCACGGATTTATGCTTGAATAGACCAAATAATACATAAAACTTCAGTCGTTCCACTTGAAACACATCAATTTATTTCATATCATTTGTGATATATAATTGGTTATTTAATACTAATAAATATTATATTTGATATGGTTCAGATTACCAAGTTTACACCAGAAGTTGACATCTTAAATGAGTTTGGGAGACGCCTTGCAAGAATACGAAAGGCCAAGGGTTATTCCCAAATCAAACTCGCACATGAGGCTGGGATAGGTGTTGCCACACTCCGCCGTATTGAAGGCGGGCATGACAGTCAGCTTGAAACATGGTTCAAACTGCTCAAAGCATTGGATATGGCACCCGCAATAGATGGGTTGCTTCCTGAGACATTCGATTCCCCAATGGCAGAAGCCCTCGCCCAAAAAACCCGAAAGAAAACTCAATCATCTCATAAAGTTGTATGGGGAGATGAAACCTAATGAGTGCCGCAACTGTTATACTTTGGGGCAAACCAATCGGATACATCGCAATGAATCAAACTGAACAATTTGCTCGGTTTGAGTACGATCCAGATTTTGTTGAGCTTGGAATCGATATTGCACCTAAAAAAATGCCAGTTCATAAAGGACATATCTATCAGTTTCAAGATCTGCATCCGCGATCATTTTACGGATTGCCAGGTATGATCGCTGACAGCTTGCCAGATAAATACGGAAACAAGCTCATAAATGTTTGGCTTGCTCAAACCGGAAGACAATCAACGCAGTTTAATGCTGTAGACCGGCTTTGTTTTACGGGAACGCATGGGATGGGAGCCCTAGAATATGAACCTGCAATTGAGGGCAACACTGCTAAGGATTTGCCTCTAGAAATTCCTGATCTGATTAAGCTCGCTGAATTGGCTTTTGCGGATAGAGAAATTCTTAATTCCAAGCCAACCTCTCAAACAGATAATAGCTTTTTGCTTGATATATTAAGGGTCGGCACATCAGCAGGTGGTGCCCGTGCAAAAGCTGCAATCGCCTTCAATCCTAAAACAAATAAAGTTCGGACGGGACTACAAGACTTACCATCAAATTTTGAACACTGGTTGATCAAGTTGGATGGTGTTACTTTCAGTGGCGATTGGGGAATAGCCGACCCGTCCGGCTACGGACTAATTGAGTATAGTTATCACTTGATGGCAAAAGCATGTGGGATCAACATGGCGGATAGCTTTCTACTCCAAGAGAATGGCCGAAACCATTTTATGACCAAACGCTTTGACAGAGATAATAGTGGAGGTAAAAGATTTGTGCAAACTTTCGCTGCTGTGGCTCACTTTGATTACTATGAAAGTGGCGCTTATTCATATGAACAACTCTTCATGACAATGCGCGAGTTGGAAATTTCCCAAAGCTCAATTGAAGAGCAGTTTCGCCGGGTTGTATTCAATCTTGTTGGCTGTAACCAAGACGATCATGTAAAAAATTTTGGCTTCATGATGAACCGCAAGGGGATTTGGGATATTACGCCTGCCTATGATCTATGTCACTCTGAAGGTAGCCCATTTACAAGTTCCCACCAGCTTAGCATCAATGGCAAAACGAGTGACTTCACTTTAAAAGACTTAAAGCATCTCGCACAATATGCTCGATTGCCTCGCAATCGCGAAAAGATCGTTCTTGAGCAAACTGTTGATGTGTTTTCCAATTGGCACCGTATTGCCAAGGAGCTTGACATACCAAAAGAGTTGCAGAATCATGTACAACATACTCTAAGACTGCGGTGGGAATAAATTTAGGTTCAAACTGCTCCGAGCAGATAAGGGACTACTTTTTATTTGGGGATTATATACTTGTTAACCCAAGACACTTACAACTATCAAAATATTTATGTAATTACGGGTGAACTAATTCAATTAATCGGCATTTACCCCATTTTTGAAATCCATAAACGTACCGAGCGTAGTCGTTATCCAACCAATTGGGAGATTTAAGTTACTCATCATCACCCCCACGTTTTGTTAGTTTCTTTTCGAGTGATTCTAGATCTCTGATATCCTCTTCATCGGCGGCAATGGCTTCTGCTTTTTTCTCTTGATATCAAATTCATTGTCACGCTTTGCTGCAAGCTTCTGGGCCACTTCCATTTTGAGTTTTCCCGCATGGGGGACTGTGAAAGTATTACCAATAGGAATTAATTAAATGGAAAACTTTATTAAAACCGATGAAATAATTCTTTTATTTTAAATGCTAGGCTTTCATTTTAAGAATACAATACGAGAAGTTTTTTGAAAGTTGCAACTTCCTCAAATACTTTCACAGTCTCAAAAGGGTCAAGGACGACCACCCCACCGTCCCGGTCATAACTTGGTTCTCCGCTTCAAACATCATCGTGATGGGACTCTGCGGTGTCTCCATAACCCGTTGGTCCCGGCCACCAACAACCTGGCTGAGTGCGACCTCCGCCCGTTGAAAGTGAAGCAGAAGATATCGGGGAGTTTTCGTACCAAAGCCGGCGCACGCGACTTCGCGGTTCTGCGCAGTGTGTTAGAGACCGCTCGTAAATGCCGGATGAACGCACTAGATGTCTTGGGAACCAATCCCGATGAACTGATGGAACGGTTTGCTTCCGCGGCACCTGCTCCTGAGACTTGAAATACCAGTCCTTCACAAGATTCCTTGTTCAGCCGATGCGGCTATGCTCATCTCTCACTGAGACTACCTGAGTAGTTACGATGCTTTTTTACAAATTGTTCTAATTCATCCTGTATTTTCCCAACCAGGAAGAAATGACAATTTGATTTTGGCAGGGTTGACATTATGACATATTGTATATACTTGCTTTTATAACATTAAACAAGTCAGCGGAGATATAACATGAAGAAAGGACGTAAGATTAAAACTAACAGGATATATAAAAATGAAAGAGGAATTCGAGTGAAACGAAAACAAACGTCTTACGAACCTGGAAAAGCATAAGCTTGCTTTTGAGGATGCAGTTAAAATTTTCAACAACACCCAGGTGGAACATGTCCCATCAGATTATCGGGGCGAGAAACGCTGGGTAACCATAGGAGAACTAGACGGGCGGGCGATCATGGTAGTATGGACCCATCGAGGGCTAAAAAAACGGATCATTACTGCTCGTAAGTTAGGAAAAAATGACCAAGGAAAATATCAGACATATGACCCTGGAGGAAGCACTCCAGACCAAGGGTGAAACCGACTGGGAGGCCCTGGATCGCATGGAACCAATACCCGATCCTGAGGAAGGGATTTTGGACTGGTCCCGGGCCCAGGTTGAAATGCCACGACCCAAGCAACCCGTATCCCTTCGGCTGGATGCTGATGTTGTTGATTT
>MKWU01006042.1_pt1 | contig 12609 bp, 8 predicted proteins | sample 809101 | NCBI WGS metagenome assembly MKWU01 (sample SAMN05860141, study PRJNA318959) | sponge metagenome | host: Aplysina aerophoba | place: Slovenia: Piran, Adriatic Sea, Gulf of Piran | collected 2013-05-07 | reverse complement strand
ACCTGCCCGATGCAGAGGCAAACTGCCCAGAACGCGTAGGCGTAGAGCACCGGGCGCCAGGTCTCGAAGCCGAATGAAGTGCTTTCGTTCTCATGGAGGCCCTGGATCACCACCATGACGAGGAGGACGAGCGCGGCCCCCCACATCAACGCGCGCCCGGCCAGGATGCGGCCGCGCGACATGTGATCGGACGTGACGACGTAGAGCTGGTTGCCCTCGAGTTGCGCCGGAGTGCTCACGAGCCTGCCCGCCAAAGCAGGATTGGCGGCTTCACGGCCGCCAATCCCAATGACACGAGCGAAGACGCGGGATTATCAGAGTCCCAGCGACGCCCCGTAGAGAGCGATCTGGCTTTCGCGCCCGATCTGGTCGGTGATCTTCTCCCACGCGGCCGCGATGCGATCCGCGCCTTCCTGGGCGCCGTACTCGCCGGCGTAGATCCTCGCCAGCTCGTCCTCGGCGACCGAGTAGTACTGGAAGATGCCCGGAATGCGCGGCTCGATTGCCGCGTTCGGATGGTTGTAGGAATCCGCCTCCGACGCGAGGTAGTCGGCGATGAAGGCCTCGTCGTAGCCGGCGCCCACCCACTCGGGAATGTTGAAGTGGGAGTTCCGGTAGGGCTGGAAGCCGGACGGATAGGCAGCGCACCAGAGCGAGAGGTCCTTGCCGCCGAGATGGGCTGCGGCGGACCAGGCTGCCTTCTGCCGTTGGGCGTCGCTGTCGACCCGGGCCATGACGTAAACGCCCCAGCCGATGTAGGCCATGTTGGGCGAGTAGTTCGGGCCCGACGCCAGCGTGTCCCACGCCCCGGTCGAGGCGTTGTACACGTCATCCGAGCCGGGGAGGATCGAGAAGCCGACCGTCTCGCCCACCACCGAGGAGTCGGAGGTCTTGGCGTTGGAGCCGATGTCGCCCCACCAGCTCAGCATCGAGCCGGTGCCCGCCAGGAACTGCTGGAAGCCCGTGGTCCCCGGGTCCGCGTTGATCTGGTCCGGCGGCTGGGAGTCGAGCGTGTCGAGCACGTCCTGAATGGCGCGCACCCAGGCCGGGTTGTTGACGCGCGGCTTCATGGTGTCGGCGTCGAACAGCCACGCCGGATCGTCCGGATGCTTGGCGTAGGCGGTCGCGCGCGAGCCAAGGAAGTAGAAGGCGAAGCCGCCCCAGCCCTTCAGCGGGTCGAGATAGCCGTAGGCATCGAAGCCGCCGACCTTCTTGCCCTTGAGGAACTTCGTGACCTCCTGGACCTTCTGCCAGGTCGTGGGCACCTCCCAGGCACCCTCGTGGCCCTCGGCCTCCCAGGCCGCCGCGAGGTCCTCGTCCTCGAAGTAGTCGGTGCGATAGTTGAAGTTGTGGCAGTCGCCGTCGATCGAGATGCGATAGGTCTTGCCATCCCAGGTGCCGACCGGCGCCTTGAGGTAGCCGACATAGTCGTCCATGTCGATCTGGCTCTTCACCCAGTCGGGCATGACCGAGGCGAGGCCCTTGCCGCAGACGTCGCCCTCGAAGGGGGCGCCCATCTCGATAATGTCGAAGTCGACCGTTCCGGTTGCGATCGACTGCTGCAGGCGCGCGTTGTAGTCGGCCTGCGCGAGGTCGATCCAGTTGATCGTCGCCCCGGTGTAGGCCTCCCACGGCTTCAGAAAGCCGCGGAAGAGGAAGTTGTGGAGGTTCTGGTTGTTGAGACCGAGGAAGGTGAGCTCGACACCGTCGAACTCGCCTTCGGAGACGTGGGCCTTGGCCGGCTCGAGGCACATCGCCCCCACCTTCTGCCAATCGGAATCCATGGGAGAGCCGGCGCCGACGCCGGGAATCTTGAGGATCTCGGCCCGCACATTGTCCTGCGCCGAGGACGATCCCGTGAAGCCGCCGATCCCGGTTCCCGCAAGCGCCGCCACAGCACCGGTGCCGGCCATGCCCTTCAGCATCCTGCGCCTGGTCGTCTGGGCAGCCATGATTCGATTGAAGACGTCTACTCTCATTCGTCATCTCTCCCTAGAAGAAGGTCGCCCCCTGCCCGCCGTCGCGCCCCGCGCGCCGGGAGAGCCAGAGACGATGGCCGAAAGTAGAGTTTGGCTTCCCGGACTGTCAACCGGAGCAGACCTCCAACTCAGGGTCGTGCCCCGGAGGTAGTGTGAACACTTAAATGGCATTGGGTTCTGTTGTTCCTCTCCTTGCGTTTTCGGGACGAGTTGGAGCCCGAGTTTTCGGGCTTGGCGGTCGAGATGAGCGAACTTTCTGTTGAGGCGCCGCTTCTCGTAGGCGTCGATGCCCTGTTCGACGTATTGCTGGCCCTCGGTCACCATGAGGTAGATCAGGCAGGCGAGTTCGCGGGCGGTCGCCTTGATCGCAACGGGGGTGTCCATTCGGGCGAGCCGGGCCCGGTGCTTGGCGCCGATGAAGGTCTGGATGCGGCGCGCGGCCATGGCCGCCATGCGCAGGGCCTGCCCGACGGGGTTGACCGCCTTCGAGGACTTGCCGGGGAGGTTCTTGCCGCCGCTGATCCTGGTTCCCGGTGCGAGCGCAAGCCAGGAGCAGAAGTGCTGAGCGGAGGGGAAGGCGGAGAAGTCCGGACCGATCTCCGAGGCGATCACCAGTGCGGTACCGGGACCGACGGTGGGGATCGCGGTGAGGTCGACGCCCATCATTCCGCGCAACGCCAGGGCCTGGATGCCCTCCTTGCCAGTGTCCTTGCTTGCGGCGTTCGCATAGCGGCTCGACGGGATGTCCGAGGTCGTGCCGGGGGCAGGGTCCGGCGCGCCGCCGTCCGGGGGATCGTCCGGCGGTGTCAGGCGCTCGATCTCGGCCATCACCCGGGCCTCGCAGTCGGACGATCTGCTGGGTCAGGAAGTCGTAGCGCTGCATGGCCTGTTCGAGGGCGAAGAGGTGCTCCTCCCGCCGAGTGCCCTGAAGGCTTGCGGCGATGGTATCGGCGTCGGCCTTGATGCCCCGGTGGCGGAGCGTCGCCAGGCGCTCCGGGTCACGCTCGCCGTCGATGATCGCGCGCAGGATGCGCTGGCCGGTCAGTCCCACAATGTTGGCGATCACCGAGTCGAGCCTGACGTTCATCTCGGTCAGCGCCTTCTGCATGTGCAGGACGCAGCGGGAGCGGTCCCCGGTCAGCCGCCTCATCTGGCGTGCGTAGGAGCGCAGCGGGCAAACCTCGTCGCCCGGACGGAACGCTCCCCGCAGCAGACCGTAGGACATCAGCTGCCAGATCCACTGGCAGTCCAGCACGTCGCTCTTGCGCCCGCCGATCTGCTTCGTCATGCGCGGCGGCACCAGCATCAACTCGAAGCCCGCGCGCTCCAGCGTCTCGTAGACCGGGATCCAGTAGACCGAGGTCGACTCCATCGCCACCTTGCTCACCCCGCACGACGCCAGCCACGCCGCCATCGCCTCCAGATCGCGGGTGAAGGAGCCGAACGAACGCACCGGCTCATCGCTGCGTTCCGCCTCGACCGCCACGAAGTGCCGCTCCTTGCCGATGTCGATCCCTGCGCAGTCCGGGTTCACCACCCTGAGGCGCCGGGTTCTTCGAAACTTGCGCGCCATGGAACATCCTCCCGCCTTGCGTCTCCGTCGCGAGCGGGGAGAAACCATGTTCGAAGTCCCATTCTCTTGAACGAGGTCACGGGAAACCCGCGCCATCAGTGACCGGAGCGCCCACGCGCGGTCCGGCACGGTGGTCTTACCGGTGCCGGCATAGGACGCGCCCTGCGCCGCCGAGGCGCGCGCGGAGCTGTCGGCGGATAAGCAATTCCAATCGCTCCCATTGGAAAATCCGTCTGGTTGCGACGACAGGCATCCCAACGTGAGTCGGTAGCGCTTCCTTTCGGGTTGCGCTCCGGATCGAGAGCCTGGAGACGAGCGATGATCAGGCAAGGAGCGGACGGAGAGAGGGCCCAGCGACGCGCAGGTCGACGCCGTCGCCACCTGTCGCCCACATCCCGCATTCATCTACCTTTCACTCTGGTGCTGCTCTTGGCCGCGGCCCTTTGTCTTCTCGCGCCGGCCGCCCAGGCAAGCCAGACCTACGACCCGCCCGTGACCACATTGGTGAGCAACATGGGGCAGTCGTCGGGGACGCACATGACGTTCTTCAACGCTCAGTCGGGGGTGCAGCAGCGCTTCAGGACCGGCCCGAATCCGGCCGGGTACCAGCTGGAGGGTATCTGGCTGCGCGTGGATGACACGTTCGAGAGCCGCTACATGACCATCGACGCGAACCTCTACCGCGTCGGCGGCGGCCTCTACCACCATGTCGCCAACCTCTCGCGGGGGCAGTTGAACGACTATGCCGAAAACGAATGGCGAGCGCCGGCCGACACCTACATGGAGCCGGACACCGTGTACGTCTTCTTGCTGGACTGCGTCCGCGGGTGCGCCAACGACAACGTCGCCGAGTTCGCCACGACCCCAAGCGACAATGAGGATTCCGGAGCGGAAGCCGGCTGGTCGGTCGAGGGCCATTTCCTCTGGCGAAAGGCCCAAAACTCCGCCTGGTACAGAGAGCCCGACTACACTCTGAAAATGCGGGTAAAGGGTCGCCCCAGCCCCCACCGCGCCTTCCGGACGGAGATCATCTCGAGCCCGCGAGACGGGGACACGTACCGGCTCGGCGAGCACATCGACATCGCCCTCACCTACAACACCCCGGTCTACGTCGCGCCGAGCGATCCGACCTCGATCGACATACAGGTGGGCGATGGGGAAGACGGCTCAGTCTATCGCGCCGCAACCTATGCGTCCGGACAGTTCACGACTCGCCTAGTCTACCGCTACCAGGTGCAGCTCGGCGATCTGGACAACGACGGGATCAGCATCGACACCGGAAGCTCGAGCGCCGGGTACAGCGGATGGGTGCCGACGCTCGTCTACAGTCTCGGGCTGTTGCCCGTGGACCGCCATTACCCCGGCCTGTCGGACGATGGCCGGCACAGGGTCGACGGATCGTTCGAGGTCACTGCCGTGGACATCACCTCGACGCCCGCTCACGCCGACGGTTACCGGCTCGGCGAGGACATCGAGGTCACGCTGACCTTCAGCGCCGACGCGTACGTGCCGGAGGGCGACTCCTCCATCGCCATCCGGGTCGGCGATGCGGCCGGTGCCGCCAACGACCGGGCGGCGCGCTACGTCTCGGGTTCCGGGACCCGCCGGCTGGTTTACCGCTACAGCGTGCAATACGACGACTACGACGCCGACGGCATCAGCGTCGATGTCGGCGTGCCGGACTCCGGTTTCAGCGGACGGCTCCCCGTCACTAGTCCCGCACTGGGCTCCGTGCCCGTCGAGCGTGCATATCCGGGCGTCGCGGAGGACGCCATTCACAAGGTCGATCGCGCGATGACCGCCGCGTTCGACGCGACCGCGCTGACGGTTTCCGAGGGCGGGACCGCGGAATCCGTCACGGTCGTGCTGGATACCGCCCCCAGCCACGCCGTCATCATTCCGATCATCGTCGCCCTGGGCGATGGTGCGACGGCTGACGACTACACCCTGTCGGCCTCCAGCGCGATCTTCGAGCCCGGCGAAAAAGAGAAGAGTCTCACGCTGATGGCCGTCGACGACGGCGAGGACGACGACGGAGAGACCCTGACGATCGCATTCGGTGCGCTGCCATCGGGAGTTCGCGCCGGCGACCGGTCGAGCGTCAGCGTTGCCATCGCCGACGACGACGGGGACGCCACCGGGCAGACCGTCACCATCCGGCCGGGCCGTGACGCCTACATCGCGGGACTGGACGACATCGTGTTCAACCTGACGCTGGCAGAGGCGGCGGACCGGGCGATTCGGGTCAACCTGCGGCTGACACAGGATCAGCCCTTCCTGGACTCCGCCGATCTCCTCCAACAGGTCGAGTTCGCCGCCCACGCGACCGCCGCGGAGCTTCGGGTTCCCGCCTCCCGACAAAACCCGAACCCGGCACAAGGCGGAACCCTCACGGCCACTCTGGTGCTCGGGTACGGCTACCACGTCGGGACACCGGCCGCGGCCTACACGCGGATGGCGGCCTCCATCCCCGCTCTGATCGCACGGCTGAGCCAGACCTCCTACAGCTTCGACGAGGGCGCGAGCGGCGCCGAAGCGAGCGTCGACGTGGTGATGGAAACCCAGCCGGGAATGCCGGCGCCCAATCGCAGCCACGCGGTGACGCTTTCGACCGAGGGCGGCACCGCAACCGCCGATGTCGACTTCGCTCCAGTCGACGCGACGCTGACCTTCGCGCCGGAGGACTATGCGGCCACGGACGGGCGCTGGGTCGCGCGCAAGTCCGTCGCCCTGCCGCTGGTCGATGACGACGACGACGAGCATGACGAGCAGCTCACCCTGACGCTGTCGCGCGACGCGTCGCTCGGCGATCTGATCCAGGTGCGCAATCCCAACCGGACACGGTGCGAGGGCCCCTGCCGGGCGACCGTCACCATTACCGACGATGACGTGGCGGGTGTCTCGTTCCTGGATGGAGACGGCAATCCCCTTGCCGACTTGCGGCTGACCGTCCGCGAAGGCGAGCAGGTCACCTACCAGATCAAGCTGGACCGGCGGCCTGCACAGTGGGGCATCCTTGTCTGGGAGCCCGGTGAGGGCGATGCCGACCTGGTGCCGCAGGGCGACCATTCCTGGCCCTTCTCGCCCGATCTAGACGGGGAAGAGTCCCAGACTCTTCCGAGCGGGCCGGTAGCCAACCGGAATGCGCACCACTGGCAGGAGGCCTTCTCGGTGACGGTGGAGGCGCTGCAGGACAATGACCCGTATCCCGGCGAACGGCGTTTCCACCACTACCTCGTGAGCGGCGACCACGGTCAGTCGCGCATCGCGCTGCCCGACATCGTGGTTGTCGAAGTCGACGACGAGGGAAGCGGCCCGCTCGGGGTTTTCGGGGCCCCCGAGGTGATTTCCGAGCCTGTATCGGGCGACACCTATGAGGTTGGCGAACACATCGAGATCCGGATCGTCTTCACCCGGCCGGTCACGGTGACGGGAAGCCCCTATCTCGAATTCGACCTCGGGAGTCCCGACGCTCCTCGCAAGGCAAGGGCCAACTACGCCGGCGGTGGCGGGACACAGGATCTCGTCTTCGGCTACACGGTGCGACCGGACGACCGGGACGAGGACGGCATCGAGATTCCGGCTGGAGCCATCCACCTGAACGACGGCACCATCCAAGGTGTGGAAACCGGAGCGCAGGCGGCCATCGAATATGCCGCCTCAGGGGTACAGGCCGCCCACAGGGTGCGGGGCCCGGCGGCGCTCGCGGTGGCGGACGCGCAGACACGCGAGAGGGCGGATGCAACGCTCGACTTCGCGGTAACGTTGAACCGGGCGGTGTCGGCGCGGGTGACGGTGGCGTACGCGACTGCCGACGGCACTGCCACCGCAGATCAAGATTACACGGAAGCAAACGGGACTCTCACCTTCGCAGCAGGTCAGACCCGGAAGAGCGTCTCCGTGGCGGTGCTGGACGACGCTATCGACGAAGGCGCGGAAACCTTGACACTGACCCTGAGCGACGCCTCCGGAGCACTCATCGTGGACGACACGGCGACCGGCACCATCGTGAACTCGGACCCAATGCCGCAGGCATGGCTCGCGCGCTTTGGGCGCACGGTGGCCTCCCAGGCGGTCGAGGCCATCGGGGGGCGGCTGCAAGGGAGCGGCGGCTCACACGTTACGGTGGGCGGACAGTCGCTCGACCTCTCGGACAGCGCGGCAGCTCCGGCGGGCGAGGGCGACGTGCGCGGCGCGCTCGAAGCGCTGGGTGCAGGCGAGGATGCGCCCGCCGATACCGGCCGAGGGATGACGGGCCGCGCGCTCCTGCTCGGGAGCTCGTTCCATTTGTCCTCCGGCGGCGAGGCGGGCGGGCCGGCCTGGACCGCGTGGGGCCGCGCCGCTACAGGCGGGTTCGAGGCCGAGGTCGACGACGTGCGCATGGATGCGAGCGTGACCAGCGGCTTCCTCGGCGCCGACGTCGGGACTGAGCGCTGGCTCGCCGGCGTGGCTCTGTCGGTGAGCGATGGCGACGGCGACTACGCGCTCCTGGGTAGGAAGCATGACGACAGCGGCACTGTCGAGAGCTCGCTCACCGCGTTCTATCCCTATGCACAGCTCGGCCTCACCGAGACGGTGAACGTATGGGGGTTCGCGGGCTACGGCGAGGGCGACCTCACCCTCACCCAGCATCCCGGAACGGACCGTGCGCGGCGCTACGAGACCGACATCGGCATGCGCATGGTCGCGGTGGGGGCGCGGGGCGAGGTGCTTTCGCCCTCGGAGCCCGACGGGCTCGCGGTAGCGCTCAAGTCGGACGCATTCTGGGCGGGCACGTCCTCGCGAGCGGTCCCCGGCATGGCGGGGAGCGAGGCGGACGTGAGCCGCGTGCGGCTCACGGTCGAAGGCGCGCGCAGCTTCGCGACCGGCTCGGGCGTGCTGACGCCCTCACTGGAGCTCGGCGTTCGTCATGACGGCGGCGACGCCGAGACCGGCACCGGCCTCGAGGTGGGTGCGGGGCTCCGCTACTCGGGCGGCGGGGTGACCATCGAGGGCTCGGTGCGCACGCTCGTCGCCCACCAGGAGGCGGGCTACGAGGAATGGGGCGCGTCTGGCGCCATCCGCATCGACCCCGGTTCATCGGGAGAAGGCCTCTCGCTCACCCTCGCGCCGGTCTGGGGTGCGGCGTCGGGCGGAACGGAGCGGCTCTGGTCGCTCGCCGACGCGCAGGACCTGGCGCCGCAGGGCGACTTCGAGGCCGGGCGCAGGCTCGAGGCTGAGGTCGGTTACGGTCTGGATCTCGGGCGCGCGCCGGGGGTACTCACGCCCTATGCAGGCCTCGGCTGGAGTGACGGTGGGCGCGTGTGGCGCACCGGGGCGAGGTGGCAGGTCGCACCCGGCACGGCGGTCTCCTTGGAAGGCACGCGAGAGGAGGCGCACGAGGGCGCTGCGGAACACGGCCTGTTGCTGCGCAGCTCGCTCAGCTGGTAGCGGCGGTGGCCTGTCATGCACTGCCGCCATCACCGTGCCGAGACCCTGCACGACCCGAACCCGGCGCGGCGCCGCCGCCAGCGCGACAGCACCGCACCCGACATCATCGATGCCGTCCGCCTGCTGGTCCGCATCGTCGGCGACGATCTCATCGCGGGGCTGCTGAACCGCAACGGGCTGGTTACCGGCAACGGCAATCGCTGGTCCCGGGAGCGGCTGATGTCGCTGCGATCCCATCATCGGATCCCGGTCCGCCGCCCGGCCGCCGACAGCATCGAGCCATGGCTCAACCTGACCAGGGCGGCCGTACTCCTTCAGGTCACGCCCGAGACGCTCAGACGGGTAGCCGAGAACGGCGAGATCGAAACCGTCCACGCCCTCGCCGACGGTCCCCGGATCTTCAGCCGGACCACGCCGATCGGCGTCCAATTAGAGCGCCGAACAACCCTCAGTTGTCGGTTGGCGGCATATCTTCGGGGTCGATTCCTGGGACAAAGGTTATGCCTGCTCTTTGCTTCCAATCATGTGGATACGCCGCATAGAAGATCACGCATTTTTCATCGCACTCGTATGCGATGTGATTGTCCCTCGGGATGTAGAGAACATCGCCCGGGTTGCAGATATAAGCTTCGCCACCGCACGTCAAACGGAAGGTCCCTTCCATGCAGTAGATGATCTCATCGCAGGTCAGCTTCCACGGCACGGAAACCTGATTCAGGAAGTTCAAGCCACCGCACATAGTATCGCTAATCGCACTGGTCACAAAGGGCTTGATGTAGGTCTTTCCGGGCTCCAGTGTGTGTAGCCGGTGTTCAATATCTTGAAACTTAAAGAGTTGGGGTTTGTTGCCCATCGTACCTTTCCCTTTCAGAGAGATTTCAGAATCGACTCGTTCAGTTCGACCTTGTAGTTGTCCAGATCCTCGCAAAACGCAATCACACGGGTGCTGTTTTTCGTCGGTCCGGAAGGCAGAGTGATATTGACACCTTTGGCGGCCAACTCCTCGCAGGCCCTGTAGACTGAAGTGGCCTCGGTTCGTCGGACAGCCTGGCGGCAGTTTTGAGGTGTAGGAGTTCTGGCGTCGGTTGATCGATCCTCTGAGGTGAGTGGGCGGGCGGTTGCGTTCCGGACACGGTGTTGGGACCATGGCCGGCACCGGCGCCGGGTGGCGGCCGGCACTCACCTCAGCAGGCGGTAGGGCGCCAGCGTGACCGACATCGCCGAGGCCTTCGCGGCGGCCTTCTCCCTCGTCTATCGGCTCGACAGCGATCTCGGCGAGATCGTGCTGCTTTCGCTCCAGGTCAGCGTGGGCGCCGTGGCGGTGGCGAGCGTCGTCGGACTGCCGCTCGGCGCGGCGGTGGCGCTCTTCCGCTTCCCCGGCCGGGGGGCGCTCGTCGTCCTGCTCAACGCGCTCATGGGCCTGCCGCCGGTGGTGGTGGGCTTGCTGGTCTACCTCGTGCTCTCCCGCGCGGGTCCGCTCGGCGTGCTCGGCCTGCTCTTCACGCCGACCGCGATGGTCATCGCCCAGGTGCTGCTGGTGACCCCGATCATCGCCGCGCTCGCCCGCCAGGTGATCGAAGACATGTGGGACGAGTACGAGGAGCAACTGCGCTCGCTCGGCGCGACGCCGCGGCGCGCGCTGATGGCGCTGCTCTGGGACGGGCGCGTGAGCCTGCTCACCGCCGTGCTCGCGGGCTTCGGCCGCGCCATCGCCGAGGTCGGCGCGGTGATGATCGTGGGCGGCAATATCGACCACGTGACCCGCGTCATGACCACGGCGATCGCGCTCGAGGTCTCCAAGGGCGACCTCGCGCTCGCGCTGGGCTTGGGCATCGTCCTGGTCGCGCTCTCGATTGCCGTCAGCGCCGCCGCCGCGCTCCTGCGGGGCACGCTGGCGCAAGGGCGGCCGCGATGACGGCGGCCTCGATCCTGCCGCTGGAGCTTAGGGGCGTGAGCTTCGAGCGCGACCGGCAAAGATTGCTGAAGTCGGTCTCGATGCGCGTCGCCGAGGGGCCGAAGACCATCATCATGGGTCCCAACGGTGCCGGGAAGAGCCTCCTGCTCCGGCTCTGCCACGGGCTGATCGCGCCGAGCGAGGGCGAGGTGCTGTGGCTGGGCGCCGCCGGGCGCGACCCGCTGCGCTTCCAGGCGATGGTGATGCAGCGCCCGGTGATGCTGCGCCGCTCGGTCGCCGCCAACATCGACTTCGCGCTCGGCCTGCGCCGTATCCCCCGGCCCGAGCGCCGACGGCTCATTGACGACGCGCTGGAGCGTACCGGGCTCGGCGCCTTCGCGCGCATTCCGGCGCGCGTGCTCTCCTTCGGCGAGCAGCAGCGGCTGGCGCTCGCGCGCTCCTGGGCGCTGCACCCGCAGGTGCTCTTCCTCGACGAGCCGACCGCCAATCTCGACCCGGCGGCGACCCACGTGATAGAGGGCGCAATCGAGGCGATGGCCGCGGAGGGCACCAAGATCATCATGACCACGCACGATCTCGGCCAGGCGCGGCGGCTTGCGGACGAGGTGATGTTCCTGCACCGGGGCCGCCTGCTGGAGCATGCCGCAGCGGAGACCTTCTTCGCGGGGCCGGAGAACGAGCTCGCCAGCGCCTTCCTGCGGGGCGAGCTCTTGTGGTGGGAGCGCCGCGAGCTCACCCCGCCCAGGGCCTGAACCAGAGACCGCCGCCCATGCGACAGCACGGCCGCATCCGAGGCCGCGTTCTCCGGCTGTTCTTGGCGTCGGCCCTCGCGCTCCTGCTGGCGGCGCCGGGCGCGCGGGCCGGGGACTTCATCACCGTCGCCTCGACCACGTCGACCCAGAACGCCGGGCTCTTCGACCATCTGCTGCCGCTCTTCGAGGCCGAGAGCGGGATCGAGGTGCGCGTCGTCGCGGTCGGCACCGGCCAGGCGCTCCGGCTCGCGCGGAACGGCGATGCGGACCTGCTGCTGGTGCACGACAAGCCGTCGGAGGAGGCTTTCGTTGCCGAGGGCTACGGCAGCCAGCGCTTCGACCTGATGCACAACGACTTCGTGGTGGTCGGGCCGGCGAGCGATCCGGCCGGGATCGTCGGCACGGGCGACGCGGCGGCGGCGCTTGCCGGCATCGCGGCGGCGAAGGCGCCCTTCGTGAGCCGGGGCGACGACAGCGGCACCCACCGGCGCGAGCAGGCGCTCTGGGCGGCTGCCGGCGTGGACCCCACCGGCGCGTCCGGCACCTGGTATCGCGAAGCCGGCCAAGGCATGGGGGCGACGCTCAACACCGCAACGATGATGGAGGCCTACACCCTCGCCGATCGCGGCACCTGGCTCGCCATGCGGGGCAGGCTCGACCTCCGGGTCGTGGTGGAGGGCGATGCGCGGCTCCGGAACCAGTACGGCGTCACCCTGGTGAGCCCGGAGCGGCACCCGCATGTGAAGGCCGAGCCCGCCCGGCGCTTCGCCGAATGGCTGCTCTCGCCCGCGGGCCAGGCGGCGATCGACGGCTTCGCCATCGACGGCGAGCGTCTCTTCATCCCCAACGCGCGCTAGACACGGGGCGGTCGGTCCGGATAAGTCCGGCATAGTCCGGGTTCTTCCGGCCATCCGCGCGGAGGCCAGCTCATGGCGGTCAAGATTCTACCCAAGGAGGACG
>MKWU01006041.1_pt1 | contig 12609 bp, 7 predicted proteins | sample 809101 | NCBI WGS metagenome assembly MKWU01 (sample SAMN05860141, study PRJNA318959) | sponge metagenome | host: Aplysina aerophoba | place: Slovenia: Piran, Adriatic Sea, Gulf of Piran | collected 2013-05-07 | reverse complement strand
GGCTCACCCGCCCGAAGGTGGGACGAAGCCCCGAGGCTCCGACCGCCGATGCGGGAAACACGATGGAGCCGCCGGTCTCGGTGCCGATCCCGAAGCCGATCAGGCCCGCCACCGCCGCCGAAACGGTTCCGCTCGAAGAACCGAAGCTCGTGCGGTCGAGTTTCCACGGGTTGAGCGCCGAACTGGTGTTCCCGCCCGCGAACTCGCCGAGCGAGTTCTTGGCCATCAGGACCGCGCCGGCCTCTGCGAGGCGGTCCACCACCCCGGCGTTCCGGTCCGGCACGCGGTCCCGGAAGATGCCCGAACCCCAGGTGGTGCGGATACCGCGGGTGTCGAGCAGGTCCTTCACCCCGTAGGGGATCCCGTGCAGAATGCTGCGCGCGTTGCCGGCCGCCAGCTCGCGGTCGGCCCGCTCGGCGGCCTCGAGAGCGTGGTCGCGCGCGATCGTGACCATGGTGGCCAGCTTCCCCTGGTGGTCCTCGCGCGGCTCGCTCGGAAGCTCGAAGGGCGGAACGTCCAGTTCCTCGGCGCGATCCAGGTACGCCCCGGTCAACTCGACCGAGGTGAACGATCCGTCGCGCAGGCCCGCCGCCAGCTCCGGCACCGTCCGGAAGAAGGTGGATTCGTCGACTGCCATGGGTCAGCCTCGGCGGAAGATGGTGAGTGGTGGTTCGTCGGGATCGAGCGGGAACTCCCGCAGGGTCCGCTGGACGTTGATCATGTTCTCGACTGCCCGGCGGAGCCGATCGAGTTCGGCGGGGTTCTCATAGATGCCCCGGGGCCCCTGGTGGTCGAGCAGGATCCCCACCGTTTCGGCGGAAAGCGCGCCGGTACTCTCGACCTCGGCGCACGCCTGCTGCCACAGGACGCCGGCGGTGCTCGCGGCGGCCAGCGCCGCGAAGTCGCGTCGTCGCACCCGCCGCTAGAGGCTGTTCATCGCCTCCGCGATATTGTCGAGCGCCACCTTGATCAACTGCCGCGAGGTGCCGAGGTTCATGCGAACCCAACCCTCGCCGCCCGGACCGTAGTTCGACCCCGGGTTCGTGTAAACGCCGGCGTTCGCGACCAGCCAGCGGACGACGATGTCCTCCGGCGTGACCGGCTCCTCCTCGGTTTCGCTGGCCGCAACGGCCTTGTCCGCCGCGCCGATCGCCTCGGCGATCTGCGACACGTCCAGCCAGGCGAGGTAGGTGCCCTGCGCCTTGGAGTACTTGATCTGCGGGACACTGTCGCGGAGGTACTGCTCGACATAGTCGTGGTTGCCGTCGAGGTAGGCGAGCAACTGGTCGAGCCATTCCGCACCGTCCCGCAGCGCGGCATGGTGCGCCACCACGCCCAGCGTGTTGGTCTGCGCCAGGTGCTGATCCTGGACCTTCTGGAAGTAGTCCGGATTGGGGGAGTGGAACCAGGCGACCTTCATCGCCGCCAGGCTGAACGTCTTGCTCCCCGACTGGAAGGTGACGCTGTTGTTGACGACGTCCTTGTCCGGCAGGCTGGCGAACGGGGTGTATTTCTGCCCCTTGGTCACGAAATCGCAGTGGATCTCATCCGCCAGCACGACCACGCGGCGCTCGAGGCACAGTTGGCCGAGCCGCATGAGATCTTCCGCCGACCAGCAGTTTCCGGTCGGGTTCTGCGGGTTGCAGAGGATCAGCGCGTCGGTCTCCTGGGAGATTCGCGACTCGAGGTCGTCGAAGTCCAACCGGTGGACCCCGTTGTCGATGATCAGCGGGCTCTCTTCGGCGAGCGTGTGGGATTCCCGAAGATCGGTGTAGAAGCCGCTATACGTGGACGTTGTCAGCAGTACTTTGCTGCCCGGCCTCGCGAACGCCTTGAGCGCCGCGATCAGCGCCGGATGGACTCCGTCGGAAAGCGCCATCAGGTCGGGATTGATCTCCAGCCCGTGGCGGCTCTTGTTCCAGTCCACGATCGCCGGGAAGAAGTCCTCCGGCATCTTGAGGTAACCCCAGTTCTCGTGTTTGACGCGCTCTGCCAGGGCTTCGGTGATGACGGGGGCGCACTTGAAGTCCATGTCGGCGACCCCCATCGCCACCTGGATGTTCTCCGCGCCGTGCCGTTCCATGATGGTGTCCCACTTGGCGCAATCGGTCCCGACGCGGTCGTACGGCGTGTCGAAGTCGAATCCGCCGGATCCATCCTGCACCGGCGCCGCCATCGACGCCATGGGATTGAGCAGCGATGCTCCCGATGTCGCCGCGCCGGCAAGCGCGGTCGCGCCCGCACCCTTCAGGAACATCCTGCGGTTCAGCCAAACTCTTTCTGACATGGGCTTACTCCTCATGTGGTTCCGCGCTTCGAACCTGGCGCGGGGCGGACGGGCGACTATATGCGGTTTCCGGCTCGCGGCGACCCAGGGGCAGTGGGGGGTTCCGCGCTGGGTTCCGCGCCCATTGCGGGCCAAGCCGGGTGGTCCCCGTAGACTTGGAGGCCAAGTGCGCGCTGGCCTTTCCCTCCTGACTTCCGGTCTGATCGGGCTCCTCGCCGCGGCTTCGCCCGGGGTCGCCCGGGTTCCCTCTCCCGAAGATGTTCTCGGCTACCCGATGGGCGGATCGGTCACCGACTATGGCGGCCTCTATCGGTACCTCGACGCGATCGAAGAATCCCCGCGTCTCCGCATCTCCACCTTCGGCGCGACCTTCGAGCATCGGGAACTGATCCTGCTGACGATCAGTTCACCGGCCAATCTGGCCCGTCTGGAGGACATCCAGCGGGACACCCGGCGGCTCGCCGATCCGCGCGGACTCACCGATGAGGAGGCCGCGCCGATCATCGCCGGCACCCCGGCGGGGGCGTTCCTGAACTACGGGAACGACGGCAACGAGTCCGCCGCCTTCGAAGCGGCGCTCTGGATGGCTTGGGAGCTCCTCTCCGGACGCCACGACGAACTCCTCGACGACCTCGTGGTCTATATCGTCCCGGCTTCCAACCCCGACAGTCATGAACGCTTCGCGGCGTGGTTCAAGGCGATGGCGCGCTGGCCGGACGGCGACCCCGACCCCAACGCCGTCGAGCACCGCGCTCCGTGGGGGCTCTCGACCAACAACAACCACTACCAGATCAACCTGAACCGGGACTCGGTCTGGAGCACCCAGCCCGAGAACCGCGCCCTCGTCCGGCTGTATCTGGAAACCCGTCCGATGGTCTTCGTGGACCACCACGGGGAGACGGATTCCTTTATCGGACCCTGGATGGCGGAACCGCTCCACACCGTGCTCACCGGCAATCAACGAGATTGGCTCGTCGAGTACGGCCGGGCGATGGCAGGCGACTTCGCGGCGGAGGGCTTCCCCTATTCGCCGTGGGAGTTCGGCCAGTTCGATCCGGGCTACTGGGACACGTTGCCCAACTTCACCGGCTCCATCGGCTTCACTCTCGAGACGACCGGGGGCGGCTGGCGCGGGCTCCGCATCGCCCGTCCGGGCGGTGGCGAATACACGCTGCGGGATGGCATCGAGCAGCACCTCATCGCCGACCGCAGTCTGCTCGCCCTGACCGCCGAAAACCGGGAGCGGCGACTGCGTGACTACCTCGCCTACCGGCGCGAGGCGCTGGACTTCGACGCCCGTCCCGGTGGTTGGTTGTTGTCGGGTGCGTCCGACCCCGCGCGTCTCGATGCCGTGCGCGGCGTACTCCTCCGGGGCGGCATTGAGGTGTGGCGGACTGCGTCCGAGGTCACGGTGCGCGGCGCCCATCCCATGTTCCCCGGCACGGGTCCGACCGCGGACGTCACGCTCCCCGCGGGGAGCCTGGTGGTCCCCTGGGCCCAGCCCGAAAGCCGGCTGCTCCAGGTGCTTCTGGAGCAGGATGCCCGGTTCAGCGAGGAGTTTCTGGACTACGTGGACGAACACCGCGAACGCCGTGGCGATCCCTCGTTCGGGCACGCGGACATCTGGACGAGCGCCGACGCGTTTTACGACATCACCGCCTGGTCGGCGCCGCTGACCTACCGGCTGGCGGCGTGGACGGTCGGTTCGGGGGACCTGTCCTCTCTCGATGGTGCCGAGGCGATGTCCCTCGAAGACGCCCTCGCCGATCCGTCCCCCACGGCAGGCGCGTTCCGAAATCCCGGCGCCGGCTACGCCTTCGTCGTCGCCGGGGACTCCGATCACGCAGTCCGCGCCGCGACGTGGCTACGGGAAGCGGGGGTCCCGTTCCGGGTGGCGACCGCCGGCTTCGGGGTCGCGGGAGAGAGTTTCAGCCGGGGCGCGCTGCTGGCATTTGTCGCCGAGGCGCCGGACCCCGGGGCGCTTCGTTCGGGCCTCACCGACTTGGCCGTCACCGGGGCCCGCATCCTGGGCGTGGACGATCCCTTGACCACGTCCGGCCCCCATCTCGGATCGGATCAGTTCATCCAGGTCGCCCGGGGCCGGGTGGCGATGGTGATGGGCGGTCCGGTGCGGCCCTCGGCCTACGGCAGTCCCTGGTATCTCTTCGAGCGCCGGTTCGATCTCCCGTTCACCGGGCTCTCCTGGGAACGCCTTGCCGCGACCGACTTGAGGGACTACCGGGTTCTCGTTCTGCCGGACGGGGGGTATCCCGACCCGGCGAGCGACCCCCTCGCCGCGCGCACGCTCGAACACCTCGAAGCGTGGACGCGGGAGGGCGGCGTGCTGATCGGCATGCGCGGGGCGTCGGTGTGGCTTGCGGGAGATGGGGTTTCGTGGACGCGCACGCGGCTCCAGGCCGGATTCGCGGCCAAGTCGGCCTTCATGACGGACGGCGGCCGTCCCGACGATCCTTCTCCGGCCGCCCAGGAAGAAGAGCAGCCCGCCGAAGCGATCCCCGGCGCCATTCTCCGCGCCGTCCCGAATCCGGAGAGTTTCCTCAGCTTCGGCTACGAAGAGGATTTCCCGGTGATGGTGTGGTCGAGCCTGGCTTTCGAGCCGGACCCGGCGGTGGCCGCCGCCGCCCGCTTCCCTGAAGATCCGGATGAGCTTCTCGGCAGTGGCTTCGCTTTCCCGGACTCCCTGGCCCGCCTTGCGGGGACCCCCTACCTGGTTACCGAGCAGGTCGGTTCCGGAAGAGTGATTCTGTTTCTGGACGATCCCAACTTCCGCCTCTTCTGGGACGGACTTACCCGGCTCTTCATGAACGCGGTCCTCTTCGGCCCGAGCTTCTGATCAGCGCCGGCCTTCGGCTGGAGTCGCGGCCGGAGAAAAAACGAAGCCGCATGCCGCCGAACGCCGAGCGGTCTCCGGCAACCCTGGATGACAGGAAATGGCGCACGCCGCGTTTAGCGTCCCTCTTCCAATGGGAGAAGAGTGACATTGAAGAAGTACGACCGTTTCCAGACACGCGACTATCTGATGGCCGCGCTCCACCGCGCCCTGCGGGACAGGCAGCTCGGACCGAGGCTCCTCGGCTGGATCGGGTCCAGCGAGGACGAACTCGAGACAATCGACGCCGGATTCCTGGCGGTGAAATTCCGGGAGCTGGGTCTCGACGAAGCTGACGAAGGCGAATCCGACTTCCCCTTCGGGAGCCGCCGGAGACGCTCCGGTCGCCGGTGCGGAATCGGCCACGGCCCGGCGCCTGCCGGCGCGAAGGCAAAGGAGTTCCTGGCCTGGGCGGTCGACGCCGTTGAGCGGTCCGTTGCCGAGCCACCTGCCGAAGGGGCCGAGGCCCGCGCCACTGCGCTCGCCGCGCGCCGCTTCGAACTCGACGGAGCGTGCGGTCCGCTCCTGGAACTGGCGCGTCTCTACGACGACCGCCGATCGCCGGTGGAGGATCTCTGGGACACCGTAAAGGCCGCCCTTGGCGATCCCCTGGAGGCGAGCGCGGTCCTTCTCGGAACTTCCCGGGGCCGGGTCGAACAATCGCTCCGCAGGCTGACCGAAGTCGGTATCGCGGATGCCGAGCACTGGAGCCGAAACGGGGCCGAACCCGGCGACTACGTCGAAGACTGGTTCGATTGCGTCTATCGCCCTCCGGTCGCCGACGAAGGGGAACTCCGGGAGCGTCTGGTGCCACTCGCGCCGGAGCCCCTCCTGGAGGTCGAGGCCTTCGACCACCTCGACGCACGGGAGGACGCGGTTCGCCTGCTCACGGCCGCCACCCAGTCGCGGGAGAGCGTCCGCCTGCTCTTCTACGGCAGGGCCGGAACGGGCAAGACCGAGGCTGCGAAGACGCTTGTGCGCGCCGCTGGAGGCCGTCTCTACGACCTCTGCGAACCCGAGTCCGGCGGCGTCTGGGGGGAGGAGCGCACGGACCGCCGGATAGACCGCGCGGCGGCCAAGCGGAATCGTCTGCGGATGGCGTTGGCGTTACTCCGGAGCGAGCCCGGCGCGGCCATCCTCTGTGACGAGGTGGAGGACGTGTTGTCGTCCCGCGCCGGCAGCCGTCGGGAAAACCACGGTCTTCTGGAGGACGCCGCGGTTCCCATCGTGTTCACCGGCAACGATCTCTCGCAGTTCGACGAGGCGATGTTGCGCCGGTTCGACCTGACCATCCACTTCAAGGCCCACAGCCCGACTCGCCGCCGCTCGGTGGTGCGCCGGATGCTGGAGCACTCCCGCATCGAGAGCCTGCAGGGACACGGAGTCGACGCCTTGGCTTTCCGCTTGGCCGACGAGTTGGAATGCCCGCCGGGAATCATCGAACGGGCGATTCGCTCCAGCCGCCTGGTACAGGGGACGCCCGACGACCTCTTCCGGTTTGCCGAACGCCACGAGCGCACGATCTCCACGCACATTCCCCGGCCCCGCCTGGGGACGCCGGCGAAGGCGGAGCTTCCCTGGGAGGCCTTCGGGCACCTCGGGGAGGGGGCTGAGGACTTCCGCCGGTCGCTGATGGCGTCTCTTTGCGCGCGGCGGGACGGACGCCCCGAAGGCCGGGGGATCAGTTTTCTCGCCTACGGTCCCCCCGGCTGTGGCAAGACCGAGTTCTGCCGGACTGCCGCTGCGGAGGCGGGCGCAACGCTCTACTCGGTCGGGAGCAAGGAACAGGGCCCCGAATCGCGCCTTCCGGTACCGCGGCGCGTGAGTCTCGAATACGCCATTGAGGCGCTGACCGACGAACCGGAGGCGGTCATCCTGTTCGACGAGATCGAGGACTTCGTGTTCGAAGAAGCCAAGCACTGGTTGAACGCCTTGGTGGAGGACAGCCCGGTCCCGTTGTTGTTCACCGCGAACTCGATCCGCGCGCTGCGCTGGATGCCTCACTTTCTGGACCGCCTGACGTATTCGCTGGAGTTCCGGAACCTTCCCCGGGAACGCCGAACCAGCACGTTTCGCCGCCTTCTGAGCGCCGATGGGTCAGGGGACATGGCGTCGCTGGCAGAGGAATTGGCTGCAGATCGCCGCATCATCCCCCGCCACGTCCGGAACGCCGGTCTGGTGGCCGTTCTCTCCGGGGGCGGCGCCGACGCGGCCAGGCGCGCGGTCCGGGAGAAGGGCCAGCTTCTTTGGGGGAAGGGAGCGGCAGAACCGAAGGCCGCGGATAACTACGACCTTTCCCTGGTCCACGCGGACCCGGATCTCTCGGCCATGACCGAGCGGATGGTGCAGATCGGTCGCTGCCGCTTGGGGATCCTTCTCGACGGCCCGTCCGGGAGCGGGAAGTCCGAGTACGCGAAGCAACTTGCGAAGCGCATGGATCTCGATCCTCTGACGAAGCGCGCTTCCGAGTTGATGAGCAAGTGGGTCGGCGAGACGGAGCAGCAGATCGCGAAAGCCTTTGCCGAGGCCCGCGCAAGCGACGGCTTTCTGATCATTGACGAGGCGGACTCCTTCCTCGCCGACCGGCGCGATGCGCACCGCAACTGGGAAATCAGCAGCGTCAACGAGATGCTGAGCCAGCTCGAGAACCACGATCTCCCCTACGCGTTCACCACGAATCTCGCGGATCGTCTCGACCCCGCGGTGGCCCGCCGCTTCCTCTTCCGCGCGACCTTCAAGTTCCTGGACGAGCCCCGCGTGCTCCGCGCCTGGGAGTTCTTCTTCGGTGGAGAGTGCCCGGAGCGCGTCCGGATGCTGACCCGTCTCGTTCCGGCAGATTTCGCTCTCGTCCACGAGCGCGCGGACAAACTCGGCTACCTCGACGACCCCGATCAGATCGCCTCGGAGCTCGTGGCCCAATCTCAGGACAAGGACCGCACCGCAACCGTCGTCGGTTTCTGACGCAAGCGTATGCCGGCCCGGGATGGCGGGACGGCCGGGAGCGCCTGTGTTCAGACCCAATACTGTTGCATTTGGCGAGAGAACGCCGCGATGCGACGGCGTGGCGGCCTGTTTTGGGGCACTTCAAGTAATGCCTGAGGTGCTAAAGCAACAGTATTGTGTGTTCAGACCGGCACCGCGGCGCGAAGTGCGGCGACGAGCGCACGTCAAATTGCCGAACGATGATCCGATTTCTGCTTTCTGGTCGTCCTCCGGTAACCTGCATTCGCCAGACGACGGGAACGGCGACAGCCGCGATCTCAGCGACGGCGAAACGGGGTAAACGGTATGGCTCACTTTTTTGGATATGACCCGGGCGGTTACCGAGATCAGAAGAAGCCGGAACCCACGAGCGGAGTTGTTGCGGCGGAGATCGACAAATGTGGCCGCATCACCAACCTCAGACGCAAAACAGTTGTGGACTCTGGTGGGGCTCTGCGTTGGTTCCGCCAGCAGCCGTTTGCCGTCGCACTTGGCATCGATACCCTCCTCGCGTGGTCGTTCAGAGGGCACCGGGCGTGCGACGACAAGTTGAAGGAGCTCTACAAGGGTCAGCAAGGCAGCGTCCAGCACCAGAACAGTCTTCCGGGTTCTATGGCGATAAACGGAATGCTTGTTGCGATGAAGGCCCATCACGAGTTCGGAATCCCACTTGCGGAGAGCCATCCAAAACTGTTGCTCAGTGGAAGTTCACATAGCGGCGAGGCGCTGGTTCCGCAGCACGTGGTCAAGAAGCACGAGGAATTGAAGGCCGCGGAGGGTGGACAACGCGATCACCAAGCTGATGCGCTCATCGCCGCTTGGTGCGCCTCTCGTTGGCATTTCCGTGACCCGGACTGGACCACCGATCTCTACGGTGTGGACCCGGGGGACCCGCTCTGCTTCCCCGCTGGCCCGGCTGTTTACCCGTGGCCGGAACGCATTACGCCAAGCGATGGGCAATCCGGCGAGTCAGTGGCAATGGCTCGCGCCGGAAACGGGGCGGGCCGTTAGTTCGGAGCCGGGACTCGGACGTCGAAAGAGAGCGGCAAACGAGGGAGATAATGGCCCCGTGGACCTACACAGGCTGACCCACAACGACGCTGGCGAGGGTGTCGCTCCACGGTCACCCGACGACGAACGCTGGACCGACTGGGTCTCCGCCACCAAGACCCGCGGCCACCTGCTTGGAAACACCCTTGGGGACTGGCTGCACCTCTGCGGTGAGGACCACGGGTTCGAGAAAGACCCCACACCGGACGAACGGCTGGATCTGCGTCGGTTCAACATGGAACAGGGGATGGCGTTCGAGGATCACGTCGCCAGCTACTTGGGCGAACGGGCAGAGCTGGTTCGGATCACCACGGACGGTCTCGCAAGTCAGGATTTGGCGAAGGCCAAGGCGACGGGCGCGGCGCTCAAGGAGGGCTGCGAAATCGTCCACGGAGGGGTCCTGTGGAACCCGGAAGCCCGAACCTACGGCATCCCCGATTTCCTTATCCGGTCCGACGTGTTCGACCGGCTCTTCCCCCATTACCCGTACCCGTACGGCGGAGGCGCCAGCAACCAGGCCGGTGCGGAAGCGCGAAGCGACTGTCGCTATGTTGTCGTGGACGCCAAGTTCACGACGCTCCGCCTCTTCGCCGCGAAGCCACGTAAGGGATCCCGACCCGGGGAGATCAACAACGAAGGTTCGTTTCCGGCGTATAGGGCGCAACTCTTCCTCTACAACACCGCCCTCGCCCGCCTTCAGGGGTGTGCGCCGGGCTGGGCGTTCCTGTTGGGCCGCGGCTGGAAACAGGGCAGTGACCGCGGTGCCCACGCCATGGAACGGCTCGGCCCCGTATCCATGACCGCGGAGCTGGCGGGCGACGTCGAGACGGCGGTTCGCTGGGTGCGTCGGCTGCGGACGGAAGGCCGGAATTGGCGCGTCCTGCCCAAGCCCAGCCGGCGGGAGCTCCGGCCACCTTCGTCCGGCGATGCCGACTGGCCATGGAAGGGTGCCATCCGCGAAATCATCGAGAAGCTCGACGACCCGATACGGCTCTGGCAGGTCGGAGCTGCGAAGCGCGACGAAGCGGTCGCCGCAGGCATCACTTCCTGGCGGGATTCGCGGGCCACGGCGAGTTCGTTCGGCGTGAAAGGCGGAACGACATCGCCGAGGCTAGAAGCAATCCTGGATGTGAATCGCACCGAAGGCCCGGTGGTTAGGCCCGAGCGCGTCACCGCGGCTGAAGACATGTGGCGAACGCGACCTCGCCTTGAGTTCTTCGTGGACTTCGAGACCGTGACCGATGCAGACGACGATTTCTCACGATTTCCCGAGAAAGTCGGTCAACCACTGATCTTCATGATCGGCTGTGGCCACATGGAGGAAGGCGAGTGGCAGTTCTCCTGCTTCATCGCTGACCGGCTGAACGCAGCGGCGGAGGCAACGGCGCTTGATTCCTGGATCGAGCACATGCGGTCGGTCCGACTCCGCCTCGATGTCACGGACACCCCCCGGACCTTCCATTGGGCCCACGCGGAGCAGGCGACGTTGGAGACCGCCTACAACTCCGCGTGTAGGCGGCACCAGGACAAGAACTGGGCCGGCTCAGCGGACTTCGTATGGTTCGACCTCCTGAAGAACGTCGTGAAGGCGCAGCCCGTGGTTGTGCGCGGCGCGTTCGGATTCGGCCTCAAGGAGATCGCCAAGACCCTTCACAGCCACGGTCTCATCAAGACGTCCTGGGAGGATTCCCCGGTGGACGGACAGGGCGCGATGGTCGGCGCCTGGCACTGCGACCGGGAGGCGGCCGAGAAGCGGATCAGGCTGGCCGACACGGAACTCATGCAGGAAATCCAGTGCTACAACGAAGTGGATTGCCGGGTGATGCAGGAGATACTTGATTACCTGCGCGAGAACCACTGACGCCAACCTCCAGCGGTGGGGACTCAGGTTTCCGATTCTCTCCAGCGGGTGCCTCAACGGCAGGTATAGTCGCTCGCCGATGACGCATGGCGCGGACGTTCAGCCGGAACTTGAAAGATTCTTCGGTGGTCTAACCTCCGCGGTGGATGCGGAGAGACGACGCCTCCGCGGACTCCAAGACGGGCTCCAGCAGCGAATCGAGAAGTTCTTCGCTGGGCTGACGCCGGTCGTGCGCGCGGCCAAAGAACGCCACCGCGGGCCCCAGCGGGAGGTCGATCAGTTCTTCGACGCACTGGTGCCGGTCGTGCGAGCAGAGGAAGACCGCCGACATAGAGCTGCGGAGGATCTTGTGGCAGGACTGGCCCGGATGTTCCGACTGCTCGAACCGACGATTGCGGCGGCAACGGTAGCCATCGGCGTCATGGAAGAACGCGAGTCGGAGGAGCGGGACCGCCGCACCGGTCGGAAGTTCTTGGCGCTCAATCTCGTGAGGCTGCAAGAGCTAGACCTATCCGGAATCTTCGGCGGACTTCTTGATCCGCGAGGGGATCACTCCCAGAACGAGCTCTTCCTTTCTCTTCTTCTCGAAGAACTGAGCGCGTCGTACAGTTGGACCGCCGGGGGTCGCCGAAACTTCCATGCATCAGGTCTCAAGAGAGGTCGTATGCGGCTCGAACACTGGACTGACAAGATTGAGATACCCGGAGTAGGTCAGCTTCCGGGAAGCATCGACGTTGTGCTTGAACTCGAGGGTAATCGCTGGATCGGAATTGAAAACAAGCCGTGGGCTCACGATCAGGAATGGCAAGTAGATAGATACTTGCTGGCCCTCTTGAAGGAAGTCGAAGCGCGCGGCGGGACGGAGGAGCAGATACTTCTCCTCTACTGGAGCGGTGACGGAAGTGGTCCATCCCTCCCAAAGATCAGCGCTCCTCCATGGAGTGAGGAGCAGAAGCGGAGACAGGAGGGCCTCAGATCGCGTTGCCTAACGGTGCCGTATCGAAGGCGATTTGGTGGCCCGTCCGTGGAGGGGTGGATCAAGCGATGTCGCGTGGAGTGCGAAGCCGATCGTGTCCGCCTTTTCCTAGGTGATCTGCTTGACTACATTCAACAAGTCTTCACTGACACTCAGACAAGCACATCCGATGGAGAGTGATCGAATGTCCATAGATCAAACACCAGAATTGAAGATCGTTCGGAGGTTCCTTAGCGGCAGTCCTGACCACCTCAGGCTCGCCTTGGCCGTTGAGGAGGCTGTGGAATCGTTGAGGGAGGAGATGGCTGGCAAGATCTATCCCAAACTCCGTGCGGAGATTGGGAAGATTGCTGCGATGCACCCAGACCAAGGATGGAAGGTTACCGATGAGTGCAAGCAGTACAAACCTCTGTTTTGGCGAAGGCTCTACAAAGATGGCGCTTCACGGTTTCGTGTGGAACCCGGCGGCCGCCGGGGCGAGGTCGAGCCCCCCAAGGTGAAAGTAGATGGCCGCCCGAAAGCGCTTTCGGCTGCGGAAGCCGCAGGCCATTTTCTTGATCCAT
>MKWU01006040.1_pt1 | contig 12611 bp, 11 predicted proteins | sample 809101 | NCBI WGS metagenome assembly MKWU01 (sample SAMN05860141, study PRJNA318959) | sponge metagenome | host: Aplysina aerophoba | place: Slovenia: Piran, Adriatic Sea, Gulf of Piran | collected 2013-05-07 | reverse complement strand
TGCCCCTGCGCATCGATCTCGACGTCCAGCTGACCCTGATGGCCTCCGCCCTGTACCGCCTGCTCGCCAACCGCCTCGGCGACCGCTTCCGGACCGCCGAACCCGCCAGCCTGTTCCGCAAGTTCGCGGAGGCCAGCGCCACCATTGACATCAACGACGACCGGATCGAGGTCACGCTCGGTCGCCGGGCCCACAACCCGCACCTGATCGAGGCCGGCTACGCCGACTCCACTACCTCCATCCCCTGGCTCCACAATCGCGCTCTGAAAATCAACTTCGCCTGACCTCCAGATGTCACACGTCGTATCTGTCTTGGGGAATCAGCCTAGCCGGACGGGGCTGCGGGGACCGCCAACAATCGCTCGCACTCCATGGCCGTTGAGATGAGCAACGAGTCGAGCCCGTGAGGGGCTGCCAGCTGCAGTCCGAGCGGAAGAGTGCACGTAGGCATGGGAATCGAGACGGCCGGGGCGCCCAGCGCCGTGAACGGTGCGTTGCACCGCGGGTCCCCGCTGGAGGCGAGCCCTGCGGGCGCCGGCCCCAGTGCTGCGGGCGTGGCGGTCACGGGATGGCGATCCCCCCATTCCGAGAACTTGTCCTTGGCGCCCAAGAGTGTCCGGCAGGCCGCCTGGTACTGGCCTTCTGCAATCCCCAGTCCTGCGTCCAGGAGCCCGGCCAGCTTCTTGCCGATGCGCTGCCCGTACTCGCGGTATAGGCCGCCATGCTCCCGGACTGCTTCGAAGGCCATCACGGTGTACAGGGCTGCCGGCAAGGCATCGAAGAATGCTGGCCTCGGCGACCAGTCGAGGCGCATGCCGGCTTCGATCAACGCTTGGATCGACCGGCGGAAACCGTCGGCCATCGAAGGCTCAAGCCTGCCTTGGGGCGGCCAGTCCAACACCGTGACCGCTGTAGCCGGCGAGGCATTCGTCTCGAACCCAAGAGCCCGCCATGCCACCTGGATGTCGGCTGCGGTCTGGGCGAAAATGCCGGCGTGGTCCAGCGTCGGCGCAAACGGCATGACGCCATCCAGGGGCAGGGCGCCGCAACTCGGCTTGAATCCCGTGATTCCGCAGAAAGACGCCGGCCGAAGTACAGAGCCTTGCGTCTGGCTGCCGATCGCGAGAGGAACCATACCGGAAGCGACGGCTGCCGCCGAGCCGCTCGATGACCCGCCCGGTGTTCGGCTCAGATCGCACGGGTTTCGGGTGGGTCCCGTGTCGTAGTACGCAAACGCCGTCGTGTGGGTCTTGCCTGCGAGAATGGCCCCCAGAGACTCAAGCCTGGACACGAGTGCGCTGGTGCGGTCCGGCCTACGGCCGCGCTGGGTCTGCGAGCCCCACTCGGTCGGAATCCCGGCGGTGTCGAAGATATCCTTGGCACCGAACGGCACTCCGTGCAGAGGGCTCCGGGGGCCGGACCGGGCGGCTTCGTCGTGCAGCTGTGCAGCGCGTTCGCGTGCGGAATCCAGCGCGAGGAAGCTCCAGGCTCGAATCGTCGGCTCGAGCGATTCGACCGAGGTCGCGACCGCGCTCAGCATGCGTTCCGGGGACAGCTTCCCCGCCGCGACCAGGGACTCGACCTCTTGCAGCGACCACGGGTACGGTTCGGTCATGCGCAATCTCGGTCGCGTCATTGTCGCATCGGATGCAGCCCGGGGGCGGGCACCGGCCAATTGATTTCCCCCTCCGCCGCCAGCTGAGGATTGCCCAGTCGCAAGGGCGGGGCAGTACAATAGGCGGTCGTAGAGCGATGCCCGAAGATCAGGAACAACCGACTTTCGAAAAGGGACTCCAAGAGCTCGAGGAAATCGTCCGCACGCTGGAAGGGGGCGACCTGTCACTAGAGCAGTCGCTCAAGCTCTTCGAACAGGGCGTCCAACTGAGCCAGCGGTGTCGCAAGCAGCTCCAGGAGGCCGAGACGAAGGTAGAAATCCTCCTGAAGAAGGATGATATGCGGGTGCCGGAGCCTTTCGACGTGGGCACGGCCGACCAGAACGTGCCCTTCTAACCCGTGCCGCGAGTGGCTCTCCAAGACTATCTGCAGATCCGCCGCGAGGCGGTTAACCGTGAACTGGACCGGCTTCTTCCCGCGGGCAACGTAGTTCCCGAAGCGTTGCATGCGGCGATGCGCCACAGCATGTTCGCGGGAGGCAAGCGCATTCGGCCAATTCTCGCCATTGCGGCGGCCGAAGCCTGTGACGGTCCGCCGGGAATCGAGGCTGCTGCCTGCGCGCTCGAATGTGTCCACACGTATTCGTTGATTCACGACGACCTTCCCGCGATGGACAACGATGACTTCAGGCGCGGCCAGCCCACGTGCCACAAAGCCTATGGCGAGGCAATGGCGATTCTCGCTGGGGATGGACTGCTCACGATCGCGTTCCAGATCATCGCCGCGTTGGACTCTCCCGCAGACACCCGGGTCGCCCTGGCCGCCGAACTGTCCGTGGCCGCGGGGACCGAGGGCGGGATGATCGCGGGACAGGTGGCGGATCTCGAATCCGAGGGGAAGCCGTCCAGCGCAGCGCAGGTAGAGTTCATCCACCGGGCCAAGACCGCCGCCATGATTCGGGCATCCGTGAGGTTCGGTGGCCTGTTTGCCGGTGCCGATGCCGTCCGGTACGAGGCGTTGAGCGAGTTCGGAGGCAAGATCGGCCTCGCTTTCCAGATCGTCGATGACATCCTCGATGTCGTTTCGACCTCGGAGGAGTTGGGCAAGACCGCCGGCAAGGACCAAGACCAGCGCAAGGCGACCTATCCCGCCGTTTTTGGCCTCGCGGAATCGCGGCGACGGGCCGGCCACTGCCTGGCGCAAGGGCTCGACGCGCTGTCAGTATTTGGCGACTCTGCCTGGGCGTTGCGCGAAATCGCCGGTCTGATCGTCTCTAGGTCGAATTGACGCCCGGCTGCCCCGCCCCCTCGTCGGCGTACTCGACGCCAGCCAGGAACAAGCCCTGGGCTGGCGCAGTGGGACCGGCCGCCCGGCGGTCGCGCGCCTCCGCGATGCGGTCGATATCCGCCGGGCGCAGGTTGCCGCGCCCGACCTCAAGCAGCGTCCCGACCATGTTGCGGACCATGCGATACAGGAAGCCGGAGCCCCGGACACGGTACACCAGGAGGTCGCCGTGTCGCAGCAGTGCCGACGAGAATACAATCCGCACTGTCGCTTCGGCATCGTTCCCTCCTGCCGAAGCGAACGATCGGAAGTCGCGCTCGCCCTCGAAGCGTCGTGCCGCCCGGGTCATCGCTTCCTCATCGAGGGGATACGGGTGCGAGTATGTGTAGCGCGCTTGGAACGGCGGGCACACCGGGCCGCGATAGATCCGGTATTCGTACGTCTTCGCGATTGCCGAGTGCCGCGCGTGGAATCCGGGAGAGGCTTCAGCGGCATCCGTCAGGCGGATGTCAGCGGGAAGCAATCTGTTGAGCGCCTTCAGCAGCCCGTGGGGCGGAATCGGATTGCGCAATGAGCAGGACGCGACCTGCGCCAGCGCATGTACGCCCGCATCCGTCCGTCCGGATCCGGCAGCCTTGACCGGTCCACCTTCAACCTGGGACAGCGCATTCTCCAGCAATCCCTGCACGGTAGGCTGGCCAGGCTGGATCTGCCATCCCGCGAAGTCCGTTCCGTCGTAAGCTAGAGTGAGCTTCCAAGTCCGATGCATTGGGGTGACCTAGGCAGCGTAGCGCGTGCGATCGCCCCGTCCCCGGGCATGGATTCAGTAACCGATTCCCCTGCCGAGTCGTCTTTTATGATCTGGGATTCTGCATTCTCTGGCAGCGCCGCTTCGCGTCCCCGCTTTCTCTCGTTCATGAAGCACACTACCGCGGAAGTGTCGCTGCTCGTGGTCGCAGCATTGATCCTGCAGCCAGTCGTCCACGGGCAGACGTTTCGGCAGCGCCCGATTGACTACAGCGAAGGCGCATCGGGCTGGCCGCCGTTCCTTGGGATCTTTGACGCTCCGGAGGTGCCAGAGATCTCTTTGAGCAATTCAGGCCGACTGGATGCATTGCTCCACGACGCGACGCTCTACCTTTCGCTGTCGGATGCGCTCGCGCTCGCGATCGAGAACAATCTTGACATCGCGTGGTCCCGCTACGGTCCGCAGAGCGCTGCAAATGACTGGATGCGCTCGAAGTCGGGCGCCCAGCTCCGCGGAGTGCAGAATCAGATCAGCACCCTGTCAACAGGTATCGGCGCGACCGGTGGCGGCGGTCCGGCCGGACAGGCAACTGGTATCACGCAACGGGCCGGAGGCGGTGGCGCTGGTGGTGGGGGAGGTGCCGCGGACGTGGGGGACGCCAGCACCTTTTTCGGCACGCAGGCTGTAAACCTCGATCCGTCATTATTCGGCAACATTGACTGGGGGCATTTCTCCAATCCCCAGACCAGTAACTTCGTGGCGGGCACAAACACCTTGGTGCGGGAGATCAGTAACTCGCAGCTCGGCTTGCGGCAAGGATTTCCGAGCGGCGCAACGGCCGCGCTGGTTTGGTCGAACTCCCGCACGGACACCAACAGCCTGCGAACGAATTTCAACCCGTCCCTGATCAGTGCCCTCACTTTGCGGCTGACGCAGCCGCTGTTGCAAGGCTTCGGCATCGCTGTCAACACCCGCAACATCAAGGTCGCCAAGAACAACCACGAGATCTCGAATCTGCAGTTCAAGCTGCAGGTCGAGGAAGTCGTCACTCGGGTGGCCGCGATCTACTGGGGCCTGGTCTCCCTGAGGGCCCAGGCTGCCAGCCAGGAGCAGAACCTTGAACTGGCGAAGAAGCTCTACAGCGACAACAAGCGCCGTGTGGAGATCGGCACCTTGGCGCCGATCGAGATCATCCGGGCCGAAGCCGAGGTCGCGGCGCGCGACGCAGATCTGACCGCCGCCCAGACGGAGGTGCAGTTGCAGGAGACTTTGCTAAAGGACGCTATCAGCGTCAACGGCATCGGCAGCCCCACCCTGTTGCACGCCCGGATCGTGCCCACCGACGAAATCGTGGTCGACGAGGCCGAGGGGCTCGAGCCGCTCCCGGTTCTGATGGAGGTTGCATTGGCCGCAAGATCGGATCACGAGCAGAACCGCATTCGCCTGGACAACACCGAACTCGGGTTGATTGGCGTGCGGAACGGGATGCTGCCCAGCGCCAGCTTGACGGTGGATCTCACCAACAACGCCCTTGCCGGATCGATCAACGACAACTTCCTGCCGAGCCCCGGACAGAATGCATTCATCTCGCCGTTCTTCCTGGGTGGGCTGGGAGTGGCGGGCGGCCAGTTGTTCCGTCGCAATTTCCCTGACTACCAGCTGCGTCTGCAAGTCAACATCCCCCTCAAGAACCGCCAGGCCCGGGCCGACTACACGGCGGCCCTGTTGGAGAAGCGCCAGCAGCAGATCCGGATGGTGCAGTCGGAGAACGCGATCCGAACCGAGGTGCAGTCCTCCTTGATTCGTGTCCAGCAGGCCCGGGCCCGCTACGCAGCGGCGCTCAAGGCCCAGGAACTGCAGGAGCAAACCCTGGATGCCGAGCAAAAGAAGTACAATCTCGGGGCGTCGACGATCTTCCAGGTCGTCCAGGCGCAGCGTGATCTGGCGAACGCCCGCACCAACGTGATCGCGACCCAGAACGAGTATGCGAACGCGCGAATCAACCTGGACCGCTCCACGGGCCACACGCTCACGGCACATAGTATCTCCGTTGCGGAGGCATTTGACGGTGTCGTCAGCAGACGGCCGGATCCAATTCCCGACACAGTCTCTGCGCAATAGAGGGTGTCGGGCCCGCGCCGCCATCCGGGGCTCTTTCGGCAACGGGTTCGGGGGAAGGAGTTGGGATGGCAGATAGCACTTACGATGTCGTAGTCGTCGGCGCCGGTGCCGGAGGCGGCACGATGGCACGCGTCCTCGCCGGGAAGGGCATCAAGGTCGCCCTGCTCGAAGCGGGGCCGATGATCGATCCGCAGAAGGACTTCAAGACACACAAGTGGCCTCACGACTACGGCCACCGCGCCGCGGAGCCGAGCGGCAAGGCCTATTTCGGCACGGGGACGGCCTTCGGGTTCTTCACGACTGTCAGCGGAGGCTGGCAGCTCGAAGGGGAACCGTACACATCGGCTCCAGGAACGAGTTTCGATTGGTTCCGCTCGCGGGTCGTAGGGGGTCGCACCAACCACTACGGACGCATGTCGTTTCGTTTTTCCGAGATCGACCTGAAGCCGTATTCGCGCGACGGCATCGGTTGGGATTGGCCGATCTCCTACGAGGACATCGCTCCCTGGTACGACCGCGCCGAGGAATACATCGGCGTGACCGGAACCGTCGAGGGGATTCCCAGCGCGCCGGACGGCAAGTTCCACGAACCGCCGCGGCCGAAGGTCCACGAGCTGTTGATGCGCGAGGCGGGCAAGAAGCTGGGCGTGCCGTTCATCGCCAACCGGCGCGCCGTCATCACGCGCTCGATCAACGGACGCCAGGCCTGCCATTACTGCGGCCAGTGTGGCCGCGGATGCCTGACGGAGTCGAACTACTCCGCCTCGCAGGTCGACATCTTCCCCGCGATGAAGACGGGCAACGTCACGCTGTTCACCGAGGCAATGGTCCGCGAGGTCGAAGTGGACGCGAACGGGCTTGCCCGGGGCGTGGTCTATATCGACAAGAACGCCCGCACTGAGAAGCGCGTTCTCGGTCGCGCGGTCGTGTTGTCGGCCTCGTCCTGCGAGACCGCGCGTCTCATGCTGAACTCCCGTTCGAAGGCGTTTCCCGATGGAATCGCCAACGGATCGGGACTGGTCGGCCGCTACCTGATGGACACGGTGGGCTTCAGCCTGCGGGGGACGCTGCCCGCTCTCGAGAACCTGCCGCGCTACGACACCGACGGTTTCGGAGGCGCCCACCTGTACGCGCCGTGGTGGCTATGGGACGGGCACGACAAGCTGGACTTCCCGCGTGGCTATCACATCGAGATGGGCGGCGGTTTCAGCATGCCGGGACCGGGCGGATTCGGCCGCGAGGCGCGCGCAGCCGGCTACGGCAAGGAGTTGAAGAGGATGGTGCGCGAGCAGTACGGCTGCGGCATCGGCTTGTCGGGCCGCGGCGAGATGATCCCCAACAACCAGAGCTACATGGACCTCGACCCCGACGTGGTCGACCGCTGGGGCATCCCCGTGCCGCGTTTCCACTTCTCCTTCAGCGACTACGAATGGAAGCAGGCGCGGCACATGGAGCGGACGTTTCGGGATCTGATCGAGGCGGCCGGCGGCAAAGTGTTGGGGATCGGCAACCTTGCGCGCGAACGTGAAGGGATCGCGGTGCCGGGATCGATCATCCACGAGGTCGGAACAGTCCGGATGGGCTCCAGCCCGCAAAGCTCGGTGCTGAACGAGTATTGCCAGGCCCACGAGGTCCGCAACCTGTTCGTGGCTGATGGGTCGACGTTCGTCAGCAATCCGGACAAGAATCCGACCCTGACCATCAACGCGCTATCGTGGCGCACGGCGGAATATCTCGCCGAAGAACTGAGGAAGGGCAATGTCTAGCGCGAACGGATTCGTATCGATCGACAATCTCTCGCGGCGAGATGCCGTCCGCCGGATCGCGTTGGCGCTGACCGCGGCCGGACTCGGCCGCGGAATCGACCCAGCGAGCGCCGCCGAGGTTCACGAGGAAATCGAGGGGGAGCGCACGTTCCGCGGGGAATACACGGTCAAGTACTTCAACGAGCACGAATTCCGGACCTTGGAGCGTCTTTCCGAGCTGATCGTGCCCGCCGACGAGGGAGGGCCGAGCGGACGCGACGCCGGGGCCCCCGAGTTCATCGATTTGCTCTCAAGCCAGAATTCCGAGCTTGCAAGGATCTTCAGCGGGGGGATTCTATGGCTCGATAACGCGTCCGATGAGCGCCACGGAAAGCGTTTCGCGGAGGCGGCCGAGCCGGAGCAGACGGCGTTGCTGGATGCGCTGGTGGACGCCGAGCGTCACGACACTGCAGACGACACCAACTGGGACACGAGAGAGTATCGTCGCTTCGAGGTCTTCGGGGTGAAGTCGCCGTCCGACGCCAGGCGAGGGCTGAATTTCTTCGCTTGGACCCGAAAGATGGTCGTGGATGCCTATTACACCAGCCCCGCGGGCATCAAGGACATCGGTTTCATGGGAAACGCCTCCCATACCGAGTACGAGGTGCCCCAGGAGGCGATCGATTATGCGTTCGGTCGCAGCCCGTTCCGCGATGCGTAGCAGGCTCCCGAAGCGATCCTGCCTGTGGTCGCCCCGCCCCTGGCTGGGGCGGTCGGTTCTTGCTTGCGCGGCACTGCTGGCCGGGCCAGTACCGGGCGCGGCCCAGGGAGGAGATGGTGCAGATCGCATCGCCTTGATGGTTCGGGACGTGAGCCGGGCCTTGCAGGCGGGCAACGCACCATTGTTCTTGGCCGCTTTCGAACGCGGATCCGTCCCGGATTTCGCCTCGTTTCGCGAGCAGGTGACCGCCTTGGCGGAGCACCGGCGCATCGCTTCGTCCGTTGCCGCCGGCCCGGTCGAGGGTGGCCCGGAAGAGTGGACTGTGCGGGTGGACTGGCTGCTGGAACTGGCTCCCAAGCTCGATCCGGGGCCATTGGAGCGCCGGCGGGAAACCGTCACCCTCAAGGCCCGCAAGCGGGGCAAGCGCTGGAAGTTCGTGAGCCTCGATCGGCCGGAGTTCTTCGCAGCCCTGCCACGATCTGTGCCGTAGGTTGTCGGGCGATCGCGAAGGAGGCGCCAACCTGCCTGGGCACGGCGTATACTGGTGCGGATGCCACGTACCAACAGGCCTCCGTCCGGTCCCGGCCTTGGCGCCCTTGCCGCACAGCTGGTGCAGCAAGACGACGAGGGCAGGGGCATTCCCACTCGGCGTCTCGGGCGCACTGGAGAACAAGTATCCATCCTGTGCGTCGGGGGCGCGCACCTCGGTCGTGTTGCGCTGGACGAGAGCGAGGCGCAGGCGACCAGGCTCGCGCATGCCGCCGTTGACAACGGGGTCTTTTTCTGGGACAACGCCTGGGCCTACCACAACGGCTACGCCGAGGAGTTCATGGGCAAGGCCCTCAAGGGCCGCCGGGACCAGGTCTTCCTGATGACCAAGAATTCCGGACGCGACGAGGCCTTCTCCCGCCAATGCCTCGACGACAGCTTGCGTCGGCTGCAGACGGACCGGATCGACCTATGGCAGTTCCATGAGGCCAACTACGACAACGACCCTGAGTGGATCTTCGACCGAGGCGGTCTCAAGTTCGCGCTGGAAGCGCAGAAGGCTGGCAAGGTGCGCTATATCGGCTTCACTGGCCACAAGCACCCGGGCATTCACGTCAAGATGCTGAACAAGGGCTACGAATGGGCGTCGTCGCAAATGCCGATCAACCCCATGGACCACTTCTACCGCTCGTTCGAGAAGGAGGTTGTGCCGTTGTGTCTTGCCAAGGATGTCGGCGTCATCGGCATGAAATGCCTGGGAGGCGGACCTCGCGAAGCCGAGATCCCGACCGAGACCAAGGTGACTGCCGAGATGTGCGTGCGCTGGGCGCTGAGTCTGCCGGTTTCCTCGATCGTTCGCGGCTATCTCACGATGGACCAATTGATGGCGGACGTGAAGATCGCACGCGGTTTCCGGCCGCTGGGCGTGGAGGAGCGTGAGGAGATCATGGCCCTGGCCGAGCCGGTGGCGGGCGACGGCCGGCACGAGCACTTCAAGTCGACCCAGCGCTACGACAGCCCGATCTATCGGAAGATGCACGGATTCGAGGCCTGACTCCGCCGGCGTCCGCTAGGCGCCAGGGCGAACCGTGTCTCCCGCCAACCCCCAGAAATCCTCCACGTAGTACGAGGACAACACGTTTCCAAACAGGAAACAGTTGTTCTTGCATTCGGGCACTTCGCCGTAGAGTTTGCGCCCACGCTCAAACGCTGCCGAGATCGAGCCGTCCTGCAGGACGTTACCAGCGATCTTGCGGAGCACCTCGCAAGGGTAGAATATGTCCCCGTTCGGATAGATTCTGGGAAACATCGTGGGATAGCACTTGAACTCCTCGAACAGGAGCAGCGTGCGCAAGAGCTTTGGCGTGCCATTGATCCGAACCCTGTTCTTTTTGCGGGCCGCGATCAGGCGCTCCACGAAATCCCGGTAGCGCGGATCCCGGAGGTAGGCGAAGTTCGGGAACTTGCCGTTGGTCTGAGCCGACTGCACGGAGAAGACGAAGCCGTGCTCCGCGCAGAATTCCAGGATTCGCTCGGCCTCGGCGAGGTTCCACTGCTCGAGCACGCACGAGACGGTGATCGCCTGTGGCGGCAGGATTTCACGCGCCATCATCAAGTTGTCGATCACCCGCGGGACCGCTGCGGATTTGGACAAGGCCTCGGAGGGGTCGTGGCTGATGGCGTCCAGGCTACAAACGAGACCGTTCAGGTACGGCAACATCTCCCGGCGCTGGTCCAGCAGCACGCCATTGGTCACCATCAGCACCGAGCGGAAGCCGACCTCCGTGCGAGAGGCGATGACCAATTCCTCGATGTCAGGGCGGACGGTGCATTCGCCGCCTGTGATGAGCATCGTGTCGACGTCTTTGCGTATGTTGTGGAAGAGCTTGACCGTAGCGGATGTGCCAAGCTCCTCGCTGAAGACTTCCGGGTTCTTCTGTGTGCAGTAGGAGCAGTCCAGGTTGCACTTGTGGGTGGCGTAGAAGATGGCGGAATACGGAACGACCACGCTCGAGCCGAGCACCCGCCTGCGATAGAGATTCCCGGCGTAGGCCTTGAGGTTCTTGAGGACGAACGGATAGTTCGCGACCAATCCTCGCAGCAGCCGGCGCTGGTCCTGTCGGGCCATCCGCGTGCCGACTTCCGAGTGTAGCGGACGCGTCGTCCGGTCCTGCAGCGTTGCCGCTGACCTTGTCTCGGTGCCCCGGTCGGGCGAGGCCGAGGAGCGATACAATTGGGGAGCGGCTAGCGATTTGTCCAGCTTGCGCAAGCTCCCGTTTCATGGCCTTGAAGCTATTCGGTACCGACGGAATCCGCGGTCGTTACGGGAGCTACCCACTCGACGAGAGCACGCTGTACGCGATCGGACTGGCTCTCGCCGGCCACATTTCCAAGACTCGTCGGCCTAGCGTCCTCATCGGGATGGACACCCGGGAGTCGGGCGAAGCGATAGTCCAACTGCTCGCCGCAGGTTTGCGGGAAGGCGGATCCGAGCGCGAGTTCGCCGGAGTCGTGCCGACGCCGGCCATCGCCCATGCGACTCGGCAGGGAGACCACTCCCTGGGGGTCGTCGTGTCCGCGTCGCACAACCCGTTCGAGGACAATGGCGTCAAGATTTTCGGGCCGTTCGGGTACAAGCTGGACGAGGAGACCGAGGCCAAGATCGAGAAGAGGATCGGCGACGCGCTCGGGAACGGTGTTTCGCCCGCGCGGGAAGAACTGGGGGAGGACTCGGAGATCGCTCTGGACTACGTGCGGCACTTGGCACGAGCCGCCGAATTGCCGCCAGCCGCGAGGAACCTGCGCTTCGTCGTCGATTGCGCGAACGGCGCGGCGGCTGGGATCGCTCCGATCATCTTTGAAGCGCTTGGTGCCGACGTCAATTTCATCTCCTGCGACCCGAACGGCCGGAACATCAACCAGGACTGCGGCGCCTTGCATCTCGACCGTCTGTCCACGGAAGTGGTGGCCAGCGGAGCCGACTTCGGAGCCGCGCTTGACGGGGACGGCGATCGATGCCTGTTCGTCGACGAGCGGGGCGAGCCGCTCGACGGCGACAACGTCCTGCTAGCCGCCGCCACGGCGCTGAAGGCGCGGGGCCTGCTGCACGACAACCTCGTCGTAGCGACGGTGATGTCCAACTTGGGTCTTGAAATGGCCCTGCAAAAGGAAGGCATTCGCTTGAAGCGGACTGCGGTCGGCGACAAGCACGTCATGCACGAGATGCTGTGCTCCGGCTCGACTCTCGGCGGGGAGCAGTCGGGCCACACGATCTTCAGCGATTTCTCGACTACCGGCGACGGCCTGCTCACGCTCCTGGTGGTGCTTCGCATCCTGGGCGAGGAGCGCGTGCCCTGCAGCGAAGTGCGCAAGCGCCTGCGGGTGTTTCCGCAGAAGTTGATCAGCCTGAGGGTGCGGGAGCGGGTCCCGTTGGATCAGCTGCCGGAGATCCGCCAGGCGATTGCGGAACGGGAACTTGAACTGGCTGGGCGCGGACGGGTCATCATCCGGTATTCGGGGACGGAGCCGCTCGTGCGGGTCATGGTCGAGGCGGAGCGATTCGAGGATGTGATGAGGCACTGCACCGACATCGCGAACCTGTTCCAGAAGCATCTCGGGGAATGAGCGATCGGCGCCTGTCGCCGGAGATCCGGCGCGCCGACCCGACGCTTGGTGCGACGGGGCCGGGGAGCAGCTTCCTGGCGCCCCTGTCGGTCGTGCCGTCCCTGGTCGCTCGCCTTCGCTTGCTGCGCAGGAGACGCGGCTGGCAGATAGTCCGCCTCGCACTGCTGGCGGGTGCGGTCTTGACCGCATTGGCTGCCCCGGGATGGTGGAAGGCACTCGCGGCGGTTCCAGCCGCTCTGGGAGCATTGCTGCGCCGGACTCGCGA
>MKWU01006038.1_pt1 | contig 12612 bp, 12 predicted proteins | sample 809101 | NCBI WGS metagenome assembly MKWU01 (sample SAMN05860141, study PRJNA318959) | sponge metagenome | host: Aplysina aerophoba | place: Slovenia: Piran, Adriatic Sea, Gulf of Piran | collected 2013-05-07 | reverse complement strand
GGCTCTCACCAGAAACACGGGCGATCAACTGTGCATGCCCCACAGGAATCTCACCAGACTCCAACGCACCGCTCGTCGCGGGCAACTCCGCCAACCGGGCCGCGACCTCGACATCGCGTTTGGCGTCCCGCCTCGATGCCTGCAACTCGCCACGGACCAGGCGCTGCGCGTCGCCTTTGCTGTGACGACGGCTCAACTCCGCCAACACCCGCGACTTCATCGCCGCCAGAGTCGACTCGGCACGACCCAGCACTCCCAACCGCAGCCGCAGGTTCTCATCAGACAACGCCGTCTCATCGACCAACGGCACCCGCAACGCCCCGGCGCCGCGGTCGGTACCGCCAGCCGTGCCCGCTTCGGCAAGTTCTGATCCCGAAAGGAAACTCATGGATCACAACCTACAGGCCCCCTGCGACAATAACATCGCGAACCATCAGAAAAACATAAGAAATCCCAAAATATTTGTTTGGCACAGAAACCGTCAACGTCCGAAACCCATCGCGCGCGCAAGCACCGGGTCCACCTCAACCCCACCAGGCAAACCCGCAACGCAGAGACGACCATCGTCACCGACCCCAACCACCCGCCAGACTTGGCGACTCCACCACCGTTGGCCGGACACGTCGAACGGGCCGCGGACATCGGCTGGAACTCAACCAAGCAGATTCTGGTGCAACGCCGCGCTTCGCGTTTTGGGTCGGGATGGGAGCGTGTCGAGTAGCACCTAGTTGGGTTCGCCAGCAGAGTTTCTTTGGCGTGGCATCGGTATCGGACTTCTCTGTGGCGGTCGTCGGCGTTGAGGCGGCCAGCGGCGCGCTGAAGTGTTGACCAGATACCAGCAGCAACCCAGTTCACCCGGCAACGTCGCTTTTCGTGGTGCCATGACCCGCTTGGCGTGTCACTCAACGACTTGCCGGTGCCGTGGACCGCTGCCAAGGCAGTGCGAAAGCGGGATTCCGTTCGCTGGCGGTCGGTGCTGGACATTCCGGGTTCGGGCAACGCCAGCGGCGCTGGTGCCACACCAACTGCACCGGCCGCCCCAACGCCGCGAGGTCCACCAACTCAACCAGCGCTTCTCACCATCAGACCACAACCGCCCGCCACAAGCCCACCCCCCCCCGCCACAAGCCCCACAGTCCAGTCTCGAAGCCTGACAACAGACAAGCACCCGCAACAGCAAACCCACCTCGTCGTCAACGCCGACCACCTCCACATCGCCCAACCCAACCAACAACTCACACACACGCGTAGAATCAACGACCACACCGATCCACCACATTCTCGTTGCGGACAGCACCGAAACCGGAGGATCCCGCCCCTTCAGGCACGGACCCTCACCCCACCCACCCCGACCTCAAACGCGAAGAGCCCCAAATCCTCGAGTTGGCGCATTGAACTGACGTGGCCCGTGAGCGGGAACCCGGCGCCGAACACACAGCAGTCCCTTCCGTCACCCTTGATGAATGCGACGAGTTCGTCGGGCCAGCGTCGGGGCGGACGGGTGGCAGTGCCGATGTACACATTGGGGAACCTCGTGGCTGCCTCGATCGTCTCCACGACCCAGGGCACCCCGATGTGCGACAGCAAGAATCCGATGTCAGGGAACTCTGTGACAGCAAGAATCCGATGTCAGGGAACTCTGTGACAGCCTTGGCGATGGCATTCGGATGACCGGACTCGTGGACCATGTCGCCTCCTGAAGCTCCGGCTTGCATCGTGAAGGGAATGCGGTTCTGCGAGCACAGTTCGTAGTACAGCCAGCTCCTCTGAGGCTCCGCAGCCGTTCCGAATTATCCGCCGACGGGGTCGATCTCCAGGGACTTGTAGGTGGTCATGGGGAAATAGGCGCAGCCGAGCGACTCGAACTTGGGGCGAGCCTGTTCACCACGGTCCACGAGCGTGACAGCTGCCACTATTTCGGCGCCGGTCCCCGAGACGATGTCGTAGGCCAGAAAGATCGATCCACCGGTCGTCACCGCGTCGTCCACCAGCAGCACCTTGTCAACGGGGCCGATTCGCGCTCCTTCAATCTGTCGGCGGGTGCCGCGCCCCTTCGGGGCCTTGCGCACAATGAACCACCTGCACTGCGCCACTGAAGCGATTCCGACCGAGAGGGCGTCGGCGCCGAGCGTGAGTCCGCCGACGGCATCGAACTCGAAGCCTGCCTCAGAGACGGTCTCGACAATCGCCTCTGAGGCGATGCGGAGATCGCTCCACTGAGCAAGCGCCTCCTTGCCGTCGACAAAATCCGACGACATCTGGCCCGAGGCGAGCTGGACGGGTTCATCAAGCCGACGGAGCCCTTTCGTGCGGATTATCTCGAGAAGCTGTTGGCGGCGTGTCGCGGTCAAGTTGAACTCCGTGGACGGTTTCCGGCATCAACCAGACTAGGGGTTTTGAACCGCTGGCGGCGCTCGGTGACCGCGTTCCACACCGACTTCGACGTCAGAACGGCGATGAAGACGACCACCGTTGCGAGCGCCATGGTTGCGCCCGCAGCCGTGTCGTGGTGATAGCTGATCAGCAGCCCGACAACAGTCGACCCCGCGCCGATCAGCACCGCAGCCGCCATGATCCGGGGCACCCGCTTCACCAGCAGCACCGCCGTGGCCGGAGGGGCGATCAGGAAGGCGAAGACCAGCAGATTCCCGACCGCGTCGAAAGAGGCAACAATCGAGACGACCAACAGCACCAGCAGGACGGCATGGGCCAGTCGCGGTCTCAAGCCTAGGACCTGGGCTTGGGCTTGATCGAAGGTCATCACCAGGAAAGCCCGGTAGAAGACGACCACACCGACCAGTGAGACGACCGCTGCAACGGCCTGGCGCTGCAGGTCGCCGCTGTCGACCCCCGTGATGGAGCCGAACAGGAAGCGGCTCAGGTCGCCGATGTAGGACCCCGAAGAACTCGACATGATGACCACAGCCAACGCCAGGAAACCCACGAACAACAAGCCGATCGAGGCGTCGTCGGGCAGGGGTGAGTGGTGCCGGATCAGGTTGATCCCCCAGACCATCGCCAGGGCTGCGACGAACGCGCCGACAGTAGTGTTGATGCCGACAATGAATGCGATTGCTACGCCGGGCAGCAGGCCGTGCGCCAGCGCGTCACCCAGGAAGCTCATGCCCCGCAACACGACCCAGGTGCCGACCACCGAGGTCGTCAATCCGACCAACAGGCCCGCATAGAGGGCGTTCTGCATGAACGGGTTCGACGTGAAGGGATCGATCCACCACGCCAGGGGGTCGGTCAGGAACTCCACCCAGAAGGTTCTATCCGAGCGCGTCGACTATCAGACGGGCATTGGTGCGCATGAAGCTGGCGTAGTCCTCTGCACCGCTGCCTGCCGGACCGAGGCTTCCCGTGTAGAGCGTCACCACCTCCACGTCACCGACCCGCGCCGCGAGCGCTTCGGTTTCGTCGCTGGAGTGCTGCGTCTCGGCGAATATGGCCTTGACCCCTTCGTGCTCGATGGTCTCCGCCAATTCCTCGAGCTGGGCCGGGTTGGTCTCAGCCAACGCTGAGGTTGAAGGGAGCACGGTCCCGATGATCTCAAAGCCGTAACGGTCGGCGAAATAGGCCAAGGCGTCGTGGTTGGTGACCAGCTTGCGTTCATCGGCCGGCAACTCTTCCAGCAGATCTTCGAGTTCTTGGTCCAGTGCGGCCAACTCCGCCTGGTAGTCGCTCAAACATGCGGCGACGGCATCAACGTCGACACCCGCATCGTCAGTCAAGTGCCGGGCCAGTTCGTTCAGTACGCCCGACACGCGCACTGGATCGAACCAGACGTGCGGGTCTTCGCTCCCGTGGCCGTGACCGTCATCTTCACCCGCGTGATCGTCGTGCTCCTCGCCCGCGTCCGCGTCGGCGACCTCGTCCGCGTCGTGGGCCTCATCGGCAACGCGGGCATCGTCCGCGTGGTCCGCATCGTCCGCGTGGTCCGCATCGTCCGCGTGGGCCGCATCGTCCGCGTGGCCCGCGTCGGGGACGTGGGCGTCTTCGTCCGCGTGGGCCGCATCGTCCGCGTGGCCCGCGTCGGGGACGTGGGCGTCTTCGTCCGCGTGGGCCGCATCGTCCGCGTGGCCCGCGTCGGGGACGTGGGCGTCTTCGTCGGCGTGGGCGTCTTCGTCGGCGTGGGCGTCGTGGTCCGCATCGTGGTCCGCATCGGCGTCGGGGGCGGCGTGGGTGTCTTCAACGGCGTGGGCCGAAGAGAAAGCAATCGTCTCGACCTGTTCGGCGATCTGGAGCACGGGCGTCCCGGAATCCTCGACCGCCGCGAGCGTGTCTTCGAGTTGAAGTTCCAGACCTAGTCCGTTGGCCACCACGAGGTCGGCATTCTCCATGCGTTCCCGGTCACGCAGCGACGGTTCGAATCCGTGGGGGTCGCCACCGACCGGAATGACGGTCTCAACATCGGCGATTCCGCCACAGGCCACGTTGGCAACGACATCGCCCCAGATTCCGATCGTCACCAAGATCTTGGGGACCTCGGACGTCGTGACCGCCGACTGTTCTGGATCGGAGGACCCTCCGCATCCGGCAGCGAACAGCGCCGCCGCCGCGAACAGAATTGCCGCCCGCGGCAGTCGCCTGCACGCCCGCAGCGATCGGGATTTTTCGGTTGAAAGTCGTCCAACACGCATGGCTATGATCTCCTTGGTATCGTTGATTAATGCTCAGTTTTGATAATGAGTCTCATTCAGAGTACCGCGCCTGATGGAAAACACAACCACACCCGACGACCAGTACTTCGAGCATCATGCGTTCGTGCATAAGCGTCTCTCGACCGAGAACCACCGTTATACAACCGGGCGCCACCGGCTCGTCGATGCCTTGGCCGAATCAGCCCAGCCGCTCACGCTGCCCGAGATCGTCGAAATCGCGCCCGATCTGGCCGCCAGTTCCGTCTACCGCAACCTCGAAGTCCTGGAGCGGTGCGGTGTCGTCAACCGCATAACCAGCGGCGGCGGACACGCCCACTTCGAGTTGGCCGAACCGCTGCTCTCACACCACCACCACCTCGTGTGCGTCAGCTGCGGCACCATCGAGGATGTGCGGCTCGACGATGAACTCGAGGCGCTGCTCGATCAGAACCTCAACCTGCTCGCTGACCGCGCCAGTTTCAAACCCCTCCATCACAGCCTCGACCTTCACGGCCACTGTGCAGAATGCGAGGATCCCGCGTGAAAGCCGCAGACGGCGACGACAGCGATCTGACCGGGCCCGGACGCTCCGCTGAATCGGCCCGTCGCAGCGCCGACCTCATCGGTCTGCCGACGCCTTGGGCCGACGGCGTGACGATGGCCGTGAGAGTCGAGAACTTGACCGTCCAATTCAACGGCTTCAATGCTCTCGACGGCATCACCCACACCTTCGAGCCCGGCACGTCCACAGCGGTGATGGGGATCAACGGCTCGGGCAAGACCACGCTGCTGGAGACCATCGCCGGACTGGTCCGCCCTGCCTTCGGCCGCATCGACGGGGTGGGTGAGCGACTCGCCTACGTCTGCCAGCATCCTCCGACTACCTGGATGCCGCTCACCGCGGGCGAGGTGTTGGCGATGGGCCGCTACCGCGAGCGGGGCCTGATCGGCCGGTTCCGCACCGGAGACCGCGCTGTTATGCACTCCGCCGCGCAACGGTTGCACGTCGACCACCTCTTGAAATCCAGTTTCGGTGAGCTCAGCGGTGGACAGCAGCAGCGGGTTCGTATCGCCCAGATGCTGGCCTCTGATCCGCAACTGCTGCTGTTGGACGAGCCGATAACGGGCCTCGACATCCCGAGCCAGGATCGAATCCTGGCGATGATCGAGGGCTGTTCGCGCCGCGGCGCGACCGTGGTCCTGACCACACACCACCTCGACGAGGCCCGGCACTGCGACTTTGTGATGCTGCTCGCCAACCGGCTGATCGCTTCCGGCCGCCCTGAGGAGATGTTCACCGAAGAGCGGCTCAGGCAGGCGTTCGGGGAACGCCTGCTCGGCGACCACGCCCACCACTCCCACGCTCACGACATGATCGTGCTCGACGACCACGGGCACCAGAGCCGTGCCGGCCACGACCACACCGACAAGGCGCCTATCCAGGGTTTTGGCAGGTCTCCGAGAGAGACGCATTAGCCTCGTCGGCAACGCCCAACAGAGCCTCGGCGACGGCCTCGCGGACGAGCGCAGTCGGGACGCTGCCGCGGGGGAACTCAGGCGGGATGAAGTTGACTGTGACAACCCTCGAGGTGTCGAGCCTGCGGGCAACCCCGACGAGTTCGTCAAGACGGTCGAGGGGAATGTCAGTTGAGACATGAGCGGAGATGATCCCGGTCAACGAAACGAAGTTGGCCAACACGTCCGGGATCGACACCTGATCGATCAGGGCCTCCACCACGCAGCGCTGCCGGGTCATGCGGTGGTAGTCCGAGGTTCGGGTCCTTGAGCGCACATAGGCCAACGCGGTCATACCGTCGAAGCGGTAGTCGCCGGGCTCGACCACGATGTCGATCGGCGGGCCTCCCCGGACAATGGGTTTGATCCGGTCGTTGATCGTCTCGGTGACGCGCACGTCGATACCGCCGAACAGGTCGATGCTGTCGACCAGCCCGGCCATGTCGATCAACACGTAGTACTGGACCGGCAGGCCGGTGAGCTGTGCCAGGGCGGACTTGATCGCGTGGCCCGCCGGATCGTCGACATCGGGGAACGCCTCAGGGAATCGCAAGCCGAGGCCGTACACCTCATTGGCTATGCCGGGATAGCCCTCGGGCCACTGTTGGGCTGCGGGCGATCCTTGCGGGAAAGTCAGATCCGTCCAATTGCGGGGGATGCTGAACACGGCGGCATCACCGTTGGCCACGTCGATTGAAACCACGATGATCGTGTCGGTTCGCACTCCGCTGCGGTCGAAGCCGCCGTCGCCGCCGAGCAGCGCGACAGTCAGGCGCTGTTGGCCGTCCCAGGTCTCTAGCCGCTCCGGCAGCTGCTCAGAAACGGTCGTGGTCCCCGGCACCGAGCCGCCGTCCGTCGCACGCTGATCCCCAGCAGCACGCTGGTCTAAAGGGTCACGCTGTTCGAGCGGGTCTGGATCGGGCAGCGGAGTCGGGGTGGCCGTGACCGTGGAAGTCGCACTAAACACCCCGTACAGGAGGTCCAACTGAGCTACCGCGTAGCGCACGACGAAGAAATGGGGCACCGCGATGATCCCGGCCAGAACAACGAACGTGAGCGTAGCGACCGCTTGATAGATCCACCGCGAACCGCCTTCGGGCCGAGGCCAGCCGCGCGCGACCGCGTAGGCATCGACCGCGACCCAGATGCGGAACACCAACACCAGTCCCGCGACCACGATGATGGCCCACAACGGTGACCGCGTCACGGTCCAAGCAAGCAGGGTCGCCTCACTGCGCGTGGCCACAAACGCGACCAGCACCGCACTGGCTGCGAGCGACCCCAACAGAAGGATCAGTGCTCGGCGGTTGCGGTGCCCGAAATGTCCCAGACCGGGCCAGATCACCGACAGCGCCGCAGCCACCAACGGATGGGGCCCCCGGGTGCGCTTGAACGGCCTCTCATGCTCTGGGTTGTCGTTCGGGTGAAACCCCACACAACCAAATCTAAGGCCCCGCGACTCCAACGAGCAGGCGTCCGCTCAACTCTTCGGGTCAACTCTTCGGGTCAAGCAAGACCGAGCACCGTAAAAGCAACTCGAATTCGGCGGTCAACTCGGTGAGGGCACAGCTCGGCAGGCGGTTCTCAACCCTTCACGAGTTCCGCTATGAGGCGCAGTTCTTCGGGGGTACGGGCGGCCACGTTGAGCATCGTTACCGGACTCTCCTGCCAGGCTTGGAGCCGATCACGGATCCGGTCGACGGACCCGACCAGCGAGATCTCGTCTGCGAACTCGCTAGGGACCATGGCGATCGCCTCATCGCGCCTGCCCTCGAAGAACAGGTCCTGGATCTTGTATGCCTCCTGCTCATATCCCATTCTTGCCATCAACTTGGTGTGGTAGTTCTGCCCCTTGGCGCCCATGCCACCGATGTAGAATCCGAGCGAGGCCTTGGTGGGATAGAGCGCCTGTTCCACATCGTCATGCACGCGCACCGAGACGTTGACCGCGATCTCGAATCCCGGTCTCGCCATGGCCAACTCTTCGGCATAGACCTCGGGCCTGAACGGTGAGTAGTACAGCGGAATCCAGCCGTCGGCGATCTCCACGGTCTGAGCAACGTTCTTCGGTCCTTCAGCCCCGATCCAAACGGGTATCTCGCGCAGCGGATGCGTCATCACCTTCAACGGCTTCCCCAGGCCCTCCGAACCCGCTCCGTGATAGGGCATCTGGAAGTGATCCCCTTGGAACTCCATGGGCCCCTCACGGCGGAAGACCCGGCGCAGGACCTCGACGTACTCTCGGGTACGGGCCAGGGGTTTGCGCGAAGGCATGCCGTACCAGCCTTCGACAACCTGAGGCCCCGACACACCGAGCCCCAGAATCGTGCGTCCGTTGGAAATGTGGTCGAGGGTGATGGCGTGCATGGCAGTCGCGGTCGGGGTGCGGGCCGAGATCTGCACAACTCCGGTTCCGAGCTTGACTCGCTGCGTGTGCGCTGCGACCAGCACCAGCGGACTGAAAGCATCAGAACCCCACGACTCGGCGGACCAGACCGCATCGAAACCGGCCTTCTCTGCTTCGACGCTCAGCTCTACGAAGTCTTCGGGCATTGTGCGGCCCCAGTAGCCCCATATGAGTCCCAGTTCCATCACGGTTTCCTTCCGGTCGGGCGAACGCTCAATCTTGGTCCATGAATGCTCGTCCGCCAAAGTCGGCAAGCTCGTGTCGGGCCATGCGCTGGCGTTCAGGAGCGGCTCGGGCGTGTTCACGGTCGCGCTTTGATACCCTGAATCCCGTTCATTGCAATTGTGTGACAAAATGCCCGGCAGATCGCGATCACCCGCAACTTTCCCCCAATATCGCCAATATCGCCACAAGCGGTGGGTCCGCGTCGTCGCCGCGGCCGTGGTTTTCGTTTCGCTCACAACGACAGACCCCATGGCCCTCGCACAGAACCCGACAATCGACGAGATTCGTGAGGACCGGAAGCAGGTCCAGGAGGAAGCGGCCGAAACACAAGGGGAGATCGACGGACTGTTCGGAGACCTCGACAGCCTCGAGATGGCGGTCAACACCCTGGTAGAAGCCAGAGACAGCGCCGAAGCGGCTGCTAACGCCGCTACCAGAAAACATGAAGAGGCCCAAGCTGATCTAGGGCGAACAGAAGCGAGGATTGCCGAACTCGAAGCCGAGGTCGCTGAGACCGACCTGTTGTTGCAGGAATCAGCGGTCAACGCTTTCACCTCGTTTCAAGGACCCAACAGTGAGCAGACGGCGTTGAGTGAGGACCCTTGGCGACATGCCCGCAGCCAGTCCCTGCGCAGCTTCGCGAACCGCAGTACCGAGGATCTACTCGACGATTATCGCGGCCAATCCGCGGAGCTCGAGGCGCTGCGAGCCGATGCGCTCCGCAACGTGAATGAACTCGAGGGTCTGCGCAACGAAGCCCTCGAGCGGACTGGAAACCTCCGCACTGCTGTGGCAAACGAGGAGCGTGCGGTCGCTAAGATCAAAGACCGCGTAGGTGATCTCTTCACCGAACTCGAAGCTCTCGAGAATCGAGACGCCGCACTGGAAGACAATCTCGCGCAAGAAGTGGCACGCTTGGAGGCCATCGCCGCCGCCGCCCGGGCGCGGGCTCGAGGGGTCACCGTGCCACGCAACGCGCCAGTCGATTTAGTCGAGGTGCAGGGGATCGTCGTCAATGTACTCATCGCCGAAGGGCTCGGCGGGTTTCTGGACGCGATGAGGGCCGAGGGATTCAACCTGTTCGGCAGCGGTTACCGCACCAACTCAAGGCAGATCGAACTGCGTCAGCAGCATTGCGGGACTTCTGACTACGCCGTCTACCAGATGCCGTCGTCGCAATGCAGCCCACCCACCGCACGACCTGGATTCTCGCAGCACGAAGTAGGTCTGGCTGTCGACTTCATATACAACGGCAGGCTGATCCGCAGCCAGAACACGCCCGTGTTCCAAGCCATGGCCCGGATCGCGCCGAACTACGGGCTCCTGAACCTCCCCAGCGAGCCCTGGCACTGGTCGACCAGCGGCCGGTAGCCAGTTCGCCGTGGCTCCAACTCGCCGGATCGTACTGCTTGGGCTGGCAACCTCTCCAACTGGTCCGCGAGGGCTTCGCGGGGTGTACTGCCGGTTCAGTCGTCTTGGAGGGCTGGGATCACCTGATCGACTGTGAGCTCGACAGACTCCCAGGCTGAGTCGATCGGCATGCCGCCGACCAGTGGGTGCAGCGAGAGGGCCCCGGTCTCGCGGGCCCGCTTCACCGCCTGCTCCGGGGTCAGGAACTGATAGATCCCCTCCTCGCGCAGTTCCTGCTGGTTGGTGGCATGGGTATGGACTGCGGAGGTCTGCCCCGGTGGTTGCCACGAATCGTAGACGGATGCTTCGAGCCAGAAGTGTTTCCCGAGCTTGGCCCAAGCCTCATCGGGATCGTTGACCACATGGATCATGGCCACCTGCTCGGGTGCGATGCAGAACCCCTGCGTACCGTGCCTCTCGCATTCGGCGGCATACAGTGCCTCGACCTCGGGGTTGGGGGCAGGAAGCTGGAGCGGCAGACCCAGGCGCGCCGCACGCTTCGCGGCGGCGGGACCCGAACCACCGATCATCACCAGGGGATGCGGGCGGGTGTAGGGCATGGGGCCGACCTTGATCGTCGCGCCGTTGTATGCGAACTCTTCCCCCGACCAGACCTTCCGCATGGTCTCGAGGGCATGGTCGAGGATCTTGCCGCGGCGGCTCCAGTCCTTTTGGACCGCAGCGTACTCCGCGGGGCGGTAACCGAGCCCTGTGGTGATCGAGATCCGGCCCTTGCTGATCAGGTCGATCACCGCCAACTCCTGTGCCAGGCGCACTGGATCATGCAACGGGACCAGCAGCGCGGTGATAGCCACCGACAGGTTCTGCGTCCGGTTGAGAATCATCGCCGCGTTGAGCAGCGGTGTGGGGCTCCAACCTATGTCTGTGGCTTGGTGCTCCTCAAGGCTCACCATCGCGAAACCGTTCTTGTCAACGTATTCGGCGAGGTCGAAACCGGCACGGTAGCGGTCGCTCATGTGGTTGGGGTCGGTCGGGTCCGGATGCATGAAGTTGAGCCGCATCATCATGAAAGTCACAGCAGAACGCTCCTTGGGCGTGGGGCCAGGTCAATCAGCGAACGGCGCGGGGGTGCCGCGACGTTCGCCCGGCGTGAATGTAACCGGTATCGCGACGCCACGCATGGGGCTCAGGCGGTCTGTGGGGTGTTAGAGGCCGAGAGCTCTTGTTAGGAAGCTGGCCATCTGGGCGCGGGTGACGGGCTGGTCGGGGCAGTATCGCAGCGGGGTCTGGCTGCAGCCGGTGGTTATGCCCTCGGCGAACAGGGCGTTGATGTCGGCTGTGTGGGTGCCGGTGGGGTCGATGTCTGTGAAGCCGGCTGCGTCGGCTGCGGGGAGTTTGAGGGCTCGTACTAGGAAACTGGCCATCTGGGCGCGGGTGACGGGGGCGTTGGGGCAGTATCGCAGCGGGTTCTGGTTGCAGCCGGTGGTGATGTTGGCGGTGGCGAGGGCGTTGATGTCGGCTGTGTGGGTGCCGGTGGGGTCGATGTCTGTGAAGCCGGCTGCGTCGGCTGCGGGGAGTTTGAGGGCTCGTACTAGGAAGCTGGCCATCTGGGCGCGGGTCACGGGCTGGTCGGGGCAGTATCGCAGCGGGTTCTGGTTGCAGCCGGTGGTTATGTTGGCGGCGAGGATGGCTGCGATCGCGGCGGCGTGGGTGTTGTTGGGGTCGACGTCGCTGAACACGGCAGCCTGCTGTTCTGCGTCGCTGTCATCACCGGTGCCGGGGTCAGTGTCGCCGCCCATGTCGGTTTCGCCGCTGTCGGTGCCGGTGTCGTCGGCCATGTCGGTGTCGCCGCTGTCGGTGCCTGTGTCGTCGGCCATGTCGGTTTCGCCGCTGTCGGTGCCTGTGTCGTCGGCCATGTCGGTTTCGCCGCTGTCGGTGCCGCCGTCGTCGCCCATGTCGCCGTCGGTGGTGTCGGTGGTGTCGGTTTCGCCGCTGTCGGTGCCGCCGGTGTCTTCGCCTATATCGGTGCCGCCGTCGTCGCTCATGTCGGCGTCGGTGGCGCCGTTACCGTCATCGCTGTCGTCGTCGGCATCAGGGTCTGTGTCGTCGGGGTCGGGGTCGGTGTCACCGTCGTCGGGGTCTGTGTCGTCGGGGTCGGGGTCGGTGTCACCGTCGTCGGGGGCCGGGGCGTCGGGGGCGGGGGCGGGGGCTGGGGGGGTGGTCAGGTGTGGGGGGGTCGGGGTCGGGGGGGTGGGGGTCGGGGTCGGGGGGGGGGGGGGTGACTGCGGGGCCTCCTATGGGGCCGCCTGTGCGGGTGGGGGTGATCGTGGCGGGGCCGGTGATGGTGATGGTGGCTTTGGGGTTTGTGGGGTTGAGGGTGTAGTGTTGGCTGAGGTCGGTGTTGGTGGACGGGTCGACGATGCTCAAGACGATGGTTTTGCCTTCGGAGTC
>MKWU01006037.1_pt1 | contig 12614 bp, 9 predicted proteins | sample 809101 | NCBI WGS metagenome assembly MKWU01 (sample SAMN05860141, study PRJNA318959) | sponge metagenome | host: Aplysina aerophoba | place: Slovenia: Piran, Adriatic Sea, Gulf of Piran | collected 2013-05-07 | reverse complement strand
TGGGGCCGAGCTGACGCATCTTTTTGGCAAAGGCCCGGTACGAAGCCTGTTTGGGCAGCGTCGAAAAAGAGCAAACCGGCACGCCCAACTCCTCGGCCCGCGCCAAAAAGCGCTTCCCCTCGGCCCGGCGATAGCAAAACGGCTTGTCGATAAAAAGCGGGATCTTGGCCTCTAGCAGCGGCCGGGCCGCTGGCAGGTGTTCCTTGCCGTGGCGGTGATCGACCACCGCCCCATCGACTTGGCCGATCAACTCTTCAGGCGTGCGAACGATGTGCGGGATTTGACCGGCGGTAGCAGCAGCTTGTGCGTATTGGGCGGTCTCACCCCACACGTGGGTCACCCGCACTCCTCGCACCTTTTTTTCGACGTTGAGTACCTTGGCGATAGCTGCTGTGTGGCTATTTTCCGCCCCGACGATGCCGATGTTTAGCATCTTACTCTTCCCCAAAATTCCACAACTTCAACACCGTCTTGCCCAGCACCCACTCCAGATCCTCCGGCGCGATGAACTTCATCTCGTCGCGCACCACCGTCAGGGCCTGATCGTAGCGGGCTTTGGACAGGCACACCGGCCAATCCGTGCCCCACATAATGCGCTGCGGACCAAAAGCCTGATATACTTCCTCGACCATCCCGTGCGTATCGGCCCAAGGATAGCCCTGCTGGGAAATCGACCACGTGTGGCTGATTTTGACGTACACGCGGGGATAGCGGGCCATATCCATCAACAATTGCCGCTCCTCCGGGTTGTCGGGATGGGCGTCAGCCATGTGGTCGATGCAGCAATCCACATCTGGGTAGCGGTCGAGGATCCGCGCCAAATCCGGCATCCGGCTCGCTCCGGTCAGGATCAACATCGGTATCCCCAAATCCTGCGCGCGGGCGAAAATCGGGTCCATCCCCGGTCCCTTAAACCAATCGCCCGCCGCATCCCGCGACGGCGAAAGCCTCATTCCGTGCAGACCGTGTTCCTCGGTCCACATCGACATGTGGTCGGACGAAGCTGGGTCTTCGGGATTGATCCGTCCCACGGCCATGAAGCGGTCGGGATATTGCTTGATGACGTGTGCTACATAGCTGTTGTCCCAGCGGTAGTGGATGACCTGCACCAGCACGGTTTTTTCTACGCCGTTGGCGTCCATCAGCGCCAGTAGTTCTTCCGCGGTGTGGTCTTCGGCGGGTGGGTTGGGATTCTCCGCCGGCCAAGGAAAGGCCGGATCGTTGATCCATACGTGGACATGAGGGTCGATAATGCGCATGAAGGATTCCTTTCGGTGAAATGGGCCGCGATAAAATGCGAAAAAGGGCCGCGCCCGTCCAGCTTGCGAGGCCGCGTCCACCCACCTAGATTGACCGGCACCTTTTTCACCCTGCGTTCCACAGGAGACCTGCCTTGTTCGACCTGATCATTCGCAACGGCACCATCATCGACGGCACCCGCGCCGACCGCTATCCCGCCGATGTCGGCCTCCGCGCCGACCGCATCGCGGCTATCGGCGACCTCGGCAACACCGAATCACAGCACAGCATCGACGCCCAAGGCAAAATCGTCGCCCCGGGCTTTGTCGATGTCCACAACCACTCCGACGGCTGGCTCTTACAGCAGTCCAACTTCCTCCCCAAGACCCTCCAGGGCTTTACCACCGAAGTCCTCATGGCCGACGGCATCTCCTACGCCCCGGTTGACGCCACCACTCGCGCCCACTGGCTCTACTACATGCGCGCCCTCAACGGCCTGATGCAAAGCCACTACTCAGGCTGGGAAAGCCTCGCCGATTACATGCAGCTACTCGATGGCCGCACCGCGCAAAACACCATCACCCACCTCCCCTACGCCCACCTGCGGGCCATGGCCTGCGGCTGGGACCGCCGCGTCCCCGACGACGTGCAAATGGAAGAAATTCTCGCCGGTGTCGAGCGCGGCATGGCCGAAGGCGCGGTCGGCATTTCAACCGGACTCGACTACATCGCCGAATGCTTTGCCACCACCGACGAACTCGTCGAAGCCTGCACTCCAATGGCGGCCCAACAGGGCCTCTACGCCACCCACGTGCGCTACAAAAAAGGCACCCTCGCCGGGGTACAGGAAGCCGTCGAAATCGGTCGCCGTGCCGACGTCCCAGTCCACATTTCCCACTTCAAGGGCACCTCCCCCCAGCAAATCGACGAACTGCTGTCGTACGTGGATCAAGTTGCGGTCAACGAAGTGGACTTCAGCTTTGATGTGTACCCGTACCTGCCCGGCTCGACCATGCTCAACTTCATGTTGCCCTATGAAGTGTGGGAGGACGGCCCGTTGGGCGTCTTGCCCAAACTCAACGATCCCGCGATCCGCCGCCGCTTCGCCCGCGTCCTCGACCGCTACGTCAACCCCCTCGACCGGATGACTATTGCCTGGCTGCCCGGGCGGGACAACGCCCGCTTTATTGGCCGCACCATAGACGAATACGTCCAACAAGCCGGCGCACCCCCGGCCGACGCGCTCTGCGACCTGCTGATTGAGGAAAATCTGGCAGTCCTCCTCGTCTTCCACCACGGCGACGACGCCTTGGTGCATCCCTTCCTGTCGCATGAAAAATACATGTTGGGCAGCGATGGGATTTACTTCCCCGACGGCGCGGTTCACCCGCGTTTATACGGATCGGCTGCGCGCTTGTTGGGGCCTTGCGTGCGAGACCACAAGCTCTTCTCGCTCGAAGACGCGGTGTACAAGCTGAGCGCCCACCCAGCATCGCGGTTTGGGCTGACAGAACGGGGTCAAATCGCCGAGGGCTTCTACGCGGACTTAGTCGTCTTTGACGCGGAGACCGTTGCGGATCGCGCCACCTACGCCGACCCTCACCAGTACTCGGTCGGCGTCGAGCACGTCCTCGTCAACGGGATTCCCATCGTCCGCAACGGATGCGCAGTCGAAGATTTGGGGCCGACTTGGCCGGGACGCTATCTGAAATTCAAGGCCTGATTAGTACTTACTCATCTGCCCGCCGTTCCAACACTCGGCCGTCTCGCCCTTGGGGTTGAGCAGCGTGGCCGAGAGCTTACCCAGCTTGACCCATACCCTCTTACCGACATAGATCCAACACCAGGAACAATGCTCTTTGGGGTCGAGCAACCAAACGGTCCCGTCTGGCAACCGCACCAACAAGCCCCCCTCGGCAAAGCGGCGCATCAGGTGTGCCTCCACATAGCCGCCCTCAGCCAAAAGCTGCGCGGCCTTGGGCGAGGGTTCCGGAGATGTAGCCGGCGCGGCGATCAGCGCACATCCTCCGATTAACGCGGCGCAGACGACCGCCCCGCGCAGCTTACGCATTGTAGTAAGCGCCGACCGGCTCTACGGCCTTGCGCGCGAGCTTGGCGAGACGCCCAATCGGACCGCTCATATAGCAATCCTACGCGATTCGGATCGTCTCGTTTCCACTCTGCGTCCATCTGCGTCCATCTGCGGATCATCCTTTGCTTGAGCTTGACGCTGTTTTGTACTCTCGTCGATATTGAGTACGCTAACGCCGACCATTAAGATAATACGAGGACCTAGCCAGCTATGCCAAAGCCTGCGCTGAAGCGGTCCGTGCGGAAGTGGCCGCAAGCAGCTAACTACGTCCCGTCCCAAAGCCAAGGAGACAGCCATGAGCAAACGCAGACTGCCCATCGGCATTCAGACCTTCCGCAAAATTCGAGAGGAGGACTGCTACTACGTCGATAAAACCGCCTACATCCGCCGGTTGCTCAACGAGGGCACGCACTACTTCCTGTCGCGTCCACGGCGCTTCGGCAAGAGCCTGTTTTTGGATACGCTCAAGGAGCTATTCGAGGGCAACGAGCCGCTGTTTGCGGAGCTTTACATCCACGACCGCTGGGACTGGTCGGTGCGCTATCCGGCCCTACGCCTCAGCTTTGGCAGCGGCAACTTCAAAGAACCCGGTTACGTAGAGGACGCGCTCATGGAGCAACTCGCCGCGGCCGAACGCCGGGCGGGAATTGTCTCCGAGTACGCCACGGCTCCCGGCCGTTTTGCCTTTCTACTGGAGGCCCTACACAACCAAGCCGGGCAGCCGGTCGCCGTGCTAATCGACGAATACGACAAGCCGATTCTCGATGCGCTGGATCTGCCGGAAGTAGCCCGCGCCAACCGCGACTTTCTGCGCGGCCTTTACGCGGTCATCAAGGACTGCGACGCCTACGTCCGCTTCACATTCATTACTGGAGTGAGCAAATTTTCCAAGGTCAGCCTGTTTTCTGGCCTCAACAACCTCACCGATATCACCCTTGAACCGTCCTACTCGGCCCTCTGCGGCTATACCGACGCCGATCTAGACGCCGTGTTCGCGCCGGAACTGCCCGGCTTGGATCGGGACCAGATCCGCGATTGGTACAACGGCTATAGTTGGCTCGGCGACGAGAAGGTGTACAACCCCTTCGACATCCTTCTGCTCTTCCGCCGCCGCCGATTCGCCGCCTATTGGTTTGAGACCGGCACACCAACATTCCTAGTCGAAACGCTGTTCAAGCGCCGCGTCAGTTCCTTAGACCTCGGCGCGCTGGAGGGTAGCGACGAACTACTATCGACCTTTGATGTAGATGACATCGCCACCGAGGCACTGCTGTTCCAGACTGGCTACCTAACGATAACCGACGAGGAGGACTTTGGTGGCGAGCCGGTCTATCGCTTGGGCTATCCCAACCGCGAGGTGCGTCAGAGCCTCAACCGCAGCTTGCTGCGCTACCTCGTGCGGGATGCGACGCGCCAGAGGGCCAATAGCACACAGTTGTATCGGCTGCTGGAAGCCAACGACTTCGCTGGGCTGGAGACGCTGTTCCACGCCTTCTTCGCCAGCATTCCCTACGAGTGGTATTCCAACAACGACATCGCCCGCTACGAGGGCTACTACGCCAGTGTGTTCTACTCCTACTTTGCAGGATTGGGCTTGGACATCACCGTGGAGGACAGCAGTAGCCACGGCCGCTTGGACATGGCGGTTTTGTTCAACGGCAATGTCTATCTGTTCGAGTTCAAGGTGGTCGAGTTGGCGTCAGCGGGCACGGCGCTGGCGCAGTTGCAGGCGCGGCGCTATGCGGATAAGTACCGCGCCTTGGAGCAGCCGATTCACCTGATCGGCGTGGAGTTTAGCAAGGACGAGCGCAATGTCGCGGCCTTTGACGTCGAGCGAGTGTGACAACGGATGTTTGACGACGACCAACGCGACCAAAGCATGTCCTGAGCTATATATCCCGTCGCCCCAATTGGAAAACGGCGACCAACAGCTTCATTGCGAGTAGTAACTTGAGAAAGGAAGACGATGGATTATCAACATATCATCACCATTGAACCCGGCAAGCGCAGTGGTAAGCCGTGTATTCGCGGCATGAGGATTACCGTTTATGATGTGCTTGACTATCTCGCCTCAGATATGTCTGTTGAAGAAATTTTGCGCGACTTTCCCGACCTTACGCACGAAGATATTCGCGCTTGTTTGGCTTTTGCTGCGGATCGAGAGCGCCGTCTTATGTCTATTTCTTCGGCATGAGATTCCTCTACGACCAAAATCTCTCCTACCGATTGGTCGCAGAGTTGCAGGATCTGTACCCGGATTCTTTACATGTCCGCGACATAGGCATGAAGGAATCGGATGACTCGGATATTTGGGATTATGCCGCCCAAAACGGCTATATCATCGTTTCCAAAGATTCGGACTTTCACCAGCAAAGCTTTATGTACGGTCATCCGCCCAAAGTCATCTGGATTCGCGTGGGCAATTGCTCAGTGGATACAATTATATCTCTTTTTCGTATGCACCACGCTGCAATTTTGAGATTTGAGCAAAGCGAGACTGCATCTTTTTTTACGCTGGAATAGTGAGGAACGCTTGCCTAGTGCGTGTACGACCAGCAAATCGACTGGTTTGCTCTGCGGGACGGTGAGTACATCCGTCTAACGCCCGCTAGGTCATAGATTTGATGACGATCAACGCGACCAAAGCACATCCTGAGCTATACAAGCTCCTAAAGCAAGTGGCCGAAGGCAGAGAACCTATTCGCCTTCATAGCAAGCGAGGGTCAGCTATGCTCATTGCCGAGGACGATTGGCGTTCTCTTCAGGAGACGCTGCATCTGCTCTCCATTCCTAAAATGCGTGAGTCTATCATCGAGGGCCTGAAAACGCCTGTAGAGGAGTGTGCCGAGGAACTCGACTGGTGAGTTGGAAGCTGGTCTTTACCCGGCAAATAGGCGATCCCGTGGCACCCCGTGTAGATCTGCAAAACCGCATCGCTCTTAGGCATCTGCTCGGCTAGCGACTGGATGCCCGCCCACATCAAGTTATATTAATCCGCTGTTTCTCGACGGCTTGCGAGCCGAGCTTGAGCGACCGTCAGCCAGAGACGCTGGCGGGAAGCCTATCTATCAGATCATAAAAGAGACAAGTATGACATTGCCGACTGCACATGAACGAGCGCTTCAACGAGCGTATCAGGAGATGACGCCCACCCAATCGCCTATAAATCCAGAAAAGCGCCAGACATCCGCGCCACCTCCTAAGCCACCATCTGAGGTCTCTTCTCGTCCCAAGATTTGCCCAGACGATGCGGATCTTCCCGATCGCTTCATTGCGGCACTCGGAGAGCTAATCCGAGAAATGAAGACAAGTAGGGCGGGTCAGAAACGCTATGAGCTTAAGAAAGGCCGTCGTATCGAGACAGCCGGTGACGACATTTCCTACCGTTTTCTTTTTTCCGATAAGGTGAACCGGGAAGCCCAAGTCGAGATAGAGCGGGAAGATCAAGTCGAGATTCAAGTCGATCAGCGGCGGGTTGAAGGAACAATCGTGTCGATTGGAGCTGGCCATCTGGTCTTGGCCCTGAAGGAGGATATCGGCGACGATGTAAGCTCTGCCATACTTCTGATTTATAAGACCGCACTTTTGGAGGCACTCAAGGAGAAAATCGAAGAGGTCAATAAAGGAGAATTCTCGCTCAACCGCACTCTCGCCGATGCGGTGGTCCAGCCAGGGGTCTTGCCTAACAGGCCAGTTCATCCAATCCAAGCGAATGGCGGTTCTGAACTAGACGACAGTCAGCGTGCAGCCTACTATACTGCACTTAGAGAGGCAGTAACGTTCATTTGGGGTCCTCCCGGTTGTGGCAAAACCATGACGTTAAGCGCGATTGTGCACTCGGCGTTCAACAGCGGGAAGCGAACGTTGATCTGTTCTAACACGAACAAGGCCGTAGATCAGGTTCTCTATAAGATCTGCGAAGCACTTACCCATGAGCACCCTGCCATGGAAGGGGGTAAAGTTGTCCGTTTAGGTCGAATCGCCGATGACAAACTGGAGTCCAAATATGGCAAATATGTGGCAATCGACGAGATTGCGGAGCGGCGCTCAGCCAAGCTAGCGGGAAAAAAGAGGCAACTTGAAGAAGAAATCGCACGGATCGATGCTTATATCGCCTATATGCAGCAGTCTAAGCAGCAACGCGATGAGTTGAGTGCCGAAATACGCCAAATAGAGACAGAGATCGCGGCACTTCGGAAAGATGTGGCAATCGACAAGATTGTGGAGCGGCGCTTAGTCGAACTAGCGGGGAAAAAGAGGCAACTTAAAGAAGAAATCGCACAGATTGATGCCTATATTCAGAAGTTGAAAGAGCAATATGCAACGGCTTGCCAGCGCTTCAAACAGGCGAGGCAAACGCACGATGATCGCCGGTCCGCTAAGGCCGGTGAAGACAGGCCGAGTGTGCAAGCTAGCATCAACAAAGCCAAACAGCAACGCGATGAGTTGAGTGCCGAAATACGTCAAATAGAGATAGAGATTGCAGCACTTCGGAAGACAGTGCTAAGGGAGGCGAAGATCGTTGGCGCGACCTGCACTACAGCATACCTCACAGGGGAGATCGGCCAATTTGACTTGGTCATCGTTGACGAGGCGTCAATGGTTATCCGGCCGGCAGTATGGTTTTCTGCCGGTCTAGCGAGCGAGCGAGTGGTGATCTCGGGCGATTTTCGCCAGATACCACCTATTGTGAAGACCGAGCAGGAAGCGATCCGCCAAGAGCTAGGGCTCGATTCCTTCACCGCAACAGAACGGACAAAACCCGATGCTCCCGGCTTGGCAATGCTGACCACCCAGTATCGGATGCACCCTGAGATCTGTGGACTTATCTCCAGGCCAATGTACGAAGATAAACTGAGGACCTCCCCGACACGAAAAAAGGTACCCGGTCGTTTGCCACCAAATCCGTTTGAAAAGCCTCTCACGATCATAGACACGTCTGATCTTGGGCCGGTCGAGAGCTCGGATAAAGGTTCACGCTTCAACAAACTCCATGCATTGCTCGTGAGGAACTTTGTATGGCATCTTCGACAGAATGGTGTGATAGAAACCAACGACGACCTCGGCATCTGCACACCATATTCTGCTCAGGCGCGCCAGATTCAAAAGCTGCTCAAAGAGGATAGCCTCGACAACTTAGTGCATTGCGGAACAGTTCATCGTTTTCAAGGGGACGAACGTCGAATTGTGCTGTTGGAAATCCCCGAAAGCGGCGCACATAGGAATCTGGGACAGTTCGTGCGGGGGGTGCCGCCTGACCATATTGGGGCGCGTCTGATCAACGTCGCAGTTAGCAGAGCGCAGGAACACTTTGTGGTGCTTGCCAATCTGACCCACCTAGACAAGCGCTTGCCATCGAACTCGCTTCTGCGAAGTATTCTGCTCAAGATGAAACAGCAGGGTCGCGTTGTTCCGGGTGGAGAACTTGACAAGTTACGTTCTATTGGCAGTGGTCCGACCTACTTGCCGCCCGCGTCGCCTTCCAAGCCACTTTCCTCTCCCAAAGTCCCTATAGAGCACTCACGCCTTACTAACCCACCCACAGGAGTTGAACCCTCTCCTTTTGGATTTCCGCTTGAGGCGGGACCCTTGCAGGGTATAGATTTAGGTGATCCCTCTGATACGATAGGCGGAATTCTGTCTCGATACACAGTTGATAATCCCCCGAACCCCCATCCTCTGTTTAACTTTTATGTTGTCCTAGTACATGATAAGTTAGGAATACTTAAAATCATGGGATGTGGAAAGACCAACGAGAATGATAAGTACGGTCGGGCTGTTCGAGGTGCCTTTGACCGTGTTGTTAAGTTTCTAGACAGCAAGTACGGGGCGAATCTCAGACATATGGTGAATGAGTCAGTGTCAGTAGGTGATCTATCGGGGCTTGCCCAGACTTTTGACTTTTTAAAACCCTCTAGTGGCTGGAAGCGTGACGATGAATTTTTACAGGCGTTGCAAGACGGCGACCGTGTATTAGCCAAGTTTTATAATCTTGAGGGACATGATCCTCTTTATAACATTTCGGTAGAAGCAAAGGCACTTTCCTCTTCCCAGAGTTACTTAATTGTACATTGTCAAGCTACCAGCTTTGCTCGTATTCTGAAGGAAGCGCAAGACGCTGAGCTGAGGCTTTCTGATATACCGTTCTAACATCCTCGCCTCAAAATCCTCAAGGCTGCTCATCAGGGATGAGAACAAAAAGGGCGGCCATCTCGATGTGCTGAGATGGCCGCCTTTGACTTGATCTTGACGCTGTTTTATTCGCTTCGTTAGGTATTTGAAGGTATTTAGGTTGAATAGACAACAAGCGGAGAGGCTTCTACAGAAAGCTGTGGGCAACCCCAATGCGCGGTTCAGGGACGGGCAGTGGGAAGCGATTGATGCCGTGTCGAATCGGAGAGCCAAGCTGCTCCTAGTGCAACGGACGGGTTGGGGCAAGAGTGCCGTGTACTTTGTCGCCACGAGAATCTTCCGTGACGCAGGTCGCGGCCCAACCATCATCGTATCGCCCCTGCTGGCCCTGATGCGAAATCAGGTTGAGGCAGCGCAGCGACTCGGGATACGCGCTGCATCAATCGACTCGTCCAATCGCGATGACTGGGACGCCGTCATCACGGACGTGATTAACGATCAGATCGACGCCTTGCTGATAACGCCCGAACGACTCGCGAACGAAGACTTTCGCCAGAGCACACTAATGAAGATCGCAGATCGTATCGGCCTGCTCGTTGTGGACGAGGCGCATTGTATTTCCGACTGGGGCCATGATTTCCGGCCTGATTACCGGCGCTTGACCAACGTGCTGAGAATGCTTCCGCGCAATACGCCGGTCCTCGGCACGACCGCAACTGCCAACGACCGGGTGATTGGCGACATTAAGACGCAGCTAGCGGATTTCCAAATCCAGCGCGGCCCACTCTCGCGTCACTCGCTTTCGCTCCAAACCATAAGGCTCGACAATCAAGCCTCGCGCTTGGCGTGGCTTGCCCAATCAATTCCGCAGATCCCAGGCAGTGGCATAGTGTATGTACTCACCAAGCGCGACGCCGAACAGGTTGCCACTTGGCTGGCTCAGCATGGCATTTCAGCTCGGGCCTACCATGCAAGCGCTGATCACGATAAACGCCGCCGGTTGGAAAACATGCTGCTGAACAACGAGATCAAAGTCCTAGTCGCTACCACAGCCTTAGGCATGGGATACGATAAGCCAGACCTCAGCTTCGTCATCCACTATCAGGCTCCTAGCTCGGTCGTCGCCTACTACCAGCAGGTAGGCAGAGCCGGTCGGGCTATCCCTAGCGCCGTTGGGATCCTGCTCGCAGGAGAGGAAGATGAGCAGATCCACGACTATTTTCGGCGAACAGCCTTCCCGCCAGAACGTGCGGTTGAGAAAGTACTCGATGCCTTGGAAGACTCTGACGGTCAGTCCGTCGCTGAACTACAGAACCAGCTAAACATGCGCCAGAGCCAGATTGAGCATGTACTGAAGGTCATCAGCGTCGAAATTCCTTCACCCATCATAAAGGACGATTCAAAATGGCACCGAACCGCAGCCGAATTCGAGTTGGATCAGGAACGCATTCATCGACTTTCTAGTCAGAGAGACCGCGAGTGGCAAGAGTTCCAAGACTATGTCGATACCAATGACTGCTTCATGGAATACCTTGGATACATGCTGGACGATCCCACAGTTGAGAGCTGCGGCAAGTGCGCGAACTGCCTGGGAAAGCCCGTGATCGCAACCACAGTCGAGCACTCACTAGAGGTGGAAGCAGTCCGTTTTCTGCGCAGAGCGGAACTACCGTTCGAGCCGAGAAAACGCATTGAAAAAGGAACACTGCCGACCTACGAGTTTCCAAATGACCGCTTAGCACCGGAATTGCAGGCATCGGAGGGGCGAATTCTGTCGCAGTGGGGAGATGCCGGCTGGGGCGCGGTCGTCGCCGAAGACAAGCAATCTGAGCACTTCCGCGACGAGCTTGTCCGCGCATTGGCTGAAATGGTCCTTGAACGATGGCAGCCCGATCCACCTGCACAATGGGTTACCTGCGTTCCATCGCTTCGGTGCCCCACCCTAGTTCCTGATTTTGCAAGACGCTTGGCAGATAAACTCAAGCTGCCATTCTACGATGTGATACAGAAAGTGCGAGACTGCCCGCCACAGAAACAACAGGAGAACACCTTCCATCAGTGCCGCAACCTCGACGGCGCATTCAAAGTAGTAGGCAGAGTTCCGGCTTCGCCCGTCCTACTCATTGATGATGTAGTTGACTCACGCTGGACAATGACTGTTCTGGCAGCCCTCCTGCGGTGCTCTGGAAGCGGCTTGGTTTATCCTGTAGGATTGGCAACAGCGGGCATAGGAGGTTGAAAATGGCTACATCTGGTAACAGTGATGCGGTGCTGCTCCTGACAGCACACCTTTCCGGCTCTGATGACAGCGGAGCGAAACCCTTAACGACAAAAGAATGGTGGGCATTTGCAAATTGGCTCAAAGAACGGAATGCAACCCTAGAATACCTCTTAGATAATGTGGATGAAGTCTTAGGAGGCAGGTCTGACCCTAGGGGAACTACAGAGCGGATCAAAAGGCTTCTAGACCGAGGAAGTGCCTTGGGGCTTGCCAAGGATCGATGGGCGCAAGCTGGCTTATGGTGGTTGACGAGTGCCGACGACGACTATCCAGCCCGCCTAAAGAAGCGGCTCGGCCAAGCATCTCCCGCAGTGCTGTACGGCTGCGGTCGCCAAACGCTGCTGTGCTCTGGAGGAATCGCGGTCGTCGGTTCTCGAGATGCCTCGGAGAACGATCTTTCTTGGACTCAAGCATTCGGCGAGGCTGTAGCTAGTGCCGGTTACTCCGTCGTATCGGGCGGAGCGAGGGGGATTGACCAAGCCGCAATGTTCGGGGCATTGAATAAGGGAGGCACTGTCGTCGGCATTCTTGCGGACAGCCTAATACGCGCATCGTCAAGTAAGAAGTACCGATCCTATCTGCGGTCCCAAGATCTGGTGCTGATCTCGCCATTTAACCCCGAAGCAAGTTTCACCGTCGGCAAGGCCATGCAAAGGAACAAATATATCTACTGTCTGTCCGACAGAGCGTTAGTTGTTCATTCCGGCATAAAAGGCGGCACTTGGGAAGGTGCCATTGAGAACATGAAGAAACAATGGGTGCCCATCTGGGTTCGCCAAGACAGCGACGGTTCTGGCAATACGGCCCTTTTAAGCGTCCATCATGCACAAGGCCCCCCACAAGAGGTAATCCAGCGGATTTGTACCTTGG
>MKWU01006036.1_pt1 | contig 12614 bp, 14 predicted proteins | sample 809101 | NCBI WGS metagenome assembly MKWU01 (sample SAMN05860141, study PRJNA318959) | sponge metagenome | host: Aplysina aerophoba | place: Slovenia: Piran, Adriatic Sea, Gulf of Piran | collected 2013-05-07 | reverse complement strand
ATACGGACTTCCGTTTTCAACAACAATACCTCACAACACAACACCTCCGTGCACGGTTTGCGACGACTTATGCGCAATTGCATTGAGGTGACAATAGCCACAGGCCATTGCAAAGGATCTGATGTTTTTCTGCCACGGGTTCCCTTAATACCTTCTGATGCAAACATACGTTTTGAATTCAAGAGGCTCCAGTTTCCAGTATAAGAGTTTGTTTTGCCATGTCGATCAGTAAGGCCCAGGGCCAAAGTTTGACAGTGGCTGTTCTCTATTTACAAGCACCCTGTTTTTCACATGGGCAGTACTATGTTGGGTGCTCATGGGTTGGCATGCCAAGGAATCTGTTCATTTGTGCACCTGGTAGCAAGACTGGGAATGTTGTTTACAAAGAAGCTCTTTAGAATATGTCATTACATACCAGCTCAGAATAAGCAAGTGAACCATTTATATATAGCCATTCTTCACAGTATTTTTTTTGGAAATATTACCTCCTATATAACCCCATTGCGCATGCATGCCTGGAGCTGTCAGATGATATGCTGCTTTAGTATTGGGATGATCGCCGTGGGAGTAACCTCCCATGCAGAGAAGCCTAGATTCTGCCTAGATACATGGAAGAGAGTGACAACTTTAGGTGTCAGTCTGCTGAACTATTCCTCAATTTCAAAAGCACGTGTTAGACATGCAAATGCATGATGCCCACCTGCTGTGACAGTACAAGCAATGAAATATGACAGATCGACCAGCAATAGCAATGGAACTATAGGCTTCTATGGGTTCGCATATATAGCTTGGCTTTATCCAGAGGAGCATTGACATGGAATGGCCGTCATTGCACTACTGTCATGATCCATGGCTTTCTTGAGCACCATCATTTAGCTACAGAGTCGGCCATTGGAGAAAATAAACTAATGGCTACTGCATTTGAGGAAGCACTGTCGCCAAAGCGCTGTTGCCCCAGCGCCGGAGCAGAGAAGCCCACCGAAGGCGGGCTTCTATGCTAGTATATATATATATATATAAGTGTTTAGCCACCAAGCCATCCAGGGCCCCATACAATTATATTATATTAATTATTTAATTATTTATTTATTTATTTACTTTAGATTAGTATGATTTATTGCAACATGCACTGTATATAATATATAGTGATACTGTAGTATTATTGTAAAATTACTATTTTGATAGTGAAACTGCACAAGGAACTGTCACGATAGTGGGGCTAGTTACGGTAGAGACTGAATATTGTGATCCCAGTCCCTAAGATTTCTAAAACCCCTTTCACATGGACAGTCCCAATTTGGATCTAATCCAGGTCAGATCTGGATTGCATTCACACGACCATTTTCACTGTAGTAATAATGCATTTCTAAAGGCGTGAAAGGCCAATTTTTCAAGATGGCATTCGAGGAGATGCTGGTACTTGTGTTGTTGTATTGGTTGCGCTGAGGGCAGCGAGGAGGCAACGAGCTAAGAAATGCCGAGCATCAGAACTACGGAGAATCTACTACACAAGAATACCCATTTCACCTGGACCCGTTCAACCAGGTCAAACCCGAGTCGAACTCGGGTTCAACCTGGTTATTGCGTTCACATGTGCGAGTCGAACCCGTGTTCGCCCTGCTTGGGAGTAGGGTCGAATCCAGTTTTAGAGGTGCAAAAGTGAGTTAAAAATTGGCGGACCTGGAGTGACAATAAGCTCGCAGCTTTACTGGCGATGTGGGCGGTGAAACCATTCAGGACAGTTGCTCGGAGCAGTACGTAACAGAGTTCCCAACTGGGCAGTTGCTGATTAGCTTCGCAGGCAGGCGCACGACCGGTACTAAAAGCATTGCCATGAGAAAATCAAGGCACTGAAGAATAAGGAGACGATAGACAGCCTGAGGTGGAGCGTCGTGGGCGTCGATTCGGATGACAACCTCAAAGACATCCACGCTTTCGGTGGTTCGCCAAGACTCATGGATTCAGAGTTCCAAAGAGCACACACACAGTGAGGATCAACCAGCGCAGGGGCTAGCAATGAGGAGCAGTCACAGCCATTAGGGCCTAGCGATGGTGTGGAGGAGCCAGGGCCCTCAGGGGCTAGCAGTGTGGAGCAGCCAGGGCCTTCGGGGGCTAGCAGTGTGGAGCAGCCAGGCCCCTCGGCGGCTAGCAGCGTGAAGCAACCTGCCTATGCTGGGCCATGTTCAAAGAAAAGGAAGATGACAAAGATGGAAAAGATTGAAAAGTCCAACAGAGAGCTTTCTGACGATTTCTTTGCAGTTCAGGAGAAGACTATGAGGGGGTTCATGGAATTGGAGGAGAGGAGAATGGAGTGGCAAGCAGAACAAGTGCGAAAGGGTGACAAGAGGGAAGTGTGATTCACGACTTTCAATGTTTTTCAATGTTTGCACCTCCACCACCCGTACCATATTACCCTCCTACGCAGCCAATATATCCAATCTCACCAGTGCCACCAGCTATTCCTCACAATGATGGAGAAGATCATGAGGAATAACTCTTGTGCAACCTACACTTATTGTACATTTCTATATTGAAACTGATATAATGACAGTGTGTATGTGAGTATGCTTGAAAAAGAGTCGCTAATGCATACCTCAGAGTTAGCAAACTATTCATGTCCAAGACTGTTCATGACTATATAGTTTGCATGTTGTGCACTAATTGTTTTCGAAGAAGTCACACAGAGCTTTCCTGATTTTGTGGCAACAGTCGAAATTGTACTTGAACTTGGTGGTGCATCCTCAAGATTGTCATGCGTCATCCATTCTTCTTCACAGGCATCCCCGTGCAGTTCACAAAGCTTGGGTAAAATGCAACATGCCGTCACTAGAATTGGTATGTTCTTGATGTTGCTGTCGTTTCCTCTTCATCAGCAGCCTCCATCTACCCTTCAGCGGTCTGAAAGCATTTTCTACCACAACACGTGCTCGACTCATTCCATAGTTAATCTTTAGCTGCCTCCATGATAACCCATTGCAAGAGACAGGCTTCATGACCCATGTTTTCAGTGGGTATGCAGGGTCCCTTAATATTAGAAGAGGGATGGTGGTGTTACCGACAGTCTTAGGCCAGTTTGGTAAGAAGCTCCCAGATTCACACTTGCTGTAGATCTTGGAGTTTCCCAGCACTCTAGCATCATGGACGCTGCCTCGCCGGCCTACACGTACATCTAAACATTTTTACTCATGGTCCACCACTGCTTGACGTATTACTAAATGGTGACCCTTCCTGTTATAGTAATCCACTGGGTTCTCTGTTGGAGTAATGATTGAGATATGCGAGCCGTTGATTGCACCTGTACACTGAGGAAAGCCCCACTTGGATACGAAACTATCAACAATCCTTCTGAGACTTTGTCCTGTAGGAAAATTGATGTACTTTGCTGCGAGGTTGTCAACAATAGCACTGCAAACCTCATGCAGAGCTACACACGTTGTTGAGACTCCAACGCCTTATAGGTTACTGATGATCCGCAGTTCACTGTTAGAGCCAAGCCTTTGAGCTAATGGTAACGCTAAACAGTAACCGGTATCTGCACCAGTTGGTTAACCATTAACAGTTAACGGTTGTCGCGAATCGAATCAATGGAAGTACACTACAGTGTCGATTGGTCTGAATTAGGAAGAGAAGCCAAGCCTTCACAGATATCACTGCATCTTGGGACGATCTGGAATGGAAAAGAAATTTTCCGGTCAACAGAGGAACATTTTGCTATTTGTGCACTTCACTCAGTGCCAATTTGCAGCATTCTACAGTAGTGTGTGTACCTATATCTGTGGAAAAGAGAATTGACATTGCATTATGGAGTCTGAACAAACGTGGAGTACAGGCCATTTCTCATCTGTTTGGAGTTGGCATTTCAACTGCGTGCACCATTGTCCACAAGGTGTGCAAGTCGATAGTGCATGTGCTATCACTGAAGTATATCAAACTTTAGGGCTAGGCGATATTGACTTTTTTGTGTATCACAATATCTTAGGAGGGTATCACAATATACCCGATATATTGGTGGAATTCAAATTATTGGAAATCAAAGTGACACTTAAATTAGATTGACATCACACTGTAAGTTGTACAAATAGCAAAAGCAAAAAGAAACAGCTAAAAGCAAGTTGCACAGCTAATTAAAATAAAAGAAACCACTTAAGGCAAGTTATCGTCCAGAAAGCACAGCATGGCAACATTGTCAGCATCCAGGCATGACCTCTTTGCTGGTACAATGTCGTCAGCTGTGCTGAAAAGCCTTTCAGAAGGAATGCTGGTGGCAGAGATGCAGAGGTACTTTCTTGCAAGCTGGGCTAAATATTTGTAGTGAGAACAGTTTTCCTTCCACCAAAGCGTGGGTGCAGCTGTTAGCTCCAGGGGCTCTTCTTGTAGGTATCGGCAGTAGCTCTTCATCGGCCATGTCATCTGGAAGTTTGGCCTCATCTTGGGTCACCTGGAAGATTCCAGCCATTGTCTCCAAACTCGCCGATTTCTTCTTTTTGGCACTCCTTTGCCTCTGCTACCAGTTGCTCCAATGGCTGATCAGAAATGTCCACTGCAAGCAACTTAACCAACTGAGCCCGCACATCAGTGTGGATAGCACCTCGCTTGCTGTGGCTTTCAAATTGCATGGCTTTAAATCGAGGGTCAAGGAAACAAGCAATTCCTAGCAACTCATCACTCTGAGGGGAGGAGTAGCATTCCCCAAGATTAGCTGTCATTGCTTGCTTCATTGCCTTGATGGCAGCTGAATCCTTAGCTTCGATAACCAACGCAATATTGAGAAGGTGGTGGAGAAGGAGTTTGATGGAGGACACAGTAGTGTACTTCTCTCCAGACATAACCTCTGTGATGTGTTTAAATGGTTTCAGGGCTTCGAGCAGACTCTCTACCACCATGTAATTGTCATCCCTAGGTAGAAGCTCCATCCTATTCTCCTCAACGAGAGCAGCACAGATGGGCGCTCGATACTGATAAACACACTCCAGCATGTCAAAGGTCGAATTCCACCTTGTAGCTACATCTTGAACCAGTGCATGAGTGAGGCTGCCAAGTGCCTTTTGCTTATCTAGCAGCTTACAGGCTGCATTGCTTGATCTTCGAAAGAAGCCACAAGGCGAGAACATCTGCTAACAACTCGGGTGGATTCTCTCAATGCATAACCCTGCCTTTACAGCCAAGTTCAGCGTGTGTGCAAAGCAGTGCAGATATGGCCAAGCACGCACAGTGTCCATGCATTGTCAACTGTTGTACAGCTGACCTTCTTTGCTATCCTCCAGTGGTCTGTGCATTCCTTAATGGCCTCTCCCACGTTTTCAGCAGTATGACTCACTACCAATTCGGAATTTTCAAGCACGAATCGATGATATTCCCAATCTGTCGAGAGAAAGTGCACTGTAATACCAATGTAGCTGGTGCAGCCAATGCTCGACCAGCAGTCAATTGTGAGAGCGCAAAAGTCAGCCAACTGGAGGGCTGGACAGATCTCAGTATCCTTTAGGTCTCCCAACATCTTCGGGAGAATCTTCTGCGTCATGATTTTGCGACTCGGCAATTCATATTGTGGATTCAGCTTCTCCACCATTTTGCGCGTTCGTACGAAGTTGGGCCGAAGTTCGTTCGAAGTTGAGACGAAGTTTGTTCGCAGTTGGGCCGAAGTTCATACAAAGTGGGACTCCAAGTTCGTCGAAGTTGGGCCGAGAATTGTCAGGAAGTTAACAGTATCGCACCAAGAGGGTAAAGGGTCTTGCTTCAGTTTAAGTGGACAGTCGGCTATCTATCGCGAGTTATGGCTTCATTTAGCGAGTACAAACGGCAGAGGATTGTTTCTGATGTTGAGTGGACATCCTCGATCTTCCTTCACTGCTCTTCCTAAAATCGTGGAGACGTTGCACTTCCAGGTGCGAAACTCTTTGGATTAACTCTGCGATGTTTACTCATTCGTATGAAGTAACGCCGAACTTTGTACGAAGTATCGCCAAACTTCAAATGAAATAGCCCCAAACTTCGTATGAAGTAGCCCCAAACTTCGTATGAAGTAGCCCCAAACTCCGTACGAAGTAGCCCCAAACTTCTAACGAAGTAACGCCGAACTTCGAAGTTTTCCAGCGAAGTTCGCTTCGAAATGGAAACATATTTTTTGCGCCTACCGTACCTGTTCTTCAAGGCCTTTATTTCCCCCCTGCATTGTGCTACCGTTTGCTGGTACCCGCGCTTCGCTAGCTCTTCTGCAATCTTGACGAACACAACATCATTTCGAACAACCGCTTGAAGTTGCCGCTGAATCTCACGTTCGCTCCAAATCTCTAAATTGTCCTTGTCTCGCTTTTGCTCCATACGCTTCCTCTGTCCGCCATGTTTTTTGCACTTCGAAACCGTTTCGAGGGAAACCTGGTGCGAAGCAGGTTTCATTAAACCGATTTCAAACCAGTTTCAAACCGTTTTGAAACCGGTTTAAGTGCACATGTGAATGCGCCAAACTGGTTTCGTGTGGCCATGTGAAAAGACCCAAAGAGAAAGACAGCAGCAGCAGTGATGGCGACATCTGATGTAGTGCTAGCATGCTTTCCTCCTCATGAAGGTGATCCTGTGATACAACCGAGCACCACCACACCATCCACTCACACCCCTGTCACACAACCAAGCGCCACCACACCATCCACTCACACCCCTGTCGTACAACCAAGCACAACCACACCATCCATTCGCACCCCTGTCACACAACCAAGCACCACCACACCATCCACTCACACCCCTGTCGCACAACCAAGCGCCACCACACCATCCACTCACACCCCTGTTGCACAACCAAGCACCACCACACCATCCACGCGCACCCCTGTCGTACAACCCCGCACCACCACACCATCCACTCACACCCCTGCCGCACAACCAAGCACCACCATACCATCCACTCATACCCCTGACACAACTATCCTACGACACCCCCGTCTCACCTGTATCGATACTAAGAGACTTTGACCTGTACGACAACTTTTACACCTACGATGAGCCAGCCCCATCTCAACAGTTGGACAGGATTGAAGCGTTTCTGAGAGCATTTCAAAGTGAAGTCTTCAACCGCTTGGACAGACTAGAGGCTTCTATGCAGTCACAGAGACAAGTGTCAACTCCACGTGTCCCACATCCAACCAATAGTTTGCCACTATGACCACCTTTGGCAGATGTCAATAGTCAACAAGTGTCAGCAGCAACTTATGCAAAAATCCAGGGCCTGCTTGTCAATCCCCGAATTGCAGGACCAGTGCATCTTGCTTCTGAACTAGCGAAGTTGATCTTTACAGAAAAAGAAATGGCAGCCTGCACACTGACTGGACGGAAGATCAATGGACAATGCAGACAGATGCTGAACCGCAATGTTTACATACGTAAGCAATATCAAAAGGATTCGCAGGCTAATGAAATCGTGCAAGCAAATTTTGCTATCTTTCCTACTTTCTGCAGTCCACACAAGTGCAGGCAAGCAAGGATTATTAAAGTGATATACAATAGCCATAGTAATAAATATTACATGTTTAATATCCTGTAGCATCTCCATTGAATTCAATTACTTTCGGGATGACCTTCAAATGCCCAATTTACCTGTTGCACTTTTCAAGTGTTACAGTAGCCCAGAATGCCTGTATTGCTTGCAGCAGTTCCTGTTTATTCCTAGGCTTGGCCGTCGTACGGATATGGTGTTTCATCTCACGCCAGACATTTTCTATAGGATTCAAATCTGGGCTTTCAGGTGGAGTCATCCGCAGGGGGATCTTCTTAGTCTTCAAGAACTTTTGGGTGGCTTTTGACGTATGACAAGGATCATTGTCTTGTTGGAGTCTGCCCTTTGGTAGTTTCCTTCGAAGGAAAGGCAACAGGTGCATGCGCAGCACCTCCTGATAACACTGCGCTATTTACTGACGCATTCAAGAGACAAATGTTCATCGCTCCCTTGTGCGAGATACCCGCCCACACCATCACTTTGTAAGGATGCTTCGCCCTTGGTTTCGGCTTTGGAGCAGTACCAATGTTTCTGTACGAAAACGTCCTATGGTTTTCTAACTGAATCATTGACTCATCCATCCACCTGACAGCTTCAAAGTTGTTATCTCTGTTCTTCACTGCCCACTGCAATCCCTTCTCTTTGTTCACGCTCCGTATTAGATGGCAATAGTGGCTACCATGGAATGTCCACCCCAGGATTGGTCTTGCTCTCACGATGGTGGTCTTTGAGACCTTGTACCCACGCTCTTCCAAGATCCTCACAAGCTGGGTCGCTGTGTTCTCATCGTCCTGCCCCATCTGTTCTTCGATGACATCCAGCATCTCACGCGTCAACTTGAAGGGTCTGCCACTCCCTGGGAGGTGAGAAATCGTTTCATGCTCTTCATACTTCTGGATAGTTGTCCAAACTGTCTTCTTTGATATGCAAAATCCTTCCGTGGCAAGCACTTGGGACACGTTCCCGTAGGATACTCGTCTCTCAAGGTAGAGTTGAATGGTGCGCTGTTTGCAATAAGCCGTCAGAACCATCGTCGTCGAAATCACAGGTCACACTTGAAGTATATACGTAGCTGTGGCGCTTTTCACGAAGTAACGGGTAACGGTTAAACAGTTAACCATTCTCGGTTAACCGTTAACCTGACAATTGTTAACGATTTGCTACCAGTTTTGGGTTAACGTTACATTTTTTATGAACTGTCCTGTAATGCGGAAATTTTGTTTCCATTCCATGTCGCTCCAGCTTCTGATGCCTCGAGTCAAGTATGATCAATCCCTTTGCTTGACCCAACAGTCTTTCGCTGCAAGCCTGCAGTGGACATGCGGCGTAACAGAAACAAGTGAAAAAATTCCTGTTGCTCAGCTTGCACTGCAGCAAATCAAGTAGGCATGCTCTCACTGCCATATCCCCCACCATACGTGAATGAAGATGTACTGCAAGCCTCCTAAGCAGCCACATCATAACGAAAACAACGAAAACACCGAGCGGCCAGACTTCCAATGCCATCATGTGCGCTTACGCAATGCGTGCTTTCTCACTATCGATAAGTGCTGTTGTGTGAACGGAACCAGGTTCGACTCGGTTGCGTGTCCATGTGAAAAGGGTATAATGGAGAGACACAGTGACAAATACTGCTACTTGCGAGCTTTGTGATGTTGCAACTACTCTTACAAGGGTGTCGGTGGACAGAGCATTGTGGACAAAGCACAAAAGCACAGCATTGTTTCAAGATATCGTCCCTGGCCGTGAGACATTCTCTATCCAATTAGCAAAATGCAGCTTGATCTTTTTAAAGAGGAATTCTTGTGTTGTCTCGTTCCTCTGGAACAGTGAATTGCTATCGCTTTGTGGTAATTGGGAACCAATGTACAGAGCCCAAGCCACCTGTTTGGTGTGAGGCTTTCCACAGTCTGTTGCATTGTTCATCAAGTGTGCAATGCAATTGTCGGAATTCTTGGACCACACTATGTGCGAATGCCACAAGGAGATAATTTGCAAGTTGCTGTGGATCAATTCTTTCAACGTTGGCAATTTTCACAATGTGCAGGAACAATAGATAGGATACACATTAAAATAGTACAACCCTCTGGGCTGCTAGAACAAGAAGCAGTATCACTCGATTGTAATGCAAGCTCTTGTTGATCATCAATATTGTTTAATGGATGTGTACATTGGATGGCCAGCGAGTACTCATGATGCACATGTACTGGCTAATTCAGATATTTTCATCAGGGACACTTTGCTAAACAAACCAATACATATTTGTGGAAATGATGTCCTGTGGCTTTCCTTGGTGATTCAGCCTATCCTCTTCTCCCTTGGACAGGATGGCAGAGAACGTTTAATTTCCAATGGAATAGAGCTTGGCTTGTGACTGAGACTGCCTTTCGTCATTTACAGGGAAGGTGGAGATGCCTCCTAGAAAGGAATGATACTGACTTGAATTATGTTGTGTAGCAGGTGGCAGCCTGTTATATACAGCATAATATTTGTGAGATCTATGGGATAGCCTTGATGACAGGTGGTAAGTGGCATATCCAGAAGACACCAGGGCATTATCAGGAGTGACCAACCAAAGCTGTTTCACAAATGGTCATAATGTTCAGGAAGTATTAGCCACAACCCGCTGATCATCGAACTCACAAACTTATATTAATTGAGAACTAGAAGTGTTTGTGTATTGTAGCGAATGTACAATTTGTACATGAATGCATAGTGGTACTTCTGACCGACGATTACTACAATAATAACAAGCAAGAACACTTTGTGGTAATAGGAATAATAAATCTACAAGTGGCTATGCTGCAATGTTGCAGAACAATAGAAGTGAATACTACTGTTTGTCCTAGTCGTTATCATCACCTGAAGTAGGCCTCACCACCTCCAGGTGGATTAAAAGTGTACATACCATGATATGCATTGAAGGATGGTGATTACGGTGGCACACGGGGCATTGGTGGCATGACAGCCTGTCTTCTCGTTCAAGCTCTCTTCTGCCTTGCTTAGCCTCTCTCTCAGCTCTCCTATCATCAAGCTGCATCAGTGTGGCCTTCATCTCATCCAGCTGCTTTACTAACCTCGCCATCATGGTAGAGATGTCCTTCTGCGTCCTGTCGGACTTTGTTATTTTGTGCTTCTTTCATCAGGATGGCCCACGCTCATGCTCTTTAGTTGTCTGCTGCTTTGTCTTGATTTGATTTGTGTCTTTGTGGTGTTTCTGCTCAGTGGGTGGCTGCTTAACTACTTCCTCTGCAGTGGTCAGCTGCTGGCTCTCTTCCTAGCGAGTAGCTGCTGGTTCTCTCCTTGCTGTGTACCTCCTCTTTCTCCTGCTAGTCTACTTCCCACCCTGACTCGCTCACCACAGGACTATCCCTGCTCCCCAATTCCAGCAAATGCTTATGTGTTGCAGAAGGACGTTTGCCCATGACTCTGTGCATGGGCCAGAAGTACCTCCAGCCCATGTGAAGATCTTCCATCTTGCTTTCTACACCTGCACCGCTTCTGTGCAGCTTGTCTAGGATGTCTGCGGACATCTTTTTTAGTCTTTTCAGTTTATCTTGACATCGGTTCAAGCCGCACACAATTCCCCATTTTCAGAGTTCCTCTTCTATCTGCCTGTAATTTGGCTCATTCCTGTAGGAGCTGCGTGGGATCCTTTCGTTCGACTAAACGTTGAATAATGCGCCTACTTTGTTGTTGCCAGGTCTGGCCACGCACCGCTGTATTTAATCTCGATTAAATGTAAATTGAAACCACCTCAAAAGGTGGTTTCGACCTGCATGTTAATCAGGATTGAACTGTCCATGTGAACAAAACTAATCCGGATTCAATCCTGATGCAATTCACTTCCAATCCAGAGTGGCAGTCTGTCTAAAAGAGGTGTAAAAGTATCAACTACAGATAGTTGATTAATAGATTCGTAAGACCATTCAACTTAAGCTTGCACTATTGCACACAGCCACTTTTGTGTTGGAATTATACAATCATCCATTTTGCGAGCAATTAGTAATGAGTTGTGTTTTTGCATTAAGCAATTCACAGATTTAATTAACAGGTCCATTCATGGTAAACAGACACAGCCTGGCTCCCACTGCAGCAGTACTCTGTGTACTTACCTCTTTGGGTGTACAAAAGTAATTAAAACTGATTGTCTAAGCTGGTGCATTTGGTATATAAGGAACATCGCTATGTCGTCTAAATGAGGTAATAGAAGTTTACATTGAATAGAAGAAGGTTCTCTTAAAAATGAGCTCAGTATGGTGTTACAATGTATGAGTAGTTTTTGTCTGATATGTGATAGTGAGAGACAATTGATTAGAAAGTGGTGGAAACGAATGAACTCACTTTAGTCACAGTAGTAGTAACTCAGGGATGTTTGTTGTGCAGTGTATAGCAGATGAGAAGGTTATGGGTGAGGCCTAAGAATCGGTAATTCCTAGAAGTCACTGTGGCAAGGGGATGACAAATATTGGAAGCGAAATTTCATTTCTTATAATAATAATAAATATTATTAATGAAAGCACATCAATGAAGGTACAAAGAGCAGAGACAGAAAGGATAAAGAGTTACATGGTGGAGGCTGAAGTAACAATGAAGTCCAGTTCAGAATGAGTGAAATGCGGAATGACAGAATAAGTGTCTCATGTCTGTAATTGAATGGCCACGGCAATGGTCGGTGGAATAAGATCTACAATGGGAGATGCCATACATACAGTTGTAGCCTACAAAACTAGTTTTACGTGTGTTTCAGCCAGTATGCTAGCTTCACAGTGGCTTGCTCTGAGCAGTACGCAGCAATAAACCTCTACTTTATCGACCACTCAGAGCGAGCCACCGTGAAGCTAGATTTACATGCTTGAGAGCTGACATGAAATATAGAACAACTGAAACTGGACAGGTGAGAATAATGATGTTGTAGATACTGTAGTTAGTCCAACAGAGTGAGCAATTGATGTATGGCAGTTGTAAGGGAGTTTCCAAATTCATCTGATTACATTGTTGAATGAAACATTAAGAGAATGGAGGTCATGGGCATTGAGCTTCCACAATGCGCACCCATACAATGAAAAAGCAATAAGCTTTGAAGCAGTCTTGAAGTTATGAATTACTGCCATCCTCATCTGCATCA
>MKWU01006033.1_pt1 | contig 12620 bp, 10 predicted proteins | sample 809101 | NCBI WGS metagenome assembly MKWU01 (sample SAMN05860141, study PRJNA318959) | sponge metagenome | host: Aplysina aerophoba | place: Slovenia: Piran, Adriatic Sea, Gulf of Piran | collected 2013-05-07 | reverse complement strand
ATCCGTCGATCCGGGTCTTCGACCAGTCGCGCATCGGACCGGTCCTGGACGGCGACCGGCTCGACCTCGGCGACGGCCCGCCGGTGACCGCGCTGTTCATCCAGAACACGAACCCGATGATGGTCGCGCCGGAGCTCGCACGGGTGCACCGGGGGTTCGCCCGCGACGACCTCTTCACGTGCGTGCACGAGCAGTTCATGACCGAGACCGCGGCGGTGGCGGACATCGTGCTGCCGGCCACGATGTTCCTGGAGCACGACGACGTCTACCAGTCGGGCGGCCACCAGCACATATTCCTCGGCCCGAAGATCGTCGAGCCGCCCGGCGAGTGCCGCTCGAACCACGAAGTGGTGTGCGCGCTCGCCAGGAGGCTGGGGGCGGAGCACCCGGGGTTCGACATGACCCCGCGCGAGCTCATCGACCACACCCTGCGCGCCTCGGGGTGGGAGGGCGTAGACCGGCTGGAGGAAGAGCGCTGGTTCGACTGCCAGCCCGACTTCGACGACTCGCACTACATCGGCGGATTCGCCCACCCGGACGGCAGGTTCCGGTTCGCGCCCGACTGGGCCGCGCTCGCGCCGCGCGGCTTCGTCGGCGACGAGCTGCTGGCGTCGATGCCGCGGCTCCCCGACCACTGGGAGGTGATCGAGGAGGCGACCGACGAGATGCCGTACCGCCTGGTCACCGCCCCCGCGCGCCACTACCTCAACTCGTCGTTCACCGAGTCCCCGACCTCGATCCGCCGCGAGGGCCGCCCGAGCGTGATGATCCACCCCGAGGACGCGATGGCGCTCGGGGTGCGCGACGGCGACCGGGTGCGTCTCGGCAACGACCGCGGCGACCTCGTCATCCACGTCGAGCTGTTCGGCGGCGTGCAGCGCGGGGTGGTGATCGTCGAGAGCATCTGGCCCAACCACGCGTTCGAGGAGGGCAAGGGCATCAACGTGCTGACCGGCGCGGACGCGGTGGCCCCGGTGGGCGGGTGCGCGTTTCACGACAACCGGGTGTGGATTCGGGCGGCGTAGAGTCGGCGGTGCGCTGGTGTTCGCTGGATTGACCTGACGATGTGGTCACGCTGTAGTCTTGCACGCTGACGCCCTGCGACGCATAGTGGGCCGGACGTCCAAGCCCCGGGAGGATCGATCATGGAGCTCGCCCTGCGCGAGGCAAAGGCACGCCTCTCCGAACTCGTCACCGCTGCTCAGAGGGGCGAACGGGTCGTCATCACCAAGTACGGGGAGCCGGCCGTCGAGCTCGTGCGCTGTCGCAGGCGGCGAGGCGGGGTCGACTTCGACAAGCTGGAGGCCGACTGCCGGCGCCTCGGGATCGAGGAAGCCTCACCGGAGGAAGCGGCGGCGTGGAAGGCGGATTTCGAGGATCCGGCGTTCAGCCGCAAGGTGCTCGGGCTTGACGATGACGAATAGGCATATGCATCGTGCGCATTCTTCTCGATACCTACTACCTCTACGGTTTGATGGCGGCGCGCGGGCAATTTTCCGAGGCAGAGCGCCGATTCTTCGATGAGCACGATGCGCAGCTCCATGTGAGCGCCGTGTCGATCTGGGAGATGCGATTGAAATACCAGGCCCGCCATAGTTCCGGCGAGCGCAAGAGCCCCTTCGACCCGAGTGAAGTCGTCGTCGCCCTCGAAGGGCAGAAGGCCGTATTTCTATCCTTGACCACAGCCCACGCGGCCCGCGAGCTCGACACCCCGCTCAATCATAGAGACCCGTTCGACGAACTCCTCCTCGTTCAGGCCCAGGAAGAAGGCCTCAAGCTCCTGACTACCGATCGGTGGATTATCGGACACCCACTGGCCGTTACGGTCTGACGACGGTCGAGCGTGGACGCACCGCATGGCGTGCCTCAATTCAACGGATTTATTGAACGGCAACGTGTCAACCATTCTGTTGTCAACGAGTGAGTTGACAACGGCGCTGTTGACCACGTTGTCGTTGACGACGATTCCCTCCGAATCATCCGAATCCACGGGAGGAGTGAGACCGATGGCGCGAACAGGGTTCTCGTCCCGGAACGTTCGATTCCGGATCGTCCAGTGAGCCGCCTCGCCGAAAGGGTGGTCGCCGTCACCGGCGGCGCTTCCGGAATCGGAGAGGCGACGGTGCGGCGCTTCGTCGAGGAGGGTGCCGGGGTCGCGTTCGCGGACCGCGACGCGGAGCGCGGGAGGCGGGTCGCGGCGGAGCTCGCCGAGCAGGGCGCGGCGGTGCACTTCGTGGAAGCCGACATGGGGAAGGAGGCCGACGCCACCGGTTTCGTCGAAGCCGCGGTCGCGCGGTTCGGACGCCTCGACGTGCTCGTCAACAACGCCGGCATCCGCAAGTACCAGGCGGTGACCGAGGCGTCGAAGGAGAGCTGGGACGAGATGCTCGCGGTGAACCTCCTGTCCTACGCGCTGTGCGCCCGCGCCGCCATTCCGGTCATGGCGGCCGGCGGGGGCGGGGCGATCGTAAACGTCGCCTCGATCCGTTCCCTGATCGCGGGGCTCGAGTGCGTGCAGTACGACACCACCAAGGCGGCGGTGCTCGGCCTCACCCGCTCGATGGCGCGTGACCACGCCGCGCAGGGGGTGCGGGTCAACGCGGTGGGCCCGGGTCCGATCTTCACGCCGTTCCACGAGCGGCGGGCGGAGGCGCTCGGGCAGACGCGCGAGGCCTACGTCGAGGAGTTCGGCGCGGAGACGATGCTGAAGCGGCCGGGCACCGCGCGCGAGGTCGCGAACGGCATAGCGTTCCTCGCCTCCGACGACGCGTCCTACATCACCGGAACCTGCCTGTTCATCGACGGGGGACAGACCGCGCTGTGAGGGGGTGGTCGGCCCGGTGGACCGCCGGACTACCGCCCGACTGCGCCTTGCGGCATGCGCATCGCATCTATATTTCGACAATTCTAGAATAACCGTTGACGCAGCGATTCCGCGGGTCTAGCATCCCGTCTCATGCGGCTGAGCCTGGAATCCACCGCCCCCATCCTCGCCGAGCTCGGCAACGAGACCCGGCTGGCCATCGTGCGGTTGCTGGTCCGCTCCGGCGAAGACGGGCTCACCGTGGGCGCCATCCAGCGTGCGACCGGAGTGCCCGGCTCGACCCTGAGCCATCACCTCGGCCGCCTGCGCGGGGTGGGCATCGTCTCGCAGACCCGGTCCGGCAGCGCGCTGTGGTGCAGGGCGGACTTCCAGCGCATCCGCGCTACCGCGGACTTCCTGATCGAGGAGTGCTGCGCGGACGTGCAGCCGCCGCCCCCGCACCCGCACTCGCACGGTCCGGCGTGATGCGTGCCGCCCCGACCCTCGCTCGAATGCGACCCTTCGCGGGCGCCGACGCGCCGTTTGTCGCCGGCGCTGCCGCCCGCGCTCTCGTAGCCCCGGGATTGCTGGCGAGGCTACCCTCGGACCGACGAGGCATGTGCCGAAGCCTTCCGAGCTCTCGTGGAACCACGGCGCGTCATGCCACTTGCAGCGCCGAAACTCTCGAGCAACGAAATTGCCCGCATTTTCGTGCTGTCAACGAGACCCCCTTGCAAATTTGGCTCACCTGCAAGGATCGACGCGGCTCAAGGCGTCCAGCGAGCTTCGCCGAATCCGGAGCCGACGAGCTCGCGAGCCATCGGAGGTCGCGATGAATACCGTCGTCCTGCCTCATGCCGCCGGTGGCCTGCGCGCCGCCGCCACCCGAATCCATGCCTTGGTCCGCGTGGCCCTGCGCGACCGGGTCGTCCAGGTCTTCGTGCTCGCCCTCGTCGTGCTCGCCGTGCTGGACTCCGCCCAGCTTCCGGAGAACGTGCGCTTCGTCGCCGGGGCGCTGGTCGGAATCGCGCCGTTCCTCGTCCTCGCGGTGGCCATCGCCGCGTACGCGGCCGCCAGCGGCTCCGACCGCCTGATCGCGCGTGCCTTCTCCGGCAGCCCCGGCCGCACCGTCGTCCTCGCCTCCGTCGTGGGCGCCCTGTCGCCGTTCTGCTCCTGCGGCGTCATTCCCCTCATCGCGGCGATGCTGCGGGCCGGCGTGCCGCTCGCGCCGGTCATGGCCTTCTGGCTCGCGTCGCCCGTCATGGACCCGGAGATGTTCGTGCTCACCGCGGCCGGCGTGGGCCTCGGCTTCGCGTCCGCCAAGACCGTGGCGGCGCTGGCCATGGGGCTCGCCGGCGGCATCGCGGTGCTCGCGCTGGAGCGCGCCGGCGGGCTGCGCGACCCGCTCGCGGACGCCGTGCGCCCGGGCTGCGGCGCGGCGTTCGATCCGCGCGCTCCGGTCTCGGTGCAGTGGCGGTTCTGGAAACACGCCGGCCGCCGCGAGCGATTCGTCCGCGACTCGCTCGGCACCGGCGGATTCCTCCTCAAGTGGCTGACCGTCGCGTTCCTGGCCGAGAGCCTGATGATGGCGTACGTGCCGGCGGAGTCTGTGGCCGCCGTGGTGGGCGGCGACAACGCGTTCGCCATCCCCCTCGCGGCCGTGGTCGGGGTGCCGGCCTACATGAACGGATACGCCGCCATCCCGCTCATCTCCGGCCTGCTGGAGATGGGGATGTCGAACGGCGCCGCGCTCGCCTTCGCCACCGCCGGCGCGGTGTCGTGCATCCCCGCCGCCATCGCGGTCTGGGCCCTGGTCCGGCGCAGCGTGTTCGTCCTGTACCTCGCGCTCGGTCTCGGCGGCGCGATGCTCGCCGGGGTCCTCTACCAGGCGAGCGGGGTCCCGATCTGAGGATGCTTCCCGGCCCGATGCCGCCAGCGGTGGACGGAGTCGACGAACGGCATGATCCTGGTGCGAATCACTCACCAATGCGCGCCTTCAGCCCCCGCGCGGCTCCGCGACACATCTTCGAACCGACGGGAGACAGGGAATGACCGACCAGCGAGGCCCGCTCGACGGCGTCCGCGTCCTCGATCTCAGCCGCGTGCTCGCCGGACCGTTCTGCACCCAGGTGCTGGCCGACCTCGGCGCGGAGGTGATCAAGGTGGAGCGCCCGGGGGTGGGCGACGAGACCCGCACCTGGGGCCCGCCCTACGTCAGGGACGAGGCGGGCGCGGACACCACCGAGAGCGCGTACTACCTCTGCGCCAACCGCAACAAGCGCTCCGTCACCATCGACTTCTCGCAGCCGCGTGGCGTCGCGCTGGTGAAGCGGCTCCTCGCGCGCTCCGACGTGCTGGTCGAGAACTTCAAGGTGGGAGGGCTCGCGAAGTTCGGTCTCGGCTACGAGCAGCTTCGCGAGGAGTTTCCGGGGCTCGTGTACTGCTCCGTCACCGGGTTCGGCCAGACCGGGCCGTACGCGCACCGGCCCGGCTACGACATGATGGCGCAGGGCATGGGCGGCCTCATCAGCATCACCGGCGAGCCCGACCGCCCTCCGAGCAAGGTGCCGGTGGCGATCAACGACATCATGACCGGCATGTACACCGCGGTGGCGCTGCTCTCGGCGCTGCGCCACCGCGACTCGACCGGCGAGGGCCAGCACGTCGACGTCGGGTTGCTGGACGTGCAGGTGTCCTGGCTCGCCAACGTCGCATCCAACTACCTCGTCGGCGGAAAGATTCCGCAGCGCCTCGGCACCGCCCACCCCAACTCGGTGCCCTACCAGGTGTTCCCCACCGGGGACGGATTCATCATCATCGCGGCCAACAACGACGGCCAGTTCGAGCGCTTGTGCCGCGCGGCGGGGACCCCGGAGCTGCTGGAGGACCCCGAATTCGCGAGCAACGCGCTGCGCGTGCGCAACCGCGATCGGCTGATCCCCCTGATCGAGGCGGTCACCCGCACCCGCGGCACCGATGCGTGGATGGCGGCGCTGGAGGCCGCGGGCGTGCCCTGCGCGCCCGTGAACACCATCGACCGGGTGTTCGCCGATCCGCAGATCGAGGCTCGCGGCATGCAGATCCGGATGCCGCACCCGCTCGCGGGCGAGGACATCCGGCTGGTCGGCTCGCCCATCCGGCTCTCCCGGACGCCGGTGAGCTACCGGCGCGCGCCTCCCACCCTCGGCCAGCACACCGACGAGGTCCTGGCCGAGGTGCTGGGCATGAGCGAGGACGAGCGGGCCGCCTTGCGCGAGGAGGGCGTCATCGACCCTGACCCGATTCACATCGACGAGGACGGACAGCAATGACCGCGACGGTACGATTCGCAGGCTCCGGCGACTCCTTCGGCAGCGGCGGGCGCTTCCAGACCTGCATCCTGGTCGATGCGGCCGGAACCCGTTTCACCATGGACTTCGGGACGTCGTCGCTGATTGCGCTGCGCCAGCAGGACATCGATCCGAACTCCATCGACGTCATCCTCCTCACGCACCTGCACGGGGACCACTGCGGCGGAGTGCCGTTCCTGCTGATGGACGCGATGCTTGCGTCGAAGCGCGACCGGCCGCTCACCGTGGCCGGCCCGCGCGATCTGCGCTACCGCATGTTCCTGATCGCGGAGGCGCTGTTTCCGGGCATGCACGCGATGAAGCCGAAGTTCGATCTCCGGTGGATCGAGCTCGAGCCCGGGGCGCCGACCCCGGTGGGGGACATCCTCGTCACCGCCCGCCCGGTGAAGCACACCTGGCAGACCAACCCGACCGCGCTGCGCGCGGAGATCGGCGGCAAGGTGATCTGCTACACCGGCGACGGCGAGTTCGGCGAGGAGATGGCGCTCGCGGCCCGGGGCGCCGACCTGCTGGTGTCCGAGTGCTACTTCTACGAGAAGCCGGTGCGCTGGCATCTCAACTACCCCGACGTGGTCGCGCACCGGGAGGACTTCGGGGCGAAGCGCATCATCCTCACCCACATGAGCCGCGAGATGCTCGCCCACGCCGACGAGGTCCCCGAGGAGTGCGCGTACGACGGGATGGTGGTGGAGATCTGACGACCGGGCACGCTGGTGGCCGGTATCGCTTGCGGCGCACCCGGTCCCGGGTCGCCGTCGGCAACGGGCGCGCCTGGAGCAGGTCGGGAGAGGGCGGCGAGGCTCGCGGCTCGGACCGGGAGCGGCGTCCCCGGGCGGGCCGCGCCCTCGCGTCACATGTTCGGCGACGGATCCCGCAGCAGGTCCACCAGCGCGTCGATGTCGTCCTCGTCGTTGTAGAGGTGGGGCGAGAGCCGCAGGCGGCCCCGGCGCACCGACACCGCGATGCCGCGTTCGGCGCACGCCTCGGCGAGCGCGTCCACGTCGGCCGACGGCGGCTTGATCATGAGGATGCCGGCCCGGTGCTCGGGCGCCGGCGACACCTCGCAGCCGATCGCCTCCAGCGCGCCGGCCGCGCGGTCGAGCAACCCGGTGATGTGGGCCGCGGTGTCGGCGACCCCGGCCTCGAGCAGCATGTCCACCGCCGCGCCGAGACCGTAGACCATGGGAAACGTCGGCGCGGCCTCCTCCAGCCGGGACGCGTCGGTGCGCAGATCGAACCGCGTGCCGTCGAAGGCGAACGCGTCCTCGACGCTGTGCCAGCCGACCAGGGCCGGGCGCAGGCTCGGCAGCAGGTCGCGGTCCACGTAGAGGAACCCGATGCCGAGCAGTCCGAGCATCCACTTGTGCGAGCACGCGGCCATGGCGTGGATGCCGCTCGCCTTGACGTCGATGGGAAACGCGCCGGCCTGCTGGATGGCGTCGACCACGAAGAGCACGTCCCGGTCCCGGCAGATCCGCCCGATGGCGTCCACGTCGGTGCGGTGACCGCTCGCGAACTGCACCGAGCTGACCGCCACCAGCCGGGTGCGCGGCCCGATGGCCTCCTCGACCGATTCCGGCGTCACCGCCCCGTCCGTCACCCGCAGCTCGCGCACCCCGACCCCGCGGTTCGCGAGATGCTTCCAGGCGTAGACGTTGGAGGGGTACTCCAGGGCGCTCGCCACCGCCACCTCGTCCCCGGGGCGCCAGTCGAGGCCCTCCGCCACCATGGCCAGGCCGTGGGAGGTGCTCCTGACGAACGCAATCTCCGCCGGCGCCGCGCCGACGAGCTCCGCGGTCCGCGCCCGCACTTGCGCCGTGCGTTCCCACCAGTCGGCCGACCCCGTGCTGCCGTGCGCGACGTGGTCGTCGAGCCATGCGTTGATCGCTGCCCGGACCCGTGTGGAGCCGGGAGCGACCGCGGCGCAGTTGAGGTAGGCACGATCCACGCAGGCCGGAAACTCGTGCCGGTACGTGGTGCTCAGGGACGGCATCGCGGCTCCTCGTTCAGGTCGGTGACGGCGGCGCATTGTACGGGTCGCCGTCGCCGGATGTCTTGAGCCGCGTCGACCTTCCGGCCTTTCTCATTTTGTGGCTCCTCAGGCGAGTCGACGCGATCGGCGGACGCCCCCCTGGGAGCGCGGGCGTCTCGCCCGCAAGTGGGCCGAAGGCCCACCCGTGTGTTCGAGCGGGCAAGATGCCCGCGCTCCCAGGAATGCTGCCCATGCGCGACGGCTTTCCCTGGGAGCGCGAGCGCCACACGGGCTGCCGGCGGCGTGCAAGGGGCCGGGGAGCCGGACTGCGCGGCCCGCGCCCGGGCCGATGCCGGATCCGCACGCTCGGGGGCACGCGGGCGCGGGAACCTGATACCGTTCGAGGTGCGACCCGTCGGCCGAGTTCCCCGAACGGCCGGGAGCGGGTCGTGAACGGCACCGGCGGAGGGTCCGGAGCGACGACGATGGGGCGATTGGAGGCGAGGGCCGACGGGGCGCCGATGTCGGGCGCGGCGCCGGTGGCATCAAGGGTGGGAGACCGAGCGACGTGAGAGGCACGATGCCGGCACGGATCGCCGCCGGGGCGCTTGCCGCGCTGCTGGCGTTCGGCGCGGCGTCGGACGACGATGCGTTCGAGCGTGCGCTGTCGCTCGCGACGGAGAAGCGCGACACCGAAGCCCGGGAAGTGCTCGACGCGGTGCTGGAACGCGAGCCGGGCCACGCGCAGGGAAGACTGCTGCACGGGGTGCTGCGCGCGCGCGAGGGGCGGGTGGGCGAGGCCATCGAGATCTTCGAGGCGCTGCGACGCGAGCACCCCGAGATGGCCGAGCCGCACAACAACCTCGCGGTGCTCTACGCGCTGGAGGGTCGGCTGGAGGCGGCGCGCGCGGCGCTCCTGGTGATTCTGGAACGGCACCCGGACCCGGTTGCCTACGCCAATCTGGGGGATGTGTACGCGAAGCTGGCGCGGCGTGCGTACGAGCGTGCGCAGGAGCTGGAGTCCGGAAGCGGCGGGGGCGGGACCGGGGAGGCGGAGACTGCGTTCGCGGTGCCGTCGTCGTCGCGGGCTTCTCGCGGTACCGCCTCAGGCGGCGGCGAACCGGGACCGGAGACGGCGGTGTTGGAATCGGGGGCGGCCGTGGCGAGGCCAGCCGTGGCGAAGCCGGCCGGGACCGACCCGGAGACCGTCCTGGTCGAGTCCGTGGGCGCGACGCCGCCGGCGTTCTGTGCGCGGGCCGGCGGATTCGAGGGGCGCCGAGCGGTGGCCGAGGCGGCGTTGTGGCTGCAGTCGCAAGGAGCGGAGGTGCTGGAGGTACGCCACGAGGAGCGGCAGGTCTCCGGTCCCTGGCGGGTCTACCTGCCACCGTTCGCGAGCCCGCAGGAGGCGGAGGCGATGCTGCGCGAAATCCGTGCCAGGGGGGTGCGCGACGTCGCGGTGCTGCGCGACGGTGAGCTCGCCAACGGGATCTCGTTCGGGGTCTACGGCGAGGCGGCCAACCTGCAGCGTCGGGTGGCGGCGCTGGATCGGCTTGGCTACGCGGTACGGTCGCAGGCGGCGGAGGTGGGCGGAGTCGATGCGTACGAGCTCAAGGCGCGCACGCCGGGCGCGGCGGCCGCATTCGAGGCGGCCTGGGCGTCGCGGTTCCCCGAACGGCCGCTGCAGGCCGAGGACTGCGGCTGACCGCCACCGGGCATACTCGTCCCCGGGCCGGCGACCTTCTATAATCGCGCCTCCTCACGCGCCCGTAGCTCAGTTGGATAGAGTACCTGGCTACGAACCAGGGGGTCGGGAGTTCGAATCTCTCCGGGCGCGCCAATATATTCGACTATCCCCATGATATTACAAGAATTTATGAATTGTCGAAAGGAATAATCCCACATTTCATCCCACATTGTGGACGAGCCTCACCGACTCCTCGTACGCCCTCCTGTGACCTATCCTACCCGGCCACACGGAGGTATCCGTTGCGAGAACCCGTTTAGCGTACGATCCAGATTCGTGCAGGAATGCACGCCAACAACCGGGGATTCTGAGGTTGGCGTTCGAGGGACGGCACAACGTGCGCGGGCTCGAAACCCACGCGCAGGCGGAACGGCTCGCCCAGGGGATGATAAGGAAGGCGACTTCGGTACGAGGTGGGGATTTGAGGCGGAATGAGTCGTGAGGTTTTCCGAGACACCACGCGGGCGCGCTGGCGCCGATCAAGTGAACGCGCTGGAGGAGAGCATCCAGGCGCAGCTTGAGGGAATGTTCACGCAGGTCGCGAAGCGTCGGAGTCTCGAGTACGGCGTAGGGCGGACCATAATTGCCGGGGGTGGTGCCGACATCCAACGATTGGAGGCCCAGAAGCGGGAATGCGACGGGAGCGCCGTGTTCTACGCCGGAAGAGCCATGGAGCTTGCGTTGCACGTGCTCTACGCTCGCGGCATGGACCGCATCCTCGGGCGCGACTATCCCGGCGCGGACTCGAAGCAGATCCAGAAAGACCGAAAGGGTCACGGCCTGGAAAAGGTGTACCGCCGAATCGTTGACGAATTCGAGGGACGGAACATGAAGGACGCCCTCGAACACGTCTACCAGGAGGCGCTGCACCGGGGTCTCGTGGACATTCGCGTGGACGGCGAACGCGTCGGCACGTTCTGCAGGCCCGAAGACCTTCCGTTCAGGGAAACAGCGACAAACAGGATCTCAGATGGAACCGAAATGACCCTGGATCACGTAGGGGTCGAAGGACTGTTCGAGGGACTGTTCAATGCGCAGAAAGAGTCGGAGTTCTCCGAGATGCGGGCGGACACGTTTACGAACTTCCTGACAAAGGCGGATCAGTCGTACTACGAGCGCGACATGCCGAACGCGAAGCGCAGAGATGACATGCGATGGTCGCACTACAGCGCGAGAGACCACGAGCCCGGACGACCATACGTGGTGATCGGGCCCGAATTCTTCGCCCGGCTAGTGAGGGGGATCGTGCAGCTCTCGCACCAGCCGTGGACGTGGAACCGAGGGTTCGCGCAACGCTGGCATCAACACCGTCAATACAATGCCATGGAAAGGATGAAGGCATTGGCACAGCAGAACTTGAGCGAGCCGGTCGAGTTCCCGGAATTGATGCCCATCGACGAAGCGATGCGCGTTTTCGGAAGGGTAGGTGAACCGGCGAGACACAGCCCGAAAGGCGGCTACGACTACCTGCACAGTGCGCTGGAGTTCGAATCCAAGGGACAAGCGCCCGGGACGGACCCCGAGCTCGAGCCGGATAGCGTCCTCGGACACTGAGTCGTCACCCGCGGCCTCGCACCGGGGCCGGTTCGCCCGCCATCAACGGGCGCCGTCGCCCCGCCGCGCCGATGGCCTCGTCCACGGTCTCCACCCGCGCCATCGTCACCACCGCGTGGTCATCCTGAGCCCGATGCCATACTCGGGCGGCGCATTCATCGAATATCGCGGCACGCGAGGCGTTTCGCGACTCGGCACCGCTGGCGGCTCGGAGCGACATCGCCGATGATCACTGACTACGCAGCTGCGTCTTGCCGCCTGCGGGGCACGGCTGCATCTCGCAGAGCACAGTGGAGCGACACGGGATTGGGGCAAGCGCGCATGCACCGTTCAGTTGGACAAGACGAACTGCATCGCGCACACGGCGCGCGGGTTCGTCGGACACGATGACGCCGGGCACGTTCATTGCCAAGTGGCGAGCGTCGGAGTTGAAGGAACGCTCGGCGGCGCAGGAGCACTTCATCGACCTGTGCCGGCTACTCGGTGAGCCGACGCCGGCGGAGGCCGACCCGACCGGCGAGCGCTACTGCTTCGAGCGTGGCGCGAGGAAGGACGGCGGCGGCGACGGCTGGGCCGACGTGTGGAAGCGGCACTGCTTCGCCTGGGAGTACAAGGGCAAGCACGCCGACCTCGACGCGGCGTTCAGTCAGTTGCGGCAATACGCGCTGGCACTGGAGAACCCGCCGCTGCTGATCGTCTCGGACATGGCGCGGTTTCGCATCCGCACCAACTGGACGAACAGCGTGAGCGCGACGCACGAGATCGCGCTCGACGACCTCGCCGACGCGGCCAACCGCGACAAGCTCAAGTGGGCGATGTCGGACCCGGAGCGGTTGCGCCCCGGCGAGAGTCGGCAGGCGCTGACCGAACGCGCGGCAGCGACCTTCGCGGAGCTCGCGCAGTCGTTACGCGAGCGCGGCGACGACCCGCAGGCGGTGGCGCATTTCGTCAACCGGCTGGTGTTCTGCATGTTCGCCGAGGATGTGGACCTGTTGCCCGACAACATGTTCACACGGATGCTCGAACACGCGCGCCAGAAGCCGGAAGAGTTCGCGGACTTGGCGCGCGACCTGTTCGGCACGATGTCCACCGGCGGGCGGATCGGATTCGAGGCGGTGGCGTGGTTCAACGGCGGGTTGTTCGACGACGATAACGCGTTGCCGTTGGACCGGGACGCGATCGAGACGGCGCTCAAGG
>MKWU01006032.1_pt1 | contig 12621 bp, 12 predicted proteins | sample 809101 | NCBI WGS metagenome assembly MKWU01 (sample SAMN05860141, study PRJNA318959) | sponge metagenome | host: Aplysina aerophoba | place: Slovenia: Piran, Adriatic Sea, Gulf of Piran | collected 2013-05-07 | reverse complement strand
CGGCGTTGATGGCGACAAGGCCCCAGGCGCTTCTGTTACCACGGGACGCGCCCCATTTGTAGCGGCAGGAAGAAGCCCAGCCAGGTCCACACGGCGCCCTTGATGCCGTAGACCCACGAGGATTCGTCCGTGCCGGCACCCCAGATGGATGGCCGCCAAACCTCGATGCTGTGTGCAAGCACGAAGGCAATCAGCAGCGAACCGAGAATGAAGAGGCTCATTGACTTCGCCATCGCGCCGCCTGCTGGCTGTTCCATGTCCTCCATGCCCATGCGCTTTGCCCAGGCCTTGCCAAAGAGCGGACCGAACCATAGGAAGCCGATCGGCACTGCGGCGACAACGCAGGCCATTATGGCGAGATAGTTGATGTTGATTTCGGGTTGCATAAGTGATCTCCTGCCTACCGGGCATGAGGCGTCCACAACGCATCCCCACGGCTGGAAGCCGTCATGTTAGCGGTTGCTGATGGAACCCGTTCACCTCGGCTGATGCAGATTCCCAGAGCCGGGACAGCCTGATTTTTCCGGCCCCGCAGTGAATGCGGCGTGCCGTGCCGCTGCTTCTCCAATTCGTGATAGCTGAAACCTATTCCGAGATGGCGGGAAGGGGTTCGGGCAAGGATTTGCGCGGCAACTTCTCTTCGCGGTTGGCGGCGTGGTAGGCGAAGGAGGCGATGACGACCACGGCTTGCATAAGGTCACCGGGTTGTGCGCGATCGTAGGCATCCATGTTGGAGTGGTGGGTCCGGGTCTCGTATTCGACGGGGTCCTGGATGAACTGAAAACCGGGCAGTCCGACGGCGTCGAACGAAAGATGGTCGGTGCCGCCGGTGTTACGGATCGACAAGGTGTCGGCGCCCATGTCGTTGAAGGGTCCGAGCCAAGTCCTGAAAATCGGCCGAACCATGTCATTTCCTTGCAAGTGGACACCGCGGATCTTGCCCGTTCCGTTGTCCAGGTTGAAGTAGCCGGCAAAGTTCTCATGTTCGGAAGTGAGCAACATCGTCCGGGGGTCGGCGAAGTGCTCTTTGACATAGGCTTTTGAACCAAGCAGGCCTTGCTCTTCTCCGCCCCACAAAGCGATCCGTACTGTGCGGTCGAGCTTGAGATCTAGCTTCGCCAGAACGCGCATGACTTCCAGCATGACGGCGCAGCCCGCAGCGTTGTCGGTGGCGCCGAGCGCTGCTGCCGTGGAGTCGAGGTGGGCGCCGATCATGACGATTTCGTCTTTCTTGGCGCCGCCTGGAATCTCGCCGATGACGTTGACGGAATCGAGTGTTTCCCGGTGGAAAGCGGTCTTGACTTCAACTTCGACCTTCATCGGGACCTCGTTTTCGACAAGCCGGTAGATGCGATTGTAATGTTCGGGAGTGAGCGCGATAGACGGCGGTGGGATGGGGTGATCAACTCGCCGGTCGCCGCTGCGCGGAGGGAAGACCGTACCGCCGTCGCCGCGGGAGGCGGGGTGGATGACCAGGCTTACACCCTCACTGGTCAAGAACTCGTTGAGGCGGCCTTGCACCTTGCGGAGGCGCTCGCGCCAGCGCTCCCTGAACCATCGGGGCGCTTGCGAAAACAGCCGGGAACGACGGCGGTCATTCTCGGGTATTTCGAGATCAGGGTCGGTGAAATCGATGGGGACCAGGGGAATGGGTGCCTTGGCCCGCCTCGATAGATCGTCTCGCGACAGACGCCTCATGGCCGGATCCGACTGAACGTTCACGTCCTTGAGGTCGGTGATCAGGATGATCCGCTCCCGCAGTTTTCCTTTGTATTGCTCGCTGAACTCATCGACGGCCTGGTTGAAATTCTTGGGCGTGAATTGCCTTCCAAAAGGAGCAATGACGGGTGTCCCCGAGACGACGCCGCCGGTGCCGGGACTCCAGCCGAGGGGGACGCCGATCAACATCTCATACTGCGGCTCGACCAGATGGGCGGAGAAATAACTCCGCGACCAGCCCTGCCCGAAAGGCCCCCAGCGTTCAAGCTTGACGTTTTCAGCGCCCCATTCTTCCAGCCGCGAGGCGGCCCATTTGGCGGATGCGTCGAATCCGGGTGAGTTGGTGATGCGAGGTCCGTAGACTTCCACGAGGTGGAAGAGGTGGTCCATCACCTCGGTGTGGTAGAAGACCTCCTGCTTGATGCGATGGATGACCTCGCGGTCGACAGCGTCGTTCGCCCGAAGAGCGGTAGCCGCCGTGAGAACCAGGGTGATACCGAGAGCCGATACGATGCGGGGCCTGTCGATCATGCTTCGCCGCTAAAGATCGAGCTTGTCGTTGTAGATCATGTCCTTGAGCTTGAATCTGCGCCGGATGTTCGTCTGCCCCATTTTCATTTGAAACTCGACGTCCTTGTCGGCAAGCGTGATCTCATGTGTACGGGGGAAAGAGAGAACGACCTCGGCTTCCTGCTCGCCGCCGCGGATCCGGAAATCCTCCGGGAAGATGTTCTCCTTGTTCTTGCGCTTCAAAAACGAGCCTTGTTTGAAGCGCCCGGGGTTCCGCTGGCCCATTTGAGCCATGCGGCCGGGGAAACCGCTGACAGCGATGACGTAGTGTGTCTCGTCGCGGTTGATGAATGCCATGCCGTCTTCGGCTGTACCTGCTTCTTGACCGTACCGGGCTTTGACGAGCGCTTCTTTGACGGGCTGCGCGCTCAACCAGCGGACGACGAAGTTACGTTGCATTCCACCGCCACCGCCAGGGCCGCCGCCACCGTAGCTGCCGGGTACGCGAGTGCCTCCGCCAGCACCGGCTCCGGGGATGCCGCCGCCAGCGCCGCCGCCACCTCCGCCACGGCCTCGACCCATGCCGCCGCCTCTCATGCCTCCCCCGCCGCCCATCGTTATCGAGACGGTACGCGCCCAGGGAGAATTGGTGAGCATCTTGGTGACTTCCTTCTCGCTCCATTGCAGGAAGTCCTTGGTGATCCAGAAGTCCGCGGCGAATCCAACGGACGTCATCAGCCCGAGTAGCAGCAACAGTCGCAAGCCAGCAATGGCCATCGTGTCCTCCTTGGAGTGCTCCAAGCCTTTCTGTACCCGCTCGGCGTCAAGCGCAATACGTTCGAACATAACACAGGCGACACATTCGTGAGACTGGTTACGATGTAATATCCATGTAAAGAAACGGGCGGAAGGCCCTGCCGTAATGATGCTAACCTGAAGCTTCCGCTCCCGGCCTGCCTGTATTCCCCGATCCGGATGGTCGAACCTCGTTTATCGCGCGGCCTGCGTGATCTGTTGCCCGACGCCATGCTGGCGCGTCAGCGGATGATTGATACGATCCGCGGCGTTTACGAACTATACGGGTTTTCACCCTTGGAAACGCCGGCAGTCGAATACCTCGACGTGCTGTCCGGTTCGGCCGGGGCCGAAGCGCAAGGACAGATCTTCGAGGCAACGAACCCCGAGGGCGAGCAACTTGGCCTTCGATTCGACTTAACGGTTCCGCTCTCACGCGTGGTGTCGCAGTATCAGGATCTGATCTTCCCGTTTCGACGTTATCAGATATCTCCTGTCTGGAGAGCGGACAAGCCGGAGCCGGGCCGCTACCGGCAGTTCACGCAGTTTGACCTGGACTCGGTCGGTGCGGAATCGGATGTGGCTGACACCGAGATCCTCGCGGCGATGTGCGACACGCTGGACGCGCTCGACGTGGGTCCTTATCTTGTTCGTTTTTCGAGCCGCAGGATTCTCAATCTGCTACTCGATTACGCTGAGATTCCTCAAAGCGGCGGCTCCGCTGTCTTCCGCATTCTCGATAAGCTCGACAAGATCGGCCTCGACAAAGTCAAGCTTGAGCTGACGTCGGGGTATACGGATGAGTCCGGCGCTCCGATTTCGGGACTCGGTCTTTCCGCCGGGCAGGTCAAGAAGATCGAGCGCTTTCTGAGGATCAAGGCCGACAGCCGGAGTGAAGTTCTCGAACTTCTTCGTGCTTTGTTCGGCGGCGTCGACAACGCTCAGGAGGAGATCGACGTTGTCGAGCGCATTTCGTCACACCTTGATGCGCTCGGCTATCAGAGCGACCGGGTGGTGGTGGACCTTGGCATTGCGCGGGGTCTTGCTTACTACACCGGTCCGGTCTTCGAGGCGGTGCTGCTTGACGCGCAGCAGTTCGGCTCGGTCTTCGCCGGTGGGCGATATGACAATCTGGTCCGGCGCTTCACCGGACGGAGCATCCCGGCAACCGGAGCCTCGATCGGCGTAGATCGGCTGCTGGCGGCCCTCGTCGAACTCGACCGTGTCGAGCAGCGCAAGACCAGCTCTCAGGTCCTCGTCACCGCGATGGATCCGGCGCTGATGGGAGAGTACCTGCAGATCACGTATGAGCTGCGACGAGCGGGCATACGAACCGAGATGCATGTGGGCAAGCCGAAACGGCTTGGCAAACAGCTTCAGAGGGCCGATCGCCTCGAGATTCCCTACGTCGTCATCATGGGCTCGGACGAAGCCCAGCGCGGCGTCGTCACTGTGAAAGAGATGCTGGTGGGCCGCAGGAAGGCGGACGAGGTCAGATCCCACGACGAGTGGAAAGCGGGGCGGTTCGGGCAGCAGGAGATCGCCCGCAAAGACCTTGCGAAGACCTTGCGGCTGCTGCTCGATGGTTGATCGACTCAGCGGCCAGGTGTAGATTCTCCTGACCTTGTTCTGCAGCGGTAGCCTACTGATGGCATGCAGGCCACCCTCACCCTGGCTCTGTTGTTAGCGGTGAGCATGGGGGAAGATTCAGATTTCCATAATGCCATTGTCGATGCGGGCCGTTGGCAACCCAGAATAACCGCGGTGCTTTCGTTCCGGCGAAACTTCGGCATTCTTTTTGCCTCGCACTTAGGACCCGAGAGACCTTGGGTTGAGCGAGACCTCTACACAAGTGAGGCACAACTCGAAATCCCTCCCGATTGCCTTTGCCAGCACCGGCAATGCCCCAGGACGATCACAAACTCATGAAAGACTTTCCTGCCAAAATCGTACGGTGGGTGTCGGATACAGGCTGATTCACTTCGAACCGGCTACTTCGATGACGACGTCGTAGAGGATTTCAACGTAGTCCTGAAAGGGTTCGACGTAGAGGTACTCGTCCTTGCCATGGATGCCGCCCGCGAGGTCCCAAACGGCCCGGCCCGGGCCAAAGCCATAGGACTCGATGCCGGCGGCGCGGAGTTGTGCCGAGTCGGTCGCGCCGGTGGACATGCGAGGCAGAATGAGAATGCCCGGATAGCGCTGATCGAGCACTTTTTCGAAAGCTCGGAAGACATCCGACTTCAATGACGAAGGCTGGTGCTTCGGGCGCGTGACGGGGTGCGGCATGAGGTCGACCTTGGGCTCGTTCATGATCCGCTTGAGTCGGGGGAAGAGTTCTTCGGGGTCCTCGTGAGGCAGAGCGCGGATATCGACGGTGGCTTCCGCTTCCGAGGGGATAACGTTCTTGAGATAGCCGCCCTTGACGATCGTCGGGACGATCGATGTGCGGATCATCGAGTAAAACAGCGGGCTGATCTCCCGTAGTTTCTGTTGCGTTTCGGTACTTGGGCTCCCTCCGAGAACCTCGTTATAAACCGCGGCTTCCTCGGGCGGCGCGTGTTTGGCAAGGCGGCGGAAGTACTCGCGCGTCGTTTCGTTGAGGTGAACGGGCGTTTCGTATTCCGACAGGCGGCCCACAGCGCGCGAAAGCGCTGCAACGGGGTTATCGAGCAAGGGTATCGAGCCATGGCCCGAGGTACCCTTGGCTTGCAGGTCGATGCGGCGCGGTGTCTTTTCGGCGGTCTGGATCTCGAAACGCACGTGCTCGAACCGGCGATCGAAGACGCCGGCGCCGCCTTCGTTGATCGCAAACTCGGCGTCAATGGCTTCACGACGATTATCGAGCAGGTAGGTGATCCCGGCGAGCCCACCGGCTTCTTCGTCGGCGACGCCGAGGAAGATGACGTCGCGGTCGAGCGGGATCTTCAGCCGATGCAACAGGAGCAGCACTTGTAATGATCCTGAGACGACGCCTTTGTCATCGCCGGCGCCGCGGCCGAAGATGATGCCGTCTTTGACAACACCGCCAAAGGGGTTGAACGACCATTCATCACGTTCGACGGCTACAACATCGAGGTGCCCGAGCAGCAGAAGTGGCTTTTTCTTTCCGTTGCCCTTGACTCGGGCGACGATGCTGGCGCGGCCGGGTTTTGCCTCGAAGATTTCTGACGGGATGCCATCGGCGTCGAGCTTTTTCTTGAGGTAGTTCGCGGCAAGGATCTCGTTGCCCTCGGGCTGCGAGGTGTCGAGCCGAACAAGATCGACGAGGGTTTCCAGCGCTTCTTGACGAGCTTGGAGCCAGTCCGGCGTTTGTGCTGCGGCAGGCAGCAGGAGGAGAAGTAGAAGGGTTGGTCGGAGTACGAACACTCTGAAGGAAACCTCCTTGTCCAGGATAAACGAATGTGGCGAGTTGGCTACGCGAATAACTCTTTGACGCGCGTAGCTACGATTTCGTGCTGTCCGGGCTTGAGCATCCATATCGAGGTGCGCAGACCCTCCAGGTATTGCGAGACGGTTATCTCCGCTTTGCTCTCCAGGAGATTCTTCACAGCATCGCAGAGTGTGTGATCTTCCATGGAGGAATTCCAGCGTACTGGGTCGGGTCAGCCTGTGGGCTAGAGGTGTTAGATGGGTCAGTCCCGTTCTGCATGCGGTTCTTCGGAATCACCAGTTCCGCAACCCGTCACAAGGATTGAGACCGCCTCCTCCAGCCACCCGGAGTGCCATTGATGCCCTCTCTGTGGGCCATCCCGATAGGCATGGGGAATCGCCAACTCGACAAGCAAATTGTGCATAGCCGTGTGATGCGCCCGGAACGCTCCTGCATAGCCGGTCAGGACCAAACGGCATCGTTGCCGAAGCTCGGCCGCCCGGGAGCGAATCAGTTCGGTGATCCTGTATTGCTCGAAGTTCGCTTGTCCGCCGAAGATCGGCTCCATTCCGAACCTGTCAGGGGCATCTTGCATCAGAGGAGCGTCCCAGGCTGCCGCCTTGCCGAAGACTTCGGGATGGCGCAGCAGCAGGGACCACGCACCCCACCCGGACTTGGAAAACCCAACTAGCAAGCGTCCATCAGGGCCGGTCTCGACGGGGTAGGAACCCTCGACCAGAGGAAGAACGTCCTTGAGCAGATATTGTTCCTGGCGCAAGGACATATTGGTGGGGTGATCGGCATACCATGGCAATGCCGAGAATGTCGGCATTGCCACAACAAGGCCGTACCGGTCGGCAATGTCCAGCTTCCGGATTTCCTCTGCCGGATCGCCCCATCTCGTTTCGGCGCCAGCCTCGACCGGAAGCACATAGAGGGTCCTCATCGGGAGGTCGATGTCCTTGCGGTTGGGTGTGAAGACACGTACGGTCGTCTCGCCGGACTGGCGAGGGCTCCGTATGAGGTGGACATCCTCGGCTGCCTCGAGGGCTCCCGCAGCCATGCAGGCAAGCAACAGTACAAGCCTGGCCGATGGGTACTGCCGCGGATGCGATTGACGGAGGCCGGATTGCAAGAGAGATGGCATGAAGGATCGTCTGACCTGAAACATCCCACTGATCAAGTGGCGTTGACACCAGTTCGGATGTTTTCTGCTTGTATGATCCGCACACTGGCGGAGGAAAAACTAGCCTGCATTTCTCACCACGCGGCGAGACGAAGTGGGTGAGAGGGCCGTCAGCACGAGGCGCGAGTCGCTTGGCGCGCGCAGGTGTACTATACCAGTACATCGAGCACGGCAAGCAAGGGCAACGAAGTCATGGCGGTCGTATCGCGTGCTGCGGCCGTCAGATGGTGAGATATGTAGGCTAGCAGTGTATCCGAGACAGGTCGAGGGAACGGTCGTTCGCGTCAACTCGTGGATGGAGAGGATAAGGCTGGGATAGCGGCCGGAGTTGGGCCTGCGACATCAGCTGTTCCGGCAGCCATGGCGCAATCTTGGGAAATACCGTCGTCAACACGAGCGTAGCCGCGTTCGCGGCGAGGAACGGGGCCACTCTTCGGAGATTCTCTCTCAGCAGCAGCATAAGCAGAAGGGCCGGTCGGAGCACGAACACTCTGGAGGAAAACTCTGTGTCCAGGATAGGCGAACGTGATGAGTTGGCTAGGCGAACAACTCCTTGACACGCTCCGCGACGATTTCGTGCTCGCCGGGCTTGAGCATCCACATGGAGATGCGTAGGCCCTCTCTGATGCGTAGGCCCTCGGGGTTTTGCGAGACGGCGATCGCTGGTTCGCCCTCGCGCAGTTTCTTGACCGCGTCGGCGGGTGTGAGACCTTTCGCGGCGGCATCCCAGCTAACGAGGACGTGGGGAACGCGATTGGCGATGGGCGGAATGTGCAGTTCGGTCTCAACTCCATCGACGCCGCCCAGCGTCCGGATGACGTGCTCAGCGCGGGCGTCGAGTTCGCGGCGCTCAGCGTCGTGATCGATGCGGTGGTAGCGCTCAACGGCTGCCAGCAGGCCCATGATCTCTTCCTTGCCGACCTTCATGCCCCGCCCAACGCCGGCGCGTGGGCTGCTGGCCTTGAGCGCGGCGGCGACAAGTTCGGCGTCGCCGAGCACAAGGCCGCTGGCCTGCGGTCCGAGTAGCCCCTTACCGCCGGAGAAGACGGCGAGGTCGAACCCTTCGTCGATGTACTGGCGCAGCCGGCTGACGGGAGGAACATCGGAAGCACAGTCGTTCATCGTGGGTATGCCGTGTTTCTTGCCGACCTCGATCCACTCAGCACGCGTGATCCGGCCCTTGGGTTCGGCGTCGTTCAAGAAGAACATCATGGCCGTGCGCTCGTTGATGGCCTTCTCGAGCTCTTCCCTCGTCTCGACCTCGATGGGTCTGGTGCCGGCCATCCAAATCTGCGTGTCGAAGCCAAAGCGATGATTTTTCTGGATGATAACCTCGTTGGGCATGCCGGTCGTGTCGGGTAGTTGGCGCAGCTTCTTGTTGTCGCCCCGTGTGACACAAGCCGCGGTCCCGACGGTCAGGCCGGAAGCCGCCCCGCAGCAGATCATCGCGCCGGGAACGCCAATGATCTCGGCGATGCGCTTGCCGACCTTCACCTGCAGCTCGGGTAGATCAATGAAGTTCTTGGATGCCTCGACCATCGCGGCGACGACCTCCGGTGGCATGATCGAGCCTCCGAGAACCGTCACTACACCGACTCCGTTGATGACGTGCCGCACGCCAAGGCTTTCGTAGGTAACCGTGCTGGTGGTTCCGTCGATCGGCGATCGGGCGGACTCTCCGCAACTTACGAGCCCGGCCGCGGCCGCGCCGGTCGTAGTTGCTTTGATAAAACTTCTGCGGGTTCGGGATCGTTTCATGGTCAATATCCTGCCGTTTTCCGGCCACGAGAATGTAACACATCAGGCGTCCGAACTGTTGATTCGCCCGCAATCCGCACGTATGCGGAAGCCTGACGAGAGAATCTGGTAGCGAATGACTCAGACAGGGTGTCCGAAGTTCAATGCGACGAGGAGCGGCTATCATCAGCGGATGCGCTTGAAGCCAGAGAGAGTTTGTCGTATCTGGACGTTACGGGGCGAGGAGGTTCTCGGCCCTTGATGCCCATAGCCGAAACGACTGGCTTCCCTCTCTTGGCCTGCGGCGCTACGGGCGCTCATTGTCGAGGCGGTTCGGCGTGCAACGTTGTGTCGGCGTAGGGTCTATTTGCGGACGGACTGGGACTGCCCGACTGGTCCTTGCGCAACAAAATCACGGTACACTTGACGTTTGGCCGTTTTATCGAGATGAGCCTCACGACCGATATCGGGCGCCGAATCGAGTTGGTCTCGATGGACTCGCATTTCCACCAGATCTCGATCGGGCTCTATCGCCAATCAGGCGCGCAAGGTCCCGAGTTCCTTGTTCACACGTACAGCAGCATTGACGGTGCTCGGGAGCGTGTAGAGTTTGTAACACGTACGATGGTCGTTCTCGGCGGCATGGAGTCGGTCGAGGGCGATGGCCTGAGGGTGAGGTTTGCGTGCAACAGCTCTCACGATTTCGCCTGCAGGCGAGTTTTCCTGGAATCTTGCAAATGGGACCCGGCCGATGCCGTGGAGCCGAAGCCGCTGACGATCTTTGACAAGAAGTCAGACGGAAACGTTAACGTCTCGATCCTCGTCGACGGCGCATACCGCGTCACCGGAGAGTTGAAGAGCGATCGGGGAGAAAAGCGCCGGACTGCCATCGGCGCCGGCCTTGTGAAGCTCGGAGAGATGGAATGGCTCGAAAGTGACGAGGAGCGCTTCGCATTTCCCTGCGGGCACTCCCACGATAAACTGGTGGGGTTGCTGCTGATCCGCGCGTTGAATGTCAGGGGCGTTGAGCGCGAACAGCAAATGGCGTTGGCCCGGGGACAGTTGCTGGCTCCCAGCGCTCAGAATCAGTAGACCTATACGTTATGACCGGACGCGAACGAGTCCTGGCTGCCTTTCGGCGAGAGCCGGTCGATCGTACGCCGGCTTGCAACCCAACCTCGTTGGCAACAGTGGAGTTGATGGATCTGGTCGACGCGCCGTTTCCCGAAGCGAACCGCAATCCTGAGATGATGGCTCGCCTCTCCGCCACCGGCTACACCGAACTGGGCTTCGATTCCATCATGCCGGTCTTCACGATCATCCAGGAGTCTTCGGCCTTGGGATGCAAGATGCAATGGGAACAGAAGGACAACTGGCCCACGGTCAGAATGCGTGAGCCGATCTGGGTGGAACCCGACGACATCAAACTGCCCTCGGACTTCCTCACGCACAACGACACGAAGTGCGTGACCGAAGCGATCAAGATCTTGAAGAAGCAGTACGGCGACGAAGTCGCGATTATCGGCAAGACGATGGGCCCCTGGACGTTGGGGTATCACTGCTTCGGCGTGGAACCGTTCCTGCTGATGTCGCTTGATGACCCCGGCAAGACGAAGTTATGTCTCGACCGCATGAAAAAGGCGACGGTCGAGTATGGTAGGGCGCAAATCGAGGCCGGTGCTGACGCCCTGACGCTGCCCGATCACGCGACCGGAGATCTTGTGAGCGGCGAGTACTACAAGGAGTTCCTGCTCGATCTGCATATCGAGATGGTGGAAAGACTTCCGGTGCCGCTGATTCTCCATATCTGCGGCAAGACGCTTGATCGCATGGACTACATCGCGCAATCGGGCATGGCGGCTTTCCACTATGACTCGAAGAACCCGCCGAACGAGGCAATGGCGATTGTGAAGGACCGAATCTCCCTCGTCGGCAACATCAACAACCCGGAAACTCTTTTCGCCAAGGGGCCCGAGGAGGTTCGCCAGGAGGTGTATCGCAACCTCGAGGCAAATGTGAACTTGATTGGTCCCGAGTGCGCTATCCCGCTCCAAACGTCGATCGAAAACCTCAAGGAGATCCCCAAAGCCGTCAAAGAATGGCATCGGGACCACTCGACGCCAAACTGAGGATCAGCGGCGCACGGGCATGGCTTCCATCAACGACATCGCGAACGAGTTCGTCCGCAACGAAATCGAGGAGTACCTGGAGCAGCCGGACGAACGCGAATCCGTCATCGAGACCTTAGCGAAGAGCAGCTCGCAGATGCAGGCGATCGGCGCAGCTCTCATTGACGGACAGCACAAGACCGTCGATCAGTTGACACAGAAGGCGCTGGCGGATGGCGTGCCGGCACTCGAAGTGATGGACGACGGCTTGATCGCAGCGATGCGGATCGTGGGCATCAAGTTTCGCGAGAACTTCATCTATGTGCCGGAAGTATTGAGTTGTGCGCGGGCCATGAAAGCCGGCATGGCGCACATCGAGCCCATTCTTTCCGCTTCGGGGATCGAGCCCATCGGCCGGGTCGTGATGGGCACGGTCAAGGGCGACCTACACGACATTGGCAAGAACCTCTGCATCATGATGCTGCGCGGCTCGGGTTTCGAGGTGTTCGATCTGGGTGTGGACACCTCCGCCGACGAGTTTCTGGAGGCGGTGGAGGGGCACAACGCGCCTCTTATGGGGATGTCCGCGCTGCTGACGACGACCATGCCGAACATGGCGGTTACGATTGAGACGTTCATCGACGAAGGCATCCGCGACGACGTGAAGATCATGGTCGGTGGTGCGCCGGTAAGTAAGGAATTCGCTAATGACATGGGCGCCGACGGCTACGGGAAGGACGCCATGGAATGCGTCGCTCTCGCCAAGCGGTTGGTCAGCGAAGAAGTGGAAGCCGTGAGCTAACTTCCCTCATGACAAAGATCGACAAAGAGGAATACCAGAAACGTCTGGACCAGATCTCCGCGATATTCGCAGAGATGATCCAGCACGCCGACGAGCTGTCGACCCAGCGCTGTCCCTACAAGAACCGTTTCGATCAATGCACGGCAAAGTTCGGCTGCCGCAATCAGCAGAAAACTACCGGGGGCAAGTTGTTTCTGTGTGTCGGAGACGACAAGCTGGATTATCGCAGCGCTTGGGAAACCTCTTGAGCAAGAGGCAATTGCATGAAGCTGTTCCCGTCACGACTTGATCTGAAATTCCCTGTCTCACCAATGAGAGCTGAACAGACAAAGTTTGGATGACACTCAACAGAGCATCATCAAGAACGAGCCGGTCTTGTTGAAACCGGCTC
>MKWU01006031.1_pt1 | contig 12622 bp, 11 predicted proteins | sample 809101 | NCBI WGS metagenome assembly MKWU01 (sample SAMN05860141, study PRJNA318959) | sponge metagenome | host: Aplysina aerophoba | place: Slovenia: Piran, Adriatic Sea, Gulf of Piran | collected 2013-05-07 | reverse complement strand
CCCTGCATGATCCGGCAACCCAGCCGCGCCTCGGCCGCGTGCCCCACTCCGTGGGGCAGGGACGAGCCGTGGCTGACGATGATGCGCAACGACTCCATATCGTGGCCGTCCAGATCCGGCAGCGCCAGCAGCCGGGAGATCATCGTGGGGACCATGGGCAGGATATTCACCCGCTCCCGGGCCACCGTTTCGCAGGTAAGCCGCGGATCGAAGTGATCCAGCAGCACCACCCGCGCGCCCGCCTGGCAGACGCCGTTGTAGACCAGCCCGTCCGCCACTCCCGAGATGATGGCGGTGACCGCGCACAGGGTGTCATCGCCGCTTACCTGGAACCGCCGCAGGTGCAGCCAAGCGGTCAGGAGCCGCGTGTAGAGAGGCACCGCCGCGCATTTCGGCACCCCGGTGGAACCGCTGGTGGTGGCGAGCTGGCAGACGTCCTCGACGCCGTACCGCGTGGCGGACAGGCGCCCCCGCCCCTCCTCCGGTGCCGGACCCGTGAGAATCGCCTCCAGGCAAAGACAGCCGGGCGGCACCTCGTCCCACGCCGCCAGGACGTGGCGCAGCTCGGGGACACGGACCTGCTCCAGCAAATCCAGGTGGCGGAACCCGCGATATTCGGCGGGGAGGATGGCAACCTCGGGACGGGTGAAGCGGATAATGGGCTCGAGCTCGGCCCGCCGCAGGCTCGGAGCCACGGTCACGAGCCTGAGGCCCGCCTTCTCGCACGCCAGCCGCGCCAGGAAGAGCTCCGCGGAGTTGGGCATCTGGATGAGCACGCGGCCGTCCCGCTCCAGGCCCAGATCCAGCAGCGCCAGGGCGAAGGCGTCGGAGAGCTCTCCCATCTGCCCCCAGGTGAGGCGCCGCCGGGCGTCCACCAGCGCCTCCTTCCCAGGGACCCGGCGCGCGTTGTCGTCGCAGAAGTCCGCGGCGGTCTTGAGCGGCATGTAACGCGAGACCGCATCCAGCAGAGCCGTGCGTTCGTCCGACATAAGTGCCCTCCGGCCGCGCGGCCCATGGCCGCGGGCAACCTCGCCCGTCTTTGTACTTCACGCCCCGGCCACACATCAAACACGGCGCGGCATCACTCCGCACCCCCACACGTTCGGATGACCCATGAAATGGACCGCCCGGCCGTTTCGTAGTAGATTCCTGCCCAGTCTGAACGACGCAACCACGGAGGAAACGTATCGCATGGTGATGATCATCAACGAAGAGGAAGGCAAGGACCTGCTCCCCATGGGTGAGTGCATCGACCTGATGGAGGATGTGTTCCGGGAGTTCGGGCGAGGGAACGGAGTCAACCCGCCGCGCCTGCGCTACTCCTGTCCGACCCCCGACCCGACGGCGAACTACTTCGCCAACATCCACGCCGGAGCGCTGCCCAAGTACGGGGTGGCGGCGGTGCGGCTGAACTCCCGGCTCACCGAAGAAAGGGACGACGAAACCCGCCGGGTGGAGTTCAAACACCCCACCGGGCGGTACTGGGGCCAGTTCCTCATCTACAGCCTGGAAACCGCCGAGCTTCTGGGGATCATCGTGGACGGCACCATCTCGCCCTTGCGGGTAGGCGCCACCAGCGGCGCGGCCGTCCGGCTGCTGGCCCGGCCGGACTCCCGCGTCGCCGGACTGTTCGGCACCGGGCACCAGGCGGAACTGCACGCCCGGGCGCTGGCGGCCGCCCTTCCCCTGCAACGCATGAAAGTGTACAGCCCCTCCCGCGCGCACCGGGAAGATTTCTGTGCGCGATTCGGCGACGAGCTGAGGATCCCGGTGACCAGCGCCGCCGAACCGGGCGAGGTGGTGAAGGGATCCGACGTCATCTGCTGCGCCACCAGCTCGTCGGGTCCGGTGTTCGACGGCAGAGACCTGGAGCCGGGACAGACCGTGGTCTCCATCGTCAACAGCGACGTGGTGTTCGAGCGCCACGAGGTGGACCGGGAGACCATCCGGCGCAGCGACCTGATCGTGGTAAACGCCCGCGAAAGCCTTCACGCCAACCGCCAGAAGGAACTGCTGGATCCCATCGAGGCCGGCGAGACCTCCTGGGACAAGGTGGCGGAACTGGGGGAGGTGGTCAACGGGACCGCGCCCGGCCGCCGGGACCCCGCGGAGATCATCTACTACAAGAACAACTCGGGCATGGCGATCCAGTTCGCCGCCGTGGGCAAGGCGATGCTGGACAAGGCCCGGGAGACCGGCGTGGGCCGGGAGCTGCCGGGCGAGTGGTTCTCGGCGGACCTCGAGCCGTGGTTCGCCAGGGGGTATTCGCCGGCGTCGTAGGAGCTCGTAGGAGCCTGTGTTGACCGACACCGACCTCGCCGGGCTGGCCGGACGCATCAAGGCGTGGGGCCGGGAGCTGGGGTTCCAGCAGGTGGGCATCGCCGGCGTGGACCTGAGCGCCGACGAGGCGCTGCTGGCACGCTGGCTCGCCGAAGGGCGGCATGGCGAGATGGCCTACATGGAACGCCACGGAGCCCGGCGCGCCCGGCCCGCCGAGCTGGTGCCGGGCACGGCCCGGGTGATCTCGGCGCGCATGGACTACCTCCCGGAGGCCGGGGCGGACCCGTGGGAGGTCATCCACGACCCTCATCGCGCCTACGTCTCCCGCTATGCGCTGGGGCGGGACTACCACAGGCTTCTGCGCAAACGGCTGCAATCGCTGGCGGACCGGGTCGCCGCTTCCGCGGGCCCCTTCGGCTACCGGGTGTTCACCGACAGCGCGCCGGTGCTGGAGAAGCCGCTGGCGCGGAACGCCGGCCTGGGCTGGATCGGCAAGCACACCAATCTCATCAACACCGGCGCCGGCTCGTGGTTTTTTCTGGGCGAGATCTACACCGACCTGGCGCTGCCCACGGACCGGGCCGCCGAGGACCGTTGCGGCACCTGCCGCTCGTGCATCGACGTGTGCCCCACCGGAGCCATCACCGGCCCGTACCAACTGGATGCCCGCCGGTGCATCTCCTATCTCACCATCGAGCTCCGCGGCTCCATCCCGGTGGAGCTGCGGCCGCTCATGGGCAACCGGGTCTACGGATGTGACGACTGCCAGCTCGTCTGCCCCTGGAACCGTTACGCCCGTTTCACGGCCGAGGCGGGCTTCGAGCCCCGGCACGAGCTGGACGCGCCGGCGCTGCTGGAGCTGTTTCGCTGGAGCGAAGCGGATTTTCTGCGCATCATGAGCGGCAGCGCCATCCGCCGCATCGGCCACGCCTGCTGGCTGCGGAACGTCGCCGTGGCGCTGGGCAACGCGCCCTACGATCCACTCGTGGTCGAGGGTTTGGGGAAACGCAGCGAGGACCCTTCGCCGCTGGTGCGGGAACACGTGGCCTGGGCTCTGGAGCAACAACGCCGCAAGCGCCCGTCTTGACGGCTCACCACCCCCACGGCTCCTGCCGTCGCCGCGGGGCGGGTTTCAAACCTGACCGGACGGCCGCGTCACGTGCGCCTCCCCGCCCGGCACCTGGAAGATCTCCCCGTCATCGAGCCGGAAGGCGGTCAACGACCCGCCCCACACGCAGCCGCTGTCCAGGCACACCGTGCCGTTCTCGCGGTGCAGGCCCAGGGCCGCCCAATGCCCGTACAGGACCGTCTCGCGCGGGTCTTCGCGCCGCCACGCGAACCACGGGCTGTACCCTTCCGGCGCGTCCGCCGGCGCGCCCGAGAACGACAGCGCCATGCGGCCGTCGGCCGCGCAGCACCGGAGCCGGGTGAACACGCCGAGGATGCAACTCCAGCGCTCGGTTCCGGTCAGGTCATTCGACCACGCGCCGACCGCCTGAGCCGTCTGCGCCCGCAGGAAGTCCCTGTAGTCGGCGGCGCGCATCCGCGCTTCGACCTCCCCCGCCAGTTCGACGGCCTCCGGGGTGCTCCACCGAGGCAACAGCCCGGCGTGGGAAAGGACGTATCCGTCCCCGCAATGGATCAGCGGAAGCCGGCGCAGCCAGTCGATGAGCTCGTCCCGGTCGTCGGCGGCCAGGACCCCGTCCAGGGTGTCCTGGCGCTTGGCGGAGGAGATCTCCTCCGCCCGGCAGATCAGGTGAAGGTCGTGGTTGCCGAGAACCGACACCCCGGCCGGGCCAAGGCCCTTTACGAAACGCAACACCGAGAGGGAGTCGGGGCCGCGGTTCACCAGGTCGCCGGCGAACCACAGGCGGTCGGCAGCCGGATCGAAGTCGATGACGTCCAACAGCCGCCGGAGCGGCTCGTAACAGCCCTGCACGTCGCCGATGGCATAGGTCGCCATGAGCCTATCGACGGGACCCGCCGAGGCTCAACGCACCGCCGCCCTGGCACGCGATATACAGGAACACGAAGCAGAACAGCACCGCGAGCTCCCCCTCGTTCTCGATGGGCCAGAAACCGCGGCCCGCGTGGGCCATGAAATAGGCCGAAGCCATAAGGCCGCTGCAGAGCAGGGCCGCAAGGCGCGTGAACATACCCAATGCCACCAGCGCGCCGCCGCCGAGCTCGATGACCCCCGCGACCCCCATCAGCGAGAGAATCTCCACCGACCCGCCGGCTCCGTCCATGCCGCCGAAGAGACCGAGCAGCTTCTGCGCCCCGTGCTGCGCGAACGCGGCGCCGACGACGATTCGCATGATCGCGTAAGCGAAACGCGAGCCTCCACGAGAATAGCCTTCGGACATAGCGTTCTCCTCCTCCAGGTCAGCCGCCCAGGCGCATGATGGCGCCATGCCTGAAACACGGCACGAGGTGGTCGTTCACCATCCCCACCGCCTGCATGAAAGCATAGCAGATGGTCGGTCCCACGAACCGGAACCCGCGGCTCGAAAGGTCGCGGCTCATGGCTTCCGACTCCCCCGTGCGCGCTGGAACCTCGTCATGAGTGCGCCAGCGATTGACACGTGGAGAGCCGCCGACGAACTGCCAGATGTAGCGCTCGAAGGTCCCGTGCTCCCTCCGGACCTTGAGAAATGCCTGGGCGTTGGCCACCGCGGCGGCAATCTTGAGCCGGTTCCGCACCAGCCCCGCGTCTTTCAACAGCTCGTTCCGTTTCCCTTCATCATAGCCGGCCACCGCGTCAGGGTCGAATCCGTTGAACGCGCGCCGGTAGTGGTGCCGTTTCCTCAGGATGGTCTCCCAGCTCAATCCCGCCTGCGCCCCCTCGAGGAGCAGGAACTCGAAGAGTGTCCGGTCGTCATGGCACGGAACGCCCCATTCGATGTCGTGGTACGCCATGGACAACTCGGTCCTGGCCCATTCGCAGCGTACGCGCCGATCTTCCTCCGGCAAGGGCGGCGAGACGGGTGACATGGTGGCGCGCCCGGGGCGACGTCCGGCGTCCGCTGAAACGGCAGCCGCGGACGGCGCTACTCGTGCCCCGGCAGGTAGGTGATCAGCGTGAGTGTCGCACCCTGGGGGTCCCGGATGACACAAAACCGCCCCACCCCCGGGATATCCTGGAGCGGCACGATGAGGTCGCCCCCGAGCTCCCGGACCTTCCCCGCGGCCGCCTCCACATCGTCCACCGTCACGTAGGCCCCCCAGCACGGCGGCATCCCCTGGGCCTGGGCCGGCACCGCCATGATGCCGCCGACCTCGGTTCCGTCCGCCTTCACGAGATTGTATTCGAAGGTCTCGTCGCTGCCATCGCATTCGTGAGTAACGGCCTCCGTAGTCCACCCCAGGAGCTCGCCGTAGAACGTCTTTGCCCCCTCGACATCGGTGGTCAGCAACTCACACCAACTGAAAGTCCCATGCTTCGAAGCACTCATGCTTGATCCCTTTCCCTCATGACCTGATTGGCAGCGGTTGCGCCACTGTGACTGATATGCCAGCGTGGATGCACGTTGGCAACTCTCGGCGCCGTCGCAAACCGGATCGCGGATGGACCCTCGATCCGGTTTCTCATGGCCCCGGCGTTTCGACGAGCCTGTCAAAACACACGTATTCTGGAGGTGCTTCCATGCTGAAACTCTACCATTGGTGGAGTTCTACCTGCTCGCGTCGGGTACGCATCGCGCTGGCGGCCAAGGGGCTCTCGTGGGAGAGCATCTATGTCAATCTGGCCAAGTTCGAGAACCTCGAACCCTGGTACGTCGAGTTCAACCCCAACGGCGTCGTGCCCACCCTGGTGCATGACGACCACATCGTCATCGAGTCCAACTTCATTCTGGAGTACCTCGACGACGTGTGGCCGGAGGTGCCCATGAGGCCCGACGACCCCTACGAGCGGGCGCAGATGCGCATCTGGATGGACCGGTTCGAACACGAGCTGCACCGGAACGTCAACATCATCTCGTTCATCAAGCAGGGCCGCATGAAGCGCTACGAGCACCTGTCGGAAGAGGAGCGCGAGGCCGCCGTCATGCAGCAGCCCACCGAGCCGAAACGCGCTCTCTTGCGGGAGCGCCTCAGGAACGGCATCTCCGAGGAACAGATGGCGTACGCGGAGGCGCGGCTGGCCGAGATCCTGGACGACATGGAGAAGGCGCTGGCGGACCGGCCGTGGCTGTGCGGCGAGCGCATGTCGCTGGCGGACTGCTCCGTCGCCCCCTTCATCGAGCGGTTCGAGTCCAACAAGCTGGAGCGGCTGGTGGACTGGAACGCGCGGCCCGCGGCGGGAGCCTGGTGGGCGCGGATGCAGGCCACCGAGGCCTATCGCACCGCCCACTCGTTCAAGGCGCCTGAGTAGGAGCGGCCGGACAACCTCCCGGAAATCAGAGATGGCTTCCGGCCGGTCGTTGCGGTCGACGCTGTAGCGACACGCAACGCGAATCGGAATGAAAGGAGCAAGAGATGCGTACTACCTTGTTTGTCTTCTATCTTGCCGTCGCCCCGTGGCTGGTCGCCGTACCGGCGCTGGCGCAGGATGCGGGGACGTTCAGCGCTGGTTTCGTGCTCCTGAGCGACTACGCGCACCTTGAAAGCCACGGCGGAACACGGGCCAGCGCGGGGCCGGTGGAGGGCGGCGGCATCATCCTCGAGAGTTCCGCCGTCCCCTGGGATGCCGGCGCGATCGGTCGCGTTTCGTGCGTAGCGTTCGTGAGAACCGATGCCGACGGCGCGAAACTCACCGGCTACTGCAACATGACGGATGCCGGAGGCGACACGTGGTTTGGCCAGACTCGGCGCAGCGAATTCGACCCGGCCGGTGGCGGCGATGGCGTCCTGGAGATCTTGGGCGGAAACGGCAAATACGCGGGCATCAAGGGAAGTTGCCCCTATACCGTGGGAGCCCTGCCGGATCGCTGGTTGACGGTCAGGGTAGCCTGCGATTGGAAACGTGAATGACCCAAACCCGCCCGTGCGCCAGGCGGGGACCAAAACCGGTTCCCTACTCGTAGCGCAATGCTTCGATGGGATTGAGCCCCGCGGCCCGGTTGGCGGGCTGGAAGCCGAAGAACACGCCGATGGCGGCGGCGAAGGCGAAGGCCAGCAGGATCGCGCCGGGGGAGATGACGATCTGCCAGCCGCCCATGTAGGAGAGCCCCAGGGATGCGGCGGCGCCGGCGAGGATGCCGACGGCGCCGCCCAGGAGGCTCAGGACCATGGCCTCGGTGAGGAACTGGCGGCGGATGTCCCGCCGCCTCGCCCCGATGGCCAGCCGCACGCCGATCTCCCGGGTGCGCTCGGTCACCGATACCAGCATGATGTTCATGATGCCGATGCCGCCTACGATGAGCGCCACCCCGGCGATGCCGGCGAGGAGGTAGCCCAGGGTGCTGGCGGCCTCGTTGGCCGCCTCCAGGATGTCCGTGCGGTTGCGGACCCGGAAGTCGTCCAGCTTGGTGCCGGTGATCTTGTGGCGCACCCTCAACAGAGCGGCGATGCCGTCCTGCACGTCGGACGTGGCCTGCTGGCTCTCGGCGCTGACCTCGATGCCGCGCACGTAACGAATCCCCAGCAGCTTCCGCTGCGCCGTTTGCAGCGGGACGATGACGATGTCGTCGAGGTCGCCGGCCCACGAGGACGTCCCCCGTTCCTTGAGCACGCCCACCACCTCGAACGGGATGTGCTTGACCCGGATGGTCTGGCCTATCGGATAGTCGTCGCCGAAGAGCTCCTTGGCCACGGTCTTCCCGATCATGGCCACCTTCCGGTTCAGGAGCATGTCGTCATCGGTGAAGCTGGACCCCGAGTCGACGCCCCAGTTCATGATTTGGAGGTAATCCGGGGTGGTGCCGGTGAAGGGCGGATGCCAGTTCTTGTTGCCGTAGACCACCTGGGCGGAACCCCGGACATGGGGCGCGACCCGGACCACTCCCGGCACCTCCGCGAGGATGGCCCTGGCGTCCGCCTCGGTGAGCGTCGTGATCCGTGCGCCCCGCACACGGCGGCCGCCGCGGGTCACCGTTCCGGCATAGACCGACACGCGGTTGCTGCCGAGACGCTCCATCTGCTTGGCGACCCTGGCCTTGGCCCCCTCGCCGATGGCCACCATGGCGATCACCGCGCCGACGCCGATGATGACCCCCAGCATGGTCAACGCCGACCGGAGCTTGTTCACCCGTATGGCCCGTAGCGCGATGCGGACATTGGCCGGGACACCGGCGCCCAGGCCCCGGCGGCGAGGTCCTCCGCCGCCATTTTCGTCGCCTCCCCCGTGGCCGTTGCCGTTGGAGACGCCGTTGCCGGAGCCGTCGTCGACGCCGCCGGCTGGAGCCCCCTCGCCCGAGGCGCCGGCGCCGTCCTCCGAAGATGATACGGAAACGGCCGGCCCGGCGCCGCCCCCGGCCTCCTCCCGTTCCACGAGGCCGTCCTTGAAGTGAACGATGCGCTGCCCGTGGGAGGCCACCTCGGGATCGTGGGTCACGAACACGATCGTGATGCCCTTCTCTCGGTTGAGCGTCTTGAAAAGCTCGATGATCTCCGCGCCGGTGCGGGTATCGAGGTTGCCGGTGGGCTCGTCGGCCAGGATGAGGCGGGGATCGTTGAGAAGCGCCCGGGCGATGGCCACTCGCTGTTGCTGGCCACCGGACAACTGGGTGGGCCGGTGCGCTTCCCGCTCGCTGAGTCCCACCAGCGCGAGCATCTCCCGCGCCTTGCGGCGGCCCGCCGACGACGACGTTCCGTTGTAGAGGGCCGGCAACTCCGCGTTCTCGAGGGACGTGGTGCGGGCCAGCAGGTTGTAGTTCTGGAAGACGAAGCCGATGTCGTGGTTGCGGACCCACGCCATCTCGTCGGACGAAAGCTCGCCCACGTCCGTGCCGTTCAGGCGATAGCGGCCCGAGGTCGGCCGGTCCAGAAACCCCAGCAGGTTCATGAGGGTGGACTTGCCGGAACCCGAAGGCCCCATGAGCGACACGATCTCGCCCTCGAAGACCGTGAGCGAGACGCCCCTGAGCGCCTCCACCTTCTGCTCGCCAAGATCATAGACCTTGGTGACGTCCTCTACTTCGATGACGGGTGGACGGTCCACGGCGTCACAGTCCTCCGAGGATCCGCGAGCGTACCCGAGACGTGGTGTTGGTGGCGCGTTTCATGGCCTCGGAGCGGATTCCCACGATGACCTGCTCACCCGCTTCGAGGCCAGAGACGATCTCCATGTTCCTGGCGTCGGTGGCGCCGAAACGGATGCGCTTCCGGGCAGGCTTGTCGTCCTGGTAGACCCACACGCCCCCCCGGCCTTCCAGCATCCACCGGCGCCTCTGTTCGGCGCTGGGCCGGCCCCGCCGGCGTCCGCCTCCCCGCCTGGGCATGTCGGGATAGAGCGCGCGAATGTCCCGGCCGCTCACCCTCAGGGCGGCGCCGGGAACGATGAGCACGTCCTGCCTCCTGGCAAGAATGATGGTGACGTTGGCGGTCATGCCCGGCTTGAGGGCCAGGTCCTCGTTGGGCAACCGGATCTCGGTATCGTAGGTGACGACGTTGTCCTTGATGAGCGGCGACGGGAAGATCCGCACCACCTTCCCCTTGAAGGTCCGTCCCGGGTACGAGTCGACCTGGAACTCCACCGCCTGATCGACCCTGACCTTGCCGATGTCCGCTTCGTCGACGAAAGCCGAGACCTTCATCTCCTCAAGCTCGGCGATCTTCACCAGCGGCGGCGACGACAGGCTGGCGGCCACGGTCTGGCCCGCCTCCACGGTCTTCTGGATCACCACGCCCGAGATGGGCGCCCGGACGACGCTGCGGTTGAGCCGCACCCGCGCCATTTCCAGCTCGGCCTCCGCCTGCTGCACGTCCGCGCGGATGCCGGCGATGACGGCCCGTTTGACCTTGACTTCGTCGACCCGGGCGGACTCTTCCTTGAAACGCGCCGTCGCCCTGTCGTATTCCGCCTTGATGGATTCGTACTGCTCGCGTGAGATGAGGTTCCGGCCGATGAGGTCCTTGTTGCGGCGGTGCTTCTCCCCCAGGTTCTGGACCGCCGCCCGGGTGCCCTCGATGCTGGCCGACACGCGGGACTTAAGCATCTCGACACCGGCGAGTTCCTTGGCGAGATTAGCCTTGGCCTTGGCCACCTTGGCCTCCGCCTGGAGCACCTGCGCCCGAAACAGGTCCTGGTCCAACCGGGCGATGAGGTCCCCCTGCTCGACTCTCATGGGCACGTCGACGGGAAGATCCTTGATGGTGCCGGACACCTGGGTGGACACGGTGACCGACGAGACCGGATTCACCGTGCCGGTAGTGGTGATGCGGGAGAAGATCTCGCCGGTCTCGACCTTGGCGAGACGGAAGGGGAACACTTCCTTCTCCTCCGCCGGAAGCAGCCGGCTGGTCAGCGAGGTCAGGCCCCCTCGGACGTTGCCGACGTTGCTCTCCACGAGCGCCGGATCGTACCAGAACAGACCCGCCCCGCCGGCCCCCAGCAGGACCAGGATCAGGGTAAGAATCCAAAGGAACCGCTTCATCGCTGTCGCTCTCATCCTCTCACGGTAGCCACACCCCAGTCATTAGACTGGGGACGGGTTCCTTCCCCGACACGGAGTTGGGAAGCCCATCTACGTGCCGCAATTTACAGCACAAGGCGGGAGAAAGGGAACAGGGGAAACAACCCGTTCGTGCTGCAAGAGTTCCGGCCAACCGATTCCAGGACCCAAGCCTTGCTGATCCCAGTAGGTGAACCGCTCGGCATCTTCGAGTTCCGCGTCAGCCAAGCGACGGAAACGCCGTTCCAGCTCAACAAACCCCATCTTGTCTCGCGTCGACATGGGAGGAGCAACAGCCACGGGTCCCGCGCTTACGTCATCCCCTATGTGCCATGGAGAGCGTATCGCCCGTCGGATCGTACACCATGCGCCAACGATTCAGCAGCGACCTGCCGAGAAGTGACGGCAACCTGTTGAGGTTGTTGGAAGGCTTACCGATCAGGATCTCGCAACGATATTCCCGCAGGAGTGCGTCGTCCTTGCGGAATCAAGTTCCGACGTTCCGCCAGGGCAACGAGCGGGAACCCTCGTTCCCTCGCCACCCGCCGTGCGATCTGGTAGACCATGCACACGGCACACCGTAAACCCCTTCGCGGAGGCGACGCCCATGTTCAGCACACGTTACGACTACAGTCCGATCATCCACCGGCCGCGGCTGGAATGGCCGGGCGGAGCGCGAGTGGCGCTTTGGCTCGGGCCCAACATCGAGTGCTTTCACATCGACAAGGCGCTGCCGAGGATCCCGGAACCGCTGCCGGACGTGCAATCCTACACGCTCAGGGACTACGGGTCCCGGGTGGGCGTGTTCCGCATGATGGAGGTGTTCGACCGCTACGGCATGCGCGCCAGCGTGCTGCTCAACGCGGAAGTCTGTGAGCAGCACCCCGCCATCATCGAAGAAGGCAACAAACGGTCATGGGAGTGGCTGGGCCACGGCATGAACAACAACACCCGGATGAATTCCTACGGCGCCAAGAAACAGCGGAAGGTCATACGAAAGGTCCGCGACATCATCGCCCACTCCACCGGAAAGGCGCCCAAGGGCTGGCTGGGCCCCGGGCTCTCCGAGACCTACGACACGCCGGACTACCTGGCGGCGGAAGGGTTCGAGTACCTGTGCGACTGGGGCCATGACGATCAGCCCACAACCATGCGGGTCGAGGCCGGCCGCATGATCACGGTGCCCTACCAGCAGGGAATCAACGACATCTCCATGTTCATCCACGCCAACCACACGCCGGCGGACTACTACCGGATCGTCTGTGACCAGTTCGACACCCTCTACCGCGAGGGCGAACACGGCGGGCGGGTCATGTGCATCCCGCTGCACCCGTACGTCACCGCGATGCCCTTCCGCATCGGCGCCCTGGACCGCGCGCTGGACTACATCTGCTCGCACGACGGCGTCTGGAAAACCACCGCGGGCGATATCGCCGACTGGTACTACCAGCACTACTACCAGGCTCCGGCCGGCGTGGAAGGCTAGTGTTGCGGAACGCAACACTGGTGGCCGCGCTTCCTCGGTTGGGGGCCGCCAATCAGGCCGGGAGGACACGGGAATGACAAAGGAGTGGTCGGCGCTGGTGCTGGAACGGATCGGCGAAGGCGTGGTGCGGCTCAACTTCAACCGGCCCGAGAAGCGCAACGCCCTGAGCCGGATCCTGACCGGCGAAATTCTCGACGCCCTCGAGACGGTCCGGGCCGATCCCGACGTCCGTGTGATCGTCACCCGGGGAAACGGACCGTGCTACTGTGCCGGGGCGGACCTGCACGACCTCCGGGCGATC
>MKWU01006030.1_pt1 | contig 12623 bp, 6 predicted proteins | sample 809101 | NCBI WGS metagenome assembly MKWU01 (sample SAMN05860141, study PRJNA318959) | sponge metagenome | host: Aplysina aerophoba | place: Slovenia: Piran, Adriatic Sea, Gulf of Piran | collected 2013-05-07 | reverse complement strand
TGAATGGCATCCCACTATGGCTGACAATAACATATATACACATGCTCAACATAATGAATATATGTAGTTATACTGTATCTATACGATTAGTATGTATTTATATAAAGTAAGGTTATTAGTGGGAAGCATGTAGACAATAATTGCTTTTGTAATATTATTACACACTCCTGATCCAATATGCAATACAGAATTAACCAAACGTTTCTAGGGTCTTCACCAGTGGTAATGTTACCAAAGGGCTAAGGTTAGGTTTAATTTGGCACTGATGAAAACCCAAGATTAGGTCGAAACGTTTGGTTAATTTTGACAAGAGTACTCTCTGTTCAATCCTTCAGCTAATGTAATTTCAGATCACGAAGAATGATTATACCTAGCCACACAAGGATTTTATAAGAGAATCTATATCTACTTCTATAGTGAACTATAACAATTATTGTAATCATGGACTCCCGCATCACTAGTGACAAGGGCTATGCATCTATGTACACTGCCTGACATGCCAAGGTAAAACCATGGACGACCTAAATCAGGTGCATGTTACAGGCAAGTGAGTTCCCAGAAACCCTGGTGAAGAAGACCCTAACAACCAACTTATCATCTCCCCCAGCAGCCTCCACACCACAACAAGGAGATGCACCCAAGATCTTATGCACTCCTTACATCAAGGGTCTAAGCAAGAAGATCGAGAAGGTCTGTGCCCCTCTGGGAGAGAAGCCTGTCTTCAGACCAATGATGACTCTGAAAAGAGACCTAACACAAGTGAAGAACAGGGCCTGAGATCAGAAGCAGACAGTAGTTGTGTCCTATTCTTCAGTTTTGTAACTGACGAAGGCCTTTGCGGTCGAAACGTCTTACTCGTTGGAAGTATTGCTACATGTTAGCTCAATATCTCTCTGGTTCTAGGAGTTGTGTATGAGGTTCCCTGTAAGGATTGCCCGGAGGTGTGTGTGGGTGAAACAAAGAGGACACTGAAAGTCAGACTGCGTGAGTACAGACAAGCAGTGAGACGAGGAGACCCCAAGAATGGCATTGCAGTTCATGTTTAGAAGACAAACCACTGCATCAACTGGGATGGTGCCACAGTCCAAGGTTGAGCTGAAGGGTTTGGGCAGAGGACTACGGAAGCCATGCATCCAGATCAGGAAATCCATCCCAAACATGATGAACCTCTACAGCAGCCTTCTCCTTCCCATGGTCTGGAACTCAATCTGAACCCACCCCACACATACCACTTAGTCCCTCCTACTCTATTACGTTATTCTTATATTTTCCATTATACGTATGTTTAGTTAACAGTATGTCTATTACATGATTATTACTTTTATGTTTTTATTGCTGATATATAGTGCATGCCTATTTAAGAATTATTACTTATGTTTTATTAGGTAAACAGTAGATGCCTCTTATGCTTAGCTACCCACTCACCAACTCTTTTTAGTCACAAAGCCTCATTGGTCACCGAGGTATCCACTCCTAAGCATGCAACACTACGTATTGGCCACACACTGTTAGGGTTTGCTGTATAATCAAGATCCTTTTCCTCTGCTCATTTCTACTTGTACTTGAACTGTATATACACGGACAACTTGAAAATCATCTGTCAAGAGTTTCAGCAACATAAACACGACATTAATACAGTAAATGTGTGGACAGTGAACAAGCAAGATGCCTCTTATGCTTAGCTACCCACTCACCCACTCTTAATCAAAAAGCCTCATTGGTCACCGAGGTACCCACTCCTAAGCATGCAACACTATTGGCCACACACTAGTACTGTTAGGGTTTGCTGTATAATCAAGATCCTTCTCTTCTGGTCATTTGTACTTGTACTTGCACTGTATATGTATATATATACTGCACATAGACAACTTGAAAATCATCTGTCAAGAGTTTCAGCAACATAAACACGACATAAATACAGTAAATGTTTGGACAGTGAACAAGCCATACCTGGGCCATTACATAAGGCTCAATAATATATGCAACAATACCTGGGATAAAACATATCATGTATAACTGGCACTCCATGATATATATATATATGTACACTGTACATCAGGGGCCACATCATTGGCCATGTAGTTTATCTTGCGACTGGCCTAGGACAGTCATAGATGTGGACTTCTTCACAAGCAGGGCTGGTATTCATGGAGACACCCACTTCAACAGGCCGGTCATAGATGTGGACTTCTTCACAAGCAGGGCTGGTATTCATGGAGACACCCACTTTGACAGGCCGGTCATAGATGTGGACTTCTTCACAAGCAGGGCTGGTATTCATGGAGACACCCACTTCAACAGGCCGGTCATAGATGTGGACTTCTTCATAAGCAGGGTTGGTATCCATGGAGACACACACTTCCTCCCCATTAGAAGATTTCCTAGAGTAGAATGTGGAGGAGTGCATAGTACCCATTGGCCACTGCTGATCAACAGCAGAGTACATGCTAAGTATCACAGTACTTTCTCTACATGTAACATTACCTAATAATTATAGAATGCAGTGTACAAGGTGTGAATATACAGAAGTCAAGTGTGCTCAAGAGGCAGTTGCCTATTACAGGTGGTCCCCTGCTGTAGTAGTCTGGCTAGCTAGACTGTCCATCTGATCGCCGGGTCACTTTGGGCTGGTAGGGACGGGCTAGCAGCAGTAGCAATTAGTTCACACCTATTTGACCAATCAGATGCTACTGCCAGGAATTCATGCTAATAGTATTCATAGTCTGTGGGAGCTCAGTCACGCCTTGGAATCCTCTTGGAATCCTGGATCTTGTCCATCCAACGTATGGTCCACCCCAACTATGCAGGAGTGCTGTAGCGATCGATACCCCTGTGTAGTTGGGGCTGACCATATGCCGTATCGCTTATCAACATGCACAAGGTGTGAGTTTGATAAGTGAAGGTGTGAAATAATCTTACTGCCGCTAGACCGTCCCTTCCCTTTTGCACCTTGGGCAGTTAAGCGGGGCAGTCTAGCTAGCCAGACTACTGCTGCAGAGAATCCATTAGCTGGTTCTCAGTAGCAAATAGTAACACCAGCTGTGTATGTACATTGTTCAGTGCTGAAACTTACGAAGCCTTACAAAACACTATGTGGGAGTACACTGGTAAGATGATTGTTAAGATGACACAGTGACATGGACTGGATGCTTGTAGCTAGTGCTGAATGGCAATATACATACTGTGTCTACACAATAACACTGTGAACAGCTACCCACGTACACACAACTTGCAGTGCCTTGTGGGCAGTGCTTGTTGATGCTGCAGTGTCAAGCTTAAGTCAGCTGCTTATGCATACTTAATGTAATTCTGGAGCAAAGCGTTGCATATTCCACATACTACATGATAGCACACACAGTCCAACCTTACTCACTTGTGTCTGATCCTTTTCCGCCAGCTAACTCCGACCAAAATGCCCACAATTAGCAGCATGACCAGAGCTCCTCCCACCAAGCCACCAAGGAGTATACCAATTTCAGTTGCAGGGGAGTCAGTACTTGATGTGTAGTCACTTTCAGTTTCGAGTTTTGGCAGAACAGTGATCACTGTGCATACAGGATCAAGAAATTGTCATGTACAAACATAACCATGTATACCATCAAGGAAAGTGCAATAAAATCACTGGAGTACTCATTTCATACTCTGAAGTGTAATTCCACTAGAACTAACATCATGGCCATCTTCACTGCAAAAGACTTTGTCCTAATTGTTTATGTCACATTCACGGCAACTCCCATCACCCACACAGCCACTGCATACAGTAGCACTGACCTGCTCCATGAGTTCCTCTATGTAGGCCCCTGGCAGTGCCAACATCCACACTAATCCAATAATTCTGCAATGGATCTAGTCCATCAATCATCACATTTGAGTCGGTTGTGTTCATAGTTTGAGATTGTCTTCTTCTGCCAGCTACAGTGGTCCCATATGCCACAAAGTACACAGGAAATCCTCTTGCCTGATGGAGGGTCAATGGGATCCAACTGACAATAGCAGTTTTACTCCCGACTCTTTCCACGTTCACGTGCTGTACCTGGGCAGTGGGAGCTAGAGGGTACAAAGGAGAAGGCAGGTAGGTCAAGGAGCTGCAATTTGAAGTTGTGCAATGAACATAATTGCAATTAATATACATTAGGAAAATGCACAAACATCAAGCACGATTAATTTTTACTCGCAAATTAGTAGTAGTTTCCTCCTCAGTTTTGACTAAGAAATTGAGTGTGTCAGTTTAGCACAGCCCAACACACATACAAATAGTATGGTTTGTTGAGATGTACGAGGCAAGGAGCCCATCACATCTGTGACATCACAAACAATAACATTAGATGCTACTGTGGCACTAAAGGATGAGGTTAGCAACACCCAATGAATGCATGTCAAATGAGAAAAACTGTGGTCCGATGATATCCAGCACAGACCATAAAATAGATCCCAGTGAAGGTGAAGAAAGTAGTGGGGGATACAAGATGCGGACATTGGTAGCTGTACATACAAAGCCATCTTTAGCACTTCTCTCATAACTATTGTATAAAAATATTTTGGCACATCGCAAGCCATTTAGTTGTGATCAAATAGTCATTAGATCAACATTACCCTGTTGCACTGAGAAGACTGTCATTTGCACTGGTTTTCCTTTCCCAGCATCTGTAATAGGTCTCACGGAGATGTCATAAGGAACTCCAGGCTCTGTAGGAAAGGCAAATTGCGCAACAAATACGTTAAAAATGCAATAAATAAGAACAAAAATCAAACATTGCAAGAAGGAGCCCTAATCAGGTGTGAAACGAGTAGAACACACAAAACATTGCTAATGTACATGACCAACAGAGAGCTCTGCTCCAACTGCTGTACCTTAGATACATACTTTCATTAATTCGTGCATAACTGAAGAGTTCAGAATCAAAATACAGCATACCCTGATTATGGGCATATAGAATATTGTCAGTAGGTGACCTACAATATCTGCATGCATCTGATAGAAACACTGTGTGCATTGCGAGAAGGTGAACATGACTCCTAAGAATACTACTAAGCTTGTAACTGTAGCCAGTTATGAAGAAAGGAAGACTTGGAGCATGTGTATAGTGGAATGCGTAACACACCTAGGTAATGGCTGGCACAAGAATGCATAAACTGATAAACATACATGCTGTGTGGAACAGCAGCAACTTACCCAGACCTTTGATAACAGCACGCATTGGTTGTTCGGCACCTATCTTCATACTTGCAGCGGAGGACTCATTCTCGCTCTGTCTGTGTTCAACCAAAAAACCTGTAATCAATCTTCCATTGGGTTCCTTTGGTGATGTCCAGGTGAGGGTGAGTGAAGTATCTGTTGTCTCCTCATAACTTAGTTCAGAAACTTGTCCTGGTGCTAGCAGACAAAGAGCAGGCAGCACAACAGAACTAGGATTGTCACTAGGATTACTGGTACGTATCCACATATGTAGATACCATTAATGCACATGTTGCTAGAATCATCCCAATTGGGGAAAACTATCATTACAATGATGTTGATGATCTCATAAACTGTCGACTGATGCATATTCATCTATTTGACCTGACTACTGCAGACTAGTAAGATAATGCAATATAAATGCACTGCAATCATATGCTGTGGCCAGAGGTGCATGCTGTACAACTTACTGCTATATGTTACTCCACTCCTCCTGTCACTGGGGATTCCTACCCCTCCATCTGACACACCCATCACCCAAATGTAGTATGTGGTGGCTATCTCTAGTGTGGTTAGGGTAGTCAGTGTATCGTTGACTCCAATCTCCTCGAAGGCCCCTTCTGGTGGGGTGTTCAACTCTCCTGGATCAGTGGAGTATTTGACTGTGTAAGTCACACCTGGTCCTGCAACGGGCTGCCAAGCTACTTCCAGAGCTGGAGAAGAGTCTCTCACTGTGGGAGTGACGTGGACACCTTCCACCTTGTTGGGTAGTTGGGCTGTTAGAGTGGGTGCAGCTGTTGAATTTGTCGTGACTGTTAGATTGGGTGGTTTGGCTGTTGGATTGGGCACGGCTATTGGATGGGGTGTGGCTATTGGAGTGGGCACAGTTGCTAGAGTGGGTGTGGCTGAAGACTGTGATGTCGGCTCTGATGAAGCCTTTGGCAGTGGTTCTGCTGATGGCTGTGAAGTTGGCTCTGGTGAAGGCCATGATGGTGGCTCTGGTGAAGGCTGTGGTGATAGTTTAACTGATGGCTGTAAAGTTAGCTCTGTTGATGACTGTGGTGGTGGCTCTGATGAAGGCTGTGGTGATGGTTCAGCTGATGGCTGTAAAAGTGGCTCTGATGACGACTGTGGCGATGGTTCAGCTGATGGCTGTGAAAGTGGCTCTGATGAAGGCTGTGGTGTTAGTTTAACTGATGTCTGTAAAGGTAGCTCTGCTGATGACTGTGGTGGAGGCTCTGATGAAGAGTGTGGTGATGGTTCAGCTGATGGCTGTGAAAGTGGCTCTGATGAAGACTGTGGCGATGGTTCAGCTGATGGCTGTGAAAGTGGCTCTGATGAAGGCTGTGGTGTTAGTTTAACTGATGTCTGTAAAGGTAGCTCTGCTGATGACTGTGGTGGAGGCTCTAATGAAGAGTGTGGTGATGGTTCAGCTGATGGCTGTGAAGGTGGCTCTGATGAAGGCTGTGGTGTTAGTTTAACTGATGGCTGTAAAGGTAGCTCTGCTGATGACTGTGGTGGTGGCTCTGATGAAGACTGTAGTGATGGTTCAGCTGATGACTGTGGTGGTGGCTCTGATGAAGGCTGTGGTGTTAGTTTAACTGATGTCTGTAAAGGTAGCTCTGTTGATGACTGTGGTGGTGGCTCTGATGAAGAGTGTGGTGATGGTTCAGCTGATGGCTGTGAAAGTGGCTCTGATGAAGGCTGTGGTGATAGTTTAGCTGATGTCTGTAAAGGTAGCTCTGCTGATTACTGTGGTGGAGGCTCTGATGAAGATTGTGATGGTTCAGCTGATGGCTGTAAAAGTGGCTCTGATAAAGACTGCAGTGATGGTTCAGCTGATGGCTGTGAAAGTGGCTCTGATAAAGACTGCAGTGATGGTTCAGCTGATGACTGTGGTGGTGGCTCTGATGAAGGCTGTGGTGTTAGTTTAACTGATGTCTGTAAAGGTAGCTCAGCTGATGACTGTGGTGGTGGCTCTGTTGAAGGCTGTGGTGATGGTTCAGCTGATGGCTGTGAAGGTGGTTCTGATGAAGGCCATGATGGTGGCTCTGATGAAGGCTGTGGTGATAGTTTAGCTGATGTCTGTAAAGGTAGCTCTGTTGATGGCTGTGGTGGTGGTTCTGATAAAGACCGTGGTGATGGTTCAGCTGATGGCTGTGAAGGTGGCTCTGATGAAGGCCATGATGGTGGCTCTGATGAAGGCTGTAGTGATGGTTCAGCTGATGGCTGTGAAAGTGGCTCTGATGAAGACTGTGGCGATGGTTCAGCTGATGACTGTGGTGGTGGCTTTGATGAAGGCTGTGGTGTTAGTTTAACTGATGTCTGTAAAGGTAGCTCTGCTGATGATTGTGGTGGTGGTTCAGCTGATGGCTGTGAAGGAGGTTCTGATGAAAGCCATGATGGTGGCTCTGATGAAGGCTGTGGTGATAGTTTAGCTGATGGCTGTAAAGGTAGCTCTGCTGATGACTGTGGTGGTGGTTCTGATGAAGACTGTGGTGATGGTTCAGCTGATGACTGTGGTGGTGGCTCTGATGAAGACTGTGGTGATGGCTCTGATGAAGACTGTAGTGATGGTTCAGCTGATGACTGTGGTGGTGGCTCTGATGAAGGCTGTGGTGTTAGTTTAACCGATGTCTGTAAAGGTAGCTCTTCTGATGACTGTGGTGGTGGCTCTGATGAAGGCTGTGGTGATGGTTCAGCTGATGGCTGTGGTGGTGGATGTGATGAAGACTGTAGTGATGGTTCAGCTGATGACTGTGGTGGTGGCTCTGATGAAGGCTGTGGTGTTAGTTTAACTGATGTCTGTAAAGGTAGCTCTGCTGATGACTGTGGTGGAGGCTCTGATGAAGAGTGTGGTGATGGTTCAGCTGATGGCTGTAAAAGTGGCTCTAATAAAGACTGTAGTGATGGTTCAGCTGATGACTGTGGTGGTGGCTCTGATGAAGGCTGTGGTGTTAGTTTAACTGATGTCTGTAAAGGTAGCTCTGCTGATGACTGTGGTGGTGGCTCTGATGAAGGCTGTGGTGTTAGTTTAACTGATGTCTGTAAAGGTAGCTCTGCTGATGACTGTGGCAGAGGCTCTGATGAAGAGTGTGGTGATGGCTCAGCTGATGGCTGTGAAGGTGGTTCTGATGAAGGCTGTGGTGATAGTTTAGCTGATGACTGTAAAGGTAGCTCTATTGATGGCTGCGGTGGTGCTTCAGCTGATGACCGAGAAGATGGTTCTGCTGATGGCTGTGAAGGTGGCTCTGATGAAGGCCATAATGGTGGCTTTGACGAAGGCTGTGGTGATAGTTTAGCTGATGGCTGCGAAGGTGGCTCTGCTGATGGCTGTGAAAGTGGCTCTGATGAAGACTGTGGTGATGGTTCAGCTGATGGTTGTGAAAGTGGCTCTGATGAAGGTTGTGATGGTGGCTCTGCTGATGGCTGTGAAGTTGGCTCCAATGAAAGCCATGATGGTGGCTCTGCTGAAGGCTGTGAAGGAGGCTCTGATGATGGCTGTGAAAGTGGCTCTGATGAAGACTGTGGTGATGGTTCAGCTGATGGCTGTGAAAGTGGCTCTGATGAAGGTTGTGATGGTGGCTCTGATGAAAGCCATGATGGTGGCTCTGTTGAAGGCTGTGAAGGAGGCTCTAATGAGGGCCATGATAATGGCTCTAATGAAGATTGTGTCGGTGGCTCTGATGAAGCCTGTGTCGGTGGCTCTGCTGATGGCCGTGGTGATGGTTCTGTGGATGGCTGTGAAGGAGGCTGTGGTGGTGGCTCTGCTGTTAGCTGTAATGTTGGCTTGAATGAAGATTGTAATGGAGGGTCTGATGGATGCTGTAATGGGGATTGTGGCGAAGGCCATGGTCCTGGATTTGATGACGGCTGTAATGGTGGCTCGGATAAAGACGGTGGTGGCTTGGATGAAGACTGTAATGGGGGTTCTAATGAAGGCCATAATGCTAGACTTGATGATGGCTGTAATGGTGGCTCTTCTGATGGCTGTGGTTGTGGCTTGGATGAAGGCTGCAACTGTGGCTCTGCTGAGGACCGTAATGGTGGCTCTGCTATCGATGACTGTGATAATGGGTCTGTTGAATGTTCTGATGGTAGCTCTGTTGAATCTGTAGCGGGCATCATAGTACTTCTAGCTGCTGTGGACATAAGTGAATGTGTGGCAGTGATGGTAGCCTCATCAGCATGGCCTGCACATGCAGAAATATGCAGAAAATACAGAAGCTAGTCACAGCAAAGTACACATACCTTGTGATGTTGAAAAGGTTCTTTCGGTTTTGAGATCATTAAGATACGCAGTCTGTCAAAGACGATTCTTCATCTCGGACACTTCAACCTGAGGGTTGTTATCAGCAAGTGTGAGCTGCTACGAAGGATGCATGTCTCCATTATATAGGGTTTGGACCTCCTGAAGTGGCACTCCTGGTCACATGACCACCATCATTTGGGCAAACAAAGGGGGTCCATGATGGATCTAGAATTAGACCAGCATCGAGGTTCATCATGGGTATTCTCTGGTGGATCTCAAGGGCTTCAAGAACCATTCTTCTTCCCCAGTTTTTCTCCCTCCCAAGGATACTTGCTTCTTGTCATGGGCCCCCTTTGTTCATCCACATGCCACGTCAATAGGTCCAAACCCTATATAAGCGGGACATCCTTGGCAGCTCACACTCGCTGATGATGACCTTCGGGATTGAAACATCCAAGATGAAGAATCGTCTTCAAGCGACTGCATAATTATCTTAACACTTCCAAATCCAAAAGAATTTCCCAACATCATCTGGAATCAACACAGTCCAAATTTGATTGCACATACCTTGTGATTCAAGACAAGGTCGCAAATTAGTTGGTAGGCATAATTTGCATTTATTTAATAAAGTTTACAAAAATATTCTTATTTGTTATACTAAATTAATGTCTTATCTATTCTCAGATGTATAAGATACTGCACGGATTGCATTGTATTGAGTCTAGGTGATATTTCACCACCAAGAAGGGAACACTACGACCTCACCCCCACTTTATAACCATGCCCAAATCTCAAACATCTGTCTTTAGACACTCTTTTTGTCAATGCTCCTCATCTGTGGCATATCTTGCCATTCAATTTAGTCCAAATGCCATCCTGAAATGCATTTAGAACTAAAATGTTCACATTCTTTGCACCATAACTTGTCCACTGTTACATCTACGTATGCCTTTCACTTTGCTGTGACTCTTGACGTGTATGCTTGTCTTGTATGTGTGTCTAAGGAAGCACTACTATAGGACTAGGCATACTGAGTTATATATGTCGCTTTACCTATTGTCTCGCCGTCGCTTTGTCTCTTGTCCCGTTTTGTTGCTAACAATGGTAATGGTAGATTGTCCGGTACTTAATTAGCCGGATATTTCGTGCACCAGCAGAGTGTTATCCAGCATTTGTAGAGATTGTGAGCTCTGTGTGAATCTGCGTACGATCTACGGACGCTTAACAGCTGGCCACTGCGCATTGAACCAGCGCACAGCAGAGTGTGGGAGGGAGCGTGCCTGCTACGGCGAAATCCAATTGACTGGCTGCGTACCGCCTGCAGTGCGGAGGAAACTGAAGAGCGGCGCGAGGTGCAACCTTGATCAAAGTTTGCGCAACTGCAGCACCCGCTTGCGTAGTCTGCCCGTTTCCGCCATCGCCGTTCGCGTGCGGGCATACATATACCTACCAAAATCTCGAATGGAACACGATCATTGTCCTCGCTTTGCTCACTCACGCTCGCCGCTCGGCAATTATATACCTTTTGTGCAACACTGTCCATATGTTCATATAGACAACATAAATTCAATTTAATTTAATTCACTTCACTTCAATTCATATTTTATTATAATTATATAACTACATTACTTACTTTAATTATTTATATTACATTAATATATTATATAATTGCATAATGTACTACTGAGGTGAGTAGACCTTTTATCAACATTACTGCGAAAGCGCAACCACTACTTCAGCTCATAGCTGAAGTGTTATCACCTTTCTTGAAAGGACAGATTTAGGATACGTACAACAAATACATAGGTGCATAAACAGGACAAAGCAACTGAATGCATGGTTAAGGACCATTGGCCATCACTTATCAGAGTGCATGGGTACACACAAAATGTGCAAAGCTATAACATGTGCAAATCATCTGGGATAACAAGCTACCAGCACACTGCCCCAGTCAATAACAGTGCAGACCTAGCACAATATTGGCCATTACTCACTAAGAGTTCTTGATTTCATTTGTCCTAGCTAAGAATGGGATAGCCTATGCACATTTCATAAGTGTCAGTCATCAGTCCAAAGCAAAGGACATTAACAAGGCATTTCAAGAAGTTTCGGTTGTGCAACGTCACTCAAAGAGGTTCAAGAGACAGTAGATGTTCAACACAGGGATTGGCATGTGGAAGCAAAACATGTAAATAAGCAGGGCGGTTGGTGGTCTGGAGCCAAGCACACGTTGGCAGTGTGGGAAGCAGTGCAATTGGGAAAACACACCAGGTAAGAGTAGTGAGGAGACTACTTGTGGTCCCAGACAAATCCTTCTTCCATACATAAGCACCCACTCTTTTGGTACACAGCACAAGGCAATACTTGGATGGGGTCTTGTTCCAGATGCAATGGCAGGTGGATGGAAAGAGAAGGCATTAGAACTTGCTGATCATTACAGTGATGACCTTTCACCCGTTGACAGTTTACATGCTGGGTTTTACTGCTAAGCAGTTAAGTGGGAACAGCATGCTAATGCAATACAACCTCAGAGTCTTAAAGACACTTTGCTACATAGATTCTACAGAAATATTCATGAATCGCCTAAGATTACCTATACCCTCCTTGTAACAAGTAGCGAGTGTGAGTGCAGCAACAGAAGTCTGAAGCAGTTGAAGACTTACCTTTGCTCAACCATATGTGAAGACAGACTGAGTAGACTTGCGCTTCTACATAATTATTCATCTTGATATGCATTTAGATTATGAGGAAGTCTTTCAGTGTTTCGTAAAAAACACACGTAGACTCCAGTTTTAGAATCAGATACTTGTTAGATCAACTATTCATTATCACTATGTAATCACTTTTTGTTTCTGTTTCTTTTTGTTCTTTTTGTAAGCAAAATGAGTGTCAGTAATTGTGTTTGCAGCCAGCATTGCCTAAATGGATGCTATAGTGCATTATTGGTTGTGCACACCTGTCATCTGCCCTGTTCCCCCACCCTCTCCAGATGGGTTAGATCTGCCACTGCAGACATGTCATAAGCCAGACTTCAATATAGAATTAAAATGTGCAAAAACTCACAATGATTTTCACCCATTACAAACCAAAAAATTCATTGGAAATATGGTATGTGTAGCTAACTTCTCACATTGCTTGGTTTGTTGGCAGGTTACTCTAGATATTTGAGAATGAGAATTCCATGCCAATTAATGT
>MKWU01006029.1_pt1 | contig 12626 bp, 5 predicted proteins | sample 809101 | NCBI WGS metagenome assembly MKWU01 (sample SAMN05860141, study PRJNA318959) | sponge metagenome | host: Aplysina aerophoba | place: Slovenia: Piran, Adriatic Sea, Gulf of Piran | collected 2013-05-07 | reverse complement strand
ACTTCCTTGGAAACCTGCAGGTTCCTCCGTCTGGACTGTCCTTCTTAATCTTACTTTCGATCCTGTTCAATATACAGGTGTTCGTGGCATCTACCTCGTCTAGATAAGGAGGCTCTTGAAACTGAACAGACAGATTCATCGTACCGGGCGACGGAGTTGGAGGCGTGGTTGAATAATCGGTATCCCTGCCCTATGAACAGAATAACCGATTGATTGGTGGAAAAAGCCATACATGAAAATTCTGACAGGCTTGCTTCCAAGTGGAAAGCTATCGACAGCGCACAGCGGTGGAAACCCGACACGGTCCCGGGCGAATCGCCTCCTGGGTCACGCTGGCCAACACCCAGGACAAACTGCCGATTAGCTCCTCATCGACTAGTAATTAGATCCAGGAAAACAAGCCGAGACACCACTCCCAAGCATGATCAGGCGAGAGCAGTAGGAACGCCCCTTGCCTCGTTCGCCTCCAATTAGGTATCATCTAACGTCGCGACACTTACTCATTTTGACTGTCGCACTCTTCTCATCCCGATTGACGCTCTACACTCATAGCCTGTTTTGCTGGATTCCAATGAATCTCTGGCCGAATTGACGAAGGAAGACACAGGTATTGACTTCCTGCCAATCAATAACGCCCAACCAAAGAGACTAACCCCAAAACAAATCGTTAGCTTCAACGACCAGGGATATATCAGCCCCTTGCCTGCGCTATCTGTGGACGAAACCCAATGGCATCGCGACTATTTTGATCGCCTGCTGGACAATTTAGCCGATTTCCGTGATTCGAGAGATGCTTACTCGATTATGAACTATCACGATCAGTGTAAGGGCATTTGGCAACTTGCTCAGCACCCCGTAATTCTTGACTACGTGGAAGATCTGATAGGTCCGGACATCGTGTGTTGGACCAGTCACTATTTCTGTAAATTGCCTAGTGACCCAAAACCAGTGGCTTGGCACCAAGATGCCACTTACTGGCCAATACGACCGACGCGAACAGTCACGGTTTGGTTGGCAATCGATGACGTTGATATAAGTAATTCTCCCATGGAATTCATCTCTGGTTCACACACTCTAGGTGCAATCGAATATCAAAAAGCAAGTGACAATGCGGTGCTTGCTCAAGAGATTCCCGATGCTTCTACCTATGGGACACCGTACGCAAATATTCTGCCCGCCGGATCGATGTCCATACACACCAGCACGTTGATACATGGGTCTAAACCAAATCAGTCAGATTCAAAACGGAGATGCGGATTGACACTACGGTACATTCCACCCACTTGTGGTGTATTGCCATACGCCATATCTTCCTTGCACCGAGGCATTGTCTGCAGAGGCAACGGATTTCCGTGGGGTCATATACCTGAACCTGCCGGGGAAGATCTCAGCCCCAAACCGTGGCACCGTAAGCAAGTGAATGCCAAAAATAGCAAGTGACACATTCGTTTGTCTCGCTGATTAGAGAAGTTCGGGATTGTACGAACTGCGTTTCTGTCCTACCTCAGGCACCTCGACCAGTTTTTCAAGTGAGCCAATCCGCGAAGCTGTTGATCGCGGGACAGGCACCAGGACTAGCAGCACACAATACCTGCATTCCGTTCAATGATCGTAGTGGTATCCGACTAAGAGAGTGGCTAGGTGTAGACGCGGATACCTTTTATGACGCGTCTCGAGTCAACCTACTGCCTATGGCATTCTGTTACCCAGGCACTGGAGACTATGGAGACTTACCACCGCCCAAACAGTGCGCAAAACTCTGGCGAACCAAAATACTCAATCAATTGCCTAACTTAGAGCTAACCGTCGTCTGTGGTGGTCATGCCTTGACTTGGTATTTCCAAGAGAAACAATACAACTCACTTACTGAGATTGTGAGAAATTGGCGACAACTGCCATCGGAAATTCTGGTGCTTCCACACCCTAGTCCCCGGAATAATGGATGGCTCAAAAACAATAAATGGTTTGAGATGGAAGTCTTACCAGAGTTGAAACAGAGAGTTGCGTCGATCCTTGACTAATTCGCATTTTCAAAAAATCATCCGATTTTCTAATTCATGAATATTGAAGAACAAAACAAGAGCATTACCATCCGATTTGCAATCGTTGCTGCCTTAGCAGCGGTCCTGATTATTCCAACATTGCTCATTGGCGCGTTGGTATCAGAGCGATGGTCATTTTTTCGGGAGGCAGTGGACGAAATCAAAGATACCTGGTCATCCGACCAAGTGATTATTGGTCCTACCATCATGGTACCTGTGTCCGACACTGACGGCGACGAAAGGCAGTTTCAGAGAGTTGTGTACATGCCAAAGACATTGGACATGCAAATCGACTCAACACATGAATTTCGTACTCGAACAATATTCACCACCCCAGTGCTATCGCTAAAGCTCACGGCAAGTGGCGAATTCGAACCAATCGACTTAAAGAATCTAGCAACACGTCATGAACATGTGCATTCAAACCATATTTTGATGAGTTTTGCAGTGACAGATGTACGCGGAATCACGGATGTTGAATTGTTGGTTGAGGGTCAATCGGTACCGGTGACCGTTTCCGAAACTGGTTTCGGCAAATCTCTGAACGCCAAAGTACCCATGCAGTACATTCTCAACGGGGGTGATTTTCAGTTCTCAGCTTCAATGCGTGCCAGTGACGGAGTTCACGTAGTTCCGCACGCCGATTCCTCCACAATAACTATTGTGAGCTCATGGCCTCATCCAAAATTTGACGGCGATATTCTGCCAGAGACGAGGGAGGTATCCGACTCCGGATTTGTCGCTTCCTGGCAGGGGAACGCAATCAGTCGCGGATTCAACCAAACCATGTACTTACCTGGTACTGGAATCACCTACCAAGGCGAAATGGTGGGACCTTGGGGCGAAACTAACTACCGGCAGTCAGCTCAAAGAATCCGTTCATATCAACAAGATTCGTCCACTCTTAAGAGTATGGACCCGTTCGGTCGGGACTTGATTCAGGTTGGATTTACAGTGTTGGATCCAGTAACCCCGTATCGTAAGGTTTCACGAACTGTGAATTACGGCATCTTGTTCATAATCCTGACATTTGGCGTGATTTTGAGTATTGAGTTGGTCATGCCAGTGCAGTTCCACTATGTCCAATACTTAGTCATTGGTACCAGTCTCGTTATCTATTTTCTGACACTCTTATCAATCTCGGAGCATCTACCTTTTGGGCAGGCCTATTTGATAGCAGCGTCGCTGATGACGATTATGCTGACGGGATACACACACTTGGCTGCGAAAGTACCCACTATTACAGGAGCGGTATTCTTATTACTTCTGCTCCTATACAGCGTCTTGTATTTGATTTTGCGCCTGGAAAACTACGCACTCCTAGTAGGTACTTCACTCCTGCTTCTATTGCTTGCAGTTCTCATGTGGGCGACTAAGAATCTAACCATGGTTAAAGATCGTGCTACGTCAGAGGAGACAACCTCTTAAGTACGCAATAGCGCCACAGATTCTGCGTAACCTGCTCTCCTAGCAATTTCAATGGGCGCAGCGCCAGCTTCGGTGCACGCAGATTTATCAGCGCCGTGATCCAATAGGGTCTGGATAATTGAGGTGTTTTCAGCCCACCATGGATGGGCTGCTAAATGTAGCGGCATATATCCTTGATCGGTTTTTGCGTTGACATCTGCACCGTGCTGTAGCAGAAAGACGACCAAATCCTCGAATCCCTCCTGAACCGCAACCATCAGAGGGGTCAGTCCTGAGCTAGGTCTGGGTACATTTGGCGGCGTTACTGTAACTTGATGCACTCTCTCACTTACAGGTGCCGTTTTCGCTTCGATGTCTGCACCTACTTCAATAAGAACTTTGACGGTTTCTATCCAGCAGTGAGTGGCGGCTAGATGAATTGCTGTAGCCCCGTAGAGATTTGTTACACTCAAGTCAGCCCCGTGTGACACCAACACTTTAATGTTTTCGACAGCACTCGCCAGATAGCCATGCACCGCAGCTATGTGGATTGGATACCACGTAGCACCCCACTCTTCCATTGCCTGATCTTCCCAGACATAGAACCCTGCACGAAACTGCTTTCGGTTTACTTCGTCTCCTTGTTGTATGAGCGAGTCGATTGACTCTGTACAACCTCGATAGACCGCCATCCCAAGCGGAGAATATCCTTCAACGTATTGACCCAATTCGTCTGTGGTACAACCATCTAATGACAGACCCAGTAGAGCCTTTGTATGTACATCTACCCGAACACCCTTATCGATCATCTGGTGTGCGACACTAGGTTGGTATAGAGCGGCAACTTGCAGTGGGGTCAGATCGGATATCTCAGTCAGACCAACGTCATATCGATTCTTTTTGTGGTGACTGAGTAGAACCTTCTTGACTTCCTGCCAATCTCGGTTTGCGATGGCAGAATCAATGGCGGAGGATAATGTCATGTGCTTCTACAGAAAAAACCCACCTATCGGATGATAGGTGGGCTGGTTCTCCTTCATCTGCTTTACAACAGATCGTCCTAGATACTGTTTCCTGTTTCTAGAACTCTAACCTAGCACTAGTACTGAACACTCCTCCAGACTGCTCAGTGACCAGATGCGACATCGCACCGAGTGCTAGCTCAATTTGAAAAACTCGACTTTTGTCAACACTTCTCGCAACTTTAACGCCCAACATTTTCTGCTCAAGCGCAAGTTCCCTATTCTCATACTGCATGAACGGTCGGACCAAGAATTTATCCCGAACAACCCGCATGCCATATCCAAACTCAAGGGTTACTGATTCTGAACCACCTGCTTGCGTTGTCAACAAACCCTCTACATTATTAAAGCTTGGTTGATTGGCGAATGTAAGACTGTTTGAATCAGAAAGTACACCCCATCGCGGTTCGAGTTTCATAGAAAAACCACTTCCGTCTGATTTTGGATTTAGCTGAAACGACAACGAAGCGCTACTTTGAGTCACTGAGTTCGGTTGGTCAACGGTTCTGTATCTCGCTTCTAGGTTAAATGCCTCTGATTTCCATCTAAGACCTGATGCGAGCTCTAGCCCAGTCCCAAGAGGATTGACACCCGCATCCCTTCGAACACCGATATCTATGAAAGGCCCAATGGATCCAAATCGAGTATCGAACTCAATTTGAGTCTCAACACCTGCCCTTATTCGGTTGATATTCGACTCCAGTCCGGACGCTAATCCAGACTCTCCTTCTGAAGTCAAATCAACCTGTGCATAGTCACCGCGGAGTGCAAATTCAAGGTTGCGGTATTGGAAAAGTTCTTGTCTACCGCCCACCAACCAAAGTTTGGTTGCCAATGAACCCTGTTCTATGCTGTCATTCTGATCCGATATTCCGACGTGACCTCGACCCAGTCCGATCATCGTCCAAATCCGGGTATCGTGCGCCAGTTGAAAGCTCGTATACGGCACGATAAGATCCGATTCAATCTTCAACTGACGATGAGCCGTACCAAAGCCAAACTCAGTCTCTGCCCTATTCTGCGCGACCGCGACACCAACCAACCATCGTTCATCGTATTGGACATCCAGTCCGATAAATCTGGATGACGTTTCTAACGAAGTGGAGTTGTCCTCCAACACTTGACGATCTGTCTGCGACCAAATAGCCCACCCACTCTGTTCTCCTCCAAATCCCAGAGCAAATGATTGTGGTTTGTGCAGCTCACCCATCGGTGAGGATCGCAATCCAAGCGCATTGGCTGTGTCGCGGTTTTGCGTACTTAGTTTCAGGTGATCGGATTGGCTTGTGCCTGAGCTTTGTGTGACATAGTTCTCCAACCATTGAGATAACGACAAATCTGCATTCACGTTATCTTGAATCACTCGACTACCTACTGCGTCTGATATACCAGACAACACGGTTCTCCCATAATTCGCGAGTGACTTCTCAGCTGCCAGTCTTAAACCTTCGTCTCCGACTTTCACGCTGAAACTAACTGTTGCGATCCGAAGTTTCGGATCGCTGGCCGACACGATAACCATCGTTTCACCTTGTCTTTGAGGTGTTAGATTCAACTCAGTGCCGGCCCATTCCAATTCAACAAGAGATGGCTCCATGACCTCGACGTGATACGTCAGAGGATCGCCATCTCGATCTATAAATAAGTGTTCAAAATCCAGTCCGCTTGAGGCACCACCGACTTCCAGCAGAACATCAGGAAGTGCAGCGACGACCTCTGGCATGGTCTCCACATAGGTGGTGAACATATCGCCGGTTCTTCGGCCATCTTCCAATTGCACGACCACCTGCATCAGAACGTTTCCAGGCTCATAGCCCCGCAGGATAAGCTCGCCAGCATCTCCACTCACCTCACCAGTGGCGATCGAACTATCCAAGCTCTTGACCAGAATATTCTCAATGTCGTAAGCATCCAAGGAACTGCTCGAGTCGTTCAGGGCGACGAAGAAATCCTCTCCAGCGGTAACGACTTGATCATCAATTTGCAAAGCAAAACGCGGTTTTCCGCTACTAGTAGCAGGGGCAGTTACACTTACAACGAAAGTGTGGTCCACCTCACTTCCAACCCCGTCAACTGCTACTAGCGTGACTTGTGTAACGCCAGCAGACACACCAAACAATGTGAGTTGCAACGCGTCTTGAGAGAGGATGGCCAATACCACGGTCTCGTCTTCGGGTATGGCCGAATTAATGGTTACAGTACCATCGGAGTCAGAGAAGACGTTTGAGATATTTAGATCCAAAAACTCCGACACCTCCATGCTAACGGTCCCAATCGGATTGGCGACAACTGGATCCCGGTTCGCTTGTACCGTGATAGTCGTTCCTAGTGTGAACTCCAGTCCACCTCTATCCGTCGCTGTGATCTGTGCTTCCGTCGACCCTAGTGCTTTCCCAGTGAGCTGAATCATGCCCCTGGCGTTGGTAGAAACATCTACCACCGTATTTTGATTGACGGTAGCTCTGAATCTGAGGCGACCTGCGTCAAAAGAATCAGGGTCCGAGAAGTATTTTGAAAAGTCAAACACTCTTGCGGTATTCAGCCAAGCCGTTATCCCTGGAATCCGTCCGTTAGTCGTGTTAGTCGGATTGGCGGCAGGCGCTTCATTGACGTTGCCTACGTTGACGGTCACCTCTACGGAATCCGTAGCACCCCAAACATCTTCAACAATCAAGTAGAAAACGTAGCTTGTCTTGGTCTCGAAGTCAAGATTTGCACCGGCCTTAAGAAGGATCTGTCCAATCTCACTGGGATTTGAACTTAACTCAAAAACATCAGTGAATCCATCTATTCGATACTTCAATTCCTCATTCGAATCAGCATCAGTTGCAACCAATGGCGTTCCGACTTTAGTACCGGCCGTAGCATCCTCATTCACGGTGTAATTTGCAGATACAACGCCATCGCCGAAGCTAGGTGGATTATTTGAGCCGGGGTCGCTGACAATCACCCTAAAGACGAGCGATCCAGTGTTGCTACCTTGATCCACGTAAGTGACTGATATGTCCGTCTGCCCTCTTCGTAGACCTTGAATCGTGAGTATGCCAGCATCGGATAAGGTAACCGTTGAAATCGTTCTATTTCTAGGGCTCGCCGTAAAATCAAGTGCTAGTCGCTCGGGATCTTGTACGTATGCGTTTAGGTCTACAGTTGCACTGCCTCCAATGGATACTCTGATATTTTTTGACAGCGTTGAATCTTCAATAGGCGGTTCGTCTACATTGGTTACCTGCACCACAGCCGTTGCGCTAGCCACACCACCAAATCCATCAGCAACCGTTAACGTAAAGGTGGGACTTACTCCTGCTTCAAAGTCGAAACCAGGTTTACAATGCGAAGCGCCAACAGTAGTTGAGGCGTCCACCGCCGCGATTTCTGCCGTCCATCGTTTATTTGCCATATCTCTCTTGGTTTCAACATAGAGACATGCGCCATTTCTTACTAGGATATCGTGCTCATAAAAAGACTGCCGCGTCGCCCCAGCAAGTGAGAATTTCAGCAGATCGTTGTGGGAGCCATCCGTTCTCAACGAGTCGTCAATATCGTAGGCATAGGTTGTTCCGATTGCCGTGGTGTTTTCTGGTACCGTGAAACTTAAACCGGTAGCACCGGCAACAAATATCGGAGGCGTATTAGCACCAATTTTTACATTGACGTGAACGACGTAATAGTCACTCGTCTGCCGACCACCGCTATCTTCAAGTTTGACTTTCACCACGTTCGTTATGGATCGAGAAGTAGTGATCCTGCTTGCGTCAATGGATAGGTTCACCACCGAATTGTTAACGACGGTAGCCGTAACAAGATGCTCTAGATCATTAGTCAGTGTTGAGGCATTTGTGCCTGTCGCATAAGTCCCTGTACCGTCCCTATTAGTGATCTCGAGCGTGTCAGCGTCTACCGAAACGGTGGCTCCTTCCGGGTCAAAATACTGACTAGCGACCGATAGACTTCGAGTTCCACTACCGATGAAATAGATGTCTTGGTCAGGTTCACCGCTTCGGGGTTCGATTCTTCTCTGTGGCGCTTCATTGACATCTTGGACATACACAACCACCACGTAATACCCAATTTCCACCTCAACGCTGTCTACTTGTGTGGTGGCATAGATGGTCACGTCGTGGCGTCTTGGACCTTCTTCATAGTCCAGACGTTTGCCTTCCTGCATCCCAAGTATCGGCGGCTTGGTATTGCCAAGACCTGCACTAACCTTGAAAATTCTCGCGCTGGTAGGATCCAGCCTATAGCTCACATCTCGCGGTTCTACCGCCAATTGATTGGGGATGACTCGGTCCTCGGCCATTTTCCCGTTGATGTCGCTAAAAACGGATTCGATTTCCTGTACGTTAGTCGATCGAGCAGTCCTAGAGAAAAAAGACTCAAAGGACAGCGAGAACGTGAGACTTGCGTTATCACCTTGACGATCTGTAACCGTGAACGTATACATCCCCGTTGAGGCATTTGACCTGGTAGGCGTTCCTGTGAGCCTATGAGTGTCGGCATCAAAACTCAAACCAGGTGGTAACGAAGGGGTAAATGAATACCTGAATGGCTTGTTGCCTGTACCTGAGGTAGGTCTTGGAAACGCTCCAGATATACTCGTAAATTCCAGACCTACGTGTAGCGTGAATTCATTCGGTGTGATTACGTTCGTACCAAAGGTTGGTGCTGAGTCGGCAATCGTTGTGGCGGTATCTGTATCAGTTACTATGACGGCGTTGTTCGCACCTCTCGCCATGATTCGAACCGTGTAGGTAGTGCCAGGCCTCAGGTTATCAATTACATGTCCATTGGTTGGCATCGCCGTGATCACTTCGCCGGTATTGAAGCTACGGTTTCCAGTGCCTTCGTGGTACTGAATCAGGTAATTCTGCGCACCCACTACCGACCGCCACCGTATAGTAATTTCACCATCTCCGCGAGTTGCGACAAAGCTCAAATCTGTAACGGTGGTGGCAAAGCCAGGTCGCCCAAGAATATCCGCAAATGTGATTTGTCTGGATTGCGCATTAAACGCGGTCACTCTGATTTCATAAAGAGTGTCATTATTCAATCCAGTAATGGTCTCACTTGTGGTTGTGATCGCAGTAGTTGTTGGAAACGCGGATGTCCTACCATATCGGCGATGTGAGACGGTGTAGCTTGTAGCACCGGACACTGCACCCCATTGCACAGCGATGGCTGAATCTTGGACCGTCGTTACCAGCGACGGGATGGTAATTGCACCGGTAATGGCAATCGAAAAGAGAATTTCAGCCGTGTCCTCGTCTGCGTCGGTGGCTATATATTTGTAGGCCCTAGCGTTCTGTGCAGTTGTTGCTATTCCTTGGATTTTGCGAGAAGTCGCATTAAAGGTCAGGCCTGCTGGTAACGCAGGTGTAATTGAGTAAGTTATCGGCGGATTGCCTCGACGCGCCTCTGGAAATGGCGCGGAAGACTCGTAGTATCTACCAGCTCTAATGGCAATACCACCAATTTGGTCCTGCGCGGTAAATATAGGATCGGTATCGAAGAGTGTAGAGGCAGTGAAAGTTCTGGTACTAACGAGCACAGAAGCACTGTTATAGGCCTCTAGAATGAGTGAGTAGTGGGTACCTCTTTCCAATCCGGTGATAGTGTGTGTCTGTAGGTCTTCTGCATTGCCAGAGTAGGTAATTGATGTACCACAAGCTGGATAGGTTGCGTCAGAGACTTTCTTGACTTTGAAACAATACGACTCAGAACTTTGCAATCCTGGCCACTTGATCATCAGACTTGTGTCACCACTTACGACCTCACTGATCTTTAGCGTTGACGCAGCGGTTACCGTTATGTTAAAGGTCAAAGACGCAGTGGTAACGGACGACGCACTATCTGTAACGGTCCATGTATATTCCGTTTCTGCCTGTGCTTCTGTCGGACGCCCACTCAGTACTTTAGTCGCATCGTTAAATACCAGACCATCCGCCAAAACACCTTGAAAGTCATAGGTATACGGAGTAACGCCACCAGCGGCGGAAGGAAGTTCACGAGGATTGAGTCTTTGTCCGACCTCTAGACTGATATCGCCGACGGTGGCAGTACCGAATGTAACTTGTGCAAATACAGTCGCTGGCAATAGCATGCAGAGCGCGACGAAACTCCCGCCCAAACATCTCTTGATGCGATTGATCATACCTGTGCAATTCCTTTGCATCATTAATCCTCCATGGATTCGCATTGTGTCGCGACGGACGCGACTTTCAATGACTACATGCGGTATCTCAATTACAGGGTTCACAAGCTATCTTAGTCAAAATCAACCTTCTTTCTAAGGCAATCCAGTGAGCAAAATCAATTGTTCATTTGCCACGTTTACGCCAAATTAAAAGTTTTTCGCCACCTCTTCAGAAAGATTGATTTGGGATATTCAAAAGGTCGGAGTTTCCTACTTAGGTTCCAGTCATTCACAACCTAGAAGCTTATTGGAATATGTTTAAATCCTTTATGGAAAATGTTGGATTTCCGAATTACTTTGTTGAGTAAATTACAAACTCTGTAGAGAAAGTGAAACTTTCGGATTTATCGTTGAGTATTCCGTAGATTCCTAAAGAGTTTGAAATTCGAGCACTGTCGAGAGATGTTGGAATATTGCCTCGCGCACGAGCTTTACTTTGCTAGATATTTGAGCAGAAGGTGAGCTATGCTTACAAGTTCCAGAGCGGATACCGGTCCCAGAGCTGGAGTCCAGCAGTTATCAACGCTTTCGTGCACCACTCAAAGACATTGCTTTACTGAGTCTATTGAATGTTGACCGGAACATCCTGAAATAGCCTTAAACATCCACACTGACGCTCGGTCCGCGCATTTTTGAGAAGTCCCTCTTCCGGATTTACCCGAAAGAACACTAGTGGCGAACCTTCTACCACACACTTGAACCTGTCACTGTCTTGCGTTTTGTGACCTCAATGACAAGGCACTCATGCCGTTCAACTGAATTTCGTTGCGAGAATTCCTAGATCGAACCGCGAATCATCTTTAGAGGACACAAAAAGCTATAGCTCGTGCTTACATAAAAGGATTCTCAAGTTTAAAAAACGCATAACTGAATTCGTTTTCGCAAGTTACAAAAATATTTATATGCGTCGCATTTTTACTAATTTCAATAGATTTTTAAGATCATTGGGCGTCTTAGTGACTACTTACTTTCATTTATAGAAAGTAGATAATTATTAATCTCTCGTTGATATTTCAGTTTGTTAACATCGACATGGAAATATCTTTAATTTCATTTCAACGGTTTTGTGAAATTACTATGAACTAGCGAATTTCAAGGAGACAGGTTGCTCAGCGAATTACCTGGTATAGGTCTGTTCCTACGCAAAGTTGGGCGAGTTAGCTCGACATTCCTGACATCACTCAAAAACGTCTGCTTGTTAGAAATGAACCTTCTACAGGCCAGTCGCGAGACTCTCAGGCTTGTTATAGACTCGCCTCAAATCTCCTCTTGACCAATTCCTAATTTAAGCTTGAGATCATTAAGTACTTTTTGTTGGCTTTCCTGTAACTTAGGAAACTTGGGTTTCATATCAGCAAGTGTTTTTGAGATTGCGTCTGCTACCAAGAGTCGAGTAATCGGTTTGTAGTCCGCAGGAAAGACATACCATGGTGCAACTTCGGGATTAGTCATACTAATAGCTTCTGAATATGCGACCAAATATTGATCCCAATAGGTTCTTTCTTCAACATCAGAAGGATCGAATTTCCAGAGCTTATTCGGATTCTGGAGTCGGGCCATGATCCGCCGCATCTGTTCCTGCGGTGAAATGTGTAGGAAAATCTTGAGAATTTGCGTGCCATTTGCCGCGAGATGGCTTTCAAAGTCATTGATTTCACTAATTCTTTGACCCCAGAAATCACCTGTGGTGTCTTCGTGTGGGATCATTCGCTTTCTTAGTAGATGAGGGTGAACTCGAACTACGGTCACCTCTTCGTAGTATGAACGGTTGAATACGTGAATGAATCCTCGAGGCGGCAACTTGTCCCAGAACCGATGGAGATATGTGTACTCAAATTCTGCCGTGGTAGGAACACCAAATCCATGAACTCGTAATCCCTGTGGGTTGATACCACTACATACATACTTAATCGTGCTGTCCTTGCCGGAAGTATCCATTCCCTGCAATATCACCAAAAG
>MKWU01006028.1_pt1 | contig 12626 bp, 10 predicted proteins | sample 809101 | NCBI WGS metagenome assembly MKWU01 (sample SAMN05860141, study PRJNA318959) | sponge metagenome | host: Aplysina aerophoba | place: Slovenia: Piran, Adriatic Sea, Gulf of Piran | collected 2013-05-07 | reverse complement strand
AGGGTGGCTATTCGCCAATGTTACGAGCAAACAATATTGGTGAACACGGACTACTTCTTGAAGACTTGATATACGTGCCGAATAGCAAGATATCTCTGAAGCAACGAATCGTTCCGAATGACGTCGTTGTGGCAGCATCAAGCGGAAGTATCTCGGTTGTAGGAAAAACGGCGCAAGCGCGGCAAGGATTCGATGGCGGGTTTGGCGCTTTCTGCAAAGTGTTGCGGCCTGGACCTGATGTAGACCCCCACTACTTCGGCCACTACTTCAAAACGGCCTCCTACCGGCACGTCGTTTCGCAGTTGGCGGCTGGTGTAAACATAAACAACCTAAAGAAGGAGCATTTAGACAATCTGCGAATCCCCCTCCCGCCCCTCGCCGAGCAGAAGCGGATTGCGAGGATTCTGGATGCGGCGGACGCCTTGCGGGCGAAGCGCCGCGAAGCCCTCGCCCAACTCGACACCCTCCTCCAATCCACCTTCCTCGACATGTTCGGCGACCCCGTCACCAATTCAATGGGGTGGGAGGTCGAGGGATTCGACAATTGGCTCGAAAAGATTGACAGCGGCTGGAGTCCCAAGTGCTTGAACAGAAAAGCACATGTTGGTGAATGGGGGGTGCTGAAGCTGGGTGCAGTTACATGGTGCGAATTCGATCAATCTGAACAGAAAGCACTGCCTCCAAGCCTTGCTCCTCGCCCAAGTCTGGAAGTTGCTCCGGGAGACTTACTATTTGCGCGGAAAAATACTCACGATTTGGTTGCTGCAGTAGCTTACGTGCACAGGGTAAGGCCGAGACTCATGCTTTCAGACCTAATTTTCAGACTACGCCTCAAGTCTGGAATCGAAGTGAAGCCAGTCTTCTTGTGGCATTTGCTGATCCAGCCTAAGCAGCGCCGAGCCATTCAGAAACTTGCAGGTGGATCAGCGGGTTCAATGCCAAATATCTCCAAGGCGAAGCTCAAGACGCTGAAGTTGATCAAGCCCCCGGTCGACCTCCAACAGCGCTTCGCAGCTATCGCAAAAGCCGTCGAGCAACAGAAGACCGGTCAGCGAGCCCACCTCGCTGAACTGGACACGCTCTTCGCCTCGCTACAATCCGATGCTTTCCGCGGAGACCTCTGAGCTGCATGGAAATCTCCGCCAACTTCGCGTTCCTGGAACAGGAGTTCCCGCATGCGGCGGAGAGCGCAAGCTTTGCGGAGCACCATGTCTACGGCGACCCGCGGGCGTCCTGCTTCCACGCGCGACATGCGCTGGAACGCTTGGTCAAACGTGTCTACCGGGTCGAGAAGACCCTGAGCCCACCGAAGGTCACAAACCTGGACGGCTATCTCAGCGAGCCCGCCTTCCGTGCGATCGCGCCCGACGTCGTGTGGCAGAAGGCGGAGTACATCCGTCAGGCGGGCAACGTAGCGGTACGCGGCAACAAGACACCCGCGCCGGAGCAGGCGTTGAACGTCGTGCGGGAACTGGCGCATGTCCTCTACTGGGCGGGCCGCACCTATCTGCGAAAAGGGGCGGAGAACCTTCACGGAAAAACCTTCGACGAGTCCCTTGTCCCCACACTGAAACCCGGCACCACGCCAGCCAGCGTCGAAGAACTGGACTTCCTCAAGAGCCAACTGGATGCAGCCGACGACGCGCGCAAGGAGATCGAAGGCGAGCTGGAGGCGTTGCGTGAACGGCTCGCCGCCATCAAGGCCGAGAACGAAACCGTCCCCGAGACCCATGACTGGAACGAGAGCACAACCCGCAGGCTGATCATCGATCTGGCCTTGCAGCGTGCCGGCTGGCCGCTCGACCGGGAACACGACCGTGAGTACGAAGTCACGGGCATGCCGAACACCTCGGGTCTCGGTTACGCCGATTACGTCCTGTGGGGAGATGATGGCAAGCCGCTGGCGGTGGTGGAGGCGAAAAAGACCACCGTCAATCCGGCAGTGGGTCGACAGCAGGCCAAACTCTACGCGGACTGCCTGGAGGCCATGCACGGCCAGCGCCCAATCATCTTCTATACGAACGGGTACAAGACCTACCTCTGGGACGACCGTGCCTACGCGCCGCGAGTCGTCGCCGGCTTCTACAAGAAGGACGAGCTGGCGTCACTGCTGCATCGCCGATCTCACCGCGAACCGCTGGACGCTTCGGGCGTGAAGGACGCTATTGCCGGGCGGTACTACCAGAAGCGGGCCATCGGGAGTATCGGCGAACAATTCGGACAGGCGCGGCGCAAGGCGCTGCTGGTGATGGCGACCGGCAGCGGCAAGACCCGCGTGGCGATCGCGCTGGTCGACCTGCTGCAGCGGGCAGGCTGGGTGAAGCGGGCGCTGTTTCTGGCGGACCGGATATCGCTGGTGAATCAGGCGGTGGGGGCGTTCAAGGCCCACCTGCCGGAATCGAGCCCGGTGAACCTGGTGACGGAGAAGGATACGGCTGGCCGGGTCTACGTCTGCACCTATCCGACGATGATGGGGGTGATCGACGAGACGACGGGCACCGAGGCCTGCTTCGGAGTCGGGCATTTTGATCTCGTGATCATCGACGAGGCGCACCGTTCGGTGTATCAGAAATACGGAGCCATATTTCAGTACTTCGACTCGCTGTTGGTGGGCCTGACCGCGACGCCTCGGGATCAGGTCGACCGGAACACCTATGAACTCTTCGACCTGGAGCCGGGCGTGCCCACCGACGCGTACGAACTCGCGACCGCGGTGATGGACGGCTTTCTCGTACCACCGAAGGTTGAGCAGGTGGATCTCCGGTTTCCACGGGAGGGCATCGACTACGACTTGCTCAGCGAGGAAGAGCAGGCACAGTGGGAGAGCCTGGACTGGGGCGACGACGAGGACGATGACGGGCTGCCGGAGCGGGTCAACGCCTCCGCCATCAACAATTGGCTCTTCAACAGCGACACGGCCGACAAGGTGCTGCAACATCTCATGCAGCACGGCCACACGGTCGACGGTGGCGACCGGCTGGCCAAGACAATCATCTTCGCGCGCAATCACGAGCATGCGAAGTTCATCGAAGAGCGGTTCAACCGCCACTACCCGCAGTACGCCGGGCACTTCGCCCGCGTCGTCGATCACTACGCCACCTATCCGCAGAGTCTGATCGACGACTTCTCGCGGAAGGACAAGGCGCCGCACATCGCGATCTCCGTGGACATGCTCGATACCGGCATCGACGTGCCCGAGGTGGCCAACCTGGTTTTCTTCAAGCCAGTCTACTCGCGGATCAAGTTCTGGCAGATGATCGGGCGCGGCACGCGACTTTGCCCCGATCTGTTCGGACCCGGGGAGAACAAGCACGACTTTCGCGTCTTCGACTTCTGCTTCAACTTCGACTTTTTCCGAGAGCAGCCGGAGGGGATCGAGCCCGGTGGCGGCGTCCCGCTCGGCACGCGGATCTTTCGTGCTCGGGTGCAGTTGCTGACTAACATCCAGACCGCGCCGGACCTGGACCCGGAGGCGGCGCTGGCCGGGGCGTTGACGACGGAACTGCACGGGGAAGTGGCGGCGATGAACCGCGAGAACTTCATTGTGCGGATGCAGCTTGAAGCCGTCGAGCGTTTCCAGCAGCGAGAGTCATGGGAGCGGCTCACCGTATCCGACGTCGAGATTCTGCAGAGTGAGGTTGCCGGATTGCCCAGCGAGATCGAGACCGACGACATCGAATCGCGCCTGTTCGATCTCACGGCGCTGAAGATGCAATTGGCCTTCGCCGAGGGTGACACGGGCACATTCGAGCAGCACCGCCGACGGGTGGTGGAGATCGCCATGCTGCTCGAAGAAAAGACCGCGATTCCCGCGGTGGCGGCCCAGCTCGCCTACCTGGCTTCAGTGCAGGAGAACGCCTTCTGGGAAGGCATCGGCTTGAACGGTCTTGAGGAACTGCGCATGCGCGTGCGTGGCCTGGTGCCTTTCCTGGACAGGAAGTCGCGCAAGATCGTCTACACCGACTTCCAGGACGAGATCATCGCCGTGCGGCAGGGCACCGCCGAGCACATGCCGAAGATGACCGGGGTCCAGTACGAGAAGAAGGTGCAGGAGTACCTGAAGAACCATCTCGACCACATCGTGGTCCATCGCCTCCGGACCAACCAGCCGCTCACGGGTACTGACCTGCAAGGACTTGAGCAGACACTGGTCGAGATCGGCGAGGACGACGGACATACGCTGTTGACAGGCCTCCTGGCCCGGAGCGACGCGCCCTCACTGGCCCATTTCGTGCGGAGCATGGTGGGGATGGACCGCGCCGCCGCGCAGGTGGTCTTCTCGGAGTTCCTCTCCAACCGAAGCCTGACCACGCCGCAGATCCGTTTCATCGAAATGGTGATCGACCAACTCACGGCGCGGGGTGTCATGGAGCCATCGGCGCTCTACGAGGCGCCGTTCAGCAGCGTGCATGCCGGCGGTCCCGAGGCGTTGTTCGCCGGAAATAGCAACGTGATCGAACGGATATTCGAGAAGTTGAAAGCTCTTCAGCGCGAACCACTGGCCGACGCCGGCTAGGAAAACCGGTCCCCGAGGTCGCCGAGAACCTATCGGTGGCGGCAACCGAAGCATAGAACCATACTTGGTCCTAGAAAATGTAATGAAAAAACTTGAGACGAAATAGGCAAGACGACATGGTACAGATCCAGCAGGAATCGCACACTAGGACCACCTCCACGCTACTTCCTGTTTACCGTAGAGAAAAGTCAGGAGCTGTTCGATGAGCGAGGCTGTCTTCGGCCTTATCGGTGTTCTGGTTGGCCTCATTTTTACTTGGGCAAAAGATATCTGGTCCGGACGGATTGCCCGTAAGCGGCGAGCCCGGTATCTGGCTATGCGAGTGGTTTGCATCTTGGATGAGTATGTGCATCGGTGTACAGAAGTTGCGATGGACAATGGGCAACGTAACAAAGACGGATACCTTGAGACACAGATTGCTCGTCCGTTCCCGCCGAGCTATCCGTCGGATGTTGATTGGAACAGCATCAATCATAAACTCATGTACCGGCTGCTTACTCTTACAAATCGCGCCGAGGCGGCAAACCGGATCGTGGAATCTGCAAGCGAAAATGCCTTTCCACCGGACTATGACGAGGTGTATGAGGAGCGGCATTATCAATACGCGAAACTTGGGCTTGCTGCCATAGGACTGGCCCAAGAAATCCGTCGAAAATACGGGATTCTGGACGAAGAGTTAGCAGGCTGGAATCCGGTGGGATATCTCGAAAAAGTGAAAGCTGGCGTTGAGGAACTACGTCGTGGTCGCATGGCGAGTTTAAACGAACTCATGAAATCGACGGAAACTACGGCCGGCCATGAAGTGTCTTGAAGGTAAGGCGACAACCCACGCCGGTCACCTCGTCGCCCCGATGGGCGCGCCTAGCTTTTGTAGGGAGTGGACTGGGGATACGAGAGCCCGACGGATATCGATTTCACGCAAGTCTGGCGGTGTTCACGCGGCAGTGACAAGACACCCGCGCTCCCAGGCAGTAGCGTTGCAGCTTGTGGAGCCAGAATGAACAAACGGAGACGGCGACCGTCGCTCCCGGGCACGACTTTCGCGTTACGTCGCGACTTGAGCACCCGCGGGTACGCTCCAATTGAATTCAATCCGCTTTTCAAGTGATAACTCTTAATTGGAGCGACGGACGACGGTACTCGAAAAAACGTGGTTTGTAGCCAAATATTTGTGTTGGATATTTGGTAGTTTCAAAATCGACTAAACGTGCCCGCCATTCATGGCGGGCTCGGATCGTGGCGCGGCGCTCCTGGCCGTCCCTGGCCCCGCGTCGCGCCACTAGGCCCGAAAGGGCTGTCCACACGCACCCTCGCTCTTACCGGTCCCCCGTCGTGGCTGCGGAAGGCCTGACATCCTGATGGTCAACGGTAAACTGGCGCTGATGATCATGAAGGCAGAAGCCTGGCAGCGTCAACGAGAGCAGATCGAATTCACCCGAACCGTTGCCGACATCCGCAAGAGGTTGGATCAAGCCCGCCGCGGGGCGGGCGTCGAGGCCAGCGACTCCTTTGAAATAGTTGGCGCCGGCGAGAAATGAATAGCTACCGGATAGTCATCGCGCCCCTTGCTAAAGTCAACATCCGAAAGGCGCATGACTGGCTGAAATCGGCGGATTCCACTCACGCCGCAAAGTGGCTAACGGGCATTTCCGGCAACTGGCAACCGTCATAGCTTCGATGCCTTCTCTTTCCACAGCCTACCAATCCTGCTGGCTGACTTGGCCACGCTGATGCTTAACACCACGCACGTGCCGGACAACCCTGAGCATCGCTTCACCGCCGCTTCCCCAACCGGGTCCGTTCCACTGTGAGCCGTTGAACTGCTCGATGTTTCCAGTACGCGTCCAGACCAAATAACACTAACCAACTGAAACGATCGCCTTATTGGCCGAGTCGCCGCGTGACGTTCCACGCAATGGCGCTCAACGTCGGGTTGCGTACAACTTGCGTAGAACTTCAATTGCGTCGCCAAGATAATCCGGGATCGGTCCGCGTTTCCAACGAAACCCAACGTGGTTTGCAGGATGAGCGGTTCGAAGGAACAATACGCTGTCACCCCGCCGTACTTCCGCAAACCTCGCTGTCTGACCTTGTCTTCCATTCTTCGCCTTGTAGACGGTCTCTGTCTTATAGAGCTTGGCAATGCTCCCAAAGGCTGGTTTTCCCTGAGTGACAATCACGTCTGGCTGCAATGTGGCAATGATGGACTTGGTGTGGCGTTTACATTCCTCGACCATAATTGGCGTCGACTGTGAATTTGCTCGGTTCGAAACAGGCCGACATCGGACCGAGTTGGTCAGGGCGAACTGCATGCAACGCTTTTCCCGGGGTGTCGTTGGGTCGAGTAGACCTTCCAATTCGATATCTGTTCCCCCCATGTGGGGATTCTGCCGGTGAAAGCAGGCTTCGCGAAAGGCCCTTTGAGTATCTTCAAACTTTTCTGGTTTTTGGTCGGATTTGGGCCGTTCCATGGATACAAAAAGGATCCGAGCTAGTTTGTTTTGGATCCTTGCCTGACCGTACTCGTGGCCGACATAGGTCCAATCGCCCTTGCTGATCGGGACCTTGCCCAAGATTTTCTCGATGCTTAGTTTGCACTGGGTATCGAGTGAGCCGCAGCGAAAACACTCGTCGGACGCGCCGATACCGAGCTTCTCTTGCAAGGCCTTGACGGCAATACGCGCTGGCGTCATTTCACGGTCAATTTGATCCCGGCAATGCATTGCGTTGTTGCTCCTGAATCTACGCGTTCGTGCGTCAGATGAATTCGGCTGCACCGTCGGATTTGATGCGTATACCACTTTCAGTTTGGGTGTAGAAGGTCGAACCGTCGGCAATTTTTGAGCGCAGCCCTTTGGCATGGACGTTATCGAAGATCATAAACGTCGCATTTTCCTGTGCCCCTGAAGTGGCAAACCCGGTGTCGACCGTCATGCCACCGCAATCGCATTGCAAAAAATGGTCATGCAAATGCTCACCACCTCGGCCTTGCTCCCAAGCATATAAGCGCAATTTGTAGCCCGTCGGGATTGTGCCCAGTGCCCAGAGTCTTAAAGTTCGTCTCCTCGATCAATTTCATGTTCAGATATCGGCGCAGTCCCCAGTGGGTACCCTGGACGTGTCCCAGCCGCGCCCCTTACATGTAGTATCCATACCGAATCTGCGGCGTATCCGCGTCCGTGAGGTACTTCATGATTTCCCCCACCTTGCGCGAGCAGCCCAGCGTAACGGGATACTTGCCGTCAAACTGCGTGTTGTTCCAGTTCATCTTTGTCAGCCCAAGAATCTCCCTGGCAATGAAATTCGGGGATTCCTCGCACTTGACACTGCGTAGCTCGATGGGCTGGGGGACATAGAGGCCAGGGTAAGTCTGGTAGTACCAGACGGAACCTCTCGTATAGAGCAACTGCCGGTCCGCGTCCAGTTGAGCCAAGGTTCCCCTGTAAGGTGGATAATTGCCGTCGCGGAACAGGCGCAGTTTCGAATCCATCACTGTTACGAAATCCACGCTGTCAATCTTCACAGCGCTCGCTGCTGATTCCAACCCCTCGATCTCGTCATCGCTGAAATTGGACGACTTGTGAATGACTACCCGGGCCGGGTACGTCCTTAGCGCTATCCGATACTCATTGAGGGCCGCTGCCAGCAGGTCATGCGCTTGTTGTGCGGAAAGCCTGGGCACACGGTCGTCCTTATCAATGTCAACTGGTGTGCCTCTCAATATCAATCCGTTTCCCAATTCATCGAAGATTTGCGCTAGGCTGGTGCTTAGTGTCTGGCGATCCCTACTGCGATAGAAGGAAATGCCGACCGCGCATGAGGATGCCTTGGCGTTGTCTTGATCCAGCTTCCAAGGAATCGTAGGGCCGGACTTGTAGTAAAGGGCCGTGCAGAAATTCCACGCTTTCGTTGCGTCGTCCTGTTGCCTTGCCACCTTTTTCACGTCGAGAGTCACCTGGCGAATCAGCTGCAACGGTTTAGCCAGCGGCATCGCCCTGGCCTTCAGGGCACGCCTGAAGTTCAGTTCTTCATATTGATTCTCGCCATCTTCAAGAGTTTCTTCACCGAGCGGCTCCTCAATAGCAATAGCTTTGTACAGTTTCTCGGGAACAACGCAGACAATTACGTCCACATGCCGGTTCTGCGCCAGAAACTTTATGTTCTCATAGTAGCAGTCGATTGCTCTGAGCACCTTTTTGGTTCTATCTCCTATGTCCAAAATTTCCTTTACTTCCGAGTTTTTCAGCGTCCGCGACAGATCGGTCGAAAACTTCATATCTGTGCCAAATCCGCTCTTGCGATTGAATCCGAAGAATGGCAGCCGAAGATTTTCCTGCTTGACGTCCGAAGCGGCAGCAATAACGCCGCTGCATCGCTTGATCCACTTGTCGAGAAGGTCGATACAGTTGGAGGTTCCGATTCCGGCTACGTAGATTTCGCTGCGGCGCGTGGCTTGCAACTGATCGAACACCCCATACTCCGCAATGCCACGTCGGGGACATACATGCGTGCCGTTGGCGAACAGCAACCGCGGCTCACGTAAGTGCTCGATAATCACAGAAAACCGAGCCTTCCCTGTTCTACTTGGTCGCCTTCCTCGACCACGGCCAACGATTCCCACAAGCCCTCATTCAGATACCTGCTACCCTTGAGTTCCAAAATCTGACCAAAGGTCAGTTGAGGCGAGGAAGCCGCCCCTTCGGCGAAAAGGTCTTTGGAATCCAGTTCGCTAAGCCATGAACAGAGGAAACGAAACTGATCGAAAACGGACCTGTTTTTCTCCATTCGCTTCAGACCACTGATCAGCTTGTCACCAAACGCTGACCGCCTGAAATTCTCCCCGTAGCTAAAGAACCAGTCTGGAGTGATGGACATATACCATGCGTCGGCCACTATCTGGAAGGTCACAGCGAACGCGAAGTGCCGCATCGAAAGAACCTTTTCCGGGTCATTGCGATTGAACTTTCTCTCAAAAACAGTTCGCCTCGCTTTCTTCCGCCCCGTCCAAGTAATCTTTCGCACATCGTCGGCATCTTCATCCGGAAGGAATATGAAGATGCGCTCCCTATGGTCCCAGAGTACGCGGTGCCGATAGAGTTTATGTTGCAAACAGAATCGCAGCAACGACTTGAACACGCGCTCGTAGTCTCCGTCTATAGAGAAGTATTCGCTGGGATCGAACGGCTCCACGGTGCCTTCGTCAACTAGGAAGGCAAAGGCATTGTTCGACTCTTCGAGGTTATGAAATGTGATGAGCTTGTTGGAATGGACCTCATAGTCAGACGGGACTCTACGTTCGACGCTCCGTACATACTGTCCAACCGCCTTTCTCTGGTTTCGTTTCCTCTTGCCATCGAATACCTCAGGCACCAGCTCAGCGATATAGAGAGATCGCGGAAAATACACTTCAATGAGATTGGCGGAAAGTGTCTCGGGTGGTTCCCTGGGTGGATCGAAATCTTGCTCGGCCAGCCCCACGTCACAGCCGCGCATGTACGAACCCAGAATATCGACGGCCCGTTTCAGCTTCTTTGGCTCAATGTTGGCCGCCTTGGTCGCTAGGTCAGTGAAATCAAGGATGTCTGACGAGGTATCAAAGGACAGATTCCCATCGCAAGCCTTTGCGATACTTCGCTGGGAATAGCTGCGTTGCTTTCGCGTCAGGATATAGATGATGATGCGATCATAGTCCTCGTGGAGGCCATGCTGGATCGCCGTGGTGATCGAATCCTTGATTTTTTTCAGCGATTTGTCCGAGGTGACCTGGATTGCCACCCGGGCTTCATCGTCCGCAAGGTCGATACCCGGGTAGTTCTGCTGCTCTTCCTCATTCAGGTTTCTTAGGTTCTTCAAGCCGTAAAGTTCTTTGAAGACACCACAAAATACGTCTTCGCAAATCCTATTGATATCCAAGTGGCCCATCGCCACGGATGTTTCCACTTCGTGACACAGACGGGAAAGCTCTTCACGGAATTGATTAAGTAACTCAGAATGCTTCAAGTGGTCTCCGGAATTCCCAGTGCGGTGCACATAATTCTACCCGACGCGTGAGAATCTAAGTTGGCTCACTCCGATCTCACCTTCGTGCTGTAAATCGCGTCGATCATGTCGCCGAGTTCCTCTACCAGTAGGGCGACGCCTTTGCGCTCCGTGAACGCGCGAGTGACTTCCGGCGCCAGCCAGGGCGAGGCCGTTTTCTGAAGGGCGATATCTTGTTTCGGATACCTCCATGCAAGCCACCCATCGTCATCGAATTTCCATCCTTCATCTATTTCCACCAGCCGGGCTCGCCAAACGTCGAATAGTTCGCCCATATCCCCACGTCGGACGCGGCGGTACGTGCCTTCCGGTTTTTGCTCGGCTGCGATCAAGCCGTAGCGGCCCCAGCCGCAATTCTCGCATTCAACCCGTAGGACGATTTCCACACCGGTGGAGCAATACTTGTTCTGGTTGGATTCGGATTGAACGCGGAACGTCCAACCGTAGTACCACTTGTTCTGCCCCCTGCCGTGAGCGTGGCGGATGTCGTCTGGATTCACCTCCTTTAGCGGACCCGATTCATCATCGACTGGTGGCGCGTGCGTGAGACTCCAGGAACGGTCGCCATCCTCGGTCAATTGTTGGCGCACGGATTCCCAAAATTCCCATTCAGTCTCGATGCTCAACTCCGTCATTGCTTCAGCGATACTGGGCGCAAGTTCGAAGTTGTACGTAGCGCCGTGCTTCTGCGCAAGCAGATTCTTAAGTTCCATGGTCAGTCCTCCAATGGACTTTCGCGTCAGCTTCCTTAGCAGCGCTTGATAGTGCGCGAGTATCTCCCGGATTTGAGGTACGCGTGCGGCCTCCTTGACGCAGTCATCGAGCCACACGAGCACATCCGACTTGTAGGAAACGAGTGCCACTTCATCGAGAGGGAGGTCTCCGAGCGACTCTGGACCTGGAGGGCCGCCATTTAGCGTTAGGTAGACTACCTTCGAGTTCGGCCGTTGTACGGCGTATTCGTGATATTTTGCCAACTGCCCAGGCAGATCGCGCGCGTGGATCTTGTTTTCGATCACGATGCGCGTGTCATCGGTCTCTATAAGAATGTCCACACGGCTATTGCTGTCGAGCCAGATCTCAGGTCGTACGCGCGCAGCATCAACCGCCATGTCGAAGATTCCGAACTGCGTTTCGAATCGGGCCAAGAAATGCCTCAAAAACATCGCCCCTTGGCCGTGTGAACCACTGGGGTTCAGCAATTCAGCCAGGATCGCGGAATGTGTTCGAACCTCGTCGGTCTCCCGACCGAGGATCGCGAACAGGTTGAAATTCTCGCCGGTGGCGGCCGCCAATGCATCGTGCTTGTCTTTGAGAACGCGGGATTGCGCCAATAACGCTTCTTCGAGCATTGGCATAGGTCCTTCTCAGCAAAGCCGCCGATGTCCGCCTTGCTCAGATGTTGTCACAAGACTTAGTTCCGAATCCCAAGGGGCTGCGTAACTCGTTGGGCCATTTCAACGTTTGGGTCGCCTTTGGTCAGCAGCGCAGCACATAAAACATCAAGAGTCATGCCTAGATAGCGCGGGACATCGGCTGTGTTGTCAGCGAATTCGACATTATAGCGCCGATCTGTCTGTCGTTAACACACAGCTCCTCTGTTCCGGTCTGAGGCAGGCCGCGCTGAGTATGCATGGTAAGAATTGGTGGACCCATTTCGGTGGAACTGCGCCGGTCGCAGGGATGCAGCAGGGGCTTGCGCGCTGTCATATCGTTGGGTAGGGTGTGTATTCGACTACACACTACTGGGCTGCAGACCAATGAGCCAACGAATCAATATCATCGTCCAGGATGACATTTGGCGATTTCTGAAGCGAATTCCGCACGGAGAGCGAAGCCGCACGATCAACCAGGCCTTGCGCGAGTGGGCTATCAACAGGCGTCGGCTCGATGCGATTGCCGAAATGGATGAGTACCGCGATACGATGGCGGCTGATCCTGTAACCTCTGAAGAAATTGTGCGCTGGGTAAGGGCGGACCGCGACGGCGCGCATTGATGGCCACGCTTGTCGTCGTCCCGGACGCCTCGGTCATTCTAAAGTGGGTTCTGCCGCCGGCGACTGAACCCGAT
>MKWU01006027.1_pt1 | contig 12629 bp, 9 predicted proteins | sample 809101 | NCBI WGS metagenome assembly MKWU01 (sample SAMN05860141, study PRJNA318959) | sponge metagenome | host: Aplysina aerophoba | place: Slovenia: Piran, Adriatic Sea, Gulf of Piran | collected 2013-05-07 | reverse complement strand
AGCGGCGGCCGCTCTTGCCGGCGTAGGCGATGTAGACGAGGCGGCTGTGCTCGAAATCCGGGTGCAGCACCACGTCGTGCAGCCCGCCCTGCCCGGCTTCCGCCACCGCCGCGGGAAGCCCGCCGATCGGCGCCGGGTCCAGCGTGCCGTCCGCCTCGACGTAGCGCAGCCGGCCGGGCCGTTCGGTAACGAGCATCCGCCCGTCGGGGAGGAACGCGAGCGACCACGGGTGCTCCAGCCCGTCGGTCAGGATGGTCACGCGCACCGCGTGCCGTTCGGTCTGCTGGATGGTGTACGCGCCGGGCGTCGTTGCGCTCGCAGCGCTCGCGCACACCAGCGCCGCCGCGGCCAGGCAGCCGCCGAGCCAGCGCATCCCCCCGGGAGCGCCGGCGTCCCGCTCGCCCTGGCCGAAGGCCAGAAATGGACGACCCACCGCCCGCCCGCGTGTGTTCAAGCGGGCGGGACGCCCGCGCTCCCGGGGGGATCGCCGGCGCGCACCCGCAATGACGACGGCATCCGGCGCGAGCCCTGCAATCATCGATACGTCCTTCGCCAACACGATCACGATGCCTCGGGGCCATTCGTCCGGCCGCGAAGCAGCGGCGTCGCGCCTTCGGGCAGGATCTTCAGCATGTCCGGGTCCGGCATCTTCGCATCCATGAAGTGCATCGCGAGGGCTCGCCGCGGCTCGCCGGTGCGGTTCTTGAGCGAGCGATGCGGCATCAGGCAGTGGTGGATCGCGAACCCGCCCCTGCGCACCTCGGCCGGCGTCGCGCCGGACTCCTCCAGATCGCGCACCGCGTAGTAGAAGCCCTTCTTCTCCGACTTGTCCCAGAGCTGCACGTGCTCGAGCCGCTCGCGGTGCCGGCCCGGCAGGTACCACATGCAGCCGTTCTCCACCGTCGCGTCGTCGAGGGCGAGCCACACGCTCACGGTGCGGTTCTCGGCGACGTTGAAGTAGTGGTTGTCCTGGTGCCAGCCGACCTCGCCGCCGGTGCGCGGCGGCTTGTAGAGCCCCTGGTAGTGGATCAGCCGAAGATCGGGACCGAGCAGGCACTCCACCATGTCGAGGAGCCGCGAGTCGTTGACGAGCATGCGGAAGATGGGGTGGCGCAGGTGCGCGGTGCGGACCTGGTACACCTGATAGTCGTCGTCTGAGTCCTCCCCGGACTGCACGTTCTCCAGGACCTTCTCTCGCGCAAGGCGCTCCACCGTCTCCATGTAACACGCGCGTACGTGGTCGATCTCGTGGTCGTCGAGATACCCGTCGACGACGAGGCAACCGTCGCGGTGGAACGACTCGACCTGTTCGGGTGTCAGCTTCATCGTCGGCGCGCTCCTGGAAACGCCGATGGGTCGTGGCGTGCACGATACCGGCGAGTCCGCGGCTCCGTCGAGCGTCCGGTCAACCTGGCGAGACTGCGCCTCGGACCGGCGCGACATGCTCGAAGCCACCCGATTCGTTCGTAACCCCGACACGTCGAATCGGGAGCAGCCTCGTGCGCTTCAATCAACGAACTCGCTCCGAAGACATGGCTCAACCGTGCAAACCCCGACCGCTCGAGGATTCCAGGCGGATCGGCAGGCGTTTCAGCGAGCGGCTCAGGACGAGCGGGTCCCACTCGAAGGTGTCGGTGGCGAGCGATGCGTTCGGGAATCGCTCCAGGAAGGCGCCGAGACCCAGGGCGCCCTCCAGGCGCGCGATCGCCGCGCCCAGGCAGTAGTGGATGGAGTAGCCGAAGCCGACGTGGCGGTTCGAGCCGCGCGCGACGTCGAACGTATCCGGATCCTCGAACCGCCGCGGGTCGCGGTTCGCCGACGCCTGCACGAGCAGAAGGCGCTCGCCCGGCTCGATCCGCCGTCCGCCGTACCTGACGGGCTCGGTGGCCTGGCGCCACATCGCCTTGATCGGCCCGTCGAATCGGAGGATCTCCTCGACCGCGCCCGTCATGTCCGACGGTTCGGCGGCGAGCGCCGACCGCGCCTCGACGTTCTCCAGGATTGCCTTCAGGCCGTTCGCGAGGAGGTTGCGGGTGGTCTCGTGTCCGGCGAAGAGCAGCAGCACGCAGGTGGCGACGATCTCCTCCTCCTCCAGCACGTCGCCGCGTTCCTCGGCTGCGACGAGGTCGCTCACCAGGTCCTCGCCCGGACGCGCGCGGCGCTCGGCGATCACGTCGCGCAGGAACTCCGAGAACTCGCGCAGGCTGCGCTCGGCCCGCTCGTGGCGGTCGGCGCTGTGCATGGCCCCGAAGACCAGGGTGAGGATGTCCGCCGACCAGCGCGTGAGGTCGCTCCGGCGCTCGTTCGGGACGCCGAAGAGGTCGCCGATGACGCGCACCGGAAGCGGGTTCGCGAAACGTTCCATGAAGTCGAGCTCGCGCTCGTCTCCCAGCTCATCGACCAGCTCATCGACGAGAGAGGCGATCCAGCCGCGCATGCGCTCGACCGCACGCGGCCGGAAGGCGTAGTCGACGAGCTTGCGCAGCCGCGTGTGGCGCGGGGGGTCGGTGAACACGATCCAGCGCGTAAGCACCTCGAAAGTCGCGCGTTCGCTCACCGTCGCGCCGTCCGTCCGGCGGCGCTCGAAGTAAGGGCTCACGCGGTCGGCGGACAAGCGCGGGTCGCGGAAGGCGGCGCGCACGTCGTCGTAACGGAGCACGAGCCACGCTCCGAGCCGCTCGTCGCGGTGCAGCGCCCCCGCCTCGCGCAGCCCCGCGAAGTGCGAGTACGGATCCGCCACGGCGTGTTCGGCAAGCAACTCGGTGACCTGCCCCATGCTCTGGACTCCTCGGCTCGTCAGGGCACGGGGAATGTAACCCGCATGCCCCGGCCGCTCCACAGGGGGCGCCCGAAGGCCTGCAGTCGAGGATGGACTTCGTGCATCTTGTCGAGGTCGCGTCCGAGACCGCCGGCTGCATCGTCCCCGGCAGACCCGGGGCGTGTCCGCTCTCGGCGGGGGCAGCGTCCGCGGTCAGTCGGGGGCGGCGCTCGGGTCGTTGTCGCCGAGAAGTGCGTCCAGCAGCCGGCAGTCGGCATCGGCGTCCCCGCACAGGCGGAGCATCCTGCGGAGGTCGCGCTCCAGAGCGACGAACTCATCTCGCTCTCGGCGAACATCGAGCAGGCGCCGCTCGCATATCGCCCTCACCTTCGCGCATGGCGCGTCGCGATATGACGCGAGGTCGAGCATTTCCCGGATGTCCGCCAGGGGAAAGCCGAATTTGCGGCAACGCCTGACGAACCGCAGGCGGACGACGTCGTCGGTGGTGTAGAGCCTGCGACCCGATCGCGACCGGGCGGGCCGCGGAACGACACCTTCACGCTCGTAGAATCGAATGGTCTCGACGTGAACGCCGCTCAGGTACGCCGCCGTTCCGATTGAAAGCATTCTGGAGATCCGAACAACCCTGTTCCGGCGGAAACACGGCTACTTTCCATGCGCACCGGAGAATGATTCCGATGCCCGTGTGCACGTGGCCATAGTGATGATCGCTGTAGATACAGCAAGACGACCGACATGGATTCCTCTACTTTCCCTTCTGCCGTGGCGGCACGTGGCGCCCGGACAGGGCACGGAAGCGGGAGCCCCCTCGACATCGCTGCAGCCGGAATCGTTCTCCACGATGCTCGCGTCCGACGAAAGCAAAGCTGGAACTGGTGCTACTCACCATACAAGAATTTATCTAACGTGTGTATGAGAAATTCCATTTTTAAGATGAGTTGTTTATAATTTCATGCAGTTTCGTGCCGTGCCGCCATCGCGATTCGCACGGTTTGCAAGTCCGGTTGACCCGGCGCCGGTCCGGGCCGTATGCCGGACGCCATTCGTCACGGTTCGTCCGACTCCCGGCCCGGCTGTGCGCATCCCGAGCCGGCCGGCGCAAGCCCGTGCTGCGCTGTCCAGAAGTCGCGCATCGTCTCGACCAGCGACCGATACGTGCGGTAGCGATGCTCGTAGTGCTCGCGCAGCGCGGCGTCCGGCTCGAACACCCGACGGACCCGGGTCATCGCGGCAACCCCGGCCTCGTGGTCGGCGAAGATGCCGGTGGCGACCCCTGCCCCGATCGCGGCCCCGAGCGCCCCGGTCTCTTCGCACTCGGTCACCGCCATCGGAACGCCCAGCGCATCGGCCATCATCTGCGACCAGACCGGGCTGCGGCAGCCGCCGCCCGACAGCACCGCGCGGTCGATCTCGATACCCGCCGCGGCCAGGACCTCCACATGACGCCGGTGCTCGAACGCGACGCCTTCGAACAGCGCGCGCAGCAGGTGGCCCTCGCCATGCCAACCCGCCAGCCCGTAGAACCCGGCCCGATACTCCGCACCCTGTCCGGAGCCGAAGAGGAAGGGATGGAAGTAGGGGTCGTCCCGCTTCGGCTCGACCTCGGCCACCCGCGCGTTGACGAGCGCGTAGGGGTCGTCGTGCCGGTGGCCCCGTTCGACCAGCTCGCGCACGTACCATTCCAGGTTGGCGGCGGAGGTGGCGCTGGCCTCGATGTTCATGTACCGGCCGGGACCGAACCCCACCGCCATGAACATGTCGGGGTGCACGAGCGGCTGCGTCGAGAGCACCTGGTTGATGCTCCACGTGCCGAGCACGATCGACGCCTGTCCCGGGTGCACGGCGCCCGAACCGAGCGCGCTGGCCACCACGTCGAGATATCCCGCGATGACCGGCGTGCCCTCGGCCAGCCCGCAGCCGGCGCGGGCGCCGACGCGACCTGCGATGTCCGACGGCCCGATCAGCGGGGGCAGCTTCGCGCGCGCATCCTCCAGGCCGTAGAGCCCCAGCAGCGTGTCGTCGTAGACGCATTCGGGCATCCGCAGCAGGCCGCCGGCGCTCATGTCCGAGATCTCGCTCACCCGCTCGCCGGTCAGCATGTGGGTGACGACGTCCTTGCACGACGCGACCGTATGCGTGGCGTGGTAGAGCTCCGGACGCTCGCGCCTGATCCAGGCGAGCAGGACGGCGGTCTGCGACGGCCACGGCCTTTGCAGGCACAGTGCGTGCAGCGCATCGCCGTGCCGGGCCGACAGCTCGCCCGCCAGGCGGGCGGCCCGGGTGTCGAGCGACTGGATGCCCGCAAGGGGCCGCCGGTCGGCAGCCAGCAGGTACAAGCCATTGCCGTGGCCCGCGCAACCGACGCCGGCAATCCGTTCGGGCGCGATCCCGGCGTCGGCGATGCACCCGCCGATCACCTCGACGGCAATGGCCCACACCTCGGCGAGATCGCGCTCGACGTGGCCGGGCTCGGGAGAGGACGAACGCCCGTGCAGCGCCCGGAGCGCGAGCTGCCGGCCCCGGTGATCGAACAGCACCGCCTTGATGACGGTGTTTCCGGCATCGACGCCCAGCAGGCAGTCCGGCGCTTCACCCACGGTTGTAGATGTCCCACGCTTCTTCGCCCGAGACGCCCCGGTGGATCATCGCCATCAGCGCGGCGACCACGGTTTTCGGACTGTCGTGCTGATAGACGTTGCGGCCGTAGACCATCCCCTTCGCGCCCTGCGCCATCAGCGCGGCGGATCGCTCGAGGACGCTCCTCAGGTCCGCCTTGCCGCCGCCGCGCACCAGCACCGGTACCCGCGCGGCCTCGACCACCCGGTGGAAGTCCTCGGCGTGCTCGGTCGGATCCGCCTTGATGATGTCGGCACCCATCTCCGACGCCACCCGCACGAGAGTGGTGATCTTCTCGGCGTCGCCGTCGACGTGGTAGCCGCCGCGCACCTCGTTGGGCAGCATCACGAGCGGCTCGATCATCAGCGGCATTCCGTAGGTGTGACATGCCGCGCGCACCTTCGAGATGTTTCCGACGCACTGGCGGAACAGCTCGGGCTCGTCGGGCAGCATGAAGAGATTGACCACGACGCAGGCCGCGTCCATCTCCAGCGCCCCGACGATCGGATCGTCGTGGTTCTGCAGCATCGACCACATCACCCGGTGGCGCCGGTCGTTGTAGGGATTGCCCATGTCGATCCGCATCACCAGGGCGGGCTTGTCCCTCTCGGGCCGCGACTGCAGGAGATCCGCCTGACCGTAGGCCATCTGGATGGCATCGGGTCGCGCGTCGACGAGCGTGTCCACGACACCGGCCATGTCCTCCAGCCCCACCATGAAGCTCGGTTCGTTGCACACGCCGTGGTCGATGGCGACATCGAGACAGCCGCCATGCGAGAACATCCGGTTCATGCGTGCCTTGGAGCTGATGCGCATGGGCTACTCCCTTGTCTCGTACGGGTCGGAGAGGCGGGCGGCGGGGACATTGTGGTAGGTCTCCAGCTCCGCCAGCAGGGTCTGCGTCTCGCGCGCGGCCGTGTCGGCGCTCCAGCCCAGTGCGGGCTGCATGGTCTCCACGATCGCTCCGAGATTCTCGGCATTCAATGCGCCGGTGATGGCGAGCGCGGTGCGACGCAGGACCACATCGGACAGGTGCAGCACGTACTCGTGGCGCGTGAGGAAGTCGATCTCGCCGCGGGTGTAGGGGCATCCCCGGCCGAGCGGGGCCTCGCCCGGAAAGCGCGCGCAATGTTCCTGCACCCGCGACGCCCCGGTCCCGTAGTGATCGGCCAGGTGCCGCGCGCGATCGTGCGAGACGTCGAAGCGCTGCACCAATTGGTCGACCAGGAGCCCCGGCGCCGACGGATGGTCCTTGCCGCCGCCGATGGGCAGCGAGACGGTGTCGCAACGGCGGTGCGACCCCAGCTCCCGGAGCACGAGGTTCGCCGTATGCTCGGCGAAGGCCCGAAACGTCGTCCACTTCCCGCCAATCATGCAGAACTGTGGCGGCTCGCCATCGAGCCGGCGCACGAAGTAGCCCCGGGAGATGCGCCCGGTGAAGGCGGCGTCGCTCTGCGGCAGGGGCCGGATGCCGCTGTAGGTGAAGACGATGTTCGAGCGCGAGATCTCGATCCCGGGCAGCATGGACCTGAGCGAGGCGAGCAGGTACGTCGTCTCGTCCTCGTCGCAGTGCACCCGCCGGGGCCGGTCGACCCGGATGTCGGTGGAGCCGACGAGGACGCGGCCGAGATAGGGGAAGGCGATGCAGATCCTTCCGTCGTCGTTCTCGAACAGGAGCATGTGCCCGTTCAGCGCGGCCAGCAGCGTGGGGTTGTCGAGCACCAGGTGCGACCCCTTGGTGCCGGATACCAGGCGCATCGGCGGGGCATCGGCGCCCGCAAGCTCGCCGATGGTCTCGTCCACCCAGGCCCCGGTGGCGTTGACCAGGGCGCGCGCGGTCACCGGCAGCACGGGCGTGCCCGTGGCGTCGTCGCGGACGCCGAATTTCCCGTTCGCGTCCCGAGCGACGGTGGCGTAGTTCAGCGCCACGCACTCGCCGGCGACGTCTTCGGTGTCGCGGATCAGCTCGATTCCCAGCCGCTCGGGGTAGCTGACCCAGGCGTCGTAGTAGGTCGCGGAGAAGCGGATCCAGCGACTGAGCGCGGGCCAGGTCCTTCGGGTCGCGGCCTTGCCGCGGAACGTGTGCGTCGGGAGCATCCGGCGCTTGCGCGTCAGCCAGTCGTAGAGCGTAAGGCCCGCCTTGATTGCAAGGGCCCCCCGGGCGGCAGGCTTGCCGTCGCGGCCCAACAGCTTCCCCACCGCGTTCCCGAGCCCCGTCGCCACGGTCACGATGGGCACCGCGGTCGGCAACGGGTGCACCAGGTGCGGCGCGTTGGTCAGCAACGCATCGCGCTCGCGCAGCGACCCGCGCACGAGCGAGAGCTCCCCGTTCTCGAGATACCGCAGTCCTCCGTGAACCATGCGTGACGGAGCGGCGCTGCATCCCGAGCAGAAGTCCGATCGTTCGACCAGCAGCACCCGAAGACCTTGCAGCGCCAGCTCTCGAAAGACGCCGATGCCGTTGATTCCGCCTCCGATGACGACGACGTCGAAGGCGCCGGCGGAGGCGATTCGGTCGAACTTCTCCTGGCGCGCCGTTGGCATGTCATCTTCGTTCGTCGGGGCGAGGCTGCGGTGGGCGGTTCACGCTGGTTTCGCGCGCGGATCAGCCGTCCATGTCGCGCAGGTGGGACGCGGCCGACGCGGTGATGGCGTCGAGGTCCCCGGCCGTCAGTACGACCCGCCCGGCCTTCGCGTTCTCGCGCGCCTGCTCGGCGCTCCGCGCCCCGCAGAGCGAGAACGTGATGCCCGGCTGCTGCAGCGTCCACGCGATGATCACCTGCGCGGGGCTCGCGTCGTGAGCCTCGCAAATCGGGGCGATCGAAGTCATGAACCGCGCCACCTTGGTGCGGTTCGCGACCGAGAACCGGGGGTTGTCCCTGCGCAGGTCGTCGCCGGTGAATCGGCGCTCGGGACCGACCTTTCCGGTGAGGAGGCCGAGGCCGAGGGAGGAATAGCTGAGCGTCGAGACTCCGTGCCTGCGGCACACGGGCAGCAAGGTCGTCTCGATGTCGCGCCTGAGCAGGCTGTATTCCTCCTGAACGGCGTCCAGTCCGCCCACCGCAACGTACGCGGCCAGCTCTTCGGGGGACGTGTTGCTGGCGCCGATCGAGCGGATCTTGCCCGCCGACCTGAGGCTCTCCAGTGCCTCCATCGTCTCTGCGACGGGAGTGGTCGGATCCTGCCAGTGCGTGATGTAGTGGTCGATGTAATCGGTGTTCAGCCGTCGCAGGCTGTGCTCCACCTCGTGGACGATCGCGTCCCGGCCCAGGTAGCGGTGCACGGGCCGCCCGTCGACGTCGAAGAAGTGACGGCCCTTGCGGGTGTGCCAGACCAGTCCGCACTTGGTGGCCAGCACCACCTTGTCTCGGCGTCCCCTGAGGGCGCGCCCGACGATCTCTTCGGCGACCCCCTGCCCGTACGCGGGCGCGGTGTCGACGAGCGTGACCCCCTCGTCGACGGACGCCTGGATGGCCGCCACCGACCGAGCCATGTCGGTGCCTCCCCACATCCAGCCGCCGATCGCCCAGGTGCCCACACCCACCGCCGATGCAGCGATGCCGGTATCTCCGATCATCCGGGTCAGCATTGCGTCGCTCATTCCTTGCGCCCCTCCGTTCCTGGCTCCAGAACGCCGTATGCCGTCTCTTCATCGAGCACCACGGCGTTGACGAGCCTCCCCGCGAGCACCGCCCGGATCGGCTCGATCTTCTCGGTCCCGGACACCACGCCGATCGTGGTCGGGATGCGAGCTGCCGCACTCGGTGGCAGGGCGACCAGGCGGGAGTTGAACTCGATGTCGCTCACGCGCCCGTCCGCATCGATCAGGTGCCCCAGGAATTCCCCTCGCACGTCGCTCGCGGCCAGCGCGAGGCGCGCGTCCTGCGCCATGGGCAGCGCTTCGTAGTACGTCGACTGCTCGCCCGCCACCGAGCCGATGCCGACCAGGGCGATCGACGCGCTGCGGGCCGCATCGAAGACCTCGCGCACCGACCGGACCGACAGCAGCATCTCCTTCTCCCGCGGCGTCTCCGCGAACAGGGGCGCGTGGATGAGGATCGCCCGTCCGCCCAGCTTCTCGGCCAGCAGCGTGGCCACGTGGTTGACGTCGGTGTAGTGCTGTCCCTGCACCCCGCCCGTCATCGGCACCACGCTGACGTCCAGGGAGCGATCCGCGGACAGGCCCTCGACCATCGCGCGAACCGCCTTGCCGCCGGAGATCGCGATGGTGTCCCCGTCCCGGACGGTCTCGAGCAGGAGGTTTCCCGCCGCCGCCCCCACCTGAGCGAGCGTGGTGTCCGGGTTGTCGGTGACCGCCGGAGTGACGAGAACGCTCTCGAGCGACCAGCGCGCGACGAGCCCCCGCTCCAGATCGAAGAGCCGCTGGAAGGGGCTGTTGATCGAGACCTGGACCATCCCCAGCTCGCGGCCCTGCTTGATCAGGCGGTTGACCGTGGCCGTGGACAGGTTCAGCAGCACCGAGATCTCGGACTGCTTCTTGCCTTCCAGAAGGTGCATGGTCAGCACGGTGTGGATCCGGCGGACCAGTTCGAAGCTCAGGCTTTCCAGCTCTCGGGACATGGCGGTTCCTGTCAGTCGGCCCGGACCGACCTTCGGCGCTTGTTGTAGTAATGATCGAAGGACACCGCCGCGAGCAGGATGGAGCCGCGGATGATGTCCTGCCAGTACACCGAGACATCGAGCAGGGTGAGCGAGCTGGAGACCACCGAGAGGAGGATTGCGCCCAGAATCGCCCCGAATATCGAGCCCGTGCCTCCCGAGAGGCTCGCGCCGCCGATGACCGCCGCGGCAATGACGTTCAGCTCCATCCCGATTCCGAAGGTGGGCTGCGCGGAGCCGTACCGCGACATGTAGATGACGCCCGCGACACCGCACAGCGCCGAGCACAGCGTCGTGGTCAGGAAGGTGACCTTCCTGGTCCGGATCCCGGAGTACGCGGCCGCCTTCTCGTTGCTCCCGGTGTAGAACACCTTGCGGAACATGGTGGTGCGTCGCACGAGGAAGTCGAACGCCACCACGAAGACGATGAACACCACGATGATCACCGGAACCGGGCCGATGGAGCCCTGACCGATGAACTTGAACTCGGGCGGCAGCGTGTAGAGCCCCAGCGGACGCCCGCCGGTCCCCAGCAGGCACGCGCCACGGGCAATCACCATCACCGCCAGCGAGACGATGAAATGGTGCAGCCCCACCCGCGTGACGAAGAACCCCATCATGGCGCCGATCGCGGTGCAGGCCGCAATCGCGATTGCCGACGCGGTCCACGGGTCGACCCCGCGCAGGAACAGCCAGCCCGCGATCACCATCGCGAGCGCCGTCACCGAGCCCACCGAGAGATCGATGCCGCCCGCGATGAGCAGGATGGTCATGCCGATGACCACGATGCCTTCGACCGCGAACACCAGCGTCATGGCGCGAAGGTTCGTCCAGGTGAGGAAGTAGGGCGAGGCGAAGGACATCACCACGCACAGAACAACGATGATCGCGATGAGCCCGGTCTCGCGCGCTCCGAGCAGGGACCTGAGCGTCGCCGCCATCCCCGCCGGCCGGCCGTTCTCGCCCGAAGCGCGGGGCCCCTCGGTCATGGCGTCGCTCGCGATACCGAGGCGGCGTCGGTTCCGGTGACCGAAGCCAGATGCATGATGCTCTCTTCGGAGATGTCTTCTCCGGCGACCTCGCCGCTCAACCGGCCTTCGCGCACCACGAGCACGCGGTCGCAGACGCCGACGAGCTCGGGCAGCTCCGACGAGATGACGACGATGCCGACGCCGTCCCTCGCCAGGGAGCGCAGCATCCGGTGAATCTCGGCCTTCGCGCCCACGTCCACGCCGCGTGTCGGCTCGTCGAGGAAGATGACCTGCGGGTCGACGGAGAGCATCTTGGCCAGCGCCACCTTCTGCTGGTTGCCTCCCGACAGGGAGGACACGGGGTTCTGGATGTGCCCGTACTTCAGATCGAGGCGCGCCCCGAGACGTTCGGCCTGTTCCGCTTCGCGCGGGGCGTCGATGACGCCGAGACGCGACGCCACCTGCGCGAGCGCCAGGGCGGACACGTTGGCCGCAATCGGCATCTCCAGGAACACCCCGTCGCCCTTGCGGTCCTCGGACAGGTACACCATGCCTTCGGCAATGCTGTCGCGATAGTGCGACAGCGCAAGCCTGCGGCCCTTGAGCCACACCTCCCCGGCAACGACGCCCTCGAGCCGGCAGATCCCCCTGACGATCTCGCTGCGTCCCGCCCCGATGAGCCCGGCAATCCCGAGGATTTCGCCGCGCAGGAGCCTGAACGACACGTCGTGAAACCGGTCGGCATCGCCGAGATTGCGCACCTCCAGGACGACGTCTTCGCCGGCTTCCTCCGGGCTCCGCTTCTCCGGATACAGGTTCTCGATCACCCGCCCGACCATGGCGTTGACGACGTCGCCGGGCGTGATCTCGGCTGTGTTCCGGGTCATGATGCGCCGGCCGTCGCGGAACACGGTCAAGCGGTCGCAGTTCGCGAAGATCTCGGCCAGACGGTGCGAGATGTAGATGATCGAAATGCCTCGATCGGCGAGCCTGCGCATGATGCCGAAGAGGACTTGCGCCTCGCGCTCGGTCAGTGCCGCGGTGGGTTCGTCGAGAATGAGGATCCGGCAGTCCAGCGTCAGCGCCTTGGCGATCTCGACGAGCTGCTGCTGGGAGATCGAGAGGTCGCGCACCAGCACACCCGGATTGATGTCGCTGAGCGCCGCGAACACCTTGCGGGCCCGCCGGTTCAGCGCCTTGTGGTCGAGGAGGAATGCGCGGCTGGTGTTGGTCGTGGCCATGAAGATGTTCTCGGCCACCGTGACGTCGGGGCACAGGGCGATCTCCTGGTGCACGAATCCGATGCCGAGCCGCTGCGCCACGGCCGGGGACTCGATCCTCACCGGCTCTCCGTCGAGCAGCATCTCGCCGCCGTCCGGTTGGTGAATGCCGTCGATGACGTTCATCAGGGTCGACTTCCCGGCGCCGTTCTCGCCGGCGATGCCATGGATCTCGCCGCGGCGCAGCTCGAAGTCCACCTCGCGCAACGCCCTGATGGCGCCGAACGACTTGCTGAGCTTCGATATCTTCAGAATGACTTCGGAAGTCATGGCGGGCGGGGAGCGTATCGAGCCGTGACGGGTCTGGCCGGGGTCCGCGCCGCTGCCGGCGCAACGCCATGGCGGCTTCTCGCGAGTGCCGGA
>MKWU01006026.1_pt1 | contig 12630 bp, 10 predicted proteins | sample 809101 | NCBI WGS metagenome assembly MKWU01 (sample SAMN05860141, study PRJNA318959) | sponge metagenome | host: Aplysina aerophoba | place: Slovenia: Piran, Adriatic Sea, Gulf of Piran | collected 2013-05-07 | reverse complement strand
CCGATGTGTCAGTCAGGGACGCGTTCTTTGCTTCGCTCGCACAAGTCCGCCAGCGCGAAGTCGAGCCGTGGGTACTGGAGGCGCTGGAAAACCTCCACCATCCGCTCAGAATCGCGCAGTCGGAGAACTACGTGCTCCCGAGCCTGCAACTCCTCGAGCAGATCCAGTCCACCGGCGACATCTTCTTCCCCTCGCGCTGGCTCGACGCGACCCTCGCCAACCATCGCTCCCCGAGCGCGGTCGCGACCGTCAATGATTTTCTCGACGCGCGCCCCGATTACAACGCGCAACTCAGGGCCAAGATCCTGCAGGCGGCCGATCCCCTGTTGCGGGCGAACGCGCTGACCGCAGCGGGTAGCGAATCCCTTCCGCGTCGGTAGCTGCCGGGATCAAAAGGCCGGCAGCGTGGAGTCGTTCCAGAGGGGAGATAAAGTCTGCACCTCACAGCCTCAAAGTCTGCGTGTACTTCACCGCCAATTGCGACTGGGTCGAGCGCAGCCCCGAGAATCCCCTCTGCGCAGCGAATCCATGATTCACCACGATGTACAGGTCCTTCCCTGCGCGCGGGTTCCAGCGCAGGCGGCTGTTGATGCCTGCGGAGTCTGAGTTGTTGTCGTATTGAAGCAGGTTCAACCAGGACCACCGGGCATTGAAGGCATAATCTGCATCGATCCGAACCAGACGCGCCGTGAAGTCTCCGTACGGCAGCCGCACATCATTGTATTCGTAGTTAAGCTGCAGGGACATATGCCGGTTCGGCCTCCACCCCACTCCCGTGGAGACGGTTACGATGTCTCCACCAAAAAATTCGCCGGCTTCCGCCTCGAACCGAGGCGCAATCGCCCTGATCGAGGCTCCCGTCACCTCGAAGCCGTAGGCGTCGAATGCGTAGTCGCCCGGCGGAATGACCACGCCGTCGGAGATCTCGAAATCCTCAAGCAGAACCTCCCGATCGCGGGTCAATTCAATGGCGAACTCGTCGCCTGCGTGCGTGGTTAGCCCCAAAGGCCGCAGGTAAAGCGAACGGCTCTCGAGACCACCGGAGAGCTTGTGGAAATCATTGGCCAGGACAAAGTGCGAAAGCTCTCGAAGCATCGGGTGATCCAGACGATTGTAGTACCCGATTGCCAACAGGCCCCGCCGAACGTTTTCGCGATTGACGAATCCCAGTGCGGGATTGAAGTTGTTTTCGAAAACGTCATACCCCAGCCATCCGGCGAACCCCTCGCTATTCGGCGAGGCAATACTCCATCCCCAGGCGTCCTGGTCGCTATCCACGCCCTCGGTGTCCGAGCGCTGGTACCACAGCCCGCCTTCCAGCGTCTTGCCGGAAGGCAGTGCGGTGTTTCTGTAACGAAAATCCACCCCCACGAGAGAATTGTCGAGGTTTCCCCGAGGGTTTCCATTGGTCACGATCATGCCGATGCTGGACTCCTCCAGGATGTTGGCGGCGGCGCGGCCTACGAAGAGATTGGTGGCGTCGACCCCCCGATACGCGTCCTGGCGAATGTTCAGGGCGCCGACGTTCCAGCGGCCCACCCGGCCGGTGAGCTTCGCGCCGACCTCAAGATCCACGGGCCGCCCGTCATCGCTCAACCCGATGCGTCGAGAGAAAAAAGGAATTCCGTTGCGCTCCAACCCTCCGAAGGAAAAGATGTCCACGTCGCGCAGAAAGAAATCGCGTTTTTCCGGCAAGAACAGGCTGAAGCGCGTGAGGTTGATCCGACGGTCATCGACCTCCGTCGCCGAAAAGTCCGTGTTGATGGTCAGCGCACCGGTCAACGAAGGCGTGAAGTTGTAGAACAACTCCAGGGACGGCTCGGTATCCACACCGCTTGCGTCCATTTCAAAGTCCCTGGATTGCGTCAATACTACGGCTGGCGCGATGTCCAGGCCCTTGCCCTGTCGCAGTCCGGTGAGTCCCGAAATCACGCCTGTCGTGCCCGGGTTGACCTGCCGGTTGTACGAAACCCAGGCGATCTCCTCCTGTTTGCGTCCGATGCTGCGCTCGATGCTGAATCCCCAGTCAGGGTTGTCGGGATCGAAGTTCAACGTCTTGAACGGGATGGCAAACTCCGCCACCCAACCCGCTTCATCGATGCGCGCCTCGGCATGCCAGATGCCGTCCCAATTGGCGTTCACATTCGTCGGCGTCTCGAATACGGCATCGTCCCGGCTGCCGTTCGGATTCACCTGGAAGCGGTAGCCGGTTCTCTTGTTGTTGAAGGGGTCAAGATAGATGGCCAGGGAGTCATCCCATCTCAGATTGCGGTTCTGCACCATCTGCAGTGCGACGATCCGGTCCGGCTCGCTGTCCCACATGCGTGCGGCGACGTACAGGTTCTCATCGTCGTAGGCGAGGTACACGGTCGTCGGCTCGCTGGGCTCGCCGTGATCGACCGGCTCGTATTGATGCATGTCCTGCGTGGTCGTGGCACCGGACCACGCGGCGTCATCCAGCCGGCCATCCAGCGTCGGCGGCGTCCCGGTCCGCAAAAGCAACAATACCTTGCCTTCGGCCGCTGAGGCGGCGATGCGTGGCGAGGCATCCTGAGCCAGGCCCGGGAGCGCAGGCAGACAACCCGTCACGCCTGCAACAATGAGGCACCCCGAAATGAACCGACGTGGCGGCCACGCCTTCCCTTCTGCTGCTCCCGGCTTCTTCCTTGCGTTGCAAGCGCGGGGCTCACCCGCCACGCACCCATCCCACACCGAACAGAACGATCCCGAAAGCACCCAGCATCAGCCAAAGCAGGGGAAAGGCCACGGCAGGCTCGAACGGCTCGAGTGCAACCTCCTCCATCACCTGACCGGTCACGGTGGGTGGTTCGCCCGCGCCTGGCGCAGTACCAGCGACGGCGTCAACCGCGTCCGCAATGGCGGCCGTGTACCCAGCCAACAAGGGCGCCGCATCACGCGCCGTTCCGAGCGCCTGTTCCACAAATTCCGTCATCGCCTGATTGCGGCACTGGTTGGGTTCGCAGGCTGGCCCATGATCGATCACGCTATGGGTGAGGCGGCGTGCAATTTGGGCAAGCTCCTCAGCCGTCGCCTCCCAATCCCCGCGCTGGGCAGCCCCGAGCAGGTTCGTGAGCAGCATCTGATGCGCAAACGGATTATGGCGGTCGAAGAAGGCGTCCATGTCCAGATCGAACACGTCGTCGACGAAGACCGCCTTGACCTCCGACCAGTCGGCGCTGGCGACCATTTCCGTGGCGGTCGAATCCCACAAGTCCAGATGATCGGTGAGGAACATGAAGTTGCGCGCCCCGTCGTAGCCGTGCGCCTGGTTCTCCATCAGCCATCGCGGGTTGAAGTAACGCGCGCGCAACTCCGTCTGGAGCGCGGCGGCGGCTCGCTCGATGCGGGGGTCGTCGAGATCGCGCAGGTTGGAGATGTAGAGATCCGAATCCTCGCCCGTCAGCGCCTTGCTGGCGAGATTGAGCCCGCCCAGAAAGGCCGCCGTCATCGGATGATCGAGCAGGCCGTTCACGTCGGAGTTGCGCGGCAGCGTGGCGGCGTCCATGCGCTCCAGGTTGCTTTCGTAGGCGGGGCGGGAATACTCGCCGTACAGACCGCCGCCATAGGCGTGGCCCATGCGCCGCGTATAGAGATCGGCCATACGAGCCGTATCGCCGCGCTGGTCGCCGGACTTCGCGAGAAACTGAATGCTGGGCGAATACGCGCCCGGCGCGGAGGAGAACACGCGCGCGGTGGCCAACAGTCGTGCGAGACCGTCTGTCTCCCCGGCGTCGATAAGGTCCTCGGCGATTTCTTCCGAGGCCAACCGAACCGGATTGTCGGCTTCGGGGCTGACCGCAGCCAGACGCGTTGCCGCCGTCATGAGATCGGCCTTTTCCGGAAAATGATCGCGATAGACGCCGCTCATCTGTACCAGGACATCGACACGCGGGCGGCTCAGTTCTTCGCGTGGAATCAGCTCCACCCCGGTCACTTCGCCCCGCCAGTTGCGCGTCACCCGCGTGCCCAGCAAGTGCAGGATCTGGGCTTCCGTGACGCCATAGTCCTTGGTGATCCCGGTCGACCACACCACAAAGGCCAGCGTGTCGGGATAGGCACCGCCATTCTCCTCGCGATGCGCCGCAATGAGCGCTTCGGCCTGACGCACACCAATGTCTTCGGCCTCTACCGTGGGCAACATGCGCGGATCGACCATGTAGATTGCCCGCCCGGCCGGTAGAACGTCCGGCCGGCGATAGGGCTCGCCCATCGGCCCGGGCTCGATCCAACGGCCTTCGAGCGCCTCCATGATGCTTTCCACCTCGCGCGGGGCGGTGTTGAGAAGCGCGGCAAACCCGTTCGCGCGGGCGAGCGCGGCCAGGCTGTCCGGCGAGACGCGGCCGAAACGCGCCTCCAGTGTCTCCAGCGGAGAGGCCCCCTCCAGTACGGCGGCAACCAGCGCGCGGGCTTCATCCCTTGCCTCCACGCCGCCAAGAACCTCCAGGGGCCCCTTGAGATCGGCGCCAAGCATGCCGGCCACCATCGCCGCCATGACGTCCCCCTGGGGCGCCTGGCCAAGGATCTTGCCTCCCCAGGGCGCGTTCGCGCGCTCCAGATCGCCGAAATGACCATCAAGGGCGACCAGCAGTTCTTCCATCGGAGCGGACGACACGTCGATGTCAAGCAGCGCCCGGTTCACCCCGGCTGCGACGACACTCTCGCGAATGGTCGGCGCCATCGCTTCACGGGCGGCACTGTCGGCTGCGGAGCGGTACCGGGCCACCATGCCCCTCAGCTCCGCGAGATTGAGGTGGGCGTCGCTCGGCGTGACGACGTTGTACCAGCCGGGCGTCGCGGCCATGGCCTTGCGCCGATTGGCAATGCCTCCGGCGGCGCCGAGGCGTTCGGGGTGGATGTGCGGCATACCGCCCAGCATCACCCCGATGGCGTCATCGGCGAGCGGTCCCTCGCTCTTGCCGAGCTGCAAACTGAAGTTGGTGAAAAGGCTGACCCAGGCGTGCGCGCCCCACTCCCTCTGCAGCCAGAGGAAAAAGGCGAGGTATTGGTGATGGGGAGGCAGCGCGTTGGTCGAAAGCAGCACCCGTTCGTTCTCCAGGTAGCCCCACATCGGATTCGGCGCGACCAAGATGTTTCCGAACTCGACTTTCGGAATGACGATCATTCGCTCGCCGCCTTCGGCCACATGCACCATGACCTCCCCTGGCGGCGGGCCCCACATCTCCTCGATCAGGGCGCGCAGGCTGCCGGGAATCTCCTCGTACCAATCCCGGTACTGCTCCTCGGGTATGAGAGCCACCCGATCGGACTCAACGCGTCTGGCCAACTCCCCGGGAGCCCACCCGCCGACGTTGGAGGCCTCGCGCGCCATGAGGTTGGCGAACCCCTCGTAATCCGGGATGTCGCTGTCGCCGACGTCATATCCGCGCGCGCGCAGGGTCGGCAGAAACGACGCGAGCGTGCCGGGCACATCCAGGAAATCGTCCGGGTCGCCGCCGACATCGGACTTGCCGCCGGCCTCGCTCCAGAACGTGAGGACGAGACGCTTGTCGGCGTTTTCCATGCGCTTGAGCGCCGCCCAGCCGAGGGCACGCTCCACCCGCCATTGGACTTGTTCCGGCATCGTTTCGCGACGACGCGGAACCGAAGCGGGGATACTCGCCGCAACCACCATGGGCTCGAATATGCCTTCGAGCTCATGGGCAACGATGCGCGGTTTCATTCCTGGTGAAAGGCCGCCCGGCGATTCGCGGTAGTCCTCCGCGGTCCCGGAGTAGAAGTCGAGCGCCGACAGGATCGGCACGCCCAGCCTGCGCGCCTGATCGACGCCGGCGTCCATATCGGTGATGTCGAGGTGTTCTCCGGTAAACAGAATCACATCGACGAGTGGCTCGCCATCGCGATTGAGAGGGGTCAGGTCTGTAGCGCGCACATACAACAGGGCAAAGGCATTGTGTCCCCGGCGCTCGGTTTCCCTGATCAGCGCGTCGACATAGTTGGTTGTACGTCTCTGGTAGTCGGAGCGGTGAGAAACAACACCCACGGTCAGGGCGTCGGGGTCGTACCGATAGCCCTCTTCGCGCCCGGAGTACCAGTCAAGCAGCGCTTCGGTATCGTCGAACAGTCCGCCGGCGTCGGGGTGATAAAGGCCGATGCGGGGATATTCGACCGGTGGCGGCACGGCGCCCGGACCCGGCATGGGGCGGCCCAACACGTTCACTGCCAGATAGGCGGCGAGAGCGCGGTCGTTCTCCACGGAGCGGTTACCCCAGTAGAGCGCGACGTCGGCGTGCTCGTCCAGGGATACGTTGCCAAACGCGGCGCCTTGCGGATTGAGGACCAACAGCCGGGTGCTTTCGCGGGCGTCGGCGATCTCCGGCTCGGTCAGGGGCGTGGAGTCGGCCCCCTCGACGAAAACAAGGTCGTACTCGCCCAGATCGACGTCGTCGCCATAGACCGGATTGTCCGCTCCCGGCGCATACTCATCAATGACCAGCAATCCATCCCAGCTTTCCGCCGCGAGTCGCATTTGTCCCGACTCGTGGGAGCCGGCGCCTTCGTGAAACATCGCAACAAGCGCGGGGGCCCCGGCTTCGTCCTGCGCTGCGGCACGGTTGATTGCGGCGGTGCCCGAAAGGACCGTGAACAACGCCAAGACTACAGTCAATCGATCATGCATTATTGTGCTTCCTCGGGATCGGGATCGATCCGCTCGGGGACGTAGACCACCTGTCCGTTCGCGAGCTCGTACGCCACGCCGAGACGCACTCCCTGACCGGACAGGGTCTGGTCGGTCACCCTCTGAACTTTGATTTCTTCGAACTCCTTGGAGATGATCTCCATGGTCCCATCGGCGCGATACTGGACGATGGTCATGCTGCTCTCCGGGTTTAGAAGCTCGCTTGCAGAAAAGAGCGTGAACAGGGCGATCAGCAACGCGACGATGAAGGCCACGCTCACGTCGAAGAGATTCGCCGCACCGGCGAGCGGGTCCTCAACCTCTCCGGGCTGCGACCCGCGCGCAATGTGGCGGTGGCGCTGCACGAATCGCACGAGGCTCATCCCTTCCCATGGGCGGAGGAGCGGCGAAGCAACTCCTCCGCCCGAAAAGCCAGGGCCTGAATGTCGGCGCGCACCCAGGACTCGCGCACGCCAGACACGAGATACGCGACGACGCTCACGGCCAGGCCTATGACGGTGGCCGCAAAGGCGGTCACCAGGTTGCTCGCCAGGGATGGCAGATTCCCCTCCGCCAACCCCTGGAGCGCATAGGCCATGGGAATCAGCGTGCCCATCAGCCCCAGCGCAGGGCCGACGCGCACCACCGGGCGCAACTGCGCGACCGGACGCCACAGGCGCCTCTCTTCATCCTGAAGCGTCCGCTCCAGGCGCAGGTCCATGGTTTCCCCGGACCCGCTGGCATCGGCCGCGACCTTCTCCAGGCGCGACAGACCGCGCGCCCGTCGCACTCGCTTGCCTAGTACCTTGTCGACAAGCTCGCGGGCGAACTCGCCGAGCACGACGATCATCAGTGCCGCAAGCAACAGCAGGCCAATCAAGACCGGCCACATGAGAACCCCGGACACCAGGTGAAGTACTTCGCGTATCTGGTCAATCGCCGTCACGATTCGCTCCCATCAAAACCCGTACTGATAGGCCACATAGTAGGAACGCCCAGCGAAGGGATAATCGCCCTTTTCGAAGTAGTACTCGTCTTCAAGGTTATCGACCTGAAGAGAAAGTCGATGCTCGGGCGCGAGATTCCAACGCGCATAGAGATCGAACACAAGAAAGTCCGGGTATTCGTACGTGCCACCCGCGCCACCGGTGAAGATGCGGCCCCGGCTGAAGTCGGTGTCGAACATCTCGTTCACATGCCGGCCATTCAGACGCACCCCGAAGCGCTCGTTCCCGTATCCGAAAGAGAAGTTCACCTTGAATTTGGCGACGTTGCGGATCGGGATCGTGCCGGAGGCCACTTCCTGCTCGCGGGTGAAGTAGCGCGTGGCCGTCACATTGCCCGTCCACGAGCCCGTCTGGGCGCCCCCCAGAGCGCCGAAATCGAACTGGGCAGTCGCTTCCAGCCCCTCGGCGAGCGAGCCGAGCGTGTTGATGTAGGTGGTTTCACGCAACTGGTCGGTGTTGATCGTGATGATCGACTCCACGCGGTCGTCGACATCGAGACGGAAATAGGTCACGTCCAGGCCGACCGGATAGGATTCATAGCCAAACCCGATGTCGAAGCTAAGGCTTTCTTCGGGGCCTAAATCGCTATTCCCTCGCGTGATGCGCAGTTGGTCGCCGACGAGATTCTCGTACAGGCCGGCGACCCGGTTTGCCTCGGGCGAAATGAACCCGGTGCCGAGGCTGGCGTGCACTCGATAGGGGCTATCCGCATTGGGACGATATACGGCGCTCAGACGCGGATTGAAGACATTGAAGGAGGAAGTGCCGGGCTTGACGTCAGGGCGCAGCGGCGTTTCTTCCAGTTCCGACTCGATTTCGTCATAGCGGCCGCCGACGCTCACGATGAGGCGCTCATCGAGCAGCCATGCCGTCATATCGGCGAAAACGCCGAAATTTCGCCGGTTGAAATAGGGTGTGAAGGAGCCCCTCTGCGCGCCCGACGCTCTGTACGACTGGGTTTCGTTGTCGACCCTGCCCCAATCCAGACCGACAATGACGTCCAATACATCGTTGATTTGCCAGTTGTCCTGAAGCTGTACACCACGAAAGTACGTGTCCCGCGCGCTGCTTCTATAGGGGGTGGCGCCGGCCGGCTTCCTGATGAACGTATAGTCTTCGTGCGTGGTGTAGGCAAGAGCGTACAAGTTGTGATCGCCGACCTGTCCGGTCAGGGAGAAGTCGCCGCCGAAATTGCTCTCAACCTTGTCGGACTGGTTGCTCACCCCGCCGGATTCAGCGCCCGGCGTCTGCAGATCGATCCCGTCGTAGCCGAGGAAACGCAGTTGCGCCTCCCAATTGGACGCCAGCTCGATGGCGCCCCGCGCGAAGTAAGAGCGGACGGTGTAGCGGGTGTTGTCGCGTTCGGCGCCATGGCCCTGCACGAAATCGCCGAACGTCCTGCCACCCTTGCCAAGCCTGTAGTTGTCGCCTTGCTCCCGCTGCAGCACACCCAGATCGAAGTTGAAGCGGTCATTGAGCGCGCCGCCAACGCTGCCTGCAAACTCCAGCGTGTCGAAGCTGCCAAACCGCGTGGACACGCTGCCTTCCATGTCACCGTCGCTCTTGCGGGAGATGATGTTAACCACACCGCCCATCACGGAGGGGCCGTAGGCAGCGGAGGCTGAGCCCTTGAGAATCTCCACGCGCTCGACGCCGGCCCGCGAGATGTTGGCCAGGCTCGTGGCTCCGGAGGGACGGCCGTCCACCAAAACAAGCACGCGCTGGTTGACACCGCTGAATTGCGGGCGAAAGCCGCGAAGGCCAACGCCCGACAAACCACCCGGATACTCGATAACATCGACCGAAGCGTTTTTCTTGATGATGTCGGTGAGATACGCGCCGCTCGTCGTCTCGAAGGCGGTCGAGTCGATCACCTCCATTGATGCCGCGATATCGCCCAGCGACTGTTCGCGCCGCGAAGCAGTCACGACAATGGTCTCGAGGCGCACGCTTTGGACATCATCGTCAGAGGCGGTTTCAGTCGACTGGGTATAAGCCAGGTTTGGCCAGACGACAGCGCAGAGCGCCGCCGCAATCAGTGGTGTATGTAGGCGTTTCTCATCCAGTAGCCTGTTGAACAGGCAGGACAACGCCCGATAGAAGGCATGAGGGTTCATTGGAGCACTCCTGAAGTTCAAGCGCACTCGCGCAATACACAGAATCGCGCGAGCGGAAAAAACCGAATTCGCGTTTGTTTTTCTCGTCAGACGACGTCTGACGTGGATTAACTAGCGGACAGGAGGTGCCCTGGCGTTTGCGATCCGGCATGGATCGAATCCAGCCCAACACGATTGAATGGGGACAAGTGAATGGGTTCGGCAGTCGTGTGTCGCACACAGTGAGGAGCCGGTGTCGACATAGTCGATGCTGGCGGAGACATGGCAAACCAGGCACTCCGACGCTTCAAGGAAGGACTCTGCGTGGGTGTGGTCATGCGTGGCCGCATAGCCCTGCCCGACCAGTACAAGGAGCAAGACCAGCCGTAACGCTGGGCGTCTCATGAGGTATCCAAGCCGAGTCAGACTCACTGGAACTCCAGAAGCTGGCGTCCACTGCCCTTCAGAACCTTGAAGCGTTCGATTTGCGCAACGTCGCGCAACGTGTAGAACATCAAGATCGCACTGACCGACCAAGTCGTTTTGGAGGCCTGAAATCTGTGCAAGAGCATCGGGGCGCCTCCAACCAGGTAGATGTAATACTATAACATCCCTAACTTGCGAGCGTTGTCAAGGTTTGCACTCATGGCAAAAGCCGCATCAGAGGCCAAGCCGCCTGATTCATTGGCACATGGCCAAATCCCTTCTTTCAAGACAGTCTGCGATGCGGAAAAGTGCCATGTGATATTATTACGTCTTCTTCTGAAGAAACCCAATCGATAAACCACTGCTCGCCGAGGAGAAAACGCTCACGGTGGGCCGTCAATAAACGTTTTCCGAAACTAAAATTGAAGAGGACAGGCCAAATGAAACGCGCGATCGCTACGCTTACGATCTCCAGTCTCGCATTGATTGTTGGGACCACCACGCTGGCTCAGCAGGCTCCGCCCGAGTACGGCATGCCAATCACGGCCCAGCAAGCCAAGGAAGTGGCAGCCGCAGCTGTCGAAACCATGGCCGAGAACGGCTGGCGGATGGCCCTCGCCGTCGTGGACCCCGCTGGTCATCTCGTCCACTTCGAGAAAGTCGACGGCACTCAAAATGCCTCCATCGAAATCTCGATGCGCAAGGCTCAGGCAGCCGCCGGTTTCAGGCGGCCGACGCGGGTTTTCGCACAAGGTATCGCCAACAATCCCGCCCTCGCGACGCTGCCCGGTGTCGTCGGGTCACCCGGTGGAGTGCCCATCGTCGTGGACGGCCGCATCATTGGCGCCGTGGGTTGCTCGGGTGGCACCGGAGATCAAGATGAAGTTGCCTGCGAGGCAGGTGCGGCGGCAGCACGCTGAGACGCCGTTTGGGTTGGAGCACATCGCCACGGCTTGAGCGCCGCTGCGGCCACCCGAAGGGCGCGCGCAGATCGTCGTAGGAGTCCGAAGGCAACTCGAACTCGGCGACGTCGTCCTGCTCGGAAGCCCGCACGTAGTCCACGTTGGCCCGCAGGCGGTCGCTCGTGAACTCGAGGGACACACCGGCCCGGTCGGGCGGAATGAGCGGCAGATTGTCGTTGCCGGAGACGTCGAGTTGCGGCGACACCCAGTCGAAGAAAGCCCCGAACTGGAGACTTCCGGCGCTCCACTCGGCGACGGTCACGCGGCCTTCGACCTCGAAGCCGGCGAAGGTCGCGTCGGCCTGGGCGTACCGGCGTACGTCGAAGCCGTCCTCCTCCTCGCCCGTCGCGGCCTGGCAGATTAAGTCCGCTGTCCTACCTGTACGTCGTCTACAACAGCTCGGCCAACGATGAGTATCTCATCCCCGACTACTCGCAACAGCAACTGCTGATCAAGTTCACGTACTTGCTCGAGTTGTGAGGGACCAGTGGTCTTGGCGTCCACGAGGACTCCACCGGCGCTGAACCGCAAGAGCGTACTTTTCGCCGGCCACCCGGCGTCGGCAACCCGGGTCTTGCTACGCTATCCGACCGTGCACGCCGGGCATAACCCTCGCACTTCGACGGTCTTGCGCTCGGGCTCGAATCCCAGTCGTGCAGCGTCTCGGCCCAGTGTGAGGTCAATGCCGGGATCGTGGATCTCCGCTGCCGACTCGCACTTTCGGCAAATCAGGAACTGACCTGCATGCTCGCTCTCAGGGTCCGCGCAACCCATGTATGCATTGACGCTGTCGAGCCGGTGAATGAGCCCGGCATCCAACAGAAAATCAAGTGCTCGATATACGGTATTTGGCGTCGCGCTCCCATCTTCGTCGTCCATGAGCCGCAAGATATCGTAGGCCCTGATTGGCCCGTGTCTCGACCAGACGAGTTCCAGAAACCGCCGTCGCAGCTTCGTAAAGCGCATACCGCGCTTCGCACATACGGATTCCGCCTGGTCCAGCGCCTCACGGATGCAACGGCGGTGATTATGCCGCGCGGAGGAGAAGTCACTGATTACACGAGATGCGGTCATATGCACACCGATGACACGAGGCCGATGGCAGGATATTACATCGTCCAATAGCGGTAAACCTCAGTCTTGTCCAGCGAGATATGGGCCTGCGGGGGAACGGTAAGGCCAACGAGTTGACAGGTGCCTGACCATTTTCCGACAATGCAAGCAGATGGCGCTGCCCGGTAGGGCGGCCAAGAGGGAACTCGGTGCAATTCCGAGGCTGTACCCGCAACTGTAAGCCGGGAGCTTGAGGCCCACAGGCCACTGGAGATTTCTCCGGGAAGGCGGCCAAAAAGCGACGATCGGCGAGCCAGGAGACCTGCCATCGCGTCGTTCGTTCGTGGGTCGGGCACATTGCCCGCGAACGGGAGCGAGCATCGGGAAGTGTCCTGGTGCCCCTTCTCCCTGGTAACGACATGCAACAA
>MKWU01006022.1_pt1 | contig 12634 bp, 7 predicted proteins | sample 809101 | NCBI WGS metagenome assembly MKWU01 (sample SAMN05860141, study PRJNA318959) | sponge metagenome | host: Aplysina aerophoba | place: Slovenia: Piran, Adriatic Sea, Gulf of Piran | collected 2013-05-07 | reverse complement strand
AGCCGTGAAAGCCGTCCCGGCGAGCGATGATCTTCTTCTTTTCGGGCCGCCCGAGAGCATTGCTGAAGAACCAGACGATCTTCACCACGGTGTCGGCCGCCTCGGAGCCGGAATTGGCGAAGAATACTTTCGACATCTGCACCGGTGCGAGCTTGAGAATTCGCTCGGCCAGTTCAATAGCCGGAGAGTGGCTGCGCGATCCGAACAGGTGCATGAAAGGCAGCGTTTTGAGCTGCTTGTACGCAGCCTCCGCCAAGCGCGGCTCGTTGAACCCCAAGGACGCGCACCAAAGCCCCGAGGCCGCTTCCAAATAGGCCTTGTCCTCTTCGTCGTAGACCCAGACTCCGTCGCCCCTGGTGATGACCAAGGCACCTTCCTGTTCGTGACTGGCCGGATTGGTGAATGGATGCAGGAGGCTGGCGACGTCCCGGTTCGTGCTGAGTTCAGGCATCTCCTGCGAGTGTAGCGCGGGACGGGAGCCGCCAGCCCAGCGCCAACGCCCGGCACGAACCGGATTCAGTTCTGCAGCCAGAGGTTGGCAGCCAGCTGTCCACAGACAAGCTGCTGGCCTGGCATCCGGCACGGCTCGCACGAGACCGCTCGGGTCGCAGCGCACGAAGGTTGGGCGCGCTAGAGACGGGTGGGCGGCAAGGTCCGGGGACCCCTGCCAGCGCGGCAGTCGCCGGTCTCGCGGACACCCAAGCTGCTACTGCCGGAGGGGTCCTGGCGCAACGAATCCACGCGAGGGATCTTGTGGCGTAGGACGGTCGTGGCCAACACCCTGCACCTCCTGCACGGATACCTGCACCGGGGTCAGCAGAATCTCGACGCTCATTCCGTCGCTAGCCTGCATCCGAACAATCGTCTCGTTCCCGACAATCTCTGAAGTCGCGGACTCCGGCCCCTGGCCGATCGTCCAAGTTCCGCGCAATTCCAGTGTCAGCGAATGAACTTTGGCTGCCTGGCGCTTGAAGTGCCGGGAAGCGTAGTTCAGGCCTCGCGTTTTGATGATCTCGTCGAACTGCCATCCGATGTCCGGGACGCTAGCGGCGAGCCGGACATCGTCTCCCGTCATCTCGGTGATTACGGCCGCGTGCTGGTCGACCCGGCGAACCAACTCGCCCGCCGGGGTATCGACGAGTTCGTAGAATGCATAAGCTGTGACGCCCTGCTCCGGAAATCGCAGCAGGTGCATGGAATCGGATTCGACCACCTGATAGTAGGCTCCTGGGTTTGCCGCCAGTGCCCGGAGCTTTGTGCCATCCGGATCGGCCGGGATTAGCACGTACGCATAGCTGTCACTGGTGGGCTTGATGCCATGGTTGAGGTACGCCTGCGCGAATTCGCCCTCGCTGGGCTCTTGGTCGTCCGTCATGCTGGCCTGGAGGCTGCGGGTGACCATCAAGTCGGCAGTGCTGCTGGCCAAGAAGTAGCTGTTGCCGACACTGTCGATCATCGAAACGGCCGGATCAGCTGCGAGCTGGCGTGAAATATCGACGCCGACAAGCCGTTCGCCATTCAACCAAGTCGGGGCCTCGGCGCTCTCCAAGCGCGTTTGGAACAGGGTCGTGTGTGTCTCGTGCTCGTCCGTGCCCCCGCTAATGCGAGTGCCGAGCGCAAGCACCCGATCACCCACGAAGAAATAGGTCTTCCGCGCCCTCAGGTCGGTTGGCGCCGTGAACGGCACAGCTTCCAGATCCTGCACGAAGAAGCCGTGGTTGCCGAGCGCAACCCCGCCCGCGAAGGTTTTCGTGTTGTAGTTCCTATGCACGTCTCGCTGCACGATCCCGGCACTCCTGCGAAGACTCCGCAGATCGCCTTCTTCCCACTGCTGGATCGGATAATGACTGGCGGTTGTCCCGGGGACGTGGTACCAGTCCCAGCCATTGAACAGGTCATGCCCGGATCCGGTTTCGCTGACCGGCGTCCCGGCACTGAAGACCTGCAACAGGCCGTAGGCCCAGTTCTGGCCGAAGCTGTTCTCGTTCTCGGTGCCTTCGTAGTCCCAGAAATATTGGCTGAACGCCTTCGCCGTCACGAGCCAATCGCCTTGGCGGAAGAAACCTGCGCTCGCATAGGGCTTGATCCAAACGCCGGTCGGCTGTTCGGCCGCGGGAAAGTCGGTACCTAACAGGTCTTCGACCAGCCGGTAAATCCCCAAGCCTCTGATTGCGATCCCGCGCGCTCCTTCGTAGAACGCTTTCGCTCGGTCGTCAGCGAAGAACTGCTCCGCATCAAAGAACTCGTGGAAGCGCCCCCGCATCTCGAAGTCGCCCATCCCGTCGCGGTGGCTGAGGAAGACCAGCGCCTTGGCTACCTGATCCGTAGCGCCTAGGCCGGTGCCACCGATCAGCCGCCCTCTCAGCGCGGCGGAGACCGAGTATTTCTGCACCATGACGCGGTAAGTCTCGAGCGCCGACTTGAGGGCTTCAACGTTCTCCGGCTTGTAGTAGGTGGTCTGCTTCGTTAGGTACAGCAGCTGAGCCGCAGCTTCGAAGGCTCCCGGAGTGTACGCTCCGACATACGCCGTGGCGTGATGAAACCCCGTTCCGTCGGGCTTGATCACCCCCTGCACGCCCGGCTTCACGGCCAGATTGGCGCCAATCACACGGGAGAGCACCGTGGTCATTCGGCTGCGTTCCGCCGCGTCTTCTATGAGCAGGAAGTACGGCCAGAACGTGTCGACAAACAGCCGCATGCCGTCGGCGTTGAGATGATAGGCCTCGTCCTCAGGCAGCGGAGTTGTGTATCGGATGCCAGCTTCCTCTCGGGCGAACTGGAAGAAAGCGGGATACATCGTGCCGTTGTTGATAGCGAGATTGCGAACCACGGCCCGATACTTGTCGAGCACGCCCGCGGCTGCGAGGGGCTCTCGCATCAGGAAGATGCTCTGCACGAATCCCCCCAGTCGAAGCGAGAGTTCCGAAAGGTCTCCGGAAGGTCGGGCCAATCCGCTCTCCAGCGCGGCGGCGCTTGCTGTTCCCGCATGGTCAGGGAGCCATGTTTGCTCGGTGACCCCCCGCCCGTAGGCGTGCTCCAGCCCGGCGATATACAACTGAAGAATCTCAGCGGACTGGTAGTGTGGGTTGGACCTGTCCGCGGTCCCCTGGACCCGGTAGGCATAAGCCAGCTTGGGGAGGATATCCAACACGAGCCGTCGAAAGCCCGCGTCGGATCCCGCAATCTCCTGTTGCCGCTCCGTCAGCGGTGTGCTGGTGTCCACGCGCCGGCTGAAGTAGACGGGCTCTCCGGGCCAGTCGTATTCGAAATTCCCGACATTCCTCACAGCTCTTCGAAGGACCGGAAACAGCGAGCCCTCGAAAGCTGCGCGGGCAGCGGCGCTGGCTTGGTAGTCCTCGGGCTGCGGGAGCAGGAGCTGTTCGTACTTCTCGATCAATCCTGCCGTTTCGCCAAGGCCGGATTGGACGCTTCCGCTCTGTGCCAGGCAGACAACCGGGCAGACTGCTAGCGCCAAGCACCACCACTTGGGCCCGAATCGGAGAGGGGGCACGCCGAAGCCTCTGGGGCCAAGATTCCGCGCGGGGCGACACCGTGCGGGCTTGGCTCCGAGGGGCGCTCGGAGCCAGAATGAGCGCAGCCTGAACCGAGGCGCAGCCGATCTCAGGAGGCGAATCCAGGACTTCGTTCGGTCCCGCTCGCGGATTGAGGAGATAGGCCTTGCTGCCCGTCCGCCGCTCGCGGTGGGCACGCCCGGTGGCTCACCGCTCAGCAAACAATCAGACATTGCATGTTTCATTTTGGCTCAATGGGCGAAACTTTCCCAGTACTTCGCCGCTCCCCCCGGAATGGTTGAAGGCACGCCCTCCACTGGTGGTGCCAATGGTTCACCGTTTGGACGTGATAGCTCCCGCGCTCCCGCCGACACATTCACCGCCTCGTGCTGCACTCCCAGCCAACGCATTGGTCTGCAGGAACAGCCATCTTTACCAATCATAAAGGGTCTGAGTTGATTTAATGTGTGCAATTCTAGAATTGAAATGTTGAAAGTATTAGTTTGGGATCAATAGGTGAAATGCATGCATTTTGTTCGCTATTGGGTGTAGTCATTTCAGCTACAGCAGGATGGCGCCCGATGACGAACGAGAGAAGCCAGAGCTGGCCGGCGTTGGGGCGCTCGGCGGTGACGCGGGAGTCCCCTCGCAGCTCAAGGCGCACAGCGGTACGGTTGGTTTCGGCCGAGTGCGGTCTCAGATCACCGGAGCTAGAAATCGGACTTGGCGAGAGCTTGGGCGAAAGCCGTTCGTGCTTGCGGCTTGCCCCCTCCCTCGCCAAGTCGTCCTTCAGTTGAGACCGCGACCGACTCCGGCGGGCAGGCGGGGGTTGTCGCTAACCTCCCCCGCCTTCGCTGCCCTCTCGCCGTTCCGAGCCTTCGCTGCCCTCTCGCCCTTCAGTGCCATGGCCGGCCTCGCGCCCTTCAGTGCTTTGGCCACCCTCACGCCCTTCGCCGCCACTGCCTTCCGAGCCTTCGCCACTTCCGCCCCCGTGTTCGCCGGGGCCAAGTTCGACATGGACGCTGAACCCAGTGAAGTTCTGGGAGCTGGCATTAAGTTCGACCCTCTTGGTCTCGCCTGCGGCAAGCTGCACGTTGGGCGTCGGACCAAGCTCCCGCCCGTTCGACAGGTGGACTTCAACACGAACCTGCTCGGCTGTCTGATTCGTAGTGTTCCGGACCGTGCCGGTGAACACCTCGCGGTTAGGATCGTAGCGGATGACCAGCTCAACTCCGCTGCGAACCTCCCTAGCCGTATCCGACAACCCGTATTGGGTGCCCGATTCACCTGGCTCGCCTCCCGACCCACCGCCCGCTTCTGCCGGATGGCCTTGTAGGAAGTAGCTTGAACCAACAAGGATGGGCAAGCCGTAGACCGTCGCGCGCTTCACGAACGCGACCTTTTTCTGGTGGGCACCGGCCACGGGATTGAAACTTGAGTAGTACAGGAACGTTTCCCCGAACGCGTCTGCCACGCCCACGACATCTCGGCCGCCGAACACGGTGCTGCCCGAATTGGCGGTGGGCAATTCCGCAGGAATCACGCGAGCCTCGACTAATGGATACCCGGTGAATACGGAGTTGCCGTGCGTGTCTAGACCGAAGACGTAGTTCAAACCGTTCCTCCAACGCGCATCGGTCGCGAGAGTGTGAATGGCAAAATAGCCGTTCAATTCAAGCTCCATCGCCGCGCAGCGAACGAACTCCCTCAATCCCTCCTCCGAAGGAATCGCAGCCAAGGTCGTGGCGTTCACCTCGTCCTCCCTGCAGGTGCCCGGCAGGTCACGTCGATATACGCCAGCACCGATCACGGCTGGGGTCCCGCTCCAGTCGATTTGCTTGACGTAGGCGATCTTCGGTTCAGTCATGCCGGTCTCGGGGTTTGTGAACGCGTAGTAGACCCAGCCCTCACCCACGCCGCTCGCGACACGGTTGATCTCCTCGAGGATGTCGGTGCCGAAGACGTCGACGAGCTGACCCCACGGAATGCCTTCTCTGGACGGGTCGGGGGGAAATACAAACGCGCGCGAGGCGCCAGCGACGGATGTCGCTTCGTCAACGAAGACATAAATCGGGCCGCTCCTCCACCGCCGATCCTCGTGAAAGGCGCGCTTGGCTTCAGTGGCGCCCATGTCTTGGACGTACTCGTAGGCACATTGAACAAATGCCCGGACATCCCGCGCCGCGCGGACGCCGCCGGCGGCAATGGAGTGGTCCGCACACGATAGTGGACGTATGCCGGCCTGGGGTGTCACGCCGTTCGCCGCCGCCGGGATCGCAAGTAACCCGAAGGCCAGCGTCAAGGCGCAGATTCGTTTCGCACTCATGGTTTTCTTTAGCTCCTTCTCTGTTGTTGCTGCTTGGTTGACCGCATGGGAACGTCTCCCCATGCTCCTAAGGCTTTAGACGAAGTCAGATCTTTGTTAGTTAGGTGGACTGCGCACCAAGCTGAATCGAGAACGGCCGCGACACTGTTGACAGCCAGCAGGATCGACACCCGGCGCATGGCCGTCCAGGGCGGCCACGGCCAAGCCGCAAGGACCGCCGCATGATGCTCTCTCCCCGCCAGCTGGAGATATTCCGCGAGTACCCGTCGGCGACTCGCTGTCAGTGCATTGCATGCCAGCGGGGCGGGCACCCGAGACGATCCCAAACGGCAGGTGGCGGACGGGCTTATTGCCGGGCTACCGGCCAAGCGCCCCAACCCGCTAGGAACACGTCCCTTAGCCAGTAACCTACGAAATCCCATCGGAGGACTAGGGTTCCGGTCGATAGAGGTCGAACGCGCCGGCCATTGCAGTACTCTGGTGGAATCGGACATAGAGAGCACGGAGCCGACCGGTGGCTGGGCGACCAGGCGTGACGGGGTCCTGTGCTCGGTTCTGGTGCATTGCGGTCTTTGCTGCCGCCTGGGGTCTGGATCGTCTTGAAGGACAGATATCGGATCGGGCTCTTGCCCGAAATTGCGCTGGCGTTCCTGCGCATGGGCTTGATCGCGTTCGGTGGGCCGGCAGCACACTTGGCCCTGCTAGAGGACGAGTTCGTCTCTAGGCGAGGGTGGCTGTCAAGGCAGCGCTTCCTCGACCTGATGGGTGCGACGAACCTGATACCGGGCCCCAACTCGACCGAAATGACGATGCATATTGGCTATGAGCGTGGAGGCGCGCCAGGACTGCTTGTGGCGGGCACTTCCTTCGTCTTGCCAGCTGCTTTGCTCACCGGAGTGCTTGCTTGGTGCTACGTCGAATTCGGTGCTCTTCCCGCTGCCGATCCTGTGCTGCAGAGCATCCGGCCTGCAATTTTGGTTGTCATTCTAGGAGCGATCTGGAAGCTCGGCCGAAAGGCAGTCACGGACTGGCGGCTGGGAGCAATCGCGGCGGGCGTTGCTGGATTGGTTTGGCTGGGCCTTGGCGAGGTGCCCGCGCTGGTCGCCGGCGGCGTCGTGGGCATGCTCTGCCTGCGCATTCCGCACTTGCTGACTTCAGCGATCGGCATGGTGAGCTTGCTCTGCGTTTCGACTCGGACTCTGCTGGGGGCGGGAGGAGAGTCTGCGGATCTCGCGAAGCTCGGGCTGTTCTTCCTCAAGGTCGGTTCTGTGCTCTACGGGTCCGGCTATGTTTTGATTGCCTTCCTCGAAGGTGGCCTGATTGACGACTATGGCTGGGTAACCCGCCAGCAACTGCTCGACGCCGTCGCCGCCGGTCAGTTCACCCCGGGACCGGTGCTCACGACCGCGACGTTTCTTGGCTTTCTGGTCGGCGGCCCCTCTGGGGCGGCAATCGCCACTATCGGCATCTTCCTGCCAGCATTCGTCTTTGTGTGGGTCTTGAACCCCTTGGTGCGCCGTCTTCGCCAGTCCCCCACAAGTGCCGCTTTCCTGAATGCAGTGAATGCATCCGCCGTTGGTCTGATGGCCGTGGTCGCGATCGATCTCGCACGCGCAGCCTTTTCGTCTGCTTTCGCGCTTGGCATCGCAGCGGCTGCTGCGATGGCCTTGTTTGTCGGGCGGTGGCCGGCAGCCTGGGTGGTCGTCGCGGCGGCGGTACTCGGTTGGGCATCGATGGCCGTTGGCTGGCGCTGAAGGCGATTGAGGGCTTCGGGGGCTTCGCTGGAATAGACCCGCGAGGCGGGGTCGAGGGACGCCAAGATCGTCAGCGTGACGCTCGCCGTCGGACCTCGTTCGGCGTGCGGTGATTGTCGCTGCCGGACTCGGGCATGTCCCGAATCATGCGCTTGGACAGGCCGTTCCATGCTTGGTCGTCAGCGAGGATGAAGACGAAGTTGGGAGGGGCGGCTGCGGCAGCCGACATGGCGGCGAGCAGAAACAGGCAGATTCGGTGCATCACTGGCAGTCACTGGTGCAGTTCGGATCGAGCCGGAACGAGTAAGCGACTCGGCCGTTGCCCTCCGTGCCTGCGAGGCGGGTCTGGACGAGTTCCACCACCGCCGCGCCCGTGGACACCGTGACGCGCACGTGGCCCGGACCGCCGATCACATCGGGGCCGGGGTAACTTTCGCTGATGTCGCGCGGGGCTCCATAGCGGTCCAGCCCCGGCTGAGGGACCAGCAGGTACGCGATTCCGTCGAGTTCTTCCCTCGCGAATACGTGGTCGTGACCATGGAACACCACAGTCACGCCAGTATCGACCAGCAGGCGGTGAATCGGCTGGCCCCAGCCCGGACGCCGGTCATCGAATTCGTAGGTGCCGTCGAGCCCTCGGCCACCCCATTCGAACAGGCCTGCCGCCGCGACTCCGCCCCTGGCCGCCTGGTCTGCCCCCCCGACCAGATGGTGGATGAAGACGAACTTGAACCTCGCCCTGCTGGAGCGCAACGTCGTGGCGAGCCAGCGGAACTGGTCTTCGCCCAGCGTGCGAGCCCAATAGTTGTCTCCCCCCCTCGCGCGCGAAGTTGCCCAGTAGGGGTCTAGTGCAACGAACAGGGCATCGCCCCATTCCCACGAATAGTAGTTGCCACGATCCCTGGCACCGTCCGAGGGCGTTGCGAAGTAGGTTTCACGCTGCTCTCTGGCCCACTTGCCCATCGCCCCCCTGCGTATGCCTTCGCCGTCGTGATTGCCGGACACCAGAAAGACCGGCGCACTCGTACCGATCAGGCCGAAATAGTAGCGCTGCGCGAGATACTGGGGCAAGGCCTCCCGGTGATCGACGCGCCGCTTGTCCGTCATGAAGGTATCGCCGAGATCGACGTGGAAATCAGGATTGGCTGCTTTGGCATTCCGCAATGATGCCTCGTACAGGCGGGGCTCGGTCCGCACATCCAAGTGCGAGTCCGCCTGCACGGTGAAGACGAACGATTCGCCATGCGACCGTCCTGTCCGGAACGTGAATTCTTCTGATGCGTCGACGGATTCCGGCGACCCCGTGGTGATGCGCCAACGGTAAAAGTACTGCGAGTTCGGGGAGAGGCCGGCCAGAATCACTTCTGTCGGCATGCCCGGCGCGAGCTGAACAGGGTCAGAGCGCCATTGGTAGTTGCCGGGGCGATCCCCGTATTCGAAATAGCCAGTCAGTGCCGAAGTCGAGAAAATGCTGGCAGTGACTGACGTCGCGCTGGGATTGCCAAGGACGATATCGTACGGGCGCTCCGGCACTTCGGTTCGGAAGACCTCCGTCTGGCCGTTTTGAGCTTGCCTTCCCTGTCGCTGGTTGCGCTGTGCCTGCCTTCCCTGTCGCTGGTCGCGCTGTGCTTGCCTTCCCTGTCGCTGGTCGCGCTGCGCTGCCGCCGCGGGAATGCCGACTGATCCTGCCGGAGAGGCAGGGGGCGGGACTGGGACGTGGGCGAGCAGCCAAGCAAGGAGAAATAGCGATCCTCCGCCAAAGCCACGCGGCCGGGCCGCTGCGAAACTCGTCCGCGTCCGCGCGACCCACTCCTTGGCCCTGAAGCGGCGGCACACGCCCATGCTGACCAAAGCCCCCGCCGGTCCTTGCAATTCTCGCATAGCAATGATTGTGTCGCTCGTTGGATGCGCGCACCAGCTCAGCAAGGCCCAGCACCGATCATTTTCCGACTCCTTTACAAGAAGCGGCGATCCCGGGCTGCGAATCACAGGCCGATGTTGCGCACAATCGCCCGGTCTGGCAGTTCTGGACGGGAGCCCAATGCGCCACAGCGCGGAGCGCTCCGGACGGCACTGCCAGCTCCCGGATGCAGAACCCGTCGACAACCAGTATGAACACATCCGGCAGGAAGGGCCAAACATGGAGTATCGTTGTCTGTACTGTCTATTGAACTTCGCTTGAAAAGCACAGATTGCTTATTAATTTATCTACAGGCTAATTCTTGCGTGCTATTGTATCTATATGGATAATTGTCCAACATACTCTATCAACCTAAAGCTGCTGGCAGAGCGCACCCGAATCGGGTACCAGCAGCTCTATCTCGGCCTCGTGCAGCGCAAGCGGGACCTGAAATTCCGAGATGCGGCGCAGGTCGCGGACGCGCTGGGGCTGCCGCTCTGGGAACTGCGCGAGTGCATCGAGGACGGGCGCTTCGTCGCAAACAGCAGGCAGGAGCAGTTGCTGACCGGCAATCGAAGGGAGGTCGGGGCCGACGATGCGAAGTTCACAGAGCGATTTGTGTCGCGCGTGGCCCCACCCAGCATCGCGCCGCCAAGCGGTCGGCTGGGTGTTTTGCTGCCTGGCTTGGGCGCGGTGGCGACCACCATGATTGGCGGCACCGCACTGATCAACAAAGGCCTGGCCAAGCCCATCGGCTCGCTAACGCAGATGGGCCGGATCCGGCTCCGCAAACGAACCGACAAGCGCAACCCGCTGATTCGCGACTTGCTGGAACTGCATGACACAAAGAGGCTGGTGTTCGGCGGATGGGACATCCAAGATCAGGACTGCTACGAGGCAGCCGAAGCGGCCGGCGTGATCGATGCCGGCCTGCTGGCAGAGGCGGAAAGCGAGCTGCGAGCCGTGCGCCCGATGCCGGCCGTCTTCGAGCGCGACTACGTGCCCCGCCTCAACGGTTCGCATGTCAAGCACGGCAGCAACAAGATGGCGCTGGCCGAGGCGCTCGTCCGCGACATCGAAGAATTCAAGCGCAGCAATGCCTTGGACCGCGCTGTCATGATCTGGTGCGGGTCCACCGAGACGATCTTGCGCCCCGCCGAAGTGCATCTCTCCCCGGAGGCGTTCGAAACCGGGCTGCTGGCCAACGATCCCAACATTGCTCCCTCGCAAATCTACGCCTACGCCGCGCTGCAGTGCGGCGTCCCATTCGCTAACGGGGCACCGAACCTGACCGCCGACATTCCCGCCCTAGAGCAGCTCGCGAAGCAGCGGAGCGTGCCTGTGTGCGGCAAGGACTTTAAGACCGGCCAGACATTCATGAAGACGCTGATCGCTCCAGGCTTGAAGGCCCGCCTACTGGGCGTGGACGGGTGGTTTTCCACCAATATCCTCGGGAACCGGGACGGGGTCGTGCTTGAGGAGCCGGACTCGTTCAAGACCAAGGAAGAAAGCAAGCTCGGCGCACTCGACGTCATACTCCAGCCGGAGCAGTACCCGGACCTGTACGAGGAGTTCTCGCATATGGTTCGGATCAACTACTACCCACCGCGCGGCGACAACAAGGAGGGCTGGGACAACATCGACCTGAGGGGCTGGCTGGGCTATCCGATGCAGCTCAAGATCAATTTCCTCTGCCGCGACTCGATCCTGGCGGCGCCCCTGGTGCTGGACTTGGCGCTGTTCCTCGATCTCGCCCAGCGCGCGGGCATGAGCGGGATACAGGAATGGCTGTCGTTCTACTTCAAGTCGCCTATGGTGCCGCCCCAGCTCTATCCCGAGCACGATATCTTCATCCAGCTGATGAAGCTTAAGAACACTCTTCGATGGATGGCCGGGGAGCAGATGATCACACACCTCGGTCTCGAATACTACGACTGACGGTCCCCCGTCGGCCGATACCACCAAGCCCGAGATTCCTTGAGCGCCATCGCATGCAGCGGGTCGAATCAAGCGGATTCGCCGGCCCGTTCAAGCACGGCGAGGGCGTCCCGGACCATGGGGTAGTCCTCGAGCGATCCGCGCACCGCGTAGACTCCGCCACCGTGCTCCTCAAAGCGGCTCAGCACAGCCTTGGCTTCCTCCACCTCGGCCGGCGAAGGGGAATACACTTCGTTGATCACCGGCAGTTGCGCCGGGTGTATCGCGGCTTGCCCGGAGAAGCCGTGCCGCCGGCCGCGTTGCGCCGCTTGGCGCACCGCACCCAGGTCTTGGTACTGCATCGGCGGCGAATCGAAGACCTGCTTGCCCGTAGCGCGGGCCGCGTTGACCACGCTGCCGCGGGCAAACGTCAACTCGGGCTCGCCTTCGCTACGCCGGATCCGGGTCTCGGCGCTGTAATCCTCGGCACCGAACATCAGCGCATTCACGCGGTCCGAGCAGGACGCGATCTCAGCGGCCCGCAACACACCCAACGGGGACTCGACAAGCGGAATGATGATTCCCGCACCGGGCAGCTCTTCGGTGACGCGCTTCACATCGCCCACCGACTCGCACTTAGGGATCACCACCCCGTTCACCTGGCATCGGCGCACAGCCGCACAGTCCACGGCGACCCACTCCGAGGACGGGTGATTGAGCCTCACAAACACGAGCCGGCCTTGGCTCTGGAGGCTCGGCAGGGCTCGCTGCGTCACAGACCGAGCGTCCGACTTGTTGGCATCGGCGACGGCGTCCTCCCAATCAATCAATATCGAGTCGGCGGGCAGGCTGGCCGCCCGGGACAGTTTCTTGGCGCTGTCGCCCGGGACGAAGAGGATGCTCCGGATGCGCGATAGCTCAGTCACGGTCGCCTTCCATACATAATGGGCTGTGCAGGGCCGGGCGTGCCAGCACCCCGCAGCCAAGAGGAGATCGGGCGCAATGCCATACGGGCGATACTTCGACGAATTCGAGGTCGGGCAGGTTTTCAAGCATTGGCCTGGCAGGACTATTTCGGAGGCTGACGATACGTGGTTTTCGCTTCTGACAATGAACCAGCACCCTGTCCATATCGACGCCAACTACGCCGCCGGCACGCAGCACGGCCAGCGTCTGGTCGTCGGCCCCCTAGTCTTCAGCATCGTGGTGGGCATGAGCGTCGCCG
>MKWU01006021.1_pt1 | contig 12636 bp, 11 predicted proteins | sample 809101 | NCBI WGS metagenome assembly MKWU01 (sample SAMN05860141, study PRJNA318959) | sponge metagenome | host: Aplysina aerophoba | place: Slovenia: Piran, Adriatic Sea, Gulf of Piran | collected 2013-05-07 | reverse complement strand
TCCAGGTTTGATTGCGTTTTCGACGTGTTCGTAGTGTTGTCAAAATGGCGACTACGGGTAACTGACTGTCAACTGCCTGGGCCGATGTAGAAATTAGTGAGGCGCTGTTGGATATCTAGGCCGATGAAAAGACCCAATGGAGCTTACTGCATCGACTCTGTTGATGCGAGATCCCTCCAGTACACGAACGGATACTGCGGCGGTCGTCCTCGCTGTCGACTTCCATCCGTGGCGAAGAGGCGAATGATGGAAGAAGGTTGATTCCAGGACGATAGTCGTCTCCCCTTCGCTCAAATCCTCCGTCGTCTCTTTGCTCGCAGCCAGAAAGAAAATACTCGTTTTCTGTGTCCCTAAGACTCTGAAAGCGTCCGCTAGCACGTTAGCATCGTCTTCAGCATCTCGGCGGCGGCGGCGACGCCATTTTCATTGCGGCAAGCAAAGGTCATCCTAACTCGGATGTAGGTGTTAACAAGGTGTGAAATCGGGAGTTGCCTATCCCTGTTCTCTACTATCTATGGTTAGCCCATTCTTCCAATGGAGTGTAAGGAAATTTGAAAGACCTTCCCCCATCCATGCTTGCCATTCCAACAGCAACTGTGCCACATATGGATGATGCTGTCATCTAGCCACTCTTCCTCAATTATTGCAGAACACGTACATTAGCTGCTGTCAAGTTCATAGCATATGCAAAGTGGCATCTTTCAGGGCTAGGGTTACACCAGGGATGGAGATGCAAGCTGTGGTTGCATCGGGATGCAATGCCACAAGTGTCAGGCTGTATGACAGCTGCTACTCCAAAGACAGCCCATGTACATATCATGCTGTGTAACATGTATATATCAGAGGTGACGCTAGCTTCATTGAAACACATGCATGCATACACCCACCATAATACTGCATCCTCCCTGTCCCTGCACACATTAGATCAGGCATACACAGTTTGAGGGCACAGTTTCTCAACTCTTCTAGCCACCACCTTTGCTACATCAACGGTGACTGTGGCATCGTTGTAACTGTTTGGAATCAAGTGCTCATGATAGCGCTGTCCAGTCAATGTAGACAAGATCTTAAAAGTGGGGTCTCCCACCTGTGCTTGCAATATATAGCAGCTCAAAGAAAATGGTGTGTGGTCTTCCACAGATTCGATTTTAAAGTACACGAGAAAGCATGATAAACGCTTCAGGGACACAAAAGCGATGGCAATTAATATAGTAAGCCACGTAGGCCTTCGTCAACTGCGTACAAAACTGAAGATGATGCAGTGTGAGATGAGTTATATGGCCACACACTGTTAGGGTTTGCTACATAACTCATCTCAGACTGCAGCATCTTCAGTTTTGTACGCAGTCGAAGAAGGCTGATATATATGCGTGGCCGAAGCGTCTTGCAATCAGTTGTTTGATTGATTGACTCTGCTACGTATTTGCTCATCAAGATCGATTCGCTACTTACATTCTAGTTTCTTTTACTAACATGTCCACCCACAAATCTGTTCTTTACGCCTATGCCATGTTTCGGGTATATCAGCAGCCAAACTTCAACTTCAAACAAGTAAGATCACTCAAAATTTCAAAAAGGTCACATCTTCCGCATACTTGTACCTTTCTTCTGATCCGGGATTTGCCACTCGTCGGCATTCCATCATTACCAACACGCCTCTTGCGTCCAGAGATGGCGCCGCTTTATCTGTGGAAGCGTATTGGCGTCTCTTTCGTGTGTCTGATGCTTTTAACATGGTTTCTGATGTCCTTCAAATTCGAGTATGGTAGACGAGCAGTTGACCGAGCCTATGACGACGACTCTCCACTAAATCACTGGGTGACGGTAACGGTAATCGGTCACGAGGGCGTATACACAGATACTGCAGCAAGAACAGAGAGCAGGAGATCACAACACAACAGGGACGACGTCAAACTCACTGCAGAACTGAAGAACTGGCCAAGTGATTCGTTTTGTGAAGACTTCCTGGAAAACACCTTCAACTACATATCATATCATATCATTCATATCATTTAAGTGCATCATGTACAAAGGCACACTAGGGCATCACTGCCCCATGCAGCACTGATATATACATATATATATATATATAATGTCAAAATGTCAAAATGTCAAAATAGCAGAATAACAAAGAATCAACGACTTGAGGTGTGAGTTTAATAACATTCTCTTCAGTGCCCTTCCAACCGCTTCGTTCCTCTCTGCATGCTGTATCAATCATGATAACAACTACAAGATGCCTGTATGCACTGATGGCTCGGATAGGATTGTGTGCTATGGGACGCCTCATAACCCTTCCATGTCCACATGTACACTGCAGGGTGTTGCTTTGGTGCCCAAGTCTGCTTTCAATCTTTCCTATAAATTTGAAAATATTTGGCTAAAGAGGGAAACACCAGAGGAAGCTCACGAGTGCACTTCCCACAGCTACACTGACTTTGACAAGCACATTGAGCGGAAAGACTATTTAGGGCAAATCGTAAAGAAGGCAGGGAGCACAGTACCCAAAGGAGAGTGTGAGATCATCATCCCAGGAACTTCGTTTGTGTATGCTGGATCAGCCGTACACATTTACTTCAAGTTTCTTGCGTGGTACAACTTATTTAAGAGTATGAAGGAAAACAATGCCACAGATGAAACTAGTACTGCTTATGTCATTCGAGTCCCTGAAGGGAAAGACGCCTTCTTGTTTCCTGAAATTGAGAAGCATTTGTTTCCAGGATTAATTCCTGTTGAGGAAATGGACATTTCCACTTCCATTTACTGTTTTGAAAAGTTAGTTTTGGTCCCATGGGCATACACCAGTGTTCATTTTCAGTGCAAGAACAAGGGCTACTTGAGGGGGTCATGCTATAAGTGCAATGGATCAGGCTTGGAGGGGACTGCAGTAGCTCAGTTCCGCAGAAAGGTGCTCTCTGTATGCTTTCTAAGCGATCGTCCACTTGCAAGTGCACCTCAACTACTGAAGAAGATTGTAGTTGTTGTGCGAAAACCGTATCACCGATTTACTGGAGACAATCCACAAAGATATAGACGATCTCTCACAAACTCTGATGAACTCATAGAAGGTCTGAAACGAGAATTCCCTACTGCAAACGTAACTGCTGTTCAGATGGAGGGTCTTTCCCTCTGTGAACAAGTTAGGCTGGCTCATGAGGCAGATGTCCTGATGGGTGTGCACGGGGGAGGTTGGTTCCCCCTGTGTTGGATGCATCACAAAGCCATATTGTTTGAGCTACTACCCCAAGCACAGGTGGGAAACCCCACTTTTAAGATGTTGTCTACATTGACTGGACAGCGCTATCATGAGCACTTGATTCCAAACAGTTACAACGATGCCACAGTCATCGTTGATGTAGCGAAGGTGGTAGAAGATTTGAGAAAATTGTACCCTCAAACTGTGTATGCATAGTTAATGCAGTGCTGATTCAGTATAAAAATGTGTATAAACTTGTACAATGTGTAACTATGTGGCTTTGCAGTCACGTGATATTATCCCCATAGCATATATTAATTACTGTTCTTAGAATTTTGTAAGGAACTATAATTGGGAAGATCTTTGGGTAATTCGTTTGGGTTCAGGAGCAGCCAAAGACACTTGTTCATCGTGAATGATTCAACACCGAGAGTCATCATTAGCAAGTTGAAATGCTCTGGTGAGTGTCCTCTTTAAATATAAATTGGATCCGACTTCTTGGCATAGCACTTCTAGTCACACGTCATGGTTGTCACTTCTTGGGTGAACAAAGAGGGTTCATGATGGATAAAAAACCAGGCTTGCATTCAGATTCGACCATTATTGGTCTTCATTGTTAGATCACCAAAGCTTTAAGAATACTTTCTTTCCCAGTTGTCCTCCCTCCTATAAGGATCCTTGTTTCCTGCATGCCTATATATTGATGGTATGGGCACTCACTTGGACATACATAGCGACATCCCTACTCAAAACCATAATTATAATTACCATTAGTTATTAATTTTGTCTATTACAATTAAACCTAATTATGTACGCACATGTTTTATTTAACAGTGATTCAGCATCATGCATGCAGTGTGGTTCATTTACTCTCAAGTCACTTGTACAGCCATATTCGCTTCTGTACATAGCTAATAATACTTATACTGTAACTATTTGAATGCATTGCTTTTATGGACATGCACTGCGTTTAACATGTTAAACACAGTGCATGTCGACATGTCAATGCAAATTATATTATACAATGCAAACATTGCATTACTAAAGTGCATGAGCATATAATCTACAGCCATGCATATATAAAAGAAGGGTCCAATGTTAGTGTGGTTTTATGAGTGTAAAGAAGAATGGCTATATTATATATATTAAGTAGGGAGTAATGCTGTACAATGCTGACAACGGTGGACTGAAAGTTGGACTCTTTTTTGTTTATTGCCGTGAAGGAGAGAGCTGCCGAGATGTATAATTATGCATGAGGGGGCTGGCAGGGAGGAACTATACAAGACACCTAGGTTTGACCCGAGGATATGTATACATATATTATATACAAATATATTATGCAAAACATAGGTACAGGCATGCACTACTATCATGCGACTTCACTAGTGATTTTGAGCCAAATGCTTCGCCAGCTATACAGCTGTCATCATCAGTGGCACTACAAAACAGAGGTGTGAGCTTATTTCAATGCACAAATTGAAAGGGTGGGTAAAGTTGCAGGCAAACAAAACAAAATGACAGCAATATACATGCATAAAATTAATGGTGGAAGTGCTATCATCAAAATGAGGGATCCTGGTGATTATATCACAGCATTGCCCCAGGAGTTTGTGGACAATCGTCTGTATGCCTCCCGAGCTCCATACTACTGTAATGTATGGCCGTCAAAATGTCCTCTCAAAATCAATTATTGGTCCTCAGTACCATGGGGAAGCCACAGCTGCAGACCCGGAAGTACCTTTTGCATGTTGAGTTACACTAATAAACTATTATTATTGTTATGTATGCATACTGTATTAATATCTACGCTGACTTTACACTAAAAATTATTGGCTATAGGGAAGTCCAGTGATAGTTGTGCATACCTAGCTATATAGCTAGGGCAAAGTCTGTGGGAGGAGTGTGTATATATGTACGTAGCAAGTACAGATGGTGGAGCAGAGAATTTTATGAAAGAGAACTGTGTACGTGACAGGAAATAGTATACATTACAGGTGATTGGTGTAATTACATACAACTGTAAGAAGGTCTCCCTGGAAACCAACGGGATGTCCACTGGCCTTCTTCCCACGGTCTGGAACTCAATCCTGAGCCCACCTACACACATTCCACTACTGTATATAGTATGTGAGATTGTACACACCACAGACTGAATCCTATATTATATATCTAGCCATAGAGGATTTTGCACAACAAATGCATAATGGATTCAGTATAAATGAATAGATAGTAGGTACAGTAAGCACTGTACGTATGTGTGTGGCAGTAAAAAATAACTGATTTATACATCAATGAGGCACTAGATATACAGAACAAAATCACAGTGATGTACAGCACATGGTAAAAAGATGCTACATAGCTACAATGTGATTCGTCACAGAATGTCATTCACTTCTCTGTCATATCTGTACCGTTGAATCCAAGGGATTCCTGTTAGGTTTTGTTCAACTGCAGATACAAGGTCATCAGTCCATGGTACTTGTGAGCGAGGTCTGTGAAATTGCATTTGTGCCATGACCTTTTGCACATACTTAATGTAGTCTTCGCTGCACGGAATGGTCAGGAAGTCACACAGGCTCTGCAGGGTACCAACTGTGTCTTGTTGCAAGTCATACCAGTGCACATAATGTATGTACACTTGCGACAACTGTTTGAAGACCATTAGCTGTTTCACTGTGTGGAAGTACCTCTCAATATTATCAATCAAGATTGATCTTTCATCAGTCACTGTAATAAAATTGTCAGTTACTGTAACATACTCTGACTTGAATGTAGACGTCATGCGAGCTTGTTCCAAGGATAGCAGTGTCATTGCCGATATTGAATCATACGGATTAGCAACTACCTACATATGTAAAATCAAACAGAGAACAGGTAAATAATTACGTATATATCCCGTTACCATGGTAAACGTGGGATATCATTGTGGGTTATCCATTATATACCACAGTTTGAATTAGCAGTGAGACACCTTGGGATTAATCACTATTGCTCACTATCACACCCTACACGCAGGATAAACTGGGGCTAGTTTTAGTCTGGCTAGCTAGACCGTCCCACTTAAACGCCCAAGGCGCGAAAGGGAAGGGATGGTCTAGCGGCAGTAACGATTAGTTCACACCTTCACATTATCAAACTCACACCTCGTGCGGGTAAGTATTAATGGTCTGACAAATATGCAAGAGTACTGTAGCGTTGATCGCTACAGTACTCCTGCATAGTTGGGGCGGACCATGGACGTATGGACGAGGTAGAGAAATACGTATAAGCGCTTTTGCATTTGCTGCTGCAAATTGCTCAAAGATAAGTACAGACTGATGAAGACTGGGAGGCTGACGATAGTGGGAGAAGCAGTTGTGACAGCTACACAGCTGAGCATCGCTGGAGAAGGAAGCCTGTGTCACATGTGCTACCTTACTGTGTTGATAGTTCAGAAAGCAACTTAGGATGTCGACACCAGGACGTGCACTTTGCGAGATAAGGTTTCTTCTGCTCACGTGTTCTTTCAAGCTCGAAACGAGCAAGTGGTCTCTCGAGCCCACCGCAACCCTCTCTGTGTCCGATGGCTCCATCTCCAGCCAGAAAGAAATCCATTGCCATTGAAAGACATACCGTGACTGAGCTCCCACAGACTATGAATACTATTAGCAGGAATTCCTGCCCAGTAGCATCTGATTGGTCGAATAGGTGTGAACTAATCGTTACTGCCGCTCCAGCCTTACGTTTCTGGAGTTACCCCCGGTTGTCTGTCCGTATTCGCTCCGTCCGTATGCCTGTACGTGCTCCGTACGTTCTCACAAGCACACCCGTACGTAGGTACGTAACGTACACATACTTACGTACAGCTAGGCGCAGTATCGACGTACGTACTTTCCATCTATCTACGTACGCTCCAGGTGACAAAAGTGTTCCAGTTGTGTTCCGAGGTTGCTCCCTGAAGTTTAAGTGTTGTACATTGATCCCGCAGCTTACTTCTTGCCCAGTTCTAGTTGAGAGAGTCGATCGCTCTTCCAGTGCGCCACAGAACCCATTCTTGACCAGTTCCAGTGCTGCTCAGTGCAAGTGTTCAGGGCACAGTGTGTCGTTTATCAGTTCAGTCCAGACAACTTCAATGGTATATTCAGACTACGTGAAGCAGATTATCGCCGGTTGGGGAAGAGTTATGGGGATATCTCCCTCTGTTTGTCCGAGGAAGGACACAAAGTCAGCAAATTGGGAGTCTACAAGTTTCTGAAACGGTACCAGGATACCGGGACTCTCTCGCGTAGACCAGGTAGTGGCCAAGCCTCGAAAATATCCGCAAAAGCGAAGCATATGATCGACCAGCAGATGACAAAGGACGACGAATCCACTGGAATGGAGCTCCAGAAAATCCTCGCAAAAGATGGCATCGTAGTCAGTGCAAGGACAGCCTTGAGGTGGAGAAATCAGTTAGGGTGGACTTCTAAGGGAACGAGTTACTGTCAGATGATAAGAGATGCAAACAAAGAAAAACGGCTGGCGAGAATGTCATATACACAGACGAAACCACAGTGCAGATTGAAACGCACCAGAGGACATGCTGTTATAAGAAAGGACAAAAACCTTGGTACAAACCCAAGCCCAAGCATCCTGTGAAAGTTCACGTGTGGGCTGGGATTAGCCATCGTGGACGCACTAATTTGTGCATCTTAGAAGGAAAGATGAATGCTCCACTGTTCATCTCCATCCTACGCAAATCTCTTGTGCTGTTCATCCATGCTGTGTACCCTGATGCACATTGCTTCATGCAGGAGAGAACACTAGTGGGAGGGGACGCAGGAGCTAGAAGTGGATGCTGAAAGTTGAATGGCGGGGACAACATCTCTAGATCTGGTCCACTGAATCGCTGAGAGGGCTGGTAGTGGTCTTGCAGTTGGGGTGCCTGTATTTCATCACACAGTGTAGATGGTGGAGTTGCCCCCAGCGGCGCCTGTACATCATACAGAGTAGTTGGCAATAGCAGAGGTGATCCTCGTACAATCAACTGGGAGGATGGCAGAGATGGCATTTGCTCATTCAGCTGGGAGGATGGCATTGGTGGATCTGAAGCTGGCATCTGCTCATTCGGCTGGGAGGATGACATTGGTGAATCCAGAGCTGGCATTTGTTCAATCAGCTGTGAAAACAGCCGTGGTAAAGGTAGCAATTGGTCATTTAGCTGGGACGATGGCAGTGGTGGACATGGCATCGTGGTAAAAGCAGGAGTAGAAGGAGTATTAAAAGTAGTAGCTAGTAGGAGTAAGGAGTACTAGTAGGAGTGAGAGTAGGAGTAGGGGTACTATAGGAGAAGTAGGAGTAGGAGTAGCAGCAGCGCACACATACCAATCTTCATAGTCACAGCCTTGAACATTTTCCTGCCAATCCTGACTTGGCAGCTTTCACCAACAACAGCAGGTGGATCGGCAATGCTTGAGAGAGGGATCACGCTCACGCTGTCTTCGTCGGGCCAATACACAAGCACGTGATCGTCTGCGGGGAAGTGCATGGACACAACGATGTTACGTATCTCTGTGTTAAGAAGCGCTTGGCAACTGCTTCTATAGCTACGTACGTTGCGTACGCGTGCTTCTTCTTGTACGGCCACTTTCGCTGCCAACCGACGACTCATCCTGTCCATTTTGACAAGACAAAGGAAAGCTCCCTGGCACTGCTCACGAAGAACTTCAAGGTATTGATATGACACCTGCGCATCACACCTCACTTTAAGGTAAGGAAAGTTTGGCAGAAATGCATGTGCAGTTAGCACTTCTTTTAGCTACGCCCGAACGTACGTAGTTCTTGCTACGCCCGTGGCTTAACCATTCTTTAGCCCGTACAATGCTCAGTACAATAACCGTATGCGATATCAGCTATGCCCGTACGAGCAACCATAGATCGATCCATACTCGTAAATGTCGCACGCCCGTACAACGTAAACTTTTCTGTGACATGTACCGTGTTCGTAGACTGTCCCGTCTTGGCAACGTATTGTGCACTTGGTTGCTGGCATGTGTTGACCTCCTAGTGCTATCAGAGACCAACCAAGGGTCTGCATGCAGGAAACAAATTGGTCTCTTTGTTTCCGGGTATTATACACGATAATATACTCGCGCGAAGATTTCAGACATGTCTGCTATTTTGGGAACAGCAATTTGAAACAATAATACACATTTCTTCAAGTTGCTGCCTTGTTGTAAAGCTCCTATACTTGATTTGCCCAGGAAGATCGTAGTTGTGTGAGACCTTTGCAAACTTGGAACACACAGCAAGAGGGATTCATTAATTAACACTTCTACTTAAGCATATAGTGACAGGAACACAAACATAATCTATTACACCGTATTACAACTAGCCCTCTTGCTTTCTAATGTATACAAGTTTTGCTTTAACATTGATCATGTGCACATCACCCTTGATCATGGAGTTTGATACTGGGCACATTATACACGTACATAGTTGAGTTTGATAAAGCGCAGCTATGGGCCCTACACTGTGTATGAAATCCACAAACCCACCAGCAGCTACAGACACAGCACACAACAACAGATAGCCACTGTGTTCCAGGCTACTGACTGATCGTACCTGAACAAACTTCAGTGGTGTTCTCAACGTCTCTTGTAGCTGGGAGCACACATGACAGCAATATATGGGTGATGTAGTGCACAGTGCAGTCATGCTGAGCGAGGAATAGTCGCCTACTATGGTTAACTTGTGTGTGGCACCCTCCTTGCTATTGAGCACATTAGGGTGGTTTGATACAAGTAACGTTAGCAAGAGAGACTTCTTCTGCAATATGCTTTTCTGAAAATGCCACCTTTGAAACAAGTTGAAGCCACTGGCAATGGCCACTTCAGGGTGATGGTTCAGCAACCGGCCAAGCATTCTGTCATCCATGCCAAGGAAAAGAACAAAACTTTCTACACTGTCAACGACGTTTGCTGATAGGCGGCTACTTTTCAATGCTGTCAAGTTAAGAGGTAATGTAACAAGTGAGTTAGCTGATAAATCTCTGATCACCATACACTCTGAATTGTCTCTGCAATTCTTTTCGTGCCAAACAAAACAGATAGCTAGAATTAGAACAGTTGCTGTGACAGTGAGACCAGCTGCATGGTGTACACAAAAGTGAACGACCTTGTGAAAACTGCAATAAAATGACATTCTTTGATACAGAACTGCACAGAGAGAGAGAGAGAGGAACAGGATCGATTAAGGGAATGCCATATGAATCGGTGCACACATGGAGTTGAAACCCTCAATCTCTGCGTACAGTGCTGTTTTGTGGCCAAAAAGTATAGAAACAAGAGGTGACATCTCATTACTTTGACCCATCACCTTTCTTTGAGCATCAGAACTCCTAAATCCCCTAGAGTGCACTCAGGACCACTCTGCAAGTGTTGTAGGACTTCTGATGCTCAAAGAAATGTATCTTTTACCCCTGAGTTTAGGTTAGCTATGGGTGTAAATTGGCTGAAAACTGAGTAGTTACACAATATATTTATATAGGTATATATTTATGTAGTCATACACAGTATATTTAGGTTAAAGACAGACATGGAGAGGGCCAAAAAAGTAGTGCACATACGTATTATGAACAGTAGTCTATTGGATATGGCATGTGTGTACTCTGTACGACTTACATGATACACAGGATACACATATGTACATACATACATACATATGTAGGCGAAAACATTTCCTGAACTAGGTATGAACAGTTATGTGACCACAGGACAAAGGAATCTGCGCAGTCATTTGCAAGACAACACTTAAGTACGTGCTAGCACTATTGTGTGCCAAACACGTGTTTTGTTACTCTATTTGAGTAGCCTTTATACACTATGCCCTTAGTGAATCAGGCCTTATCTACATCGGTCACTCACCAGGACAGTGTACTGTGGGCCTGTGCATACATGACAACGTGACCTCATATGAATTAGATCACATACGTACGTAGCTACTGACTTCGCACAAGGAATGGGGTGGATCTTACTGCAATTCCATAACCACAGTTTTATGCAGTTATCATAACCGGAATAAATGCTATTGCCAGTTATTTACTATTTGTTATTACAGTGACTAACCTGCCTGCTGAAACAAGAAAAAACAAAAATCACTTTCAGAATGAGCATCTTTGGAGGGTTTTAATATCGCTCCTATTTTAGCCCAAGTATTCAGTACAGAATATTCAGTCCGAGATATCATTTTGAAAAGGCCTGGATAAGAGGCCACCACAGTACAGTTGCTCCAGTCAAAATTGAGCTGATTAAAACTGTGTGCATTTGCTCGAACTGAACATGTCAGGTCACGTGGGGTAACTCCGTGAATTTGACTGCTGAAAGCTATAACTTCACCAGTGCACTTGCGATCAAGATGTACTTGGTTCCCCATTTATACCAGTCTTGGCTGAAGGGGTTACCTCTTTCATGAAATAATACAACAACAACAACAACAACAACAACAACTTGGGCAAGCACGATGCTTACTCTATACTGAATACCTCGCAAGCGTGCTGAACCGCGGCAGTTCTTTCTTGCTGCGATAGAGAAGCAACTTCCTGTGGGGGTGGAAATGTTCTTTGTGTAGTCCACACGGACGGTCGCGCAGTCGCTATTTCTGAGAAATTCACGGAGTTACTCCGCCCAGTAGGTTTTGACCGATAGTATGAACTCTACGAATATCTCAAGAAATGTAAGCGCAATTTAGTTTAGTATTGGTGTGCAAGGTGGACATAGATGCTAGTACCTATCTACGTTGGACGTTTGTCGCTGTTGGAATTACGCAACGATAAAAAAGGGTTATCCCTATCAATTGCTACCTATCTGCTGACAGTGGATCTGTGATGGGCAATGTGTGTCTCGGACAAGTTGTTTTGAGTTATGCATGTCAAGAATACTGCCTTGGGTACCACTCACCTTGGCCGTTGACCAATCGTAGATACGCCATTTTATTTGCCGCCCCTTTCACTTACTTGGAGATCCAATTCCAATTCACCAATGAAAGTGGGAACGGATAATGTGATAAAATGGCGCGACTCGTGCAGTCTACAGCTATCAAGCTTCGCCCGATACAGCAGCTTTGGTGCTATGCTTCTACAGGAAATGTCCCAATTTTAGGTACGAATGATTTTGATTGTATCCGTAGGTACGTATGTGAAGCACTTCCGAGCAATGCTGCCCTCTGTCTGTCCTGAATAGCTATTTAACACTTTGTGCTGTGTCGGATCAGGGCACATGTACGCCCAATTTGCATTGCAAACACTGGTATCAATGCTCGACCACACAGTACACACTGAGTAATGAGAACCTATTTTTTGATCCCCTCACTGTACGTAGCTATCTGCTTGTTGCTACCTAATGCTGTCACAGTGTACAGTGGCTTAATTGTACAACAGTGTGGATGTGCATGGCTGGCTGTGTGTGTGTGTGTGTGTGTGTGTG
>MKWU01006019.1_pt1 | contig 12640 bp, 19 predicted proteins | sample 809101 | NCBI WGS metagenome assembly MKWU01 (sample SAMN05860141, study PRJNA318959) | sponge metagenome | host: Aplysina aerophoba | place: Slovenia: Piran, Adriatic Sea, Gulf of Piran | collected 2013-05-07 | reverse complement strand
GGAGGCTGATAGCCCAAACCGCGTTCGAGGCAGGTGTCGGCGGCGAGAAGGTGCACGTCATCGGGGCAGTCGCCACCGATGGTCTGCAGCATCAGGATGGTCTCGATCATCTGGTCTTCGCTGAAGCCGCGGCGGCGCTCGCGCAGTTGCAGATGGTCAGAGATCAGATCCGGGAAGCCAAGGGAGCGGAATACGCGGGAGGTGGCAAGAGCGCCGGCGTGCGGGCTGGCGGCTTCCCGGAGGGGAGCGGTATCGAGTAGGAAGGGGGTTTTTGCCATGAGCGGGAGACGAGCAGGCATAGCGGATATAGAATAGAGTACCTATAATACAAAGTCCAGCCTACATCGGCCCCAATTGCATACTTCGACGAGTTTTCCGTCACTTCGTGCGATTCGCTAGGCGAGGATCAGGGTGGATGGAAGAGGGTTGACGCACCACGCTTTGTGGTGCCCCAATGGTCCACCATGGTCTCTGGCGAACTAGGTCGCATATCTACGAGGCGCCACCCTGCGCGGAGTTATCTCAGTCTGTCGCGGCGACCTTCCAGAAGAAATGGCTTCCCTACCGCGCGGCGGAAGTACACTCTCAGACGTTGGGCATAGTGAGCCTATTGTTGGATCATGAACTCTGATGGTGCTAGACGAGACACGATATCGTATATCGCGTAAAGTGCAGGCACACTTGGCGCTATTGCCACGGCCCACGGTTCTGAGAGAACTAAGTCAACACATCCTAAAAATATGTGGACAAGGAGCGAGTACCGAGGAAGTTATACTTCTGCTTGATAAGATGCTTTGCCACGTTGAGAAACCTGGTGGCGCCACACAGCCTTACAGAACGGCTACTAGGGCAAGTGTTGCAAACCCAAAAACATGTGGCTTTTTCGTGCGCGAAAGGGCCTTATCACGGAAGGAGTAGAGGGATGTTGGTCACCGCCGGTAGCATTGGCTAAAGCCAATAGGATAAATCGCGCAGGAGAACAAATGCTGTACGCGTCAACGAACCCTATTACGGCATCAGGAGAGATTGGTGTTCTGTCGAGCGGAAATGACGAGAGATATTCCTTGATCGTGTATGAAATTGTGGATAATATGACGCTTTCTCGGATAGGAAGACTGGTGTTCCCTCCACAGTTGGAAGGCGAGATGAAGAGAACAATGGAAAGTGTTGAAAAGAAGTTCTTGAAGGATAGCTACGATCAGGATAGCGAAAATATAGAAAAGGTAAAGATACTCAACGAATTCTTGTTGGCGGTATTCTCTGGCCCCATGGAGTGGCATCCCGTAAGCCAACATATTTGCAGATATTTCTTTCCTCTTCCGCATGGCTTCGATGGATGGTTATATCCGTGCGTAGAACATGGGTGGGAAGACCACAACGTATGTTTGTTGGATGCACACGCGCGAGCAAAGCTCAATATCATTGAAGTGCTGACTATGGAAAAGAAGAAACATAAAGCAAAACCCAGTTGTAGATTCGCGCGACGCCCGAAAGGAGATAGGCTGGTAAGAGTGTCACAGTCAAAGACAAGGGAGAGAGTATTCGGAAATTCTCCTCAATGGGGATTCTGGAGAGATATCGGAGTGGACTATGTTGAGGAAGGCAACGTTTACTGGCCATCGTAAACACACGAAAAGCAACTACGTGGAGTTGCGTCCCCGGCCTAGAACCTGATCAGCTATGATTCCAAGATCACTCCCACTGACTACTCGTCTCTCGCCGAGTTCTTTCAATTCCTCCGGCTGGAGTGTAGCAAGCACACTAAGCACAACGGAGAAGGCTGCGGCCCGCGAACGCATCGAACCCGAGATATATTTTGATTCCAAGAACCGCCTTACGTCTCGAAACTCTGGCAAGAATTCGACAAGGCTTCTATCTCCCCGTCTACTTCTTCTCGTGACAGATCACAGGAATCTCCGGCGTGAAACCAAACGGCAAGCTCATCGGGATTCGACCTTGTTCTGATATATTCAGCTATGGCTGAGGGCGGGGGATTGTAAGCAGGCAGGGCGACCGCCAGCGGCATCAGGATCGCAGCCAGGGTTGCTGGTCTTGTCATGTAGGAATACCTCTGTGCGACGTGTGGGATTGTGCATCAGTTTGAAAATCGATGCCTATCCGCATACGCGCTGTTTCTATCTCCGACCTGCGGTTCACGCATGACTCACAGGAACATTGGGTGAGCGGCGCATAATCCAACACCACGCGGGGCTCGGTGCCCAGCAACACATCCACCCAGGATGCCGGCGGGTGCATCGGCTCTGCCCAGGCGATCCCCCAGGGCCAATTACCAGTCAGTATCTCGATTCCGCGACGCGCCAATCTCAGCCGGCCGGGCAAGTCGCGACGCTGCGGGCATGCCCAACTGCACAGCGACGCCCACGACGTTGGCCATGGTTCTGGCAGGCTGTCCACGAGGGGGTTCACTCGGGGGCGCCCTATTGCCTTGAGCATGGATTCCGCGAGAGAGCGGGCGCTGTCTGGTAACCATGGCTGGCTCTCCAGAAACTCCACTGACTGGCGAAGCCCTGCATGCTCCCGGTACACCGTCCCGATGTGGACACGTACCGGCTCGAACGGCCAATCATCCGGCATCCAGCCCAGCACATCGTCGTGGACCCGGCCGGACTCGCCAAGCCTTATCAGTAGCCCACGAGCCGCTGATGCAAATTCGCCTTCTGCCGCTGCGAGTGCACTATGGAGTGCCCTGCGACACCCACTGATAACCGATGCGCGGCACTGCCTTCCAGTCATGCCCTCCCCCTATCATACGACGAATACCTGTCAAAGTGGCGGCAACCGCGACCGCTGGGCCAGGTTAAGCGGCCAGGGAATACGGCCGCGGCGTCGAAACGTTGCACGTTGGTCAGGTGCACAGCGCGCAGGGGGGCGGGGGGGGAGGGTGAGGGGGCAGGGCAGGCGGGCGGGGGCGTAGAAGGTTGGCGGGTGGGTCGGGCCCCCGGCGCGGGGTGCCCCCCCCGCCAAGTTCGCGTCGCTCAGATCCACCTCGGTCAGCGTCGCGCCGTACAGATTCGCATCCGTCAGATCGGCACCGACCATGGCGCCTTCACCCGCCAGGCTCCGCCTGAGGGGTGTCCACGACATCGAACACGACCTGCCGCCGTCTACGGTCATCGTCAGCGCGACGTTGCCGGGCGACGCCAAGACGCTGACTACCGCGCCGCGCCGAGTTGCAGCGACCAAGCCGAATAGCGATGGTAAACGCGGTGTAGATTGGCGAAGTGGTCATGCGTCCTGCGCCGGAGACTCGGGGATCCGCTGCTGGTCAACGGGCGCCCGGCGGTGGTAGTGTCTATGCTTCCGGGTAGGCATCCGCACGAGGTGACAGCGCGTTGCGCATTCGATCGGCCGTGCGGTCGGTGCGGAACGCCGCTGAGCTACCGCGCCGTGCACCAGTCGTGGCGGTGTAGCGGCTGCCGCGTGTTCTACGGCCACGAACGACTCCTGGTCAAGCTGGCCCGTGATCCACGGCTGAGGATACCCGACTCGCCGGTTGCGGAATGACCGCCCACGCCGTCAGGGACAGCGCGGGACCGGCAGCGACACAGAAGGCGGTCGTGCGGAATATTGACCAACGCTGCCAAGAGGGCACGGATGGATTACTGCGCCGATCCCGGAGTCGGATCCCCAGCCCGGCGGGATCCGCGGGGGATCCTTCCGGTATTGCGCGTAGGTAAGAAATCGTCCACACTCCGAGGCAACGAGAAGGTAATCGGCTCGCGACCCATGCCGGGTCGCTGGTCGAATACAACAGCCCCACTACGGGAAGGGAGTAGCTACCCGGCCCAGGGGTGAATAGCCAGGAACCCAAAGGACATCTGTGCGCGAGCTCGATTGCCTTCTCGAAACGGCCCGGCGCCTTCAGGCCGGGCACGAGGAGAGATCACGTGTGTAAGTGTCTCAAGCTGGCCGTCCTGCTCCTGGGCTGTATCGTATTCGCATCGTGCGCGTCCAACGTCACCACCACGGTGAGGCTCGGGTTCGAGCACGCCGAGCTGGTGAACAAGGTAGATGGTACCGGGGACAACAACGGCTGGGAGGTCGGCGGGAGCGTCGGTTTCGCGTTCGATGAGAGTGGTCTATCCGCGATAGAACCGTGTGTGGGTGGTGGACTCGTGTTCTCCAACATGACAATCGGCGATGAGCTGAAAACGGTAGCCAGCTCGGTCCCAGCGTCAATCTGCACCGAGTTCGATCTGTCACTGGACGATGACGATGCGTAAGGGGTCAATCCTCGCGACGCTCTGCGTCCTTCTCATCGCCCTGACAGCCTGCCAACAAGGGCCTGGAACGAAACCGGAAACGGAGCAGGAAGAAACACCGACTTACTCATCACGCATCTTTACGGTGCGCCCAGCGGATTTCATCGTAGCCGGCGTTCCAGGTACCAGAGCATCCGTAGCAGGCGCAGAGTACTCGGTGCCGGAGATTACGAAGGAGGCGGTTGAGAAGGGCCTCGTCGAGGCTTACGTCCAGGACACCAAGGTTGGTCAAGGGTGGATCGGACTTCCGTTCACCTTGACTCTCGACGTTGCTGGTGGCCGCACGATCTCACTGAGCCTGCATTGGGGCTTCGAGGTTGGCAACGCAGGATTGGTCTTATCGGGCAACGTGACGGCTGCCGAGATGCGTCCCTTACTCGACGTGTTGCAAGGAAACAGGCTGCGCGTGGTTGTGGGCCGTTGACAGTCCACAGGAGGATCACTATGAGAGAGGATAAGGTCATTGCGCTCTGCGTCGTGCTCCTGATCGCGTCGGTGGCCACCTTGGCCGCGGAGGGGCTCTATTTCAGCGTCAGCACCGGTATGGTGCTACCCGATGATAGGGAAGTCTCCACGCAAACGACCACTCTAGCATACGAGACTGGCTTCGGCTGGCCCGGTCAGATTGGCGTCGGCTACGCGGTCAGCGGATTCCGGCCGGAGATATCGTTCGGCTACCGCCGAGCCCCGAGTTCCACCTTTAGATATGAGAAACATGACGGCAAGACATCCGAGACGTATCTGAAACCTCGGAACGACCAGCTTGAGAAGGTCGAATACGGTGGATACATGAGCTCCTTGGAGGTGATGGGAAACATTTACTACGATATCAACACGGCCACGGCGTTCATGCCCTACATCGGCGTTGGCGCGGGATTGTCGAGCGTCTCTGTGGGGAGATCTCAGAGGATCAGCTCGTTGACCGAGTTAGAAAGAGAGAATACCCTGTGGGGATTCGCGTTCCAGGCAGCTTCCGGTGTCGGTGTTGCGCTGGTCGAGGAGCTGACTGTCTTCCTTGGCTACCGGTTGACCGGCACGACCGAGGGTGAGTTCAGCAAGAGCAAGGAACGGCAGCAAACGGCACTGACCCACAACATCGAATTGGGTGTCCGCTACCGATTCGTATCGCCATGATGCTCACAGAAGCAGACCGTCCCGCGCAAGCCGTATCGGGTCGTAGCGCGGCGCTTGCCGCCGTGAATCGCAGGCCTTCATCGTGATCAGCCGGTCAGCGTCAGTACTTTGCCCCGGCGCGTCACAGGAGGCGATCTGAGTGCGCGTTAGGCCTCATGGACGGTGAAACCGACAGCCGGGGTGGGTCACGTGGTATCGTTAATTCCTGCAAGGCATCGGGGGCGCTCGCGGTGCGCCGCCCTTGGTGATTGCCAGACCTAGTGCATAATCGTGGACCGAAGGGTTGGCGCAGGGAGGCGTCCCGGGGTTGCCGGCATCGTATGGATGGCGGTGCAGATATACCCGCACAGGTAAGCGAGCGCCCGGAGCCGTCGATCAGGGCCATCGCCCGCCAAATCGCTGCGCTGCGGACCTCCTGGGCGAGGCAGGTCGGTGGCATCCCTCAAGAAGCCTTCCACGAACGTGCCCAGCCAACTCAGGTCCGCGCGCGCCGCGTAACGGAACGTGGCGCCGAAGCGCCGCCGGCCGACCGTCAAGTCGGTCATGTGCAGCGTCAGTGCGCTGCCGGCGCGCCGGCGTCCTCGAACCGGTAGGGGAGCCGACGCGCCAGGGGGTAGTGCACTTCGCCCGGTGCCCTCGCCTCCGAACGGACTGCAGACGACGTCGTCCGCGTGGGTGAGGATCTGCGCATCGCGGCCTCGGTGTCCCACACGGAGAACTGGAGCTGGTAGTCGTAGCGTGACCCGGCCCACTGCAGGGCCACGTATCCCCCGTCGAAGTGCGCTGGACCGCTTGACAGGTAGGCACGGCGGACGTCCAATGACTATGCGGAGCGGGGGCGCCTAGCCTACCAACTGACAACCCCGTAATCTACGCCGCTTCGTGGGAGCAGCATTGATCTTTTTCGATCACAGGATGGCCGACATCGCAGCTCCTCCAATGGGATGACAACATGACGGTCACCAACCATCATAGATCGCGCATCATGCGGGTCATTCGCGAACCCGAAACCGAGAGCATCGTTCGGATCACCCGCAATCCAGTGAGCGTAGCCCGCCCCTGTCGTTGGCGTACCGAATCGACGAGCACAGAGTCCTCCAGCTGGAGATCTGGCAGCCACCGCCGACCGACCGGTGGGACGACTGAATGAAGGCCGCCCCGCGGCGGAAGCGCGTGAGGGGTTCTCTGTGAGTGATTTCTTGAGCAGCTTGTTTCCTGCGGTTTCTGCTGTCTCGTCCGCTTTGATAGCTGGAACCCTGATTTTGGGCATTGTCAGAAGCCCGTTCAAGAAGATCACCGACAAGTTTGACAAGCTTGAAAAGGAGCTGACCAATATCTACGCGGAGTTTGCCAACATTGAGAACAACGAGAAGGTTATGTTGGCCCTGCTCAAGCAGACTGTACCCGCAGAGAGCGCCGAGATGGCAGAAGACATCATAAGATTTGGGACGGTGAAACGTGGAAAATGAATCTGCTCTCTATTCTTGGACTGATGGAGAAATCCAGAAAATCTTCAAACATCTTGAGACTAATGGAATTAAGAGAGATTGCTGCGATAATCCAAGTTGGCTAATGTTCTCGGGTCCATTGTCGGTTCCGATCTCACTAAGTAGAGACCCCGGAAGAATGGAAAACTCTGGTGGTAGGGGATTTCCTATGGTGGCTTTGGAGTGCGCCACTTGCTCTCGTATAGTCTTGTTTTCCTGTACGATTTTCGATATTCCTACCGCGCGGACTAACTCCTGAACCGCAAGCTCGGACTATCTGGCCGCGGTGGCGACGGCAGTGTTCGAGGGGCATCCTGCGCCGGCGGCTGAGGTACAGAAGCTGTGGCGCGACACTTACGCGGTATCGCATAACGGCGGGGAGTTCGATATCGTATCCGTATCCATCGTCCGTATCAGGCGTCCCCCGCTGATCCGTCTCCACATTAGCACTCCCCGGTGCGATCCAGCCTGACATGTTCCGTACGTTCTTCCCGGCCGAAATTAAGTCTCATTGCGGCCGAGTTGTGGAATCTTACATTCGCGCAATTCCTGCATTGTGTAGTTAGAACGTACCATCCTCTTTCGTGCGTAACGCTTATGAATGATACTTCTTTATGTAGAATCCACCCGGCGTCAACCTGGCACGCTCCGCATACCCGTGGCGTCCCCTTCTCTTGTAACCACTGCCGCGCCTGCTCAAATTGAGCGTCATCTAAGTCCATTGTTTTTCCGAATCAGGCTCTTTCTCGTAGTCTCTGCCATACTTCGGGCCTGGTTCTTTTCTGACCGATGTAGAAGATCCGTATACCTTTTCACGGGTGTATGTTCGTGCTCTTTCTTCCGCTTTCTTCTTCGCCCTTCGATCTGTCCACCATTCGTACAACAATTTCAGCCCCCCGAATAGTTCAACCGTGAGCATGCTTACGGTTGCTACCGCTATACTCACGGACGCTGCGGCCGAAGCGACCGCTACCACGCCACGATGGCTCTCCTGAGTTACGGGATTCTTCCGAAAAACATCAGCATCCATGTATGCGAAATACCCGACGACGAGAAACAGGGAGGCGAATACGACAAGATACACCCCCCGCAGACTGGCATCAATCGTCCATATCGAATCCCGGTCTGCTGGGCCTTGTTCTGTTGTCTTCACCGCCCTTGCGGACTTCGGCCGCTCATCAAACCACCAGTAACACAGGCTTATCAGTAGTTCACACAATCCTGCTGTGTGGATCCTTGGCTCATAAGCGAAAACGACCCTACCAAGACGAGATCGCAGGTGTCAACCTCGCATGGCCGAGCCTGCCGAGCCTCCCCCCACCGGCGGCGGGCCGGGAACTGGGCGGGGGGCCGGGGGCCCTGGGCGACTGGCGGGGGGGGGGGGGGGGCGGGCGGCCGGGGGCGACTGGCGGCGGCGCGGAGGAGCCGCGAGGCGGGCCAACCGGGCGGCGCCAGGGGCCGAGCAAGGCCCGGGGACCGATTCGGCCCTGCCGCCGCCGCTGATGGCTGCCTGAGAGCCGCTGAGCAAAGCTGTGAGCCGTCCGGAGCGGGCTTGGGCCGGACATGGGGGGACAGCGCGCCTCAGGCGTGGTGCTGGCGAAGCTGTCGAAATCGCTCGCCGTCCCTCATCCAGGGGCTTCAGGTCCGGCCCGCGCGCCGTCGCCGTGTCGATGAGTCGCGGGCCAGTGGCCAGTGACGACGTGAGTGGCTGCTCGCACCAGCCGAGCAGCTCCAGAGCGTCTCCCAGGCTCGACAGCTTCACCGTCATCGACGGGATCAACGAGATGATAGACAGCCACGACGATCAAACCGCGCGCCGGACTGGAGCGCGGAGTGCGCCAGCAAGTGTGCCGAGACAGCGGGCCGCCCGAACCCCGATGCGCCCCGCCCACCAAGCCCATGTGGGGGCTGCGGGAGCCCCTGGGGAACGGCTCGCTGAGCGCCACGGCGAGGCGTTCTCCCTCGGTCGAGAGCCGGCCGCCGCCAAGGGGTTGAGCAACGTTCGGAAGTGCTCTGTTCGGCGCCGGAGATTTCGCCGATTGGGTCAATACGGTCAACCCCTACCCGGCGTCTACGACGGCACCGGGAGCACGCCAACGCAGTGCTCCCATCTCAATATCATCAAAGACAATAATATGCCCCTCACGCCCCCCGGCACATCGCGCCAGCACCCTTCAAGCCGCCGGCTCCAGACGCAGGGAGTGAGGGCCTGATAAGGGGAGAACACGACAGAACGGTGAGGAAGTGGAGGCAGAGGGGTCATGACGGTGGCGGTGAGCGGGGCGTGACATTCGCCACGCATCTGTCGGTTTCGACGCCGTACACGCGCGCGAGAATAGAAAGAAAGCGACGCAGGGTGAACACTGAGCCCTGGAGCACTGTAGCTTCTAAAGCGCCGTGGCACCGGCCGGCACCGGCGATCCGACGTGCGGGATCAACGACCTGGGTGGGCCATAGTAGTCCGGTGACTCGTGGACGAGTCGCCGGTCGCTGGCGCAATGGCACTCCATACCCGAGGCGATGCCAAGTAGGCATCGGCACGAGGTGACAGCGCGCTGCGCATACGATCTGCCGTGCGGTCGGTGCGGAACGCCGCTGAGCTACAGCGCCGCGCACCAGTGGTGGTGCAGCGGCTGCCGCGTGTTCTACGGCCACGCCGCCCTGGCAAAGCTGGCGCGCGACCACGGCCGTGGCCATGCCCGAACCATAGAGATCAAGGAGGAAAGCGTGAGCCTCCGGCGGGCGACCGCTTGGGATCGGGAAGGGTGGTCGGGTCGTCTTCGGTGGTGGCAACCTCAATGGTCAGCAACTGGGTCGCTGCATCGTTGCGCGCTCGCCCGTCCGGTGCGGCATCCTCGGGTGGCGCGGGATCCTCGTAGTATCGGCTGGTGACCCTGCCCTCTTCCTTGACGGTAACGTTGGTGGGCAAAACGGCGCGGAGTTGTCGCAGCAGACCCTCGATAAGGGAGCCCCTATCCATGCGACGAAGAACCAGCAGCGCCTTCATCGGGATAGGGTGGTTGCGCCGGCTCCACTCGATCTCTGCCTTGACGAGCTCGCGCGCCCGCTCGGGGCTGTCGTCGGAGTCGGGACAGACCTCGGCCCAGCATTGCTCAAGAGGCTGCCCCTGGAACAGGCTGAGGAAGAGCAGCCTATAGGCGCGTCGCACACGGTGCTGTTCGGGCGACATGGCAGTGTCGTCGGGGCTCACTGAGGGCACGGAACGATCCTAACAGTATGCCGCGCCCTTCTTCCAGCGACGTCGCCGCCGCGGTTAGACTCTCAGGACCATGAGTGTCGCCGTCCCGATTGACACCAGCACGGAGGCCGCGGCGCCGGCGGCCCGGAAGCATGAAGACGCCGCCGGCAGCGGCGTGGCGGTGAAGACGTGCCCTGGGATCGAGGATCGGCCGTGCGGGAAGAAGATCGGCGCTACCCGGAAGCGGTGCGAGGACTGCGGGAGACTGAAGCAGCAGGGCGACAACCGGAGCTACTACCAAGCCAACGAGGCGGCGCTGAAGGAGAAGCGACGCGACCGCTATCAGCAAGAGCAGGCGGACGAGGATCGCAAGCTCGTCCGGCAGACCGTGGCTTGGATGAAACGAGAACAGAAGAAAGCACGGGATCGGAGCTTTTGGAGGTCGACGACAGACGAGGCGCGGCGCCGCCGGATGGCGTCGCGCCCCATGCCGAAGAGGCTGCGCCGCGTGCGACGACCACGCCGTGAGAGGATCATTGCGGAGGCGCTGGCCTTCATCGAGCGGCAGAACCAGCGCAAGGCGGTCAGGGCGCGCAAGACCAGGAACGATCGCACGAAGGTCGCGCCGCCGATGCATGTGCAAACCGTCCCGCGGGCAGAGGTCTTCACGAAGAACGGAGCGGTGTATTTCGTGTACCGGCGACCTGAGGATCGTCAGGCCGGCCGGACGGGCATCGGTGTCCCGCAGCAGCCGGCTGCCGGCGCACGCCAGCCCCCGCCGGGCGAACAACAGCGTCAGCTCGCCGCTTTGCTACGGCCCGCGGCTTCAGGCACCACGGTCGGCGGAACCCATTCTGGCGCCACCGGCCAGAGTAACCAGGGCAAGAACGGCATGAGCAGTAGCGCCAAGCGCCGCGGCCGGTCCCGGCTCACCGAGGCGGAGAAGTTCAGGCGCCGCATCGCGCGATCGCTGTCGCTATTCTGGCGAGTCGAGCTCGAGAAGAAACCGCACCACGTCGCCTGGTACGAGAGTCACCCGAAATCGAGGGCAACCCGCGAGACCGCGACTCGAGAGGCCAAACGGGCAATCGCGTGGTTCGTCAAGACCTACCCGCCGGGCAAGGGAGTCGCCATGGTGCTCACCGGGCTGTACGATCCAGACGTCATCATCCGAGGGCTCAAGGAAGCACTCAACGCAACCCGGACTGTCCGGGGCGAGATTGACTTCCCTGACTGGCGCGTCAGGCGCATGGTCCTGAAACGACTGATGATCTGCCTTGATCTCGCCACGCCGAGGGGTTTCAAGTCCGGCCCGCGCGCCGTCGGGGGCGCTCTGGAGAACGTGCCGCTCGCCGGGACCGCCGTACCGCCAGGCGACGAAGACGCTGCGGCCTACACCCTGCGCAGACTCAGGGCGGAGGCCATCTCCTTTCGGCACAAGTTGGACGGCAAGCCGCTTGCCGACTGCTGGTTCGAGGTCAACCCACAGTCGAAGGCGAATCCGGGAACCGCCAAGAAAGAGGCCAGGAAGCTGCTCGACTGGTACGAGCTGCGATCCGCGTCGTGGCTGGCCCAGCGACTCATCGCCGACGGGCTCGACAACTTCGCCGTCCTCGACAGGATCAACGAGATGATGACCGCCACGACGATCTTCGGCGCGCCCGACTGGCCAACCCGCACCCAAGGCCGGCACCTGTTGATGGTCCTCCACGGCTTCCATCACCCGCACCGCAAGGACATTCCCGATCACGGCCCCTCCCTGATCGATGCAATCGACTGCCTGAAGAAGTGTGAATCAATTGAGGTGCCCTGAACGGATTACGTTTCGGGCCACGCTGCTCCCACACCCGAGACAGAAACCGAGCTTAAGTCAGACGGGCAACCCCTCAAAATCCGGACCACACGCAGCCTGTCCAGCCCATCATTTCATTACCATGGAACACACTACCTGTCTATCACACCAGCCACGGCACAACCACGCCGGGCGACGGACCAGGGGACGCGCGCGGCGGGGACCGCAGCGGTATGGGGCGATTCAAGAGGTTGACCAGAGGGCGGAATGTGAAAGTTGCGGGGACCTCGAAATCGCCGTACCCCCCTTTTCGTTCGGGCGTACACGCGCGCGAGGAGGATAGGATGCGGTTGCACAGGCTGGGACGCCGGTAGCTGTCGGGCGAGTGTTGGGGCCAACCGAAAACCGACGGGCGGGAACGCTCTCGGACACTCAGGACACATGCGCTGCATGGCATGCACCACCGGCCCCTCGGGCGTCTGTGAGTGATGTTGTCCTTGGTCCCCCAGGGTGCGCCGACATTCGCCACGCATCTGTCGGCTTCGACGCCGCTCACGCGCGAGACGGGGAGAAAGCGACGCAGGGTGAACACTGAGCCCTAGGGCGCTAGAGCTCCTATGGCACCGGCCGGCACCGGCGATTCGACGTGTCGGATCAGCGATTCTCGGCGGGTAGCCGTAGGGCGGCCGCATCCGCGGCCCTGGCGCGTTGCCAGATCGGGGGCGTGGCTACAGGCGGTTCCGGC
>MKWU01006018.1_pt1 | contig 12644 bp, 9 predicted proteins | sample 809101 | NCBI WGS metagenome assembly MKWU01 (sample SAMN05860141, study PRJNA318959) | sponge metagenome | host: Aplysina aerophoba | place: Slovenia: Piran, Adriatic Sea, Gulf of Piran | collected 2013-05-07 | reverse complement strand
CGAGAGGCCAGGGGTTCGAAGGGGAGCGCAGCATCCCGTCGCCGGCCCCAGTGTGTACACACTGGGTATGCTCTTGGCTGCCTTAACTGCCGAGTCAGCCGGTATCCCACACCGGGAAAACGGGGACCGTCGGGTCCGGAAATGCAGGATCGAGGTCCAAGACTACGCCCCAGGAACGCGCTTCACTGCTCCATGACAGCCCGCGGCCGCTCGAACAGTCCGATCCGTGGGTAGGCGGCCTCGATGGTGTTCGTGTTGACGTGCACCAGTGCCAGCTCGCAGACTTCCCGATGGGCGTCGGAGTACTCCGCCGCCCAGTCACGGAAGCTCGAGCGGAACCCGTGCAGCACCGCGCCGATCCCCGGGTCACGAACCAGTTTCGAGATCGCCGTCTCGGACAGCGGGCCGCCACGGGCCGAGCGAAACACCAACGTCTCGAAAGGGTGGCCCGTGCTCCGGACCGGCGCGTCTCGCCATTCCTCTCGCTAGGCTGCGGGCGGCGCAGCCGGGTGGGAACTGACGCAGCGGTGAACCAGAGCGGCATCTGCGACGAGGTCCGAGATGAGCTTTCCGCAGATGTCGCTGTGGGGCGACAGGGCACGCCAAAACCCGGGCGGCGCCCCGTCCGGTGGTGGGACGCTGACCTCGATCAGGGTTACGACCCAGTCGTCGGCATCAGGAGACAGGTACTTCTCCACGGCCTCCCGATGTTCTGCCTTCGGCCGTCCGTTGTTCCACAGTCCACATTGGGTGATCACGTCTCTGACGAAGTCGTTCCTGTCGGAGATCCTGCCGCGCGAATGTACGATCTTGTGACGCAGGTTGGCGATCAACTCGACGGATAGACGCAGGTTCCTGCCCAGTTTGTTGCGCGCTTCGCGATCCGCCAAACCGGGATAAAGGTCCCTCAAACGATCCAGAATCTTCCTTCGATTCTGTGCGAACTTGTGCCTTACGGTTTCGACGTACCAACGGAAGGGCTGTTCAGAAAGTTCTGCATGCCGGATGTTGCCGAACTCTCCGAGTCGCCAGGCTTGCCAGTCGTGCCTGCCTAGCCACGCGTAGGTTCTTTCCAGGAAGTCCTCGAACTCCTCGTAGGCCTCCACGAGAAGCCAGCCATATTGACGGTTCTGTTGCCTGACCACCTGTTGCGCCCTGTCCTCCGTCCGGGACACGGCGGCACCGTACCTTACGTACTCACCGGATTCCGGGTCGCGGAATCCCATCGACTGGACGCTGAAGGGCACGGAAACGTCCCCGGTCCGGTCTGCTTCGGCCTGAGCGATTTCGTCCAACCGTCTAACCACCGGCCGGGTCGTGTCCCTGGCGACGGAGCGGTACAACTCGATCTCGGTAACGCGAAGGCAGAAGGTGTCGAAAATCTCATCAATTTCCATCGGACTCGCCGCTCAACTCATCCGTGACGCCTCATCGTCGCGGCTTCCGCACGATGTCCGCCGTCCGCACTGTGACGTCCGCAGCCGCTAGGGCCGCGTCTAGCTGAGCGGTAGGCGCACCCAGGCCCGGCATCTCGCCTTGGGTGGTGATTTCGTAATACCGGTTGCCCTTGTGATCATTTATTGCGAGATGCGATAGCCCGCGAAAACCCGGAGCCGCAGCGGCAGCGAGATGCCAGATCCGGCCATATTCCGGGAGGATTTCTTCCTCATAACGAGCCTGCGAACTCTCAGTGAGCGGGGCCGTAGCGAGCCAATAGAGGTTGAGTTCAAGAACGAAGTCGGGAGGGCCGCCGAGATGTCCGCTCTCAAAGACTCTGTACGGCCGTGCGTATTCGCCGAGGCCGACCGTCCGCTCCTGCTGGCAGAAGAACCGCCGCACATCCCCGACCAGGGGATTCGCCAGAGTGTCGGACTGGGTGAGTGCCTCAAGCTCCTCCGCCGCACATTCGCCCAGACTTGGCGGTTCTAGCTGCGGCTCCCACCGCTGGAGCATTCCCACGGCCAAGACGGCAGTAGCCATGAGCGTCAACATCGTCATCCACCGACCTCTCCTGTTCCTCTCTACATCCCGGCTCGGTCGCTCATGTTAGCCGTCCTGCGGATGGTCTTGTTGCCAGGCTTCGAAACCGCGGTCATTCGTGCGGTGGAGTTGCGTAACGGTGGGCCCGCTCCGCCGTGAGTGCATCGGTGAGAGGATCCGCGAGCGACGCCCCCCTTCCGTCCGGTGTTCCGGCCGCGGCGCGAGAGGCCGGGGGTTCGAAGGGGGGCGCAGCCTCTCCTCGCCAGAGCACCGTGTTTAGCACTCGTTCCGCTGTTTTAGCTGCGTTAGCGGGTGAGCCAGCCCCCGGGAATGCGGAGCATCCCGGGGCCTCAACAGTTCTGCCCCGAGAAGCGAGGACGGTCGGTCCAGGTAGCCGGAAGCTCGACGCGGCACCTCACCGAACCCCGGCTGATGGATCCGCTTAGGGATCGCCCCCTCGAACAGCGGGCCGGTCCGCGCCGAGGGGGAACACCGTCTCCGGGCCGGTCGCGAACGCTCTCGGCTCGCGGAGCACCGCGAGCGCGGCTGTGGACACTGCCGGACGATGCGGTCCCCGTAGCCTCCCGGTCGGTGTTTACGCCCCGACGTACGCCCCCCAAGCGTCCATTACCGGCCTTCGCTCGTCGAACAGGTCGGTCCGCCGATACGCGCCTTCGACGCCCTGGACGGCATGGGCCAGCGCGGCCTCCGCCAGTATCGGCGCGTTCCCCTGCTCGGCGCTCCAGTCGCTGAACGTCGAGCGGAACCCGTGAACCGTCGCCCGCTCGCCGACACCAGCCGCCCACAGCGCGTTCGTCAGCGCCATATCCTTCAACTCCCGATCCCCCGAACGGCCGGGGAACACCAAGTCGCACCCCTTCCGGCTCCGCAACCGGCCGGCGCGCTCCAGGACCGCGACCGCCTGCCGACTCAGGGGAACGCGGTGCTCTTTCCCGGCCTTCATCCGCCAGCCGGGAAGCGTCCAGGTGCGCTTGTCCACGTCGATCTCCGACCAGCGCGCGCGCCGGGCCTCGCCGCTGCGGGCCGCCGTCAGGATCAGGAACCGGAGGCAGAGGCGGACCGCCGCCCGCGACCGCGACCCCTCCACCCTCGCCAGCAGTTCGCGCACCTCGGCGTGCGGCAGGGCGCGGTGGCTCTGCGCGCGGCGCCGCCGTTTCGGGAGGGCTCCATCGATCGCCTCTCCCGCCACGTTCCGCTCGACGAACTCCCGCGCCTGCGCCCAGCCCAACACAGTGCGGATCTGCTGGCGCACCCGCTGGGCGGTGGTCGGCTTCCGGTTCCACAGGTCGTCCTGGAAGAGCACCCGGAGCACGTCATCCCCGCGGATCGCCTCCACGCGCATCGCTCCGAGCGCGGGGAAGACATAGCGCCCGAGTGTCCTCTCCCAGGCCCGCGCGTACCCGTCGCCCCGCCAGTTCGCCCGGCGCTCCGCCAGCGTCCGCTCCGCCGCTTCCGAAAACGTCGGGACGGCCCCGCGGCGGCGCTCGGCGATGGGGTCCTTCCCTTCCCACAGGGCGCGGCGGTTCTGGAGGGCGACCATGCGGGCCTCTGCGAGCGACACCAGGTCGAAGGGTCCGATGGTGATGTCGCGGCGGACCCCGTTGACGGTCAAGCGCTGGACCCATACTTTCGTGGCCCGAATCCGCAGGTAGAGGCCGTCGCCTGCGCAGTAGCGTCCGGGTTTTTTGAGTGCCTTGGCCCTTGCTGCGGTCATGCTCGCCATATTGCCACCTCCGCGTTGATGAGGCCCTCCTGCTGGCCCACACAATCGGTGAGAAGTGTAGCACTCTGGAGGGTCGGGAAGGGGCGGTAAGGGAACGGGGATAAGGTTGAAAATCCGTTGATGCTGTTGCGTTATGAGTCCATATACCACTGCTTGAGCACGTAAGAGAACAGGTCACTGGGGATGAAAGGGGGTTACCCCCTTTCACAAGAAAGTAACGACAAATCGGAACTCGCCGAAGCGGGCGCCAGCACGCGAGGGAGTTTCGATTTGCGGCGCGAAGCGCCGGGCGGTTCGGGGGTGGGGCTCCTGTTCGACCCTCTCAGTGTCCACCTTTTCTTCCGGACACGCGCCCCACCCCCGAAGCGCTCGACGGGGTCGGCGCGGCGCGAAGCGCCGGGCGCTTTGGGGGTGGGGCTCCTGTTCGACCTTCTCGGTGTCCCCCGTTTATTCCGGACACGCGCCCCACCCGCAAAGCGCTCGACGGGTGAGGTGGTGCGGTTTCGACCGCCTCTCGGCGGCCGATGCCGGCTGGTTTCCGGAGCAGAGCGATAGCTCTCGAGAGACCCCTTGAGCGCGAGGGATGGAAGACGGCGTCAGCCGGCATCCATTCCTCGTGGCTCGGGAACCCGGCGCTCCGGCCCTACCGGCCCGGGTGCGAACCCGCGGGCGCCGCGTCCGGCCACGGCGCCTGCCGGAGTGCGGTCGCCCAGTCGCTGATCACCTCGTCGGCGCCGGTGAGGAGGACCTCCCCGTAGTCCCTGAGCGCGTCCGGCCGCCGCCCCGCTCCGTCGCGGGCGTTCGCCCGGCGAAACAGCAGGTTCGCCCGGACCTCGGGGCTCGGCCCGGCCCCGAGACCGCGGCTCAGCACCGCCTCGGCCTCCGCCCAGCGCTCCGCGAACAGGAGGGCCTCCCCGAGCCCCGCCTCGGCAAGCCCCGGGAGCATGAGGTGGTAGTTCCCGAACCCGGCGTCGCGCTGCTCCAGGGCCCGTTCCCCGAGTTCGCGGGCGGCCTCGAGGTCGCCCAGCGCCGTGAGGACGGTGATCTCGTCGAGCGCGAAGTCCGGGTTCTTCGGGAACTGCCGCTTGAGCCGCCGGATCGCCGCGAGCGCCTCGTCATCGCGGCCTTCGCGCTGCATCAGTAATTCATAGGTCCAGAGGCTTCCCCAGCGCGCCCGCCGTCCCTCGTTCGCGGTGGTCGCGATGTCGCCCAGCCCGCCTTCGAGGTCGCCGCGCATCCCGAACAGGAAGGCGATCATCCGCAGCGCGCGCGGCAGCCGGGCGATCGAATAGACATAGGTCCCGGGAATCACGTAGGCGTCCCGGAAGCCCGGATCGAGTTCCTGGAGCCGCCGGTGGCGGCCCACCGCGCGCCGGATCAGGCGGGTGGCGCGGAACCAGGCCCGATCGATGATCACCGCCCACCCGGCTTCGAGCGCCTCGCCGGCGCCGAGGTGGTAGAGCGCCTCCCGGTGGTCCGCGTCGCGTTCCAGCAGCGCTTCGGACCGCCGGAACGCCTCCGCCAGTTGCTCGCGGAAGGCGGTTTCCTCCTCGGGGGTCGGCTCCGGGCGGCCATCCTGGGAGAAGAAGCGGTCGTTCCGCAGGCTGGGCCCCCGGACCGCGTTGCTGCGCTGGGCGAGGCGGGTCCAGATGGTGGTGGCGAAGTTGTAGGGACCGCTCGGGTGCTCCGGGAACCGCTCGTTCAGCTCCTCGTACGTCCGGAGGGCCTCCTCGAAGTCGTAGTCGAAGAGGAATTGCGCGCCGGCCCCTTCGAGCGCGGCGATCTCCTCCGCGGGACCGCCGGCGGGAGGCTGCGGGGCCGCCGCCGCGGCGAGGGTGGCCGGGAGTGCGAAGACGGCGGCCAGGACGCCGGCGCGGCGGGACACGACCCCCGCAGTCTCGCACGTGCGGCGCCTCCGCCGAACGGGCCGCCGGGCGGCCGCGTTCGTCACACGTCCGACAACGGGATCACTTCCACCTCGAACCGCACCAGGTCCTGCGCGTTGGCGGTGATCACCTGCGTGACCCCGTGTTCCAGCATGGTGGCGGCGATGTTCGCGTCGTGGACCCCCTTGCCCCGGCACCCCGCGGACCCGGCGATCCCCGGCAGCCGCTTCGCCACTCCGCGCGTCTCCTCCAGCAGGGTGGCTCGCTCGGCGAACATCTCATTGTTCCGGACCGCCGCGGCGAGGGGGAGTCCCAGCCCGTTCGCCTCGACGGGGCGCGTGCTGACCACCAGGCACTCCCTGAGCACCTGCCCGCTCAGGCAGAGCTCGATCCCCTGGTTGGGAAGGTCGTTCAGGACGTGGAGAGCGGCGAAGTGGAGAGCGCGCCGGCGGTCCACCGCGCTGAGCAACACATTGGTGTCACAAAACAGCCGCTCACCGGCCCTGATCGCCATAGATGTCCTCGCGCGTCCAGGGAACTTCGCCGCCGACCTCGACGTGCTTCAACTGGATCGGCGGATAGCCCGGCTCCGGAGGGGCCGCTCGTGCCGCCGCCTCCAGAATCATCCGAATCTCGCCCTGAACCGAGCGGTGATGCGCCTTCGCGCGCCGGCCCAACGCCCGCAGGGTTTCGGCAGGTACGTCGCGGACATGAACTCCAGGCATGGTGTCATTATGACACCAGTAGCTTCCTGCTATCTCCAGAGGCCTGCCGCCACCCCGCCAGCGCCGCGCCGCACCCCCCTCAGAACACCCACCTCCAGCCTGCGAGCGCCGCGATCTGCGCGCCCGTCGGGACGCTCCGGTGGCCCGGCCAGTGGCTCCAGACCGCCCCCAACCGGAACTCGCCGAGCGGCAATGCCCGGATCCACTGCGCCGCCAGGTCGAGCTGCCGCTCGCCGGGCGCGAGGTCGGCCCGGAAGGAGCGATAGCGCACCTCGCCCCCCTTCGTCCGCGCCGACGGCACACTGAGCGACGCCCAGCCGTTCTCCACCCGCAGCGGCTGCGACAGCGAGAAGCTGAGCGAGCCCGCCCGTTCGAACACGCGGCTCGCATGCACCGCGAGGGTGCTGGTCGCGAGCGCCGAGATCTCCTGGATCATGCCCCCCTGCGCCGCCGGGTTCACCACCCCGAACTCGCCGTTCGCCCCGAGAGTCCACCCGCCGAACGCCACGCCCCCCTCGAACCCGAGGAACGCCGTCCCGGCCGAGAGGCCGCCGAACGCCCCCTGTCCCAGGCTGCCGAGCATCGTCTCCCGTTCGGAGATCCACCCGGCCCGCAGGCCCACGGGAAGGCCACCCGGCCGCCAGGCCAGCGCCGCCCCGCTCGCCGGCATCAGGGGACGCAGCGGCCCGGTCGTGAACGCGGTCGCGGAAAAACCGTCCTCTTCGAAGGCGTTTACCTGCACCGCCCCTTCGGCGAGCGCGAGGTGCCCGTTCCCGGCCGCCGTGGGCATCCGCAGCACGCCGGCCGTCACCCCGAGGGCCGCCGGCATGCCGCCCGAACTGCCTCCCGCCGTCAGGCCGGTGGACCCCGGCCCCAGGAACGTCCGGAGGCGCGCCGACATCGAGGGACCGTCCGCCGTCCCGGCGAAGCTGCCCAGCTCGTACCAGAACGGCGCCCCGTAGCCGTCGAGCGCCATGACCTCATCCCCGTCGAACGCCTCCACCAGCCCGTCCCCGAACGCCGCCCCGAGCCGCAGGCCGGTGGAGCCGAGCGCGGCGTGCCCCACGGCCGCCGTCCCGGTCGCGAGCGGCACCTCCAGGACTCCCACGGGGGAGGTCGCGGCGCCCAGGTCCATCCGGCCGTGGCCGTAGATGTCGCGGTCGGCGTAGATCCCGGTGCGGTCGGCGGTCAGGAACAGCCGGCCCAGCAGCTCCTCGTTCGCAAGCTGGTCGCGGAAGAGCTGCTTCATCACCGCGAGCCCGCCGGAAACCATGGGAGCGGCATAGGAGGTGCCGCGGCCGGAGGCGTATCCCCGGATGCCGATCTCGTCGTCGCGCGGTCCGAAATAGGCGAGCGTGACGTCTTCCCCGGGCGCCGCGATGCAGAAGTCGGCGGCGATTCCGCAGCGGTTCGAGAAATTCGTGATCGCCCCGCCGTCGGGGCCAAGCGCCACCACCGCGACGGAGTGGCCCTGCAGTTCGGCGATCCGAGCCATGAGACCCGGCAGAACTCCGACGGAGACGGCGTCCACCTGACCGTTCACGCAGTTCGCGACGCCGGCCTCGCACTCGTCGTTGTTCGCGTTCCCCGCCGCCCACACCAGGATGGTCTTGTCCGGGGCGTCCGCCTGGGCCAGCGTCGCGATCGTCTCCCCGAAGTTCGCGCGGAGATCCGCCTCGCTGTAACCCTCGATGAGGCCGTCGTAGCCGAAGCTCAGGTTCAGGATGTCAAGGTCGTTCCCCTCGTCGCGCCAGGCGAACACCTGCTCGAACATGTAGGTGAACCCGGGGTCCGCCCGGGCGAGCGTCGCGAGCGGAATCGGGTCATAGACCTGGTCGGCCTCCCCCAGCGGAATCGCCCACACGGCGAGGTCCGCGCCCCAGGCAACCCCGTGGGGCGCATTCGGATCCGGGCTCCGCGCGCCCGCCGCGATGCCCGCCACCGCGGTGCCGTGGGAGAACCGCTCACCGGTCTGGGGAGCGGCGCCGAAGAGGAACCCCTGGTAGATCGTCTTGCCCGCGAAGATCGGGTGGCCGGCGTCGATCCCGCTGTCGATCACCCCGACGGTCACCCCGGCGCCCGGCGCCGCCTCGGGCCCCTGCAGCAGGTTCACGTGGCCATAGGCGCGGTGCGCGCCGATCGCTTCGAGCCCCCACTGGTTGTCGAATCCCGGGTCTCGGCGGTACTCCTCCGCGCGCTCCTCCGCGGCGCCCTGGAACTCCGGAGCGGACAGGCACTCCCCGGCGTGCGTGGGAATGCAGTTGCGGGGCGGCGGCGGGGGTGGCGGCGGTGATGGCGCGAATGGGGATTCCGATCTCCCCGCACACCCCGAGACCGCCACCAGCCCCCAGAACAGCAGACCGAGCAAACGCCCGGGGGCGCCAGCTTCCAGTGCAGCCCGAATGGCTTGGAACGCCGGCTTCAGCCGGCACCCGCTGCGCGAGAGCGCAGCGGAACCGCGCCCGCCGTTGAGCGTCACCGCCCCCCGGCTGGCGCGGCCCGGCGCGAACCCCCCCCCGCCGTTGAGCGTCACAGCCCCCCCGCCTCGGAGCGCCGGCCTCCAGGCAAGGAGCGCCGCTCTTCAGAGCGGCATCGACCGCCGGGAGGCGGTCGAAATCGCACCACCCCACCCACCCTCACCGCGCACCACCAACCGGAACCCATCCCCATCAGAAAACCCACCTCCACCCCGCGAGCGCGGCCACCTGCGCCCCCGGCGCGTCCCGGTGCCCCGGCCAGTGGCTCCAGATCGCCCCCAGCCGCAGCTCGCCCACCGGCAGCGCCCGGTTCCACTGCGCCGCGAAGTCGAGCTGCCGCTCGCCCGGCGCCAGATCCGCCCGCAGCGAGCTGTGCAGCACCTCCCGCGCCTTCGTCCGCGCCGACGGCACCGTGAGCGCCGCCCAGCCGTGCTCCACCCGAAGCGGCTGCGACAGCGAGAAGCTCAGCGACCCCGCCCGCTCGAACCCCCGCGTCGCGTGCACCGCGAAGGTGCTCGTAGCGAGCGCGGAGATCTCCTGGATCATCCCGCCGTGCGCCGCCGGGTTCACCATCCCGAACTCGCCGTCCGCCCCCAACCGCCAGCCGCCGAGGCCCACGCTCCCGTCGAAGCCGACGAACGCCGTCCCCGCGGACAGGTTCCCGAAGGCGCCCTGCCCCAGGCTCCCGAGCATCGTCTCGCGTTCCGAGATCCACCCGGCCCGCAGGCCCACCGGGACCCCGCCCGGCCGCCAGCCCACCGCCGCCCCGGCCGCCGGCATGGCGGGACGCAGCGGCCCGGTGGTGAAGGCCATCGCCGAAAAGCCGCTCCCCTGGTAGGCGTTCACCGCTACCGCGCCCTCGGCTAGCGCCAGATGCCCGTTCCCCGCCGCGGTCGGCATCCGCAGCACCGAACCCGAGACCCCGCCGTGCGCCGTAAGACCGGACCCGCCACCGCCGCCCACTACCGCGAGCCCGGTCCCCGGCCCCATGAACGTCCGCAACCGCGCCGACATCGCCGGCCCGTCGGTGGTGGCCGCGAAGCTGTCCAGCTCGTACCAGAAGGGCGACCCGAAGTCGTCGAGCGCCATGACCTCCCCGCCGTCGAACGCCTCCGCCACTCCGTCTCCGAACGCCGCCCCGAGCCGCAGCCCGGTCGAACCGAGCGACGCCGACGCCATGGCCGCCGTCCCGGTGGTGATCGGCACGTCCAGAACCCCCACCGGCGAGGTCGCGGCGCCGAGGTCGAGCCGGCCGTTGCCGTAGAGATCGCGGTCGGCGTAGATCCCGGTGTTGTCGGCGGTCAGGAAGAGCCGGGTCACCAGCTCCTCGTTCGCGACCTGGTCCCGGAAGAGCTGTTTCATGATCGCGAGCCCGCCGGCGACCATGGGTGCGGCGAACGAGGTCCCGCTCCATTCCACGTAACCCCGGACCGCGTCCTCGCCCTCGTGGGGCCCGAAGTACGCGACCCCCACGTCCTCTCCGGGCGCCGCGATGCAGAAGTCGGCGGCGGTCCCGCAGCGGTTCGAAAAGCTGGCGAGGCCGCCGCCGTCCGGACTGAGCGCCACCACCGCGACCGAATGTCCCCGAAGCTCCTCCATGTAGGCCACGAGACCCGACATGAGCGAGGCCGAGACGGCCTGGAACCGGCCGTTCGGGCAGTCCGGGGTACCGGCTTCGCAGCGGTTGTTGTTCGAGTTGCCGGCCGACCACACCATGATGGTCTTGTCCTCCCGGCCCTCCTGGGCGAGCGCCGCGATCGTCTGGCTGAGGTTGGCCCGCAGGTCCTCTTCGCTGTATTGGGAAATGATCCCCGAGTAGCCAAAGCTCATGTTCAGGATGTCGAGCTTCCGGTCCCCGTCCTGCCAGTTGATGATGTGGCTGAACTCCTCCGCGGTGGACTCGTCCACCTGCGCGAGCACCTCCAGCGAGATCGGCCGGTACACCCCGTCGCTCGTGCCGAGCGGAATGGCCCACACCGCCAGATCGGCCCCCCAGGCAACCCCGAGGGGGGCGTTCGGATCTCCGGTCTTGCCACCGGCGGCGACGCTGGCCACCGCGGTCCCGTGGGAGTAGTCGTCGCCCAACTCGTCCTCGGCGCCCGCCAGGAACTCCTCATAGACGTACTTGCCGTCAAACATGGGGTGATCCACGTCGATTCCGGTGTCGAAGATGCCGATGGTGATCCCGGCGCCCGGCCGGGCGTCCTCGCCCTCCAGCAGGTTCACGTGCCCGTAGGCGAGGTGGGCGTTGATGTACTCGAGGCCCCACTGGTTCTGGAAGTGCGTCTCTTCCGCGTATGCCTGGCCGAGTTCCGTAACCCGGGCGTTGAACTCCGCCGCCGGCAGGCACTCCCCGCCGTGGGTCGGGATGCAGACGTCCTCCGGCGCGTCCGGCAGGTCCCGCGGCTCGGGAACCGGGGCGAGCGCCCGCGGCGGCGGCTCCGGAGCCGGGGCCGGCGGCGGCGTGGGCGCCGCCGGCGTGGGCCGGGTGGTGGTCGCCCCCGACCGGGCGGTGCACCCGGCGAGCGCGATCAGGACAGCGAGACAGGAAAGGAAGAGCCAGAAACGCATCGCGCCGCACCCTATCGCATCACGCCACCCCCTATTCGACACAAATTGACACGCGTAAGAGACCGCCCCCTTCCTTGACAGCCCACCCGGAAGGCACCGCCAACCTCCGGCCCGGCCCCACGGCTGGCACCGCCACCCTCCTGCACGGCACCAGGGCTGGCACCGCCACCCTCCGGCACGGCACCATGGCTTGGAACGCCGGCTTCAGCCGGCACCCGCGGCCGCAAGGCCGCGGAACAGCACCACCCCATCCTCCCCCACAGCCAGAACCCGCTCGCCACCACCCTCCGGCACGGCACCATGGCTTGGAACGCCGGCTTCAGCCGGCACCCGCGGCGCGAGAGCGCCGCGGAACAGCACCACCCCACCCCCCCCCACGGCCAGAACCCGCTCGCCACCCCACCCTCCTGCACGGCACCATGCCGGGCGCCGCCAACCTCCTGCACGGCCCCATGGCTTGGAACGCCGGCTTCAGCCGGCACCCGCGGCCGCAAGGCCGCGGAACACCACCGCCCCAACCTCCCCCACAGCCAAAACCCCTCCAAACCCCCCCCTCCTGCACGGCCCCATGGCTGGCGCCGCCACCCTCCGGCACGGCGCCACGGCCTGGAACGCCGGCTTCAGCCGGCACCCGCGGCGCCCTACATGTGACGAACGCGCCCACCCTGGGCCGCGCGCAACCTGCCTGCCGTGAAGCTGTCGGGCGAATGAGGGAGTTACCCGACCGAGTCAGAAGGACGGTTGCCGGTAGCCTCGAAGAGGTTGCCCACGCCGGCCCCGCCGGATGCGAGATCACGATCAGGCCACCAAAAGTAGGAGAATAGTGATCTCATGGCCGTTCAAGCGGTACTCCGCCCTGTCTCCCTGAAGGAGGCGAACCAGCAATTCTCCCGCCTCATTCGGGAGGTGGAAAACGGTGAGGGGTTCGTGATCACGCGCCGCGGCCGCCCGGTTGCCCGAATCCTGCCCAGCGATGAGGCCCGGACCCAGGACCCGCAGTGGGTCGCCGCCTACGAGCGAATGAAGGCGCGGCTCCGCGAGGGGGCGTCGCTGGGCGGCCTGAGAATCGAAGACCGCGATGCGCTGCACGACCGCGATGCGCTTCACGACCGCGGCCGGGAGTCTCCCGAGGCGAATGAGCCCCACGAGCGTTGAGCGCCGCTTTTCGCTCGATTCCAACATCCTCGTGCATGCCGCGGATCGGGACGCGGACGCGAATCGCCATGAGACTTCGGTCGCGCTGCTCGCGCAGGCCGCGACT
>MKWU01006017.1_pt1 | contig 12651 bp, 14 predicted proteins | sample 809101 | NCBI WGS metagenome assembly MKWU01 (sample SAMN05860141, study PRJNA318959) | sponge metagenome | host: Aplysina aerophoba | place: Slovenia: Piran, Adriatic Sea, Gulf of Piran | collected 2013-05-07 | reverse complement strand
CGTTGGCCGTGATCCGGCCGGTCTCGACGCCCTGGTCCCAGATCACCGACATGCGGTCCTCGACGCCGCTGGTGCCGTTCGGGATCCTGGAGAAGTCGTCCTTGCCCATCTCCTTCTGCCAGTTGCAATAGGCGCAGTGATCGGTCGCCGTGGTCTGCAGGTTGCCGGATTGCAGGCCGCGCCAGAGGTCCTCCTGATGGTCCTTGGGCCGGAAGGGCGGGCTCATCACGTAGCCGCGGGCAACCTCCGGGTCGGGGTCGTAGTAGACGCTCTCGTCGATCACCAGGTGCTGCGCCAGGCACTCGCCATAGACGCGCTGGCCTTCCAGGCGCGCGCGCGTGATTGCCTCCAGCGACTCCCGGCAGGTCACGTGGACGATGTAGATCGGCGCCTTGAGGAGCTGGGCGATGCGGATGGCGCGGTTGGTCGCCTCGCCCTCGACCTCGGGCGGGCGCGACTGCGGGTGGCCCTCCGGCCCGGTGACGCCGGCCTTGAGCAGCTCCTGCTGCATCATCCAGACCAGATGACCGTCCTCGCAATGGACGGTGCAGAGCGCGCCGAGATCCCGCGCCCGCGCGAAGCTGTGCATCATCTTCTCCGCGTCGAGCATGACCTCGCCCTTGTAGGCCATGAAGTGCTTGAAGCTGTTGACGCCATGATCGCGGGTCAGCGTCTCCATGTCCTCGTGAATCTCGTCGTTCCAGTTGGTGATCGCGACGTGGAAGGAATAGTCCGACGGCGCCTTCGCCGCGCGCTGCTGCCAGATGCGGTAGGCATCCATCGGCCGCTGGTCGGGTGCGGGGATGACGAAGTCGATGATCATGGTGGTCCCGCCCGAGAGGCCGGCAGCGGGGCCGGTGTAGAAGTCGTCGCCGGTCACGGTATCCATGAACGGCGTTTCCATATGGGTGTGGGGGTCGATGCCGCCTGGCATCACCAGCGCGTCTCCGGCATCGACCGTTGCCGTGCCTGCGGGCACGTCGAGCCCGGTCCCGATCTCCTGGATCTTGCCCTCCGCGCAATGGACATCCGCACGGTATCGCTCGTCTGCGGTCACCACCGTGCCGCCCCTGATCAGCGTCGACATGGCTGCCTCCCTTCCTGGCGCGGTCGATGCCGACCGCCGGCACCACATGGGCCGGCCGAGCCGAACCGTTGCCGCGCGATATCCGCTGCCCCACACTACCCCATCTGCGGCGTACAATCGTGATCTTCGCCGAAGCGGGGCCGGAGGATGGAGAAGAGCTGTGAGCAGGAGGTGCGGGGGTTCCACGCCTTCCTGCGGGACTGGCTGGTGGGTGCCGTGCCGCGAACGGCCGAAACCTTCGCCCGCTTCTCCGGCGTGATGGGCGAGGGGCTCGAGGTCATCGGCCCGCGCGGCGGTGTGACCGGGCGCGAAGCGCTGGTATCCGAATTCGAAGGGCTGCACGGCGAACTCGCCGCCGACGCGGACGGCTTTGAGATCTGGATCGAGAATTTCCGGTGCCGCTGGGCCGTGGGCGATCATGCGCTGGTGACCTACGAGGAATGGCACCGCCGGCAGGGCGCGGAATCGGCGCGCCTCTCGACCGCGCTCTTCCGCCGCGCGGAGGCGACGCCTAGCGGCGTGGCATGGCTGCACGTCCACGAGACCTGGCTGCCGGGCCACGCGCCCGAGGGCGGCGAACGCTTCCCGGAAACCGCCTGAGCACGCCGGAGTGAGGGCGGCGCCTTATGACCACACCGACGACCATCGAGCCTTCGACCCCTGCGACTCCGGCAGGCGCCGTGCCTCTCGAGGCGGTCCACACCCGCGAGCGCCAGTTCACCCGCATCTTCACGACGATGTACGGCCAGAAGCACCGCGCGCGGACCCGGCTGCCGGTCAAGACGCAGGCCGTGCGCATGCACGAGGCCGGCGGCCCGGAGGTGCTGCGTGTCGAGGACCTCTGGGTGCCGGACCCCGGCGCCACCGAAGTGCGGATTGCGCAGAGGGCCATCGGACTGAACTTCCTCGACACCTATCAGCGGCGCGGCTCCTTCCCCTCGCCGGGGCTGCCCTGGGTCATTGGCTTCGAGGGCGCGGGCGTGGTGGAGGCGGTGGGCGGCGCGGTGACGACGCTCAAGGAGGGCGACCGCGTGGCCTACGCGAGCACGCCGCCCGGCGCCTACGCATCGCTGCGCACCATCGTGGCCGACGCACTGGTCACGCTGCCCGATGCCATCGGCTTCGAGCAGGCCGCTGCCACCATGCTCAAGGGCATGACGGCGGAATATCTGGTCCACAAGAGCGGCGCGGTGCAGCCGGGCGATGCCGTGCTGGTCCACGCAGCGGCGGGCGGCACCGGCCTGCTGCTCTGCCAATGGCTCGCGCATGCGGGCACCACGGTCATCGGCTGCGCCGGCGATGACGACAAGTGTGATCTCGCCGAGGCCCACGGCTGTAGCCACGCGATCGACTATCGGCGGGAGGACGTAGCCGCCCGCGTCGCCGCGCTCACCGGCGGCGAGGGCCTCGCCGTGGTCTACGATTCTGTCGGCCGGGACACGGCCGAAGCTTCCGTCGCCTGCCTTCGCCCCGGCGGCACGCTTGTGCTCTACGGCAGCTCATCGGGCGCTCCTCCGCAGAGTGCCCTTGCCGCGGCGGCGGCGAAGTCAATCAAGGTCGTGCGCCCCGGCCTCTTCCAGGAGAACGACACGCCGGCGGCGCTCCAGGCGCGTGCCAGTGCGCTCTTCGCGGTGTTGGGGAGCGGCGCGGTCGTTCCCCTTGTCGAGCGGCGCTATGCGCTCGCCGATGCGGCAGACGCCCATCGTGACCTGGAAGCACGGCGCACCACCGGGCAAAGCGTGCTGATCCCCGGATAGCAGCGCCGTGCGTTGAGAGAGCGGGGGATATGCTCTATCACGGGGCCGCAAACATCCTATAGCGCGGGCACGGGAGCACTCGATGAGCAAGCCGACAGTCATGATCACGGGCGCCGGAATTGGCATCGGCAAAGCCACGGCCCTGGCCTTCGGCCGGGCCGGCTACCACGTCTACGTCACCGACGTGCTCGACGACGAAGGGCAGGCGACCGTCGCCGCGATCGAGGCGGAAGGCGGCAGTGCGAGCTTCAGCCATGTGGACGTGACCGACAGCGCCAATGTGAACGACGCGGTCGCGGCCGCCGAGGCCGCCACCGGTCCGCTCGACGCCGTCGTCGCCAATGCCGGCATCGCTCACAAGGTGCCGCTCACCGAGATGAGCGACGAGAAATGGGACCACACCCTCGATGTCGACCTCTCGGGCGTGTTCCGCCTCCTGCGCGCCGCGGCGCCGTCGATGCGCGAGGCGGGGCGCGGCGCAATGGTCGCCGTCTCCTCGGTCATGGGCACGACCTGGGGCTGGCACGATCACGTGCAGTACAACGCAGCCAAGTCGGGCGTGGTCGGGCTGGTGCGCGGCATGGCCTGCGACCTGGGCGGCGACGGCATCCGCGTCAACGGCATCGCCCCCGGCTTCATCAAGACCGCGCAGGCGCTCTCGACGGTGCACTCGCTCGGGATGGCGGGGCTGGAGGCGGCCGCCGAATACATTCCGCTCGGCCGCTACGGCGAGGCGGACGATATCGCCGACGTGATCCTCTTCCTCTGCTCCGACGGCGCACGCTACGTCAGCGGCCAGACCATCATCGTCGACGGCGGGGTTACGGTAGGGCGGTACTGAGGGGAGGGGCGAGCGGCACCTGCGTCAGTCGTCTTTCTCCGCGCCGAAGGAGCCGATGACGGCGCCGTTGGTGAACTGAGCGTCGAAGGTGCCGGCCACGGCGGACGGGAGCGTCGACTGGTTGCCAGACGTCGTGTCGTCGCCGAAGAACCGGCCGCTCCAGGCGCCCATCCTGTCCTGGTCGCCCTCGGTCGCGCCGCTGAACACGTTGCCGTTCGTGCCCGTGAGCGCGCCGCTCTGTTGGCTGCCGAACAGGGCGGTCTCCAGGTCGACACTCCAGCTTGAGTCGATGGCTCTGCCGTCCCGGTTCACGAAGTCCTTGATCGAGCCAACGATCGAGTAGTGGCTAATGGCAGGCACGCCGCCGCCGCCGAACGTGGCCGTCAGCATCGCGTCGGCGGTGAACTGTCCGCCCTTTGGGTTCTGGACTTCGCCGTCCAACGTGAAAGTCTTGATCACGTAGAGACCCGTCGCCGCACCAGTGTAAGTCGCGCGACCCTCCAGCATTTGGACGATGCCGATCGCGGACTCGACGGTGCCGCCGGCGATGGGGGCGACCATGTAGGTAGAGTCGCCGGCGACTTCAGATTCGTTCTGCAGTAGCCGAAATGGACGAAGTCTGAGTCCGGGACATCCACCGGATCTCTCTCGTTAACGGGCGTGAAGTACCAAGTGCCGCCTATAGCGTCAAATCTGCCATCGCTTTCGCCTGAAAGACTGCACCCAGAAACGCACGTGTATGTCCCCGACACTTCGGCAAACGTGCCGGCGAGAGCTTCGTCATCCGAGTATTGCACCTCGACCCGCGTACCCGCATTCGGGAAGCCAGTCACACCAGTGATTGACCCCACATTGTTCATGTCGACGATCAAGGAGTCATTTGCTGCGTCGCTGTCGGCGTCATGATCGAACGGATAAACGTCGCTGAACGCCGTGGGCGTTGGCTCGCCCTTGTTGCTGTAGATAACGAACGTATCTGTCGAATCCGACGCAGTCGTTCGCTCGTACACATTGCGGTCCCAGCCCTCGATTGTGGCTGCGTCGGCCGCCTCCTCGAGCATCGTGTTGTCGGCGGGCGTTCCCGAGCCGTCCGCACTCAGCAGGTCCGGTGCCGTTGACGCAGGATCAGCGGTGATCGCCATGTCGAGCGCCTCGCCACTAACCACGTGCATCTGCGGTGTAGCTGACGGCCCGTCATCGGAGTCTCCGCCGCAAGCGGACAGGCCTCCGGCGAAGCCGCATGCCATGAACAGTACCGCTACTGAGCGAAGGGAGGTGACTTGGGGTCTCATGGTGCTGCGTTCCTCAGCAGTGAGAGTCGGCCGACGGTGTCGGGCAACGTGAGCGGGCTTTGCAAACGCTGGCGGTTTACGAAGCGGTCTCTCGAAGCGTCCCGACCGTGTTGCGACTCGGGAAGAACATGGCGGAAACGGTGGGGTGCTCGGCAAGGCAAGTCAATACGGTGCGAGGAGGGGGACGTCCCGAACGCCGGCTCTTCGCCGGGACGGACGATGCGTTGCCGAATCTAGAGGACGGCGTCGGGGCCCAGCAGCGCCGCGCGGAAGCGGTCTTTCAGGTAGGCGCCGTCGCGGGGCGGGAGGACGCGGGGCAGCGGCTCGGCGTGCACCTTCACCGTGAGGAAGGTGGGGCCCGGTGCCTCATGCACCAGCGGCAGCGCTGCGCGGAGGCCGGCTTCGTCCGCGACCCGCCGCACCTCCGCGAAGCCGCAGGCGGCGGCTGCGCCGGCGAGGTCGGTGCGGTGCGCGGTATGCGTGGGCTGCATCCCCGTCTCGCCGTGACGCTCGTTGTCGAGCACGACGAGGGCGAGGTTGGGCGACGCCTGGGTCGCGATGGTGGCGAGGCTCGCGAGCCCCATCAGCAAGTCGCCGTCGCCCGTGAGCACCAGAACGCGGCGCGCGGGCTGCGCCAGCGCGAGGCCGAGGCCGATCATCGAGGCATTGCCCATCGCGCCCCAGAGCGAGAAGTGGAGCGGGTTGTCGCCGAGGGCGGCGCAGTCCCAGGTCGCGGAGCCCAATCCGGGGACCACCAGCACGTCGTCGCGGCCTTCGAGCAGAACCGCCACAGCCGTGCGGCGGTCGAGGCTCGTCTCCGGCCTTGTGCGGCCGCTCATCCGTCGAAGCTCTTGGCGCCGATCACGCGCTGGCCGATGAGGACCGCGGTGGCGGCCCCGCTCTCGAAGGTCAATGCGGCGGCGGCCTCGATGGTCTCGAATGCGTCATCCGGATCGTCCACGCGATAGACGATCACGCCGCATTGCTCGAGATGGGCGGCCGTCCCCTGGCCCATGGGGAGCTGCCACGGGTTGGCCTCGCCCCATTCGCCTCGCATGGTAACGATGCTGAGGAAGGGGAAGCGGCAGGTGCGGATCAGCGAGAGCGCGGCGACGCAGTTGCCGGCCCCGCTCGACTGCATCAGCAGTGCCGCGCGCTCGCCGCCGAGCCAGGCGCCGGCGACCAGCGCCGGGCCTTCCTGCTCGTGGGCCAGCAGCACCGTCCGCATGGTCTCGTCGGCCTCGCACAGGGCGAGCAGCGCAGACAGGCCCCCGTCCGGCACATACGCGATCTGGCGCACGCCGGCCGCACGCAGCGCCCGATGGGCGTGAGCGCCCCAGCCGGCGCGTTGGTTGTCCGCGCCCCTGCCGGCGCGCCGGTTATCCGCGCCCCTATTTGGGGCGACGCTCACCGGCGGTCCCGAACGTCGAGAATGGGGAAGAGGGCGCGCGCGGGCTATTCGGTGCTGACCTGGCCCTTCGCCTCGTCCAGCAGGCGTTCCATCTGCGTGCGAATCAGGTGAGCGTCGGCCTCGATGCCCTTTTGGGTCAGATCGCCGACCACCTTGCGCACCACGTCGTCGTCGCCCGGCTCCTCGAAATCGGCCATGACCACCTGCTTGGCGTAGGCCTCGGCATCGTCGCCTGCGATGCCCATCTTCTCCGCCGCCCACAGGCCGAGAAGCTTGTTGCGCCGGGCGACGACCTTGAACTGAAACTCCTGATCGTGCTTGAACTTCGCCTCGGCGGCTTTCTTGCGGTCGTCAAACGTGTTCATGCCCCAGGCTCCCAGCCGATGATTGGATGCGCGCCCATTGTGCCAGAGCGGCCCGCGCCGGTCCACGGCGGGCGCGGCTCTTTGGGCATGTAACCGATATGTGCACCCTCGTCATTCTGCGGCGCCCCCGCCACGACTGGCCGGTCGTCATCGCCGCCAACCGCGACGAGATGATCGGCCGCTCCTGGCGGCCGCCGGGCCGCCACTGGGCCGAGCGCCCGCACGTGACCGCCGGTCAGGACGAGCTCGCGGGCGGTAGCTGGTTGGGAGTCAACGACGACGGTGTCTGCGCCGGGATCCTGGACCGCCCCGCGGGCGCCCCCGCGGCGCGCGCCGGGCGAGCGCCCGGGCGGGACCGCCGGTCAGGACGAGCTCGCGGGCGGTAGCTGGTTGGGAGTCAACGACGACGGTGTCTGCGCCGGCATCCTGAACCGCACCGGCGCGCTCGGGCCCGCGGCGGGCAAGCGCTCGCGGGGCGAGCTGGTGCTGGAAGCGCTGGATCATGCCGACGCTGCGGCTGCGGCCATGGCGCTCGCCGACATCGACGGCGCGGCCTATCGCCCCTTCAACCTCGTGGTCGCCGATTCGGAAGAGGCGTTCTGGCTGCGCCATGACGGCGGCAAGGCCCCGGTCTTTCATGCGCTGCCCGAGGGACTATCCATGTTCACCGCGCGCGAGCGCAACGACTTTGAATCGGCGCGAATTCGCACGCATCTTGCAGACTTCGAGGCCGCGGTGCCGCCCGATCCCGAACTCGGCGCCTGGGAGGAATGGACCGCGTTGCTTGCGCGCGGGGCGGGCGACTCGGGCGGCGATCCGGAGGCCGCGATGTGCATCGAGCCGGTGGGCGGGTTTGGCACGGTCAATGCCTCGCTGATCGCTTTGCCGCCGCCAGGTCGCGCGGACACCGCTCCGGTCTGGCTTTTCGCGCCAGGGCCACCCAATCGTCATCTATTTGAAAACATTGATATTTAGTGCGTCGTGTCGGCGGCCATCGCGCCGGGCCTGCCCGGCACGGCCGGCGACCGGCGATTGTACTGGCCCCTTGTTGCGACTATGTTGATGCGGTAACGGGCGCGCAGAGCGCCGACCCGGCGCAACGCCCCCCACATCAAGGATCCCCACCATGTCCCGTCGCAGGCGGATCTACGAAGGCAAGGCGAAGGTTCTTTACGAAGGGCCCGAGCCTGGCACCCTGGTGCAGTACTTCAAGGACGACGCGACCGCTTTCAACAACAAGAAGCACGGGGTGATAACCGGCAAGGGCGTGCTCAACAACCGCATCTCCGAGCACCTCATGGCACGTCTCAACGAGATCGGCGTGCCCACCCATTTCATGCGCCGGCTCAACATGCGCGAACAGTTGATTCGGGAGGTGGAGATCATCCCGGTCGAGGTGATCATCCGCAACTACGCCGCCGGCACGCTGGTCAAGCGACTCGGCCTCAAGGAAGGCGCCCAGCTGCCGCGCTCCATCGTCGAGTACTGCTACAAGAACGACGAGCTCGACGACCCGCTGGTCTCGGAGGAGCATATCACCGCCTTCGGCTGGGCGACGCCGCAGGAGCTCGACGACATCCTCTCCATGTCGCTCCGCATCAACGACTTCCTGAGCGGGCTGTTCCACGGCATCGGCATCAGGCTGGTGGACTTCAAGCTGGAATTCGGCCGGCTCTGGCACGGCGAGGACATGCGCATCGTGCTCGCCGACGAGATCACGCCCGACAGCTGCCGGCTCTGGGATATCGAGACCAACGAGAAGCTGGACAAGGACCGTTTCCGCCGCGATCTCGGCCGGGTCTCCGAAGCCTATCAGGAGGTTGCCCGGCGGCTCGGACTGCTGCCTCAGACGGTTGTGCAGGAGGTGAACGGCTCCAACGACGACGAGCCCGCGTGAGATCGCGTGCGAGCCCGAGTCCACATCACCCTCAAGCCCGGCGTTCTCGACCCCCAAGGCAAGGCGATCGCGAGCACGCTCGCGCGCATGGGATTCGCGGGCGTCGAAGGCGTGCGCCAGGGCAAGTACCTGGAGCTTGATCTTGCCGAGACCGATCCGGACGCGGCCCGCGAGCGGCTCGACGCCATGTGCGCCCGCCTGCTCGCCAACACCGTGATCGAGGACTACACCATCGACCTCGCCGAATGAGCCTGCGCGCCGCAGCCCGCTCGATCGCCCCCACCTCACCTCGACCCTCTCCGCCCCCAATGGCGGAGAGGGAGAAGCTGCCGCTCAGGCCGTCATTCCCGCCCAATGCCCCGGACCTTGGTCCGATGTACGAGCAGCGGCGCACGCGCCACGATCGCGCCCTGCAGTGCGTGGGGAAGCGGGCACGACAGTTGGAAGAAGTGAGAGGGCGCGGGGCGGGGGTTGCATTGACGACGGAAGACCGCGCCGACGCCGCAGCTACAGCCGATGGTGGTGATCGCATGGCCCCCGCACTTCCACTCCTCCCAGCTGTCCCGATCTATCCCGGCGAATCCCGGATTAATTTTAACTTCCACGTCTCACTTCTTTTCCTCGCCTTAAGCTCGTTTATATCCCTCAGGCGCCGGGCGCTCGCTCCGCTCGCTTGGCTACGCGCATGCGCGCGCGGCGCGGTCGCGCCGTCCGGGCCTTTGGCCCGGAAGTGTGGAGAGGACGCGCCATACCCGGCGATGGGGGGGCGATGAAGGCCGCCGTCGTCGTCTTTCCCGGCTCCAACTGCGACCGCGACGTGATGGTGGCGCTGGAGGCGAGCGCGGGCCGAGCACCGGCGATGGTCTGGCACGACGAGACCGCGCTGCCCGCCTGCGACCTGATCGTACTGCCCGGCGGCTTCGCCCACGGCGACTATTTGCGCGTGGGCGCCATGGCGGCGCGCTCGCCGGTGATGGCGGACGTGGTGAAGCGGGTGAAGGAGGGCGTGCATGTCCTGGCCATCTGCAACGGCTTCCAGGTGGCGACCGAGGCCGGGCTGCTGCCGGGCGCGCTGATGCGCAATGCGGGGCTGCGCTTCGTCTGCCGCTGGGTGAGCCTGCGCGTCGACGAGGCCGGGAGCCCCTTCACCGCCGGCTACGAGGCCGGGCAGGTGGTGCGGATGCCGGTCGCCCACCACGAGGGCAACTATTGCGCCGACGAGGAGACGCTGGCCCGGCTGGAAGGCGAGGGGCTGGTCGCCTTCCGCTACGTGGGCGGCGCCGCCGCGGCCGGTGGTGAGGCCAACCCCAACGGCTCCGCCGCCGATATCGCGGGCGTCCTCAATCCGGCGCGCACGGTGCTCGGCCTGATGCCGCATCCCGAGCGTGCCGCCGAGCCTGCTTTGGGCGGCACCGACGGGCGCCCCATGTTCGATCACCTGGTGGAGGCGCTCGCGTGAGCGGGGCGGTGCGGGCGATGCCGGACGTGCCGATCACGCCGGCGCTGGTGGCCGAGCACGGGCTGAGCGCGGACGAGTACGCGCGCATCGAGAAGGTCATGGGCCGCGCGCCCAACCTGACCGAGCTCGGCATATTTTCGGCGATGTGGAACGAGCACTGCTCCTACAAGTCGTCGCGCGTGTGGCTGCGCAAGCTGCCGACCGAGGCGCCCTGGGTCATCTGCGGGCCGGGGGAGAACGCCGGTGTGGTGGACATCGGCGACGGGCAGGCGGCGGTCTTCAAGATGGAGAGCCACAACCACCCGTCCTTCATCGAGCCCTACCAGGGCGCGGCGACGGGAGTCGGCGGCATCCTGCGCGACGTGTTCACCATGGGCGCCAGGCCGGTGGCGAGCCTCGATGCGCTCCGCTTCGGCGCGCCCGGCCATCCCAAGACGCGCCATCTGGTGGCGGGCGTGGTTGCCGGCATCGGCGGCTACGGCAACTGCATCGGGGTGCCGACGGTGGGCGGCTCCTGCGCCTTCGATCCGGCCTACGACGGCAACATCCTGGTCAACGCCATGACCGTGGGCGTGGCGCAGGCGGACCGCATCTTCTACGCCGCCGCCGAGAACGCGGTCGGCCATCCCGTGGTCTACGTCGGCGCCAAGACCGGGCGCGACGGCATCCACGGCGCGACCATGGCCTCCGCCGCCTTCGACGAGGGCACGGAGGAGAAGCGGCCGACCGTTCAGGTCGGCGACCCCTTCACCGAGAAGCTGCTGATGGAGGCCTGCCTCGCGCTGATGAAGTCGGATGCGATCATCGCGATCCAGGACATGGGCGCCGCCGGGCTGACCTGCTCCTCGGTCGAGATGGCGGACAAGGGCGGTGCGGGGATCGAGCTCGACCTCGACAAGGTGCCGGTGCGCGAGAGCGCCATGACGCCCTACGAAATCATGCTCTCCGAAAGCCAGGAGCGCATGCTCATGGTGCTCCGCCCCGAGGCGGCGGACGAGGCGAGGGCGGTCTTCGAGAAGTGGGGCGTCGACTTCGCCGTCATCGGCCGGGTGACGGAGACGGGCCGCTTCGTGCTCAAGGCGGGAGGTGCGGTGGTGGGCGACCTGCCGGTGCGCCCGCTGGTGGACGAGGCGCCCATCTACGAGCGGCCCTACGAGCTTACGCAAAGGCCGGCACCGCTGGCGCGCACGCCGGATCACGAGACCTCCGCTGCCGAGGCGATGGCGGCGCTGCAAACGCTGCTCGCCGCGCCCGATCTCTGCTCCAAGCGCTGGATCTGGGAGCAGTACGACCACATGGTGATGGCGGACACGGTGCAGCCGCCGGGGGGCGATGCCGCCGTGGTGCGCGTCCACGGCACGCGGAAGGGCCTCGCGCTCACCGCCGACTGCACGCCGCGCTACTGCGCTGCCGACCCGGCCTCGGGCGGGGCGCAGGCGGTGGCGGAGGCCTGGCGCAACCTCACCGCCGTGGGTGCCCGGCCATTGGCTATCACCGATTGCCTCAACTTCGGCAATCCCGAGCGGCCGCAGGTGATGGGCCAGTTCGCGGGCTGCATCGAGGGGATGGCCGAGGTCTGCCGGGCGCTGGACTTCCCGGTCGTCTCGGGCAACGTCTCCTTCTACAACGAGACTGAGGGTGCCGGCATCCTGCCCACGCCCTCCATCGGCGGTCTCGGGCTGATCGCCGACCTGGAGCGCATGTGCACCTCCGCCCTGAAGGCGCCGGACGAGGCGCTGCTGCTGGTGGGCGGTGCCGGCGGCCATCTCGGCCGCTCCCTTTACCAGCGCGAGATCGAGGGTCGGGAGCAGGGGCCGCCACCCGCCGTCGATCTCGGCGCCGAGCGGCGCCACGGCGACTTCGTCAGGTGCCAGATCGAGGCTGGAACGGTTTCTGCCTGCCACGACATCTCCGACGGCGGGCTGCTGGTGGCGCTCGCCGAGATGGCGCTCGCGGCGCTCGATGCGGGCCGTACCGTCGGCGCCCGGATCGCGGTGCCGGCGGGTGTGCCCAGCGCTGCCGGCTGGCTCTTCGGCGAGGACCAGGGCCGCTACCTCGTCAGCGCGCCGCGGCATCACGCCGAGGCGCTCGCGGCGGAGGCCGAGGGCGCAGGCGTGCCGGTCTCTTCTATTGGCTCCACGGGAGGGGCCGCGTTGACAGTGGAGGGCGCAAGTGCCATATCGATAGCAGCGCTCCGCCGCATCCACGAAGAGTGGTTGCCGGCCTACATGGCTGGCGAGGCGGAGCACGAGCGCTGAGTGCACCCGCAGAACGCACCACTCGGAAGAACCGCCGATGCCCATGGACGTTCAGGAGATCGAGCAGCTCATTCGAGAGGCGCTCCCTGACGCCCAGATCCATATCGACGACCTGCGCGGCGACGGCGATCACTACGCGGCGCGTGTGGTTTCGGCCGCGTTCGCCGGCAAGTCGCGGGTGGAGCAGCATCAGATGGTCTACCGCGCGCTGCGCGGGCGGATGGGCGATCAGCTGCACGCGCTCGCGCTCCAGACCAGCGTCCCTGCGGACGCGTAACTGACTT